>JRHI01002262.1_pt1 | contig 13626 bp, 19 predicted proteins | sample 215371 | NCBI WGS metagenome assembly JRHI01 (sample SAMN02929681, study PRJNA255918) | sediment metagenome | biome: cave system; feature: Ice Cave; material: Sediment; isolation source: sediment from deep within a dark volcanic ice cave with no known source of... ...
GACGTCCCCGCGTCCGAGATGGCCGAGGGCCTCCGCGCGCGCGCGAAGCTCTTTCGCGAGATGGCGAGCGAGTTCGAGAGCCGTCCGCCTCCGCCGCCGCCTGGATACGCGGGATGCGAGACGCTGACGGCCGCCGAGAAGACGAGATACGACGGGACTATCAAGACGACGCTCACGGTCATTCGATCCACGGCGGAGCGATACGACTTCCTGGCCAAGCACGTCGTCCCGGACGTGACCTACCGCCTGGATCCTCGCGAGGTCGACGCGCTGTTCTTCGACACGTCGATCTGCACGAGTCTGATGGGTGGTTCGCTCATCGGTCGGTACTAGAGGAGGTCGAGATGTACGCGCACGGGCAGCAACGACAGACTCTCTACGCAGACGGCGCGCCGCTCGACGTGAGTCGTGTCTCGCCTAAGCTCTACGTGGGATCGCTGCCGCCCGCAGGCCGAGGCCTCGGCGACGCTGGCTTCCAGGTCCTCGTCCTGTGCGCCGAGCCCGAGGAGTACGTCCGAGTCTACGGGAGCTACGACCGCGCGCTCGATCTACGGTTCGACGGCCTCAAGGTCTTCCGCGCGCCGCTCGACGATCAGTGGCCGAACGCCTATCAGCCGGTGGACCTCGGTCGACCGACCGAGCAACAGATGCTGGTGGTCTACGAGGCGGCCGCGCAGGTCGCCATCGCCGTGCATCGCGGCCAGCGCGTGCTCGTGACCTGCATGAAAGGTCGCAACCGTAGCGCGTTCGTCGTCGCGCTCGCGCTTCATCGCCTCACCGGATGGTCGGGAGATCTGTGCGCCGAGCACGTGCGACTCCATCGAAGGCCCGACGTCGACGGCGACGTCCTCTGCAATCCGTGGTTCGATCGCATCCTCTCCAACATCGCTGCGCACCAGAAGCCGTCGAGGGCGCTCGAGGTCGTCCCTCAGCTTCGATCGTCGAGGGCGGGACGATGAGTGACGCGACCAAGACAGATCCGGATCTCCCACCCGAGTACCAGGATCATCCAGAGCCCGGTAGCCGTGAGTTTCGACTCGCGGCGATGTGCGGCTACTGCACGCCGGAGGAGGCTGAGCGCGTGCTCTTCGTGATCGAGTCTGACCCGATCAAGGAGAGGTTCGCGATCGCCGTCGCGGAGGTCTCCTTCGTGATGGGCGCGGCGGCGGCGATCCTCGGACGCGGCGTCATCACGAGGGATGACGTCGAGGACGCGCTGCGACGCGTGGGCTTAGACGTAGAGGAGCGACAGTGACCTATGAGGCGAGAGAAGCGCTCGCTCGGTTGGCGGCCGATCCGAACGGCCGATCTCCGCTCGGCTACGGTCCGCCTTCCGCGCTGACGCGCGAGCTGATCGCGGCCGACTGCATCACCATCGAGCACGTCGAGCGCAGCGCCATCGATAACTTCGAGAACGTGAGCGGTCTTTGGTACGCGCAATTCACGCCGACGGGCCGAAGGATCGTCTCGCTATGAAGACGTCTTGGATCATCGCCGGCCTCTCCGCCGCGGCGGCGGCCGTCGCGCTGTTCATGGCGAGCAGCGCGCAGGCGATTGCGATGCCCGTATGTCGCGAGGACTATCGAGCGGTGCACCACGGCGGCACGCGCGACGTCTCGCGACTGCGTCTGATCGTCATTCACTCGACGGAGGGTCCGAGCGCGCTGAGCGCAGCCGGTTGGTTTGCCAACAAAGCGAGCGGCGGCAGCACGCACCTCGTGGTCGACGACGTCGACTGCTTTCGTACACTGCCCGACGACGTCGTGCCGTGGGGCGCGGAGGGCGATCGCGCCAACGAGGACGGCCTGCACATCGAGATGGCCGGCTTCGCGGCGTGGTCGCGCGACGAGTGGCTGTCGCACCGAGAGACGATCCGAAAGACCGCGGCGGCGCTGCAGGCATGGTCGCAGGTCTACGGGATCCCGCTCGTGTTCCTGTCGGCCGACGATCTGCGAGCGCAGGGCGACTCTGCTCGAGGCGTCACGACCCACGCGAACGTCACCAAGGCGTTCGGAATCGTGGGGGGCCATACCGATCCGGGCGTAGGGTTTCCGATCGACGTGCTGATGTCGACCGCGGGCGGTCGAGTTCCAAGGATGGTGTCGTGATGGCTCAGGCTTCCGTTCACGTTCGTACGGGCGCGGACATCCGCGTCTCTGGCACGCCATCCGGCACGCCCGCGGTGCAGCCGCAGCGCTCGTTCGCCGCGCTTCCTGCTCAGCAACCTTCGCGACCTCCGCTCGCCGAGTGCATCCTGTGCGACTACCGAGGACCGACCAAGGAGCACGCCTGCACGGGCAGACCGCAGGCCTCGCCGCCTCCTCCTCCGAAGTCTTCTCCTTCGCTCGAGGTCGAGGCGGAGGTGGTCGGCGTCTCACGAGAGGCGAGCGACCCGAGAAAGCGACCCACCAACGCAGAGATCGCAGCGCACGCAGCCAACGCGCTCGACATGAGCGCGGGCGCGGCGCAAACGCTTGGCGCCGAGGGCGCCGCGGAGGTCATGCGCGAGGCCGCGAACGCGACACGCGCGATCCCCGTCGCCGTCGAAGGCGTCAAGCGAGAGATCAAGCCCGCCGTGAAGGCGCTCGGCGGATTCTGGAACGCGATGGAGCGGCGCGGCTGGGTCGGCATGCGCGAGCCGGTGAACATCGCCGACATGCAGCGACAGGGTCGCGAGAGAGCGGCGATGGCGAAGGCCGCGAAGAAGAAGGACGGGGGCTGATCGAATGGCTACGACTCGACGACAGTTCTTGACGGCCAGACGCCGGGAGCAGATCCTGCAACACGGCAAGCCCCTGCCTAAGCCGAAGTTCAAGATCTACAAAGGCGAGAACAGCATGGCACAGGACGCACCGAATCGCGCGCACGCGAGCACCGTACAGCTTCGTTACCTACCGTATATCTCGAAGGAACACCCAGGCGTTCAAGGCCGCGTCGAAGAAATGTATCCGAACGGAAGGCGCGCGCCTCTAGTCGACAACGGACGCTGGCTCGACGTAGCAAATCGCGCCGCGCCTTCGCAAGCAAAAGAGCGACGTCTACGCGCTTCGATCGAGGTGCGGACCGAAGACGGCCGCGTCTACAAGCTGCTACCGGCGGTGGGAACCATCGACTACTCCGCCGAGACGGGCAGCTTGGGCGGTATGCATCGCGTGCGCGTCGCGCAGCCGAGCGACCCGATCTACGAGATCGAGGGTGAGGGACGGATCGTCGCGACGATGAACGGCAACGTCATCGGCTATGTCTACCGTTGGGACACCAGTACGAGCAAGAGCAATCCGTGGACGTTCCAGACGATCGCGGCGGTCGAGTCGGACTGGTATCGGCTCTCGAACATGCTCCAAGCTGCGCCGACGAGGATCGAGGCCATCGAGAAGGGCGAGAGGATCATCGCCGGCTTCGCTCGATCGGGATACAACCGCGCGAGCGACGCCGCCAACGCAAAGCACGGCGGCCGCGAGGCGCTCGCACGGTTCGGATCGCGCACAGCGCACCGTGATGAGATCCTATCGGCGATGGCGCGTGCGCTCTTCGTGCAGACGTGGGCGAACTACGAAAAGGCGCGCGGCCGCGCCTATTCTGGGCACGATCTCATGCGCTCCGCCCCCGCTACGCCCTCGCCGGCGCGATCGGCCGCGAAGATCCTCGGCAGGAAGATCGAGCACGCGAACGGCGAGACGCTCAGCGACCTCTTCGCGAAAGCAGTCGTGGCGGGCGCGGCGGGCGGAAAGCGCGACGCAGAGACGTTCGGCCACTACCTCGCGATGCAGGCGGTCGGGCACGGCGTCTCGTGGTTCTACGACCGCGACAGCAGTCCCGAGTTTCCGTTGGTGATCCCGAGCTTCGAGTTCGCGAAGACGAGCCCAAAGCACTACTACTTCCCGAGGAGCTGACGATGGAATCCAACGTCGAGAAGTTTCGCCGTGAGTACGCGATCGCGCTGGCTCGTGCCGTCGCGAAGGACGCGGCGAAGGCGCCTGGTCAGAATAGACTCGGATTGACGTTCGACTACTGGCTCGCGAACGCGGGCGGGAAAGCGCACGTCGACGCGCTTATCCGAGAGGCTCAAGCTCGTGGACACCTCAAAGGCTTCACAGCGCGCAAGGCGTGGCTCGACGGAGAGGACCCGACCGACTACCGCGCGGCGACGCCAACAAAGAACATGGCCGATGGTCATGGCGATCTGAAGATGTACGACGTCGTGTTCAAGAAACCCGACGGAACGATCGGAAAGTGGCAGCGTTTCGCTCCGTCGATCTCTTCTGCAAAGAAGTCAGCTGAAAGCGTCATTGCCTGGGACTTCGGAGGAAAAGGAAAACTCGTGTCCGTTCGACTGGCTGCCAAAGAAAACCGCTCGACCGCGAACCGCGCGACGAAGGCGACGACCCTCACCGAGTACAAGGCTCGTGTGCGACGCGCTCTCAGCAGCACGCGCTTTCGATACACGTCGACCGGCGCCGTGAAGCTGATCATCGCGTACTCCGACGACATCCGTCGAGCCTACGATCGAGGTCAAGCGGCCGTGGATACCGCACGAGAGATCAGCGGAGACCACTACGAAGAGACGCACTCATGAAGCGTCCCGTCATCCACATCACCATCACCGACGAGACCGGAGCCGTCGTGCACTCCGAGACTCGCTCCGCCTTCAACGCCGGGGTCAGGGCCAGCGAGACCGCGGTCGGAGATCTCGCTTCGTCGCGAGGGCGTCTACTGTTCGTCACGGTCACCGCGTCCGACGCCGTCGTCGAACGAACGCGCGCGGAGATGGAGAAGAAGCGCAAGAGCGGATCCAAAGCCAAAGCCAATCGCGCGAGTGGATCGGGCTCCTACGAGGTGCTCGGCGCCATCTGGGCGTCCGGCCACAAGCGGAGCTACCAGTCCTTCGGACGATTCTCGACCAAGACAGCGGCCGACAAGAAGGCGAACGATCTTCGCCGCGCGTATTACGGCAGCATGAAGATCGTCGTTCGCAAGAAGAAGTAAGAGTAATGTTCTCCACGATCTTCACCGTCGCCGTGGATGGCTACGCCGCGCTCGATCGCGCGAGCGATCGACGCCGCCTGCTCGCGATGGCCGAGGATCGCGTGGCGCTTCATCACGCGGTTGGCCGACCTCGATCGCTCGTGATCGTTCGATCGCCGAACGACGTACGCGTGGGTTTGCGCGATGCACCGACTCATTCGGCGGTGGTCTTCGTCGACTGCGCGCTCGAGATGTGCGGAGACGAGGCGGACCTTCAGCGCTGCTGGCGAGAGATCCGACGCGTCTCTGGAGCGACGGACGAATGCGCCGACGATCTTTTCGTACTGACTCTTCAGCGGTGGGCCACCGTGCGGGTCGCGCTCGATCCGCGCGTTCGTTGGATCATCGCCGGCGCGCCGCCGCGTTCGTTGATACTGGAATACGAAGCCTTCGGAAAGCGGCAGACCGTGCTCGCCGACGCGGCGGAGGCACGTGCTAGAATACGAACGAAACGCCAAGGAGCAATATCATGAGCACGCCGGTTACCCAGAGCTATCGAAACCTCCTCACCGTGCGTCCTCCCTCTTCCGTGCTCATGGCGGGACAGCGACGTCTGCACGCGCGCCGAGCCGCAGACGCACGCGACGCGATCACGCGCGTCCACGTCGGTCATCAGCGCGCACGCGGCACGGGTACCGAGCTCGTACGCACCGGCGCCGCCGCGGACACGGCCGCGTCCTCGGTCTTCTATCTCGCGTACGCCGTGGGGATGGGGTTCTTCTCCTTCGCGCTCTTCACCGGCAAATACATCTTCAAGACTACGCACCCGGTATGGGGAACCGTCTTCGCGCTCTTGACCCTCCAGGGCCTGTGGACGGCCGGAGACAAACTCAACAGCGGCTCCAAAGCCTGACCGATGGTCGCGTCTCGCACGTCACCTACAGTCGCTTGGCTCTCTCTCCGTCGATCGACGGTGCTGGCCGAGGCGCGGCTGCGCGCGCGACCGATCGCGCTCGTGCGCGTGGGCGCGGTCGCGACTTCGATCAGTTCGACGTCGTCTTCCCCGCCGGCGACTACCGCGCTGGCGACCGTCGACCGAGACTCGACCGCGCGGATCAACCTCCCGAACGCGATCACGCTCGCGGGCTACGGAATGACCCTCGCCTGGATCGCAGGCGCGCCGTGGTACTGGGCGGTGGCCGGCATCCTCGCCGACGAGGTCGACGGTCGCGTCGCTCGGGCGACGGGACAGGCCACCGAGTACGGCGGCCTGCTCGACTGGGCGGTCGACATCACGTTGACGGGACTCATCCTCGCGAAGCTCGGTTTCTCCTGGATGCTGCTCGTCATCACGCCAGTGCAGGTCTACCTACGCGAGCGCGGCTGGCGCCCGGCAGTGGGGTCGGCGCGCGCCGGCTTCACGCTCTATGCGTTGGCCAAGGGCGGGATGATCGCGTTGGCTCGCTGACGGAGAAGGGGTAGGATTCGACCATGACGTTCGAGGTATCGCTGCAGCGGTCGACGGTGCTGGACGCACGCGATCGCGTCCGCGCTCGCGCGTCTGTCGTCCGCGTAGGAGCCGCAGGGGGCGTTCGCGTCCGCGTAGGCATCAGCGCAGAGCACGAGGCGCTCAATTCCAACATAGAGAGCCTCTGGATGAACACGCAGGCTCTCTACGAGAAGACGGGGAAGAACTACTGCAACCTTGCGTCGCCCTTCAAGACGAGCGCCGCGCCGGAATGCAATCTCTTGATCGACGTGAAGTCCTTTCGACTACGGCTGCGCGCCGCCAACGACTCGATCTTCCCGATGAAGGACAGCGACCTCGAGGCGTTCTCGTCCGAGTACACCGATCTGGACAGACGCTATCAGGCAGCCTACGAAGCGTCCCTCCCGAAGGCCCCGCCGCTCCCTCCGCTCAAGCCAGGAGAGAAGTTTCCTCCGAGCGAGCCGCCGTTCGGCTCTCCTCCTCCGTCGACAGGCGGAGTCAGCGCCTGGACCGTCCTCCTCGTCGCCGGCGTCGCGGCGACGGCGTGGTATCTCTTGCGGGGAGTCCTCTGATGCTTCAGATCCGAGTCGTCCGCCGCACCGTCCTCGCCGACGTCCGTCGTTTGCGCGACCATCGTTCGTCGTCAGCGAGCGCGAGCGCGAGACCGATCGCGACGCGCGTCGGCCTCTCTGCCCTCGACGTACTGCCCACCACGGTCTCGCCGAAGTCTCCAGAGGAGACGCTCGACGCGATCGACGAGGCGCTCGCGACGTTCAACCACGACGTCGCGATCGACGCCTGCCCGGAGACCTACGGAGACGAGTGCGTGGGGACGGATCCGGAGGTCGACAAGGTCGCAGCATGCATCCGCAGCCTCGAGAGTCACGGCGAAGTCGTGGACGGCGCGAGCGCGCTCACGTGTGCGGGCGTGGATCCATCGCCCGCGAACCTCGTGAAGTTCGCCGAGTGCGTCAGGAAACGAGAGAGTTCCTCTCGCGTGCCGCGCGGCACGCTCGCCTACTGCGCGATCGTGATTCGTCGAGGCGTCGCCGCCGGAACGGCGCACACGACGATCAAGTGGCGCAACGATCTGGAGACGTGGTCGCGGCAGTTCAGGATCTTCCTGGACAAGTGGCGGATCGGTGCGGCCGGCGAGGTGGGCGTGGTCTCGTCTGCGACCGGACCCTCCGTCTCCGACATGAAGCCTTGGGCCGATCAGTACAACGCCGCACGCGCTCGATTCATCGCGCAAGGCGGCCACACGAGCGCGCCGGAGATCGACGTCCCGAGCGGTTTCCTTTGGGGCTGGCTCACGGTCGGCGTCCTCGTCATCGTCGGTGTGGTCGTCTTCCGACAGGTCGTCCCCCTCCTGCGAGCGCCATGATGCCACGAAAACTCGCTCGAGAATCGGACATCTCAGTTACTCTCCCGACGAAGGACGACTACGATTCGGAAGCTGTCCGTTCGATCGATCCCATGGAGATCAACTGATGAACCAAGGTCAACCGCCCGGTCCTCCCGGTCCGCTCGGTCCTCCCGGCCCGCCTGGTCCGCCCGACGCAGGCGCTCCGCCCGTTCCTCCGTTTCCGTTTCGTCCTCCTAGCTCCTTCGCGGAGCAGCTCGGCGGCGGCGGCGGATTCGGTCCAGGAGGCGGCGGCTTCGGCGGCAGCCCCGGCTTCCGGTCGCCTCACTCGCCTCAACAGTTCGCGTCTCTTCCGTCGCGAGGTCCTGGATACTCGACGCTCCAGGATCAACAGCAGCAGAACCTCCACCTCCCAGACCTCCTCGGGATGGTACGGGCATGGCGCCCGGGCAAGAAGATGCGCACGCGTGGCTCTGAATGCGTCGTCGTGCCGTGGTTCGTGCTCGAGGTGATCGACCTCGACTCTGCGCAGCAGATCTACGTGCACAACCCGCTCGACACGGAAGAGGACGAAGAGAAGACCACACAGGTCCTCGAGCAGCGCATCGAACAGCGCGCGCGCGGCATCGGTGATGGCAACACGCGGCGCTTCGAGGTCCGCTGTCACTTCAAGTCCGATGACGGCGTGTACTCGTCCTGGGAGCCGTGGACCGGAAACGTCACGCTCCCCACGGCGATGCCGCAGTGGGGTCAGCCGCACTACGCCGGCCTCGGTTCCGGCAGCGGCGGCGGTGGTGGTGGAGGGTGGGGCGGCGGCGGCGGCATGAGCGGAGGCGGCGGTGGCTTCGGCGGTCCCGCCAACCAGCAGGCCGTGTTCCTTCGTCAGAACATCGACGCTGCGCAGCGCAGCGACACCGTGCTGGGTCGCGCGATCGCGATGTACGAGAACATCGTGTATCGACTCGATCTGAGCAACGCGTACTACGTATCGCAGGACATGGCACGCATGCACGCGATGGCGGAACTCAACGATCGTTCGCGTCGCAACAAGCTCGACGAACAGATGGCCGAGCTGAAGATGGCCGCCATTCAGACTGCGCTCGAGAAGTTCCTCACGGCGCTGCCGATGGGCTTCGTGGTGTGGAACCGGTGGCTGCAGCAGAAGAAGGCCGACAAAGAGGGAACGGCCACTCCGCGCGAGAAGAAGGCGACGAACACGCTCCGCAAGCTCATGCTCGAACTCGAGAAGAACCCGATGCTCTCGCAGGACCCGCAGATGCTGCGCAACGTCCTGAAGGGCGCGGGCGCGACTGACGAGACGCTCGACGATATGTTCGCCACGTTCCAGGAGTTCGCCTTCGATCGCATGATGGTCGAGGCCGAGGTCAAGGTGAAGGACTCGATCCTGGGTCTCGGCCAGGACGGCGACGCCAACAGCGGCCTGAAGCGACTGATCCGCGCGGCGAAAGGTGAGTCGATCGAGATCAAGGCGGTCGGGCCGTCGCTATGATGATCTCGCTCAAGCGATCGACGGTGCTCGCGGACGTTCGCCTGCGTCTCGTGCCTCAGGCGCCGTCGCCGAACTACGCTCGGGTACGCATAGGAAGGACGCGCGCAGCACCGGTAGCGCACGTCGCGCGCGTTGTGCGCGTCGGCGCTCATCGGACCGGATCGGACGCGCGCGACGAGCTGACGGGCGCGAAGACCACCGACGACGTCGACGTGGTCTTCCGAAAGTACATGAAGAACGGCGACGTCCCGAACTTCATCAAAAAAGACTTCTGGGTCTGGGTCCCGATCAACGAGAACGGCCATTCGCTCGAGCTTCGCGTGCTCGGCGACTACTGGGGCGTCGGGACCAACACCGACTATCTTCGCGCCGGCAAGACCTCCGAGGGCTTCGCGCAGGAGGTCGCCGACTACTACGACGCGATCCTTCCGTCGCAGAAGCTCTTGCGCGACGTCGAGGCGCAGGCCAACGAGCGCCTCGCCTTCATCCCCGTGCAGAAGGGCGGGGGCGCGGACGACTCGGTCGAGGCGGTCTTCAAGGCCAACGACCTCGCGAACGCGGCCCTCGAGAAGATCGGCGCGACGACGACCGACGGCGCGCTGAAGATCGGCTACCGCAAGTCGTACGTCGTTCGACCGAACCTCGACGGACAGTACATCGCCATCTACGGAGGACGCTGGAACACGGCGGGCGGCCTCGTGCAGCCGACCTCGGGCCACGCGCACACGGAAGGCTACAGCGACTATTCGCACGGCCTCACGCTCATCTCGCGCAAGGCGAAGCTCGACGGGGTTGACGTCGATCTGCGCGACGTCTTCTTGAGCAAGGACCCGAGCGTGAGCGGCCTGGTCTCTGACGAGGGAAGCTTCAATCCTAGGTGGCCGAGCACGGGCGGCGGCACGGCGCGCTTCAGCATCGATGGCGGCGGCGGCGGAGAAGATCTCGGCGGCGGCGGCGGAGGCGAAGGCGGAGGCGTAGCGACCTACTCGGCGTTCGACTCGTCGCTTGCGGGCGTACAACGCGCGCTCATGTCGCTCGGCTACGACCTCGGTGCGACCGGCGCCGACGGCAAGCCTGGTCCGAAGACGTCGGCGGCCGTCGTGAAGTTCAAGAAGGACCACGGCCTCGCGCCCGAGGACGACGCGATCGACGCGCCGTTTCGCGAGGCGCTCGCGTCCGCGACGCGGTCGCCGCTCGCGACTCGAGCGAGCGGAGGCGTCACCACGCCGGTCATGGTGGCGATCGCGCTCGCGGCGGTCGGCGTGGGCGTCTGGATCTTCGCGTAGAAGGAACATCATGATCTTCCGAAGCTAGACTGGCCGGCAAGGACGGAGGAACAGATGACCGACTCGGGATTCGCCGCCTCGCTCCCCGTCGCCCATCGATGCAAGGCGTGCGGGCTCGACATCGTCTGCGGCCCTCGTCCGCCCGTGTCTTGTCCCAAGTGCCGCGAGCTTGCCTCCTTCGCGCGACTGCCGCCAGGATCTCCATCGACGACGCGTCCAACGTGGGGGCCGACGTCGGAGGCGATCTCGATGTCGTCTCGACTCCGGCAGATCGAATCGAGTCATCGCGAACGTGAGGCGTTCGAGGACGAAGACTCGATCGCGAATGAGAAGAAGGCACGGATCGTCGATCCGGAGATGGTAGAACGCACGCCCTACCTTCGATCCTCGGTCGGCGTGCCCGGATTCGACCACGTGCTCTCCGGTGGACTCGCCGAGGGCTACGTCGTGATGGTCGCCGGAGCGCCGGGCACGCATAAGAGCACGATCGTCACCCAGGCGCTCTCGGCGATCCAAGAGATCGGCATGCACTTCGGAGAGGACGTCGCCTACGGATCGGCGGAGGAAGACGAGGACGCAGTCATCGAGACCGCCGCGCGCGTCGCGGAAGCCAACTTCAAGATCGTCCTCTCGACCTCGATCCAGCAGCTGATCACCGCGCTCGACGAGACAGGTGCGGTCGTCTGGGCCATCGACTCGCTCATGACGGTGACGAGCGACCTACTCACCAACGAGCCAGGCGGAACCACGCAGGTCAACGCATGCTCGACGCTGCTCTTCCAGCGGTCGCACGCGATGGGTCCCTACAAGGGCATGCAGAAGCGGAGCATCTTGCTCGTCGCGCACGGGACGAAAGACGGGGATCTCGCCGGACCCATGAAGGCGCTCCACTCCGTCGACGGGTGCGTGCAGATGGAACACGTGGATCCGAGGGGAGACTCCTCGACCGGAAGGCCGCCGTGGTCGACGGCGCCCGATCAGACGCGACCGACGGGATTCTTGAGCGCTCGCGTCTATCGAAAGATGCGCAAGGCCGACGGCCGCCGCATCTCCTACTTCCAGGTGCAACCCTACGAACTCGAAGACGGAAGCCTCAACCCGGTAGGCGGGCGCCTCGATCACGTAGACGGACCCGTGATCGGCCCTTCGATTCGCTGAACGAATCGAAGGCGTCGAACCCGTTACAACAATAAACGGAGACGGTCGCGCTCCTTTCCATGGATGAAACAGGCGATCGGAAGTAGTTTGGGAGGATGTCGAACCCGCAGAAATTCGGTCCCACGCCGCCCGAAGTTTTTCCGACCGACGGCTTCGGCGACTTCCCTCTGAAGATGAATGGCGGCACCGTCGTCACGTTCACGAGCGAGGTCATGGAGCTGCTCGTCACCGCTGCAGGCGGCGACCTCGCGACCACGATCATCCACGAAGATCGAAACGTGCAGATCGAGGCGTTCGTCGAAGCCTACGATCCCTCCGGCGGTCAACGAGCCATCGGCTACGCACGGCTGATGATCACGCGCGAGGGAGCGAGCGCTCCACTCGTCTTCGGAACGCCGATCATGCTCTCCTTCAGTCCGTTCGTCGCGCCTTGGAACACGCTCACGGCCGACGTCGTGGCGCTCGGTGCCGACAGCATCACGCTGCGCGTGAACAACACCACGAACCTCGACGTCCGCTGGCGCGCGACGATCAAGATCATCGGCGCACAGTCACAGAGCATCATCTAAGCGATCGACTCGCGACTCGCGACTCGGCAGATCTCAGCGAAGTAGCTCTTCCCGAAAGAAAGCAGCGACCAAAATGGCCGTACAGAACACGCCCACTGACATCGACACGGAGGTGGAGATCCCCGCGGACCTCACCACGCTGCTGCAAGACGTTCGTCTGTCCGACGGATATCGCGCGATGGTCAAGCTGGTCGGAGTCTCGCACGGCCTCTGGTTCCTCGACAAAGAGAGCGTCGCCGCCGTCGACGGCGTCACGGTCGTCGCGACCATGTCGGGCGTCGGTCGATGGGTCAAGCTCCAGGGACCTGGCGGACTGCTCGCGTTCGCGATGTTCTACGGTCTCACGTCGGGCACCGGCTACGGTGGGCCCAACGACTATGCGGCGACGGTAGGCCCGCCAGGATCAAGTGTACTGCCATTTCCGCGAAACGGTCCCACCAGTGGTCCCGCCATCGCGCGCAACGGAGCAGCCACGGGCACGTTCGTGCTCGCTGCAGTGGGCACATACCAAGTCTCGTGGGCGGTCTGCACCACGGAACCTGGCCAATGGCAACTTCGAGTCAACGACGTCGTTCTCCCTGAGACCGTCGCGATGGACACCAATCCGACGGCAGGGGGTCATCCCATCTCCAACACGGTGCTGATCACTACGACCGTACCCAATTCAACGATCGAGGTTTTCTTCCCGCCTGGAAACACGCCGGCGCTGACGATCACGCCGGCCAACGGAGCGAGCACGCACGCGCAGGCGCCTTCGTTGGTCATCACGAGACTCGCGTAGGGGCGAGTCTATGGCCGTCCAGAACACACCGACCGACGTAGACACGGAAGTAGAGGTCTCGGCAGACCTCACGACCGCTCTCCAAGACACGCGCCTCTCCGACGGCTACCGCGCGATGGTGAAGGCGCCCGGCGCCCCGCACGGCGTGTGGTGGCTCGACAAGGAAGACAACACGACGCCGGTCGGCCCCACGGTCGTCGCCGGCGCGGAGGTGGGTGGAACAGCGTTTTCCGATGCTCTTGCAGCTACCAATCTACGATAATCCGCAGCGTTCACATTCAAGGCAGTGGTGCCTCCTGCAGTCTCACACACCGTCGCCGTCGAATGGCAAGTCAACGGTCCCGGAGCACCGGTCGCCTCCATTCGTAGAGGAAGTTTTCATTCTTCGGAGCATGCATCGCTGCTCGTGCGAATCGTGACCTGATCGATTCGATCCTGAACTTTTCGATGACGAGCAAAGGAACGGAGAGACGAGTTCATGGCCGTACAGAACACGCCCACTGAC
>JRHI01002263.1_pt1 | contig 13624 bp, 15 predicted proteins | sample 215371 | NCBI WGS metagenome assembly JRHI01 (sample SAMN02929681, study PRJNA255918) | sediment metagenome | biome: cave system; feature: Ice Cave; material: Sediment; isolation source: sediment from deep within a dark volcanic ice cave with no known source of... ...
AGCGCCCAGCATTCGCTTAACCGGACAGCAGTGAGGTCGATCGATGGTTTGTTGTCTGCGTAGACATCCAACGCAGGCCGCAACAGAAAGGAAACCAGGACTTGCGCGTGCGGACCGAATATTCCGATGTCCAGCGCAAGAATGATCAAACTCGCGCACACCAGCACGACAAGCGACCAGTAGAGCCGACTAACGAATCTGCTCCTCAACATGACGCCCGCCCCCCTACCCAACGAGACGAGCGTGCCCCACACGCCCACAATTGTACAGGCAGCTGAGTAACAAAACTCTTCAGGCTCTGGAAAAAGGAGGGGTTATGTGGCTTTGGCGTCAAGCGCCGGCGGAATTGAACCCGAGTAGCCAGGATCGCGCAGGCTTTCGAGCTCGTCGCGGACGGCCTCCAGATTGAAGCCGGCGGCCGACAGAGCCTCAAGCACGCTGTCGGCCGATTGGTAGCGCGACGCGGCTGCCGCCCAGGCAACGGCCGAGCGCACACCGGACGCGCAATGCGCCAGCACCGGACCCGGCAGCTCGCGTAGCGCGTCGCCGACGCCGTCGACCACGCGGCTCGTGAAGAGGTCGGCCTTGGTCGTCGGGAGGTGGCGAAAGCCGAGCCCCGCGCCTGCGGCGAGCTCCGCCTCCTGCCGGCTGGTGGGATAGGCGTTCGATTCCCCGTCCGGCAGATTGGACAGGACCGACTTGAAGCCGGCCGCGGCGATTGCCGCGAAGTCGGCCGGCTGCAGAGCGCCCGTCACCGAGACGTGCGGGGTGATGTGCGTGACCTTGTTCATGGTGGCGACCAGCAACTCTCAGGACGAACACGGATGAGGCAGGATATGGCAAACCATGAAAATATTGCAATGGTCAAAGCCCACCTTGACGCAATAAAAGCGCTGCTATACGCAGCTATCACACTGGCACGTGGAAAAATGTTCCAATTGACGGCAGCACCGGGACAGCGCCGTTTTGAGGCGGCTTCAGCCATGCTCGACGAGATGGACGTCAAGATCCTGCGGATCCTGCAGCACGACTGCACACGATCGGTGGCTGACATCGGCAAGGAGGTCGGGCTGTCGACCACGCCGTGCTGGCGCCGCATCCAGAAGCTGGAGGAGGCCGGCGTCATCCAGCGCCGCGTCGCCATCCTCGACGCGCCGCGGGTGAACGCCGGCGTCACCGTGTTCGTGTCCATCAAGACCGACCAGCATTCGCTGGCCTGGCTGGAGAAGTTCCACGCCGCGGTCGTCGACTTCCCGGAGGTGGTGGAATTCTATCGCATGAGCGGCGAGGTCGACTATCTCGTGCGCGTGGTGGTGCCCGACATCGGCGCCTACGACGCCTTCTACAAGAAGCTCATCGCCCGCATCGAGATCTCCAAGGTGTCCTCCGCGTTCGCCATGGAGCAGATCAAGTACACCACCGCGCTGCCGCTCAACTTCGCCATCGAGCGCCCGGAACGAAAGCTGGAGAAGGCGACCGCCGGACCGCAACGCGCATAGCCTGCCCGGCGCGCAACGCCAACCGAAAAGACAGGACCACGACCATGCCCCAAGCCGGCTCCAACATCGGCGTGCCGCCGCTCACGCTTCTCAAAGAGATGAGCGGGCTCGAGTTCCTCAGACGCATCATCGACGGACGCCTGCCGCGCCCGCCGATTACCGAGACGCTGGGCTTCGACCTGACCGAGGCAGCCCCGGGCTTCGCCCTCTTCACCATAACCCCGCAGTTCCGCCACTACAATCCGATCGGCACCGTGCACGGCGGGGTCGCGGCAACTCTGCTCGACAGCTGCATGAGCTGCGCCGTGCAGACGACCATGGAGGCCGGTCTTGGCTACACGACGCTCGAGATCAAGGTGAACATGGTGCGACCCATCACCGAGAAAACCGGACCGATCCGCGCCGAAGGCCGCTCGCTGTATACCGGACGCCGCTCCGCCACCGCGGAAGGCAAGATCCTCGACGCCACAGGCACGCTGCTGGCGCACGGCACCACCACCTGCATCGTCTTCCCGCTCTGAGCCCAGGTCACACGCAGATCACGGCGCGGACGCTCCCGCCGGAATCTAATCTGCCCTCAGCTCAGACTCGTAGGCGAAGATCGCCGGCAATCCACCAGTGTGGATGAACAGCACGCGAGACCCTCTCGCGATGGTACCGTCGCGTGCGAGTGCGATCAGAACCGCAAGGCTCTTGGCCGTGTAGACGGGATCGACGAAAAGCCCTTCGCACCTCGCCATGAGCGCAATCGCCTCTCGCGCCTCTGGCCCCAGTCGGCCGTAGCCAGGCGCCAGCGCCATATCCCAGGTCAACACGTCGTCGTTGCCGAGCAGCTGCGGGCATCCGAGAAGCGTTTCCAGCTTGCGTGAGATGGTCGCGATCCGCCCCCGTTGCAGATCTGCCGAACGGCGCACACATGCACCATGAACCGGAACGCGAATACCGAGTGCTCTGAGACCGCACAGAAAACCTGCATGAGTATAGCCGCTCCCCGATCCAACGACAGCGCAGTCGAACGCGACGCCCTGCTCGACGACTTCTCGTGCCGCCAGCACGTAACCGAGTGCACCGAGCGGCGGATTGTCGAGCCCTAGGGGGATGACATATGGCCGCCGGCCCTGCTGCCTCAACCGATCGGCCTCGTCGCGCAAGGCCTGGTCGGCTCCAGCCTCGTTCTCACCCTCTGGAAAACTCAAGCGCCGGGCGCCCAGCAAATCGTCGAGCAGCACGTTGCCCGATTCGTAGTAGGTCCGGCCCATGCCCGGGACGCGTTCTTCGAGCTGTACAACGGCATCGAGGCCGAGCTTGGCCGCCGCGGCAGCCGCGGCACGCGCGTAGTTGGACTGAACGGCTCCGGTGATGAGCACCGTGTCGGCGCCTTTGGCAAGCGCGTCGCCGAGATAGAACTCCAGCTGCCGGATCTTGTTGCCGCCCATGCCGAGACCCGTCAGATCGTCGCGCTTCACGAACACTTCGACCCCCAGGCGCTGCGACAGGCGCACGAGATGCTCGACTGGCGTTGGCCCGGACAGCAGGGCCGCGCGGGGATGTCTTTGGAGCAGATCGAACGGAGTCATGCCGCCTCGTTGCTGTCCTGTCCGATACGCCACAAGACACCTGTGGGATCGACGATAACGAAATCGCGCAACCCCCAGGGCCTGTCTGCCGGCGGCTCGACCCTTACACCATACTTTGCGGCCAATCCCTGAGCCTGGACGTGGCGCCACCAAGCCTCGACGTCCTCGACGAGCAAATGCATCATGAAGTTGCCCGCGTGCTCGCTTACATAAATGTTCTGCAGAAGGAAGCTGGCGTTCCCCTGCCGGAGGCACGCGAGATCCTCGGACGACCATGCGAGGTCGAACCCCAAATCCTGATAGAAGCGCTTGGACAAAGCAAAGTCCCTCGACGGGACGAACGCCTTTGCCTCGACCGTTGTCATATTGCTCATGGCTGCACCCATGCTGAGGCCGTGGGAAATATCGCTACGCCAGCACTTTCGCCAGCGCCGCTGGAAACTCCCGGAAGTGATCGATGACGGCGCCCGGACCCAGCTCCCGAACGGGACGCAGCGTGTAGCCGAACGTGACGCCGATCGAGGGAACGTTGGCGGCCGCGGCCGTGGCGATGTCGACCTCGCTGTCGCCCACCATCACGGCGCGTTCGGCACGGCCGCCGGCCATGGCGATCACGCCGGTCAGGTGCCCGGGGTCCGGCTTGCAAACGGCGAAGGTATCGCGGCCGGCGATGGCCTTGAAACGGTGCGCGAGCCCGAGCTGCACCAGCAGCAACTTGGAAAGCGCCTCGAACTTGTTGGTGCAGACGGCGAGCCGCGCGCCGGCTCCGAGCAGCTGATCGAGCAGCTCGGGCACCCCTTCGAAGGGTCGGCTGCCGACAGCGACATTGTCCGCATAGAACGCGAGGAACGCATCGTGCAGCCGTCGCCTCTCAGCTTTGCTTACGCTCTTGCCGCGAAAGCCCAAGCCGGCCTCGATCATCGCCATCGATCCGCTGCCGATGAAAGGATGCAACTCGTCGATGGCCACGGGTTCCAGCCCGACCAACCCCAAGGCATGGTTGGTGGCGGACAGGAGGTCGGGTGCCGTGTCGACGATGGTGCCGTCCAGGTCGAAGACGATGGTGGTGTCGGTGAGGTCCAGGGCCACGACAATCTATAGCGCCCGTGAAAGATAAAAGCGGCTGACACCGTCCGGATATGTGAACGAGCCGAAAGGCGTGTAGCCCAGCCGCTCGTAGAAGCCGCGAGCCTGGAACTCATAGGAGTCGAGCAGCGCCGCGCGCGCCCCGAGCCTGCGCGCCTCGTCCTCGACGGCGCGAATGATTTTTGCGCCGAACCCCCGGCCCCTGAGGTCCCCATCGAGCCACACGCTGCGTATCTCGACGGCTCCCATGCGCACGACGCCGTGGGCGCCGCCGCGCACGCTGCCGATCTCGTCCCGCAGCACGACCGTAAAGGCAGCCGTGCCCCAATTCACCTTCGTGCGATTGAAGTCGACGAGGCGCTCGTTCAGCGTTTCGTAGGCCTCTTGTCCGGGCGTTTCGATCTCGATCCTCATGGGCGCAAGATCGATCAAGGTGCGAGCGCAGTCAATTGCTCGAAACGGGGCGACCCTCCCGCTCCTCAAGCAACTTGATTGGAGGCAGGGGCAGGCCTAGACAAGAATACAGATATGCCCGCGCCCACCAGGGCGCCAGTCGAGTGGAGGCATTCATGGACAAGCCCACCATCAGCCTGATCAGAAGCCAGTGCTACGTCGATGGCCAGTGGACCGGCGAGCCCAAGCTGCCCGTCACCAACAAGGCCACCGGCGACGTCATCACCAAGGTGCCGAGCCTCGGCGAGGCGGAGACGCGATCGGCCATCGAGGCCGCCAACCGCGCGCTGCCCGCCTGGTCCAAGCTGCTTGCCAAGGAGCGCTCCAGGATCGTGCGCCGATGGTTCGACCTGATGGTCGAGCACGCCGACGAGCTCGCGCTGCTGTTGACCAGCGAGCAGGGCAAGCCGCTGGCCGAGGCCAAGGGCGAGATCCTCTATGCCGCCGGCTTCGTGGAGTTCTTCGCCGAGGAGGCCAAGCGCATCCACGGCGAGACCATCCCGACATTCAAGGCGGACGCGCGCATCGTCGTCATCAAGCAGCCCGTCGGCGTGGTCGCCGCCATCACGCCGTGGAACTTCCCCGCCGCCATGATCACGCGCAAGGTGGCCCCGGCGCTTGCCGTGGGCTGCACGGTGGTGTGCAAGCCGGCGTCCGAGACGCCGCTGACGGCGCTGGCCCTGGCGGTGCTCGCCGAGCGGGCGGGGGTCCCCAAGGGTGTGTTCAACGTCATCACCGGCAAGGCCAGCGTGATCGGCAAGGAGCTGACCTCGAGCCCGCTGGTGCGCATGCTCACCTTCACCGGCTCGACCGAGATCGGCCGCGTGCTGATGGCCCAGTGCGCGCCCACCATCAAGAAGCTCGGGCTCGAGCTCGGCGGCAACGCGCCCTTCATCGTCTTCGACGACGCCGACCTCGACAAGGCGGTGGCCGGGGCGATGGCCTCCAAGTACCGCAACGCCGGGCAGACTTGCGTGTGCGCCAACCGCATCTACGTGCAGGAGGGCGTCTACGACAAGTTCGCCGACAAGCTGGCGGCGGAGGTGAAGAAGATGAAGGTCGGCGCCGGCACCGAGGAGGGCGTGACCACCGGGCCCCTCATCAACAAGGCCGCCGTCGAGAAAGTCGAGGAGCATGTGGCGGACGCTCTGAAGCATGGCGCCAAAGTCGTGCTGGGCGGCAAGCGTCACGGGCGCGGTGGCAACTTCTACGAACCCACCATCCTCGCCAACGTCACGCAGGAGATGATGGTGGCGCGCGAGGAAACCTTCGGCCCGGTTGCTCCCCTCTTCAAGTTCAAGACCGAGGCCGAAGTCATCGCCATGGCCAACGACACGCCCTTCGGGCTGGCCGCCTACTTCTACTCGCGCGACCTTGGCCGCGTGTGGCGTGTCGCCGAGGCTCTCGAGTGCGGCATCATCGGCATCAATGAAGGCATCATCTCCAACGAGGTGGCGCCCTTCGGCGGCTACAAGCAGTCCGGGCTCGGCCGCGAGGGCTCGCACCACGGCGTCGAGGAGTTCCTCGAGATCAAGTACATGCTGATGGGCGGCCTGTGAGAATGAGGATGTCTCCCTCTCCCCGCGCGTCGCCAACCGTTCCCTCGACCTCTTCAGCGCGGGGTCGGGGTGAGGGGCGGCGGCATATTCGACCGGGGTGCGTGCGGCCGCCCCTCACCCTAACCCTCTCCCCGTTGCGCACCGAAAGGCGCGACGGGGAGAGGGAATCCGGGCGGTGGTGCTCATGAGGTTTCCCGCTCTGATCGAGGAGTGGAAGCAGAGGGCGGCCGAGCGCGCGCTCGGCTACCTCGAGGAGGGCATGCTGGTCGGGCTCGGCACCGGCTCGACGGCCGCCAAGTTCCTCGATCTCCTGGGCCAGCGCGTGAAGGAGGGGTTCGAGGTCACCTGCGTGGCGACGTCGGAGGGCACGCGTGTGCAGGCCGAGCGCCTGGGCATCGCGCTCACCTCGCTCGACGACGTGCCGTTCCTCGATCTGACGGTCGATGGGGCCGACGAGCTCGATACCGACCTGCGTCTCATCAAGGGCGGCGGCGGCGCGCTGCTGCGCGAGAAGATCGTGGCGATGGCCTCCGAGCGCATGATCGTCATCGCCGATGCCTCCAAGCGCGTCAGCGTGCTGGGCAAGTTTCCCCTCCCCGTCGAAGCCGTGCGCTTCGGGCTGGCAGCCACGCGCACGCTGATCGGCGCGGTGGCCACCGACGTCGGCTGCGCGGGTGATATCAAGCTGCGGCTAACCAAGGACGGCAGCCCTTTCGTGACCGACAGCGGCAACGTGCTGTTCGACTGCTCGTTTTCGCGCATCGATAACCCCGAGGCGCTCGACCAGGCCCTCAAGCGCGTGCCTGGCGTGGTCGAGAACGGCCTCTTCCTCGGCATCGCCGACGCGGCCATCATAGCCGGCCCGGACGGCGTCGCCGTCATCGAGCGCGACGCCGCCACCAAAGAGCGCTGACCGCCAAGACCGAGGGGCGGGTGCGTCAACGCGCCGGCGACTTTAGCTGTGCCATCACGTCGTTGCCCGCGGGTTGTGCAGGCAGCTCAGACGACCAGCGAGACGAGTGTGAAGCACACGCCAGCGACTATCGCCGCCCCCACAATCGTCGCGGCCTTTACCCCGCCGTCAGCTTTCGATCGGGCGACGAACAGATATGCGGCGACAATTGCGCACACCGCAATCAGCGCAAGGATGACGTCGACAGCGCCGGGTTTCGCGACGCTGGCCACATAGCTCAAAATGATAGCGGCCACGGCAGCGCTGATGTACGCGCTTGTCAGGTCGTTGTGGTCGGTCGTCGCCTTCTGAACGAGATTCTGGATCATCTGGTTTGCTCCTCACTTCGCGCCCGCTGATGTCTCTCCTCCGCACCACGCATGCACGCCCTCTGCAGTAGCAACTCACCCTGCAAGAGACGACAGATCGATAGACACCAATCGAGCTCGGCGCCGGACTAACTTAACACCACGTCGATGCCTCAACCAAGCGTCGCCGCGGCCGAGCGCGCCAACACCAACCATGGGCACGCAACCGCAGCAAAGCCTTCCCTAATGGATTGCCAGTCCCACAAGCTTCGGCCACCTTGTCGAAAGATGAGGCGTCTGGCGAGGCGAGTGCCGGCACATGAGTGAGTTCGACCACGACCTCATCGTCATCGGCGGCGGGTCCGGCGGGGTGCGCGCGGCGCGCATCGCTGCTGGACACGGCGCCAAGGTGGCGATCGCGGAGGAGTATCGCTTCGGCGGCACTTGCGTGATCAGGGGTTGCGTGCCGAAAAAGCTCCTGGTCTACGCCAGCCGCTTCCGCGACGACTTCGAGGATGCGGCGGGCTTCGGCTGGAGCGTCTCGCCGCCGAGCTTCGATTGGCCGGCGCTGATCGCCAACAAGGACGCGGAGATCACCCGCCTCGAGGGGCTCTATCGGCAAGGCCTCGAGCGTGCCGGCGTCACCATCATGCAGGCGCGCGCCGAGCTCGCCGACGCGCACACGCTGACCGTGCAGCCCGGCAACCGCACGATCACCGCGCGGACCATTCTCGTGGCCACCGGCGGGCGCCCTGTCGTGCCTGATGTCCCGGGCGCGGGGCACGCCATCACCTCCAATGAGGCGTTCCATCTCGACGCCTTGCCGAAGTCCATCCTGATCGTCGGCGGCGGCTACATCGCGGTCGAGTTTGCCTGCATCTTCAACGGCCTCGGCGTCGACACCACGCTCCTCTATCGCGGCCCCAAGATCCTGCGCGGCTTCGACGAGGAGCTGCGCGACCATCTCACCGAGGAGCTGTTCAAGCGCCGCATCGACGTCGTGTGCAACGCCGAGATCGCCGCCATCGACAAGGGCTGGACGCACCTGAAGGTCACGCTGAAGGACGGCAGTACGGTCGAGACGGGCAAGGTGATGTACGCCACCGGGCGCGCCCCCAACACCAAAGGGCTTGGCCTCGAGGCCGCCGGCGTGAAATTGGGCGACAAGGGCGAGATCGTGGTCGATGCGCACTCGCGCTCCTCGGTCGAGAGCATCTACGCGGTGGGCGACGTGACGAACCGCGTTAACCTCACCCCCGTCGCCATCCGCGAGGGGCACGCCTTCGGCGATACCGTGTTCGGCAACAAGCCGACGGCCGTGGATCACGAACTGGTGCCGACCGCCGTCTTCTCCACGCCCGAGATCGGCACCGTCGGCCTGCCCGAGGCCGTGGCGCGGGAGCGCTACCCCAACCTCGACGTGTACAAAGCCCGCTTCAAACCCCTCAAGCACACGCTGTCGGAGCGCGACGAGCGAATGTTCATGAAGCTCTTGGTGGACGGCGACAGCGACCGGGTGGTCGGCTGCCACGTCCTCGGCGCCGATGCCGCCGAGATCGTGCAGATGGCGGCCATCGCCATGCGGCTCGGCGCCAAGAAGGCCGACCTCGACGCCACCATGGCGCTGCATCCGAGTGCGTCGGAGGAGCTGGTAACGATGCGCGAGAAGTGGGTGCCTCCGGTCAAGGCCGCCCCGACCAAGGCCAAGCGAAAGAAGAGCCCCGATGCCGCGTCTTGAGGGGCGTATCGCGCTGGTGACGGGCGCCGGCTCCGGCATCGGCCGGGCGATCGCGGTGCTGTTCGCGGCCGAGGGCGCGCACGTCTACGTCACCGATGTCGACGGGGCCGCCGCCGAGACCGTGGCCGGGGAGATCGTTCAAGCAGGCTCGTCGGCGCAGGCCGTCACCGCGGATGTCTCGCGCGGCCAGGACGTGACCGCAATGTTCCGCACGGTGGCGGCGGCACACGGGCGGCTCGACGTGCTGGTCAACAATGCCGGCCTCAACGTGCGCGGCGATTTCCGGCATCTGAGCGACGCCGACTGGGTGAAGATCCGCGAGGTCAACCTCGACGGCGTGGTGCGCGTGGCCCGCGACGGCTTTGCGCTGCTGAAGGCGTCGGGGCGCGGGTCGCTGATCAATATCGCCTCGATCATGGGCCATCGCGGCCTGCGCCAGCTCACCGCCTACTCGGCCACCAAGGGAGCGGTCCTGGCCCTCACGCGCGGGCTCGCCGTCGAGTACGCGCCCTTCGACATTCGGGTCAATGCGCTGGCGCCCGGCTTCGTCGAGACGGCGCTCACGCGGCGCGCGCTGAAGAACCCCGGCATCCAGAAGGCGCTGCTCGACAGCACGCCCCTGCGCCGTTTCGGTCTCCCCGAGGAGATCGCCAAGGCCGCGCTCTTCTTCGCCAGCGACGACGCCTCCTACGTCACCGGCGCCGAGCTGGCCGTCGATGGCGGCATGTCGGCCGGGCTCTGAACAGGTTTGCCAAACTCAATTAGCGGTTCGCCCAGGCAACATATGACGCTGCGGGCAGGAAATGCGGATCCCAACGCCAATGCGCCACAAAGCCGCCAAGGTCCAGGCAGACTTGAGATTTCGGGCAATGATTCCGGGCTCACCACCCGCGCGGATCTGGGGCTGACGCATGCGCGAGCTGCACCGATATGGGGTTTCTGTTCTCGTCGCGGCCGCACTCGCCGTGATCGGGACGGCTTGTCGAGCGGACGACCTGCTCATGATGCCGTTCTCGTGCAGGGTCGTGGGTGGCCAGCCCGTTCTGACACCTTCGGGCGACGAGGCCTATCGAATCCTGGGTCAGCGCGAGCAGCGTGCCTTCACGGCCTGCTCCCCGGTTAGCCCGGAAGTGTGCCGACAATGGACGCTGCATCGCTTTGATGTCGACTGCGGCGGAGTCCGCGTTCCCTGGACCTCAGTGGCCACGGCTGCCGACGGGCCGGGGAACGGCCGCGCCTGGGTGGAAGATGGGCGCGTGCGTATCCGCATGGGGCCATGGTGGAACATAGCGCCAGGCGACCCCTGCGCGCGCCAACCGATGTACGGCGATCGTTGGCAGTCCGGCAGGTTTTCCCGCTACTGCGCGGATCGCAGAGCTGCGATGCCGCCCCCCGTCGTCGAATTGCCCTTCGGGTTCGCTCCGATGTTGGGCACGAAGGGTGTGTTTGTAGCTGCTGGACCAAGGCCGGGTGCTATTCCGCCCGACATTCCGCGGGTCGCCGCCGCCCCGGCGGCCCCGCCGGCCGTCCGCGGCGAACCCACTCCGCGCCCACGATCGGAGGCGACACCGCGCGACGCGGCGCCCAAGGACGTCCCCGCGAAGAGCAAGCCACCGCGACAAGCAGAGGTTTCGCCGCCACCTCCGCCAGCCGCCGATGTTTCGACACCTGTCACAACCCCAGGGACCCCGGCAAAACCAACGATCATCAATCGGATCGAGCCCTCGCCGGAACCACCTCCTGTAGCGGCCCTCCCCAAGGAACCGGCTCCCACCAAGGAACCGGCTCCTGGTCCGGAAGGTGCTGCGAAATTCGCCGCGCATGTGCCGACCGCGGCCAAGGAGGCCGCCGCGCCGAACGGTCCACCGGAAGAAGCGACAGGCGAGAGTGCCAAGCCGGTTACAGTCAACCTGCTGAGCGCCATCGCCAATCCCTCCACAACGGCAGTGATCGCCTTCACGGTTCTGGCGATGCTCGCAATCGCGCTTCTTGCGTGGCTGCTACGACGTGCGCAGACGCCGTTTGCGAGCGCGGCACCTCGTGATTTTGCCTCGGTTTCGTTGGGCGGGCCCCGGCGAGACGGCAACATTCCCACCGCGGGCAGCCTCGTTGTCGGACCCTCCGTCCGCCCTTCTCCGCACGGGCGGCCGCACGCCGTCGCGCTTGCGCAATCTGGAGGCGCGCTTGCCGGATTGGGTGACGCCATTCCCCGCACCAAAGCGGAGGCGCTGCAGGTCCTGGGTATGGGTGTGACAGCCGATGCGGCCGAGGCCGCTATCAAGAGAATCGTGGATGGCCTGCGCTTGAGCTGGCACCCTGACTACGCCAAGGACCCTGAGGATCGCCGCATTCGCGAGCTGCGCGTGAAGCAGATCAATGCGGCCTGGGAGATCATACGCGGAAAGCGCGCGGAGGGCTAAAGCGGCGACCGCCTCGCCGACACCACCGCGGGCGTCTTACCAGCAGAAAAGCATCCAGCTGGCGTTCATGCGACAACAGATGAACGCTCGCGGGCTGGCCGCTGGTAGGCGGACCACCTCATCGCGGCACCGAAATCAGCGCGAGCGGCCGGCTGCGGCTTATCTCACGAGTTGCCACGCGATCAGGATGAGCCCGACCACGGACACGACCCACGCAGCCGTGCGCGCCCACGGGACGCCGGCGATATAGAGCACGGCATGGCCCACGCGGCCCCAGAAGAAGAGTTGCGCGCCGAGCAGAGTCATGCCGTTGCGCACACCCGCCGCCTGCGCCACCAGCACGAGGATGGCGAACAGGATCAGGTTCTCCAACATGTTGCTGTGCGCGCGCTGCGCCCGCCCGGCCCAGCTGGTCATCTCCGGCATACCCTCCCGGTTGCCGGCCAGCGTCGGCAGGCCCACTTGGAGCGTCGCGCCGCTCACGGCGATCAGCAACAGAACAAAGGTCAGCACGGCCGACCACACGAGGTAGATCAGCTCTGGCGTCATGACGGCGCTCCCCGGTTAGGGCTGCGCGAATCCGCGTGCCCGCCGCCAGTATGCAAAGGCTCCGTCAGCTGTCGAGGGTGCTGTTGTGCACTGGGGTGACGGATCAGGCCAGGTGCGGCAGCACACGCATTGCCGTGGTTCGACAAGCTCACCACTAGGTTGGAGGGCCTGTCCGCCAACGGGCGCGCGTACGCCGGCTTCGTCCTGAGCCTGTCGAAGGACAGGCCACATGCATCGCCGCGGTTCGGCAGCCTGGACACAGCAGACTGGAGCAATGCGTCCGTTAAGCGCGAGCGCAGCCGCTGGGAACTGACCCCTTTCGAGACCGTTGCATTCGCGCTATGCCAGGGCAACAGGGCAAGGGCAATTTTGCAGCGGAGATGAGCCCATGACGAAAGCGATGACACTGGAGCAGGTTGCGCAAGCCATGGTGGCCCCAGGCAAGGGCATCCTGGCCGCCGACGAGAGCACTGGCACCATCAAGAAACGCTTCGAGTCCATCAAGGCCGAGAGCACGGCCGACAGCCGCCGCGACTATCGCGAGATGCTGTTCCGCTCCACCGAGGCGATGAAGAACCACATCTCCGGCGTGATCCTCTACGACGAGACCATCCGCCAGAAGGCCAAGGACGGCACGCCGCTGCCCAAGGTCATCGAGGCGTCTGGCACGCTGCCCGGCATCAAGGTCGACGCCGGCGCCAAGCCACTCCCCTTCTGTCCCGGCGAGCTGATCACCGAGGGCCTCGACGGTCTCGCCAAGCGCATCGCCGACTATGTCGCCCTCGGCGCCAAGTTCGCCAAGTGGCGGGCCGTGATCGACATCGGCCGGAACATGCCGTCCTACAACTGCATCAACGCCAACGCCCAGGCGCTGGCGCGCTACGCGGCGCTGTGCGTCGAGGGCGGGCTGGTGCCGATCGTCGAGCCGGAGGTTCTCATGGACGGCGAGCACGACATCGACACCTGCGAGAAGATCACGGAGTGGGTGCTCAAGGAGGTCTATTCCCAGCTCTATTACGCCAAGGTTCCTCTCGAGAAGACCGTGCTCAAGCCCAACATGGTGATTTCAGGCAAGAAGTGCGCAAAGCAAGCGAGCCGCCAAGAGGTGGCCGAGCGCACCGTCAAGGTGCTGAAGAGCTGCGTGCCGCCGTCGGTGCCGGGCATCGCTTTCCTGTCGGGCGGTCAGTCGGACGAGGATGCCACCGCGCACCTCTCGCTCATGAACCAGCTGGGGCCACTGCCGTGGAAGCTCTCCTTCTCGTACGGGCGAGCCCTGCAGGCGGCGCCGCTGAAGGCCTGGGGCGGCAAATCGGAGAACGTGGCCGCCGGCCAGCGCGCCTTCGCCCACCGCGCCAAGATGAACGGCGCAGCCACCCTCGGCAAATGGACCGAGCAGCAGGAGAAGGCGGCGTAAGAGATTCTCCACTTACGGGGAGAGGGAGAACATCTAGCCGTTCTTATTCCGCCGGTGGTTGATTTGACT
>JRHI01002264.1_pt1 | contig 13622 bp, 13 predicted proteins | sample 215371 | NCBI WGS metagenome assembly JRHI01 (sample SAMN02929681, study PRJNA255918) | sediment metagenome | biome: cave system; feature: Ice Cave; material: Sediment; isolation source: sediment from deep within a dark volcanic ice cave with no known source of... ...
CCGGCTCCGAACGGGCTTACGATTGTACGTAATCAGGTTGATTTTTGGCGAATAGGGCGTAAGTATCGCCTGGCAGGGCTGCGGGGTGCGTCAGAGCATTGACCCGGGGGCCTATAAGACTCGCACGGGAGCTGTCCCTGGCCGAGACCGTGGTCTCGGACACACGGCGCCCACCTACATCTCGTAGGGACCACGCGGGATCTACGCTCGAACGGCTCAGGCGGCTCTGCAACTTCCCTTTTCGTTGTGTTCTCTCGGCGGGCGTTCTCTGCTTTCAGGAAGATGACGTTAGATGCCCGCGCTCAACCTTCCGACGCTAAAGTCAGAAGCACTCAAGCCCCTGTTGTGGTTCGTCGGTTTCACGCTTGGACCGAGTTCGGTCGCCTCTTTCGCCGCAAATCCCTTCGTCGCCTACACAACGCTCGCGCTCGGTGTTCTCGGCTCGCTAGTCTTCTTAGGCTCATATCTTTGGCTACTGTTCACGGACCCGAACCGATTGCAATCTGAGCAGTTTCTCTTCAACATGATTGGAGACAGCCGCGTTGGCACCCAGGCGCTGAATGCCGCGCCTGTGCCAAAACCCAATCAAGCGACTGAGGAGCAACCGTGACCAAGACGTACATCGTAGCCCTCAGCCCACCGCTCGGGGGCGAGACCTTCCGCATGGAAAACTTCGTTAGACAGGATCCGATGGTCCTCGCGTATTGGAACTACCTGCCGCTTGTGTATTGCGTGAAGGCTGACGCCTCTGCCGACCAGTTGGCGAGCAAGCTGCGTAGCGTCCTGCCGGTCGGTTATTTCCTTGTCGCCGAAATCGATCAGGCCAACATGAACGGCTCCTTACCTCGCGAAGCCTGGGATTGGTTCAAGACCGACCACGCGCCACATTTCGCACCCTTCGGCAGCTCACCTCCTTCGCCGTTTGCCCCTTTCAAAGGCTGATGGTTGGGCGGGTGAGGGCAAGCCCAACTAGAAAGTGCTCGACCACCTCACTTGTCTGTTTCGAACGTCTGAGCTGGGGACGGCTTGCGCAGCTGGTTTTGATCGGGCTCTACTGGCTCGCGTGAACAAAGCACCCGACATCATCCTCGAGAAGCGCGCGCTGCGGTGGCGCATCAAGACGTGGCGCGCGGGCCTCGAGGCCGACGCCGCGGCGCGAGCCGCCGATGCGGTGGCCACCCACGGCCTAGGGTTCTTGCGGCTTCCGCAGAAACGGGTCGTCGTTTCGGGCTTCTCCTCGCTCCCTGATGAGTTCCGCGCCTGGCCGCTGTTGCGGCGCCTCCACGGCGAGGGCCATGCGCTCGCCATGCCGGTGATGCAGGGCAAGAGCCTGCCGCTCGTCTTCCGCGCCTGGGCACCCGGCGACGCCATGGACAAGGCCCTATGGGGCATCGCCGAGCCCAAAGCCGACAAGCCCGTGCTGGAGCCCGACATCGTGCTGGTGCCGCTGCTGGCCTTCGACGCCGCGGGCAGGCGGCTCGGCTACGGCGGGGGCTACTACGATCGCACGCTGCGGGGCCTGCGCGCACGCAAGAGCATCGTGGCTATCGGCCTCGCCTACGACGAGCAGCAGGTCGACGCCGTGCCGCATCTCGACTATGACGAGCGCCTCGACTGGGTATTGCGCCCGTCGGGTCCTCTCAGGTGCGTAGGCTAGCTCCATGCGTCTGTTGTTCCTTGGCGACGTGGTGGGCCGGTCTGGCCGGCGGGCGGTGCTGGACGAGCTGCCGCGTCTGCGCGCCCGCTACAAGCTCGACTTCGTCGCCATCAATGGGGAGAACGCCGCCGGCGGCTTCGGCATCACCGAGGCCATCCTGGAGGAGCTGCTAGGCGCCGGCGCCGACGTGGTCACGCTCGGCAACCATTCCTTCGATCAGAAGGAAGCACTGGTGTTCATCGAGCGCCACGAGCAGCTGCTGCGGCCCATCAACTATCCGCCGGGCACGCCCGGGCGGGGCGCCGGGCTCTTCAAGACCGCCAATGGCGCCGACGTGCTGGTGATCAACGCCATGGGGCTGATCTTCATGCCGGAGCTCAACTGTCCGTTCCGGGCGGTGGAGCGCGAGATCGAGGCTTGCGGACTGAAGCAGGGCGCCGACGCCATCCTGGTCGACTTCCACGCCGAGGCCACCAGCGAGAAGCAGGCGATGGGTTATTTCATCGACGGGCGGGCGAGCTGCGTGGTGGGCACGCATACCCATTCCCCCACGGCGGACGAGCGCGTGCTGCCGCGCGGCACGGCCTTCGTCTCCGACATCGGCATGTGCGGGGACTACGAATCGGTATTGGGCATGGACCCGGGCGAGCCGCTCAACCGCTTCCTCACCAAGATCCCGCGCGGGCGATTCGAGCCGGCCATGGGCCCGGCGACCATCTCAGGCCTGGCGGTGGAGATCGACGATGCGACCGGGCTTGCCCGGCGCACGGCAGGATTGCGGCTCGGTGGTGTTTTGGCACCTACCGAGCCGCTGTTCTGGGTCGAGAGTGAGAAAGAGAGCTAGTGTTTTCAAGAAGACGGCCAATTCCGTCTTCCCGCTGCAGAGAGCTGATACTCGCGGCTCCCGGGAATGCCGCCCTTGGGCAGCTGGGCGACAGGTCCCAGGATGCTTTCCGCATCCCTGAGGCGGACGCTAGCGGGGGATGGTTAATGAATGGTTAACCGGCTGTGGACGGGAATGTCGCCATGATCAACGCCGGTTCCCTGGAACGCTTCCAGCCGCTCGGCGATCGGCTGCTGAGGCCGATCTACGACGACTACTCCTTCGGCAACATCCCCGACACGATCGAATATCTGCTGACGGGTGCGCGCCGCGGACCGCTGTTGCCGCCCGATTGCTTCGGCGGGACCTATCCGCGCCCCGACAAGGTCGTGGTCATCTTCATCGATTCGTTCGGCTGGCAGTTCTGGCAGGACTATCACCCCCGCTTCAGGGCAACGAGCCGCGTCGTGCAGAAGGGCACGCTGACGCCGGTCTCGGCGCTGTTTCCCACCACCACGGCGGCATCGGTCTCGACCATGAACCTCGGCGTGCTGCCGAGCCAGCATGCCCTCTACGAATGGAACATCTACATCCCCGCCTACGGCGAGGTGATCCAGTCGCTCGCCTTCTCTCCGCTCGGCCGGCATCCCGGCGATGCATGCCTGCGCAAAGGCTACGACCCCGGCAAACTGCTCGAAGTGCACGAGACCGCGCATCAGCGTCTGGCGGGGCAGGGCGTGCGCTCTATCCAGTTCGCCCACCGCAGCTACGCGACCTCGGCCTACAACAGCGTCGCCAGTGCAGGCGCAGAGATCGTCCGCCACAGCACGCCGGTGGAAGGCCTGGTTCAGCTCAAGGAGGCGCTCGTTGCCATGACGGGCAAGGCCTGCCTCAGCTTCTACTGGGCGGCGCTGGACTCCATGGCGCACGTGCACGGTCCCGGCACCAGTTACCACGCCGCCGAGATCGCGAGCTTCTGGCTCACGTTCGACGCGATCTTCCAGGATGTCGCGAGCCCAAACACGCTCTATCTCTTCACCGCCGACCACGGCCACGTCTACGCCGACGCACGGCAGACGATCTACCTCAACGAGCGCTTTCCCGAGCTGGCCGGATGCCTGCCCGTGAGCCCCACGGGCAACCCGATCTACCCCAACGGCTCGCCGCGCGACGTTTTCCTGCACGTGCGGCCCGAGCGCCGCCAGTCCGCGCTGAAGCTGCTGCAGGGGGAACTTGAGGATGTCGCCCTGGTCATGCCTATGGAGGCGGTGCTGGCGGAGGGACTGTTCGGTCCGCAGCCGGTGAGCCCGGAGCTTCGCCGGCGCCTCGGCGACATTCTGATCCTGCCCTATCTCGGCAACTTCGTCTGGTGGCGTGAACCCCGCGTCATGCAGAACGATTTCTACGGCCACCACGGCGGCCTCTCCCGCGAGGAGCTGATCACCGTCGTCGGCGTGATCGACGGGTTGTGATCCGTCATGCCCGCTTGCGCGGCATGACGTTGCATTTGCGGCGCTCGAGCCGGACACTGCGCCCGGCATCAAGCCGCAATCGAACTCACCCGGCACGGCAGGCCGCGCACGTCGGAGGAGCCGGACACCGGGTCCCAGGGGCCGTCGTAATCGAGCGCGGCGTTGATGTTGACGTCGAGGGCGCCGCGCACAGGGGCCGGATCGGACGGCAGCCACCAGCCCATGCCGGTGTTGACCACGTCGGGCGGTGTCGCGTCCGAGAGCTTGACGCGCAGCCGGCAGGGGCCCTTGCCGCCCGCCACCTCGAGATGCACCCACGCGCCGTCCTTCAGCCCCATGGTGCGCGCGGTGTCGGGGTGCATCGTCAACCGCGGATCGGGCGAGACCTTGAGGGCCCAGGGCTGATCGCGAAAGCGCGAGTGGTGATAGCTCTTCTCGCGGTCGCCGGTGATGAGGATGAGCGGGAACCGCTTGGCCGTGTCCTGGGGGAGACGCTCGCGGCTCGGCGGCGTGTAGGACGGCAGCGGGTCGAGCCCGGCCTCCTCCATGACGGTGGAGAACAGCTCGATCTTACCGGTCGGCGTCGCGAACGGCCGCGGCGTCGGCGGCTCGGGGCTCAGCTGGTGGTAGCCCGTCCGCTCCAGATCCTCGATGCGGATGCCGGAATCGCCCAGCAGATAGGTGTTGAACTCGCGCTGTGAGCGCCAGGGCAGCAGATTCCGCGCCAGGGCCTGGCGACGAGCCATCTTGTCGAGCAGCGGCAACGCGATGTCGATCTCGCTGCGCGCCTCACCCTGCGGCGGCACGACGGCGCGGGTGAAGAGCACGGTCGGGCCGGACGGCATGAACGACACCTCTTCCTCCTCCAGCGTCGTCGTCTTGGGCAGGACGAGATCGGCGTGCTCCGCGGTCGGGTTCATCGCATGGGCGGCCACAGCGACGAAGTCGAGCGCGCGCAGCGCCTCGATGGTGCGCCGCGTGTTGGGGTAGGTGACGACGATATTCACGCCGCTGGCATAAAGCGCGCGCACGGGATAGGGACGACCCGTCAGCATGGCCTCGATGACGGAGGGGTTGTGGCACGCCGTCTGCCAGCCCTTCGGCCCGGCCCAGAGCGGGAAGCGGTCGGCGCCGATGGTCCGTTTCTCCACCTCGGCATCCAACCGGAATTCGGGCATGTGCAGCAGGTCGATATAGTTGCGCATGCCCTTGGGCGTGCGCATGCGCAAATTCCCGCCAGCGCGGTCGACGTTGCCGCTGATGGCGAGGAGGCAGTGGTAGGCGCGGAACGTCTGCACGCCGGCGCTGAAGGCGTCGATACCGTGCCCGCTGACGAAGGTGGATGGCCCCTCGGCATACATGCGGGCGGCGGCGGCGATGTGCTCGGCGGGCACGCCGGTGAGCCCTTCCGCAACCGCCGGCGGAAACTCCGCCGCGCGTGCCGCAAGCTGCTCGAAGCCGTGACACCAGCGCTCGACGAACGCCTTGTCGTAGAGGTCCTCACGGATCAGCACATGTACAAAAGCCAGCCCGAGCGCGGCATCCGTGCCGATCCGGGGAGCGAGCCACAGATCGGCCATCTGAGCCGCCTGTGTGCGCTTGGGATCGATCACGATCATGCGGGCCCCGCGCTTCTTCGCTGCCTTCAGCGCGGCCCACTCGACCGGATCGGCGATCGACGGGTTGCGGCCGACGATCAGCGCGCAACGCGTGTTCTCGATGTCCTCGCCGCGGGTGATGTTGAGGCCCATGGCGCGCGCGCTCACCGCACGGCAGCCCCCGCATAGGTCCTGGTTGATCATCCAATTGGGCGAGCCGATCGAGCGCAGCGTCAGCGCCAGAATCGGGCTGCGGCTGAAATAGGCGCCGCTGGTGGCGCCGACGATGGCCTCGGGCCCGTATTTCTGGCGCACCTGGGCCAGCCGCTCGGCCATCTCCTCCAGCGCGTCGTCCCAGGAGACGCGGGCCCACTTGCCCTCGCCGCGCGCGCCGACCCGGCGCATGGGATGGAGCAGGCGGCCGGCGCCGTAGGTGATGCCCGGCGCCCCGCGGATGCCTTTGATGCAGAAGGCGCCCTTGGAATAGGGATGGTCGCGATTGGGCGCAAAATCCACGACCCGATTATCCCGCACAGTCGCCAGCGCGCCGCAGCAGGTGGAGCACTCCCAGCAAGTGGTGGGATAGGTGCCGTCCTTGGCCACTTGGCGTGCGGTGAAGGCGGTCTCGGTCATGGCAAGGCTCCGGCGATCGATCCACGGCGAGCTTCGCGCGTCACGGAGCCGGCGACAAGGCTATGTGCTACGGACACCGCCGGACCTCCCGTCTGGATTTGCTCCGCCGGGCCTCCTATAAGCCTGTTTTGGCAGAGAATAGGCTTCCCACACGAGACCTACGCATGGCCGGCCATTCGCAGTTCAAGAACATCATGCACCGCAAGGGCCGTCAGGACGCGGCCCGCGCCAAGCTGTTCGCCAAGCTGGCGCGCGAGATCACGGTGTCGGTCAGGAACGGCCTGCCCGACCCCGAGATGAACGCACGCCTGCGGCTCGCCATCCAGGCCGCGCGCGCCGAGAACATGCCCAAGGACAATATCGAGCGGGCGATCAAGAAGGCCGCGGGCGCCGACACCGAGGCCTACGAGGCGACCCGCTACGAGGGCTACGGGCCGGGCGGCGTGGCCATCATCGTCGAGGCGCTCTCCAACAACCGCAACCGCACGGGCGGGGCGGTGCGCGCGGTGTTCACCAAGCACGGCGGCAACCTCGGCGCCACCGGGGCGGTCGCGCACATGTTCGCGCACGTGGGCGAGATAGCCTACCCGGCGTCGGCGGCCTCGGCCGATGCTATGCTGGAGGCGGCGATCGAGGCGGGCGCCGACGACGTGCATTCCGACGCCGGCGGCCATCTCGTCACCTGCGCGTTCGAGAGCCTGGGCGCGGTGTCGGCGGCGCTGGAGGCCAAGCTCGGTGAGCCGGCCTCCGTCAAGGCGCTGTGGAAGCCCATGCAGACGACGGCGGTCGACGAGGAGAAGGCCGCCTCCATCCTGAAGCTCATCGCCGGCCTCGAGGACGACGACGACGTGCAGAACGTCTATTCCAACTTCGAGGTCTCCGACGCCGTGCTCGCCCGCCTCACCGCCGCCTGAGCCGAACCATTGTGATGTGTGCGGCCGTCCTTCGACAAGCTCAGGACGAGGACGGAGTACGCGGCGAGCGTCCCCAACTTCGCGGTAAACCCTCCTCCCCGGTGGTGAGCCTGTCGAACCACGGCAATGCGTGGGCGGCCGACCGTTTCCTCGACTTCGCCCGAACCGGCGCGTGTCCCATCTCGACAGGCCCCCGAATCCTGGGTAGGCGCTTGCCACTGGGATACGGCGAGGGCACCACGCCTTGGAATCGAGCCTCTATCTGCCGGTCAAGCGCTTCCTCGAAGGGCTCGGCTTTCACGTCAAGGGCGAGATCCGCGGCTGCGATCTTGTGGCGCTGCGGGAAGGTGAGCCCACCGCGGTCGTCATCGGCGAGCTGAAACTCACGTTCACTCTCGACCTCGTCCTGCAGGCCGTCGACCGCTCCGCCGCGTGCGATGAAATCTGGCTGGCCGTTCGCGCATCGCGGCGCGGCCGTGGTCGAGAAGGCGACCCGCGCGTGCGCAAGCTCTGCCGTCTGCTTGGTCTGGGTCTGCTGGCTGTCATGGCGTCCGGCAAGGTTGAGGTCCTGGTCGAACCGGTGCCTTGGCGGCCCCGGCGCGACCCCAAGCGCCGCTCCAGGATCGTCGAAGAGCACCGCCGACGCCGCGGCGACCCCGCTACTGGAGGCAGCACGCGGCAACCGATCATGACGGCCTACCGCCAGCAGGCCTTGGCGTGCGCGGCGGCGCTGGCGGTGAACCCGGCACGGCCACGCGACCTCAAACCGAACGCGCCGGATGCGGGAAAGATCCTCCTCAGCAACGTCTACGGCTGGTTCGTCAGGGTCGAGCGCGGCGTCTATGCGCTCTCGGAGGGCGGCAAGGCCGCGCTCGTGCGGTGGCGGGCTCATCTGCCATCCTGCGCCGCGGGGGCGGACGCTGGCGTTCATCCTGCCCTATGATGCCGTGCGTCAATCACCCGATCCCGACGCGCTGCTTCTGGGATTTCTGCAGGAGACCTACGAGGCCGCGGCCGCGCTTGCGCATTGGGATCGTAAGGCTCTGGAACGCGCGGTGTCCCAGGCTCGATGAAGACGCACGACGCCGAACCTTCGGGCGACGCCACTTTGGTTAGGGCGCGATTTCCCTCTCAGCGAGCCCTGAATGGACCGGGCTTGCGCTTCTCGACGAACGCCCGTGCGGCCTCGCCGAAATCCTCGCTGAGGTAGAGCTTCAGCGGCTGTGTCTGCATATCGATCTCGCGCGTCAGCCGCGCCATGTACCAGCGCCGGGTGCGGACGGTGGCGCGTACACTCAGCGGCGGGTTCTGATTGACCTCGCCGGCCAAAGCCCGGGCTACGTCGAGGTGGGTGCCCTTCGGCGCCACCCGGTTGATGAGCCGCGCCTCCAACGCCTCCTCGGCGGTAAAGAAACGTCCGGTCAACGCCATCTCCGTGCCGAAGGCGGCGCCGCCGCGATACTGCATCAGTCCCCAGTAGCGCGCGCCTCCGAGGCCACGCGACGTCTCCGTCACCTGGAACTTGGTTCCCGCCTCCGCCACGCTGAGATCGCACTCCAGCACAATGCCGAGAGCGAGACCCATGACGTAGCCGTGCGCGGCCGCAATCACAGGCTTCCAGTTGGCGGAATGCACGAAAAGGTCGGACGCATGGGCGCCGTGAGCCTGTGGACCGCCCAAGCGCTCGAACTCCTCGCGCGATCTCAGTTGGCGTTGCTGCACGTCCGCGCCAGTCGAGAAGGCGCGGCCGGCCCCGCAGATGATGGCCGTGAAGGCATCGGGATCGGCATCGAACCGCCGCAACGCCGTATGCAAAGCGACAACAAGTTCGTCGGTGAACGCATTGAGCTTCTCTGGCCGGTTGAGGGTGATCGTTGCGATCTTGTCAGCGACCGAATAGTGGACCAGCCCGTTCGCATCGCTTGCGGGCATGGGGTGCCGAGCCATGGTAGATTTAGGCATACGAGACTCCTCTCATCCGCGTTGCGGCAATGGGTACGCTGGAAATCCGTCACCATGGCCGTCGAAAAGCGCAATCATCCTCTTGCGGCACCGAGCATACGCGCAGCGTATCATTTGGCATCCGAGGAGTTGAGTCACTTGGCGTGCACATTCTGACGGTAGCTGTCAGGACACTTGCGGCGCTTGCTTGGCTACCCTCGTCTATCCGACTTTCCCGTGTAATGCTGGCCAGGCCACGAACACGGCGGACATCCAGCATGGGAGCGGAGTCATGGCAGACACCGAACAACACCGCGCCACTCTGAAGGAGCTCAACCGCAACTACGTCCGATCAGTCGACGAGGCTGATGTCGCCTGGTTTGATGCCAACCTTGCTGCCGACTTCTTGAATACCAATCCCGATGGCACATTAATCGACCGTAAAGCCTTCCTGGCTCAGATCGGTCGTGGCTCAGCGGTGAAAAACATCCGCGAGCACGATGTCGTGATCCGCATACTCGACGACTTTGCGATCATCCACGCGCGCACAAGCTATCAGAAGTCCGACGGCACAACAGGCGCAGGACGCTACACCGACGATTGGCAGTTCCGCGACGGGCGTTGGCAGTGCGTCTCCGCCCACGTCTCACGCGCGTAGGACTATCGGATCAGGCGCGCCCAGGGCCGCTGCCGGAGCTACATTCTCGGCGCCGTCACGCCGGCGCAGAGGGCGTCGTTTCCAGCCAGTTCAGAAGCGCCCCGTTCAGCTCGCGGGGATAGCAATGGCTGAGATCCTCGACCTCCCGAAACGTCACGGCGGCACCGGCCCTCGACAGCACCCTATGCGCTTGTTGCGCCAACTCTACGGGAAACATCCAATCGAGAGCTCCATGAATGATGTGGATCGGCAGCCCCCGCAACCGATCGGCGTCGGCCACCTGCGCGAGCATCGGATGGAATGCGGCAGAGACCGGCGCAAGGTGTGTGAACGGCGACCCAGCCTCAAGGCCGGACGCGTAGCTGAATGTCCCACCGTCGCTCATCCCCGTAAGGAGTAGGCGAGTGGCATCCACGTTCCACCTCGAACGGACCATCTCGAGGATGCGCCTGAGGTTGGGCGTGTCCACGTCAGCGCCCATCAACGCCCAGGTGCTCCCGACCGATGTCGGCGCCACCAGAATGGCGCCACGGCTGCGCGCATCGCGCAGCCAACTCCAGAGAAACTGGCGCCCGGTTCCGCTACCGCCGTGGAGCGCCATGACAAGCGGCCAGGCGCGGTCGCGCACATAGTTCTCCGAAACATAGAGCCAGAACCCGCCCCTTTCCTTCTCGCCGCACTGCATGACCCCGGTGTTGTTCTGGGCAGGAGCGCCGAGGAAACGCTCTTGGACCGCGTCGTCCGACCGCAGCGACGGATCGAGAAAGAACCGGTTTACCGGTGGGAGGACGTCGGCAAGCGGGTAGAGCGCCTCCAGCCCCCTCGGCAAGAGCCGTAGGGCGCGGTACACGTCACGAACATCACCGCTTTGCTGCAAGGTCTTGCGAAGACCGCCAAATGCCCCGAGTGCGGCATCGCACGCCGCACCCAGCAGGGTCCTAATGCCCGGCGGACGCTCCGGCCATTCCGACTGCCGAGCCAAGGCGGATTTTAGCTCCTCGTCAGGCATCCCTACGCTCGCCATGAGCTCCTCGAAGTCTGGAGGATGCAGATGGCGCGAGATGAACATGAGCATCTCCAACGCCCGCAGTAACGGATCGAGCAGAGAGAGGACGGCCTCGGCTTCATCCTCGCTCATGACATTCTTTCCGTTGCGTCACGCGACCAACGCCACCGGCGCAACAGCACGTTGCGTGTGACGCGTTCGCCGTCCACCGTCACCGCTTCTAGTCAATCGGTCGCAATTAGCCGGTTCGGCTGCCCTCTCCGGGCAAGTCGGGAATGCAATCTCACGCCTCACACCAGCAGGACCTTGCCGATTACGTTGCGGTCGATGATGAGTTTCAGGGCGTCAGCCGCCTGGGCCAAGGGTAAGGCATGAGAATGATACGGGTTGATCCGCTTTGCGCCCAGCCAGCCAACCAGAGCCACGAGGTTGCGTTGGGCCAATTGCGGGTCGAGACGATTGAGTGCGCCGATGGTGAAGCCGATCACCTCGGCATCCTTCACCAACAGATGGTTGGTCTTTGCCAATCCTGGCCGCCCCCCAGTGAAGCCGACAATCAAAATTCGACCGAATGGCGCAACGCAACGCATCGACTCGTCGAATACATCGCCACCTACGGGATCGAAAATCACATCGGCACCACGCCCATTCGTCAAGGACAGGACCTCGTCCCTAAAGCCATGGCTGTAGTCGATCGCGTGGTCCGCACCCAACTGTTGGCACACCTCCAGTCGTTGGGGGTTTCGCGCCGTCGCGATAACACGGGCGCCCATCAGCTTGCCCATGTCGACGGTCGCGAGCCCCACGCCTCCAGCCGCGCCGTGCACCAGCAGCGTCTCGCCCGCCCGCAGTCGTCCCCGTTGTAGGGCATAGTATGCGGTCATATAGTTGGAGCGAAAAGCCGCCGCTGCTTCGAAGCCGACCGTATCGGGCAACTTGATGACACTGCCGGCCGCTTGCACCGTTTCCTCGGCGAAGCCGCCACCGCATACGACCCGATCGCCGACCTTCAATCCTTTGACGTCGGGACCCAGCTGCAAAATCTCGCCCGCAGCCTCGCTACCGGGGATGAACGGCGGCTCGGTCTTGACGTGGTATTGCCCGGCAATCCGCAGCACGTCGGTATAGCTCACGCCACGAGCGCGCAGGCGTATCTTGACCTCGCCTGGACCGGGCACCGGCGAGTCCACCGATTTGACCACAAGGCTGTCCGGCCCGCCGTGGGCCTCACACATCACAACTTGCATGCTCCTGGCTCTCTCATGGATCGACGGGCATGGACCTACGATTTGCCCACTGCTTCAGGATGGTTCGATTGGCATCCGCGCGATGCTGAGCCAGGCAATCGGCGCGCCGGCTTTCTCAGCCGCTTGAGCCGGCGGCAGCGCCGTGTCCCAGTCCGCGGCGATGAAGCGTTTGCCATTCACCGCCCGCGCCTCGTCGGAAAGCAGCCAGAGGAGCGGGGGAACCATGATAGCAGGTTTCAGCATTTTCTCCCGGTTCGGGGCCTCGCCCACCAACGGCGTGTCGGTCACACCGCCGGGCACCAACACGTTCGAGGTCACCCCAGTGCCAGCGAGATCCGCGGCGAGCACCGCCATCGCCGACTCCGCCGCCGCTTTGGATGAACCGTAGAGTAGATAGCCCTCCCGCACCATCGTCCCGAGGCTGGTGGTGACGGTGACGATCCGCCCGTGCTTCGCCGTCAGCATGTGTGGCAACACCGCGCGCGCCATGTTGATCGGCGCCGCGGCGTTGACCGCGATGAAGCGGCTCCATTGCTCGGGCGTCGTTTCCCAGAAGCGGATCGGCCTGCGCTCGCCATTGCGCACCGAGGCCTGGCCGATGCCGGCGTTGTTCACCAGCGCATCGATCCTCCCGTATTTGATCAGAGCCGCGCCCGTGACATGGGCAAAGCTGTCCGCGTGTGCCAGATCGGCTGTGACAGTCTGCAGGCTTCCCTTCAACCCCGCAGCTTGCTTCGGGAGCTCCGCCAGGGCAGCGGCGTTGCGGTCCACGGCTGTCACGTCGTGACCCGCAGTGAGCAAGCTCTTGGTCATCGCCAAGCCGATGCCGCTCGCGGCGCCGGTGACGATCACTGCTTTATTTGCCGAGGCCATCTACGGTTCCTCCCAAGACTGCAATTGACGGCAGCCTCGTCGGTCCGACGCTGATTGTCCAGCGACACAGAGGCCTCGTCTGGGTGTCACCCCGGCACGCCGTATGGTGTAGCAATGCAGCGGCCATCAGGCGGAATGTCGCGTGATCCAGCTGCTGTGGCGCGGAACTCCGCTGGCGCGATACTCCCCGCGCAGACGCGCGCCGTGAGCGGCGATGCAATCGTGTCAGAGGCGCGCCACGCGAAATCCTGACCGACTCCGCCCATTCGGTTGCGACCGTTTTGGCGGCGGATGTCGGGGCGCCGCACGCGTTCGGTTCCCTTGGTCTATTCGACGGCCATTCGTTTCAGAGCCAGGTCGCGCAATACCTGGTTCTCGAGCTCGGCATCCTTGAGCCTGAACTTGACCAGGTCACCGATGCTGACGATGCCGGCCATCTTGCGACCATGCATAACAACAACGTGACGTACGCGCCTCTCGGTCATGACCCGGAGAATCTGGTTCACCGTGTCATCTGGCAGACAGAATGGCGGGGGACTTTCCATCGCTTCGGACACGGGGCGCTCGAAGGCAGCGACGCCGATCCGGGCCATGGCACGAAGCACGTCCCGGTCGGTGACGATCCCGAGAGGATTGTCTGCATGGTCGACCACTACGACGGAAGCAATATTGCGCTCGTCGAATAGCCGAGGGATGTCGCCGAGCTGCTTTTCGGGCCATACGGTGACGACCTGTCGTCCCTTGTCCGCGAGTACGTCGTGTATCACTGCTGTCCGGTTAAGCGAATGCTGGGCGCTTTG
>JRHI01002265.1_pt1 | contig 13611 bp, 12 predicted proteins | sample 215371 | NCBI WGS metagenome assembly JRHI01 (sample SAMN02929681, study PRJNA255918) | sediment metagenome | biome: cave system; feature: Ice Cave; material: Sediment; isolation source: sediment from deep within a dark volcanic ice cave with no known source of... ...
ACGATCACAGCGAACCTGAGCAATACCCCGACAACGACCCCGATCCAGATCAACCGGATCAGGGTCGTCTCACGTGCTGCCCACACCTCCTCTTCCTGGGAGGACTACACAGCGTATCGGATAGTTACGGCGTAGACCGACCAAGCTCATCATGATCCACTCCGAGGAGAGAACCTTCCACCGCTGACCCGATAGGAATGATCACTCGCCCGTGGCATCGGTTGATACGTGAGGTGGGGTCTTTTCCGGCTACAGTCCCCGGCTATTTAATCCAATGAAGCGTGGCCGCATTAGATACGCGGAGGATAGACGGCCCGCTGCCGGGCATAAAAGCATCCTTGAAAGCAGCTAGGCTGCCGGGCGTACCAAGTGAGCCGACTCCGGCCTCACGTCGCAACCGATGTCGCGGGCTAGCGACTACGCCTATCATCGGCGGGGCAGCGGTGGAGCCTTCTCTTACCTGTGGATTATCCGAGCTTGGCCCGGTCTGCGCGCGCGATACCGGACACGCTCCGTGGTCCTCGCAGGAAGGAGGTGACTCGTATGCACAGCAATGATGACAAGACCCTGACCCGGTTGATCTGGATCAGGGTCGTTGTCGGGGTATTGCTCAGGTTCGCTGTGATCGTTGCCTGGAAGCTCATCAACAGCGAGCACTGAAATAGGGTTCACTGAATAAGTTGGCTACTTCCCGGTCCGCGATGACCGGCCCAGCGCGGACAACGTCACACGACGAAGCAGCGTGACCGTTCACGGATTACTAGGTAAGCATACACCGGGCGTCGGAATGTTGGTATTGTCAAATTGATGTAGTACAAGTTATGTAACTGCAACGCATCTTCGGTACATTAGATGAGGTAGCCAAAAAATTTTTACATCAGTAGGATGACGTCAGATTCGTATGTGACCTTCATCACACGGGGCTGGCCTCGCGGATCTGGAAGTGGCCAGCCTCCGTGGGCAGCAGCATCTTGCAACAATCTCATAGGTAGGCAGCGGTTCCGCGTATCCGCCGGCTCGGAAAGATCACCACTTATCGGACCGGGTGCCCGCGTTCGTGCGCCCGATATCCGCACGCTGGGCCACCCGCCGCGTTGGACGGCCGGCTTCGCGTCGCCGTATCAGTCACCGAGCGGTCACCTCACCGCCGCCCCTGGTGGTCGGCAAGCTGTAGCGATTGAAACACCATGCGGAACGCACTGACCTCAGCGATCAAGGAGCATGGGGCAGGGCACTATGCCGCACCATCTACTTCGCCGGTTAGAGGGCTTAGAGGGCTTAGACGGCACGGCCGTCATGATCGAGTCGAGTGTGTGTTTTCGGGTCGTTCTTGACGGCGTACCGTGGACCGTGCTCGCTCCACAGCGCAAACGACAGCGCACCTGACCTGCACATACGCACTTCGCGTCACGGTCACCATGCATCGGCGTAGCGAGTGGCGGCGGTCGGCGCTCTGACCGCAGGTCCCTGCGTGAGCCTGCGCTGACACCGGAAGCCGACCACCACACGCCTTGTCGGGCATGGGGCGAAGCCCGGCTAGATCTATGCGCGGGGCGTAGTCACGCAGTTAGTCACTCAACGAATCAGAGGCCAGTTCCGGAAGCAGCGGAACTGGCCTCTGACCTGTGTGAATGGTGTCGGGGTGGCGGGATTCGAACCCACGGCCTCTTCGTCCCGAACGAAGCGCGCTACCAAGCTGCGCCACACCCCGGATGGACGTCGCCCACTCTAGCCGACGCCGGCGGCGTCCCATGCGGAGGCCGGTACGGCGGAGCCGGTGTTGCGGGCGACCAGCGTGAGCAGGCTCGCCTCCGGCGGGCAAGCGAAGCGCACTGGAGCATAGGGGGAGGTGCCCAGACCGGCTGAGACGTGCAGCCAGGTATGCGCGCCCCACCGGGAGGCACCGCGGGCGCGGGAGCGATCCAGCCCGCAGTTGGTCACGATCGCGCCGTAGCCGGGCAGCCGCAGCTGGCCGCCGTGGGTGTGACCGGCCAGCACCAGGTCGTAACCGTCGGCGGCGAAGGCGTCGAGCACCCGGGGCTCCGGAGAGTGCGTCAGGCCCAACCGCAGGTCGGCGGTGGGATCGGCTGGCCCGGCGATCCGCGCGTAGCGGTCACGTCGCAGGTGTGGGTCGTCCACCCCGGCGACGGCTACCCGGCGCCCCGCCACGGTGAGCTCGCGGCGGGTGTTCGTCAGGTCGAGCCACCCGTGCTCGGCGAACGCCGCGCGCAGATCAGCCCATGGCAGCGGCACGCCGCGGATCCGTTTGCCGGTGCGGGTCAGGTAGTGAACCGGATTCTTCGGCTTCGGCCCGTAGTAGTCGTTGTTCCCGAACACGAATACCCCGGGCAGCGTCATCAGCGGCTGCAGCGCCCGCAGCGCAGCGGGCACCGCTTGCTGGTGTGCCAGGTTGTCGCCGGTGTTCACCACGAGATCGGGCTGCAGGTCGACCAGCCCGGCCAACCAACGCTGCTTGGAGCGCTGGTTCGGGGTCATATGCAGGTCGGAGATGTGCAGGATCCGCAGCGGCGCGGCCCCAACCGGCAGCACCGGCAGGGTGGATTGGCGCAGCGTCCAGCGGCGGACCTCGACACCGGCGGCGTACGCCGTCCCGGCGACTGCCAGCACGGCGCCACCGACCAAGGCGCGTCCGAGGTGGTTCATGCGCCCAGCCTACGGCTCCTCCCGCACTGCACCGGCCCGGGTGTCGGGCGCACTGCGCCTCGGGAGCAGGAGGGTCGTCGCAAGCGCTGGGGATCTAGAGGACAGTCCGCGCGGGTAGGGTTTGCGCGCATGGCAGAGCTGAAGGATCGGCTGCGGGCCGACCTGTCCACGGCGATGAAGGCTCGAAGCACCATCACGGTGGCGACCCTGCGGATGGTGCTGACCGCGATCACCACCGAGGAGGTCTCCGGCTCGCAAGCCCGGGAGTTGTCCGACGACGAGGTGCTCGTCGTGCTGGCCCGGGAAGCCAAGAAGCGTCGGGAGTCCGCCGAGGTCTTCACCACGGCCGGGCGTGACGAGTTGGCGAACCGCGAGCGCTCCGAGGGCGAGGTGCTCGCTCACTACCTGCCCCAACAACTCAGTGAGGACGAGCTCAGCGCCCTGGTCGCCGACACCATCGACGACGTCGCCGGGCAGCTCGGCAAGCGTCCCAGCTTCGATCAGCTGGGTCTGGTGATGAAGGCCGCGAAGGGCAAGGCGGCTGGTCGTGCCGAGGGATCGCGGTTGGCCGCCGCGGTGCTCGCGGCCTTGAAGGGTTAACTGAACCGACTAGCCGCCACGCCGCCGATGGTCGCGGTGCCTCGTGTTCGGGTCTGGTGGCGGCCCAGCCTGCCCATCGGCGCCCTGTTGCCCATCCCCCTGCTGACCCGGTTGACCCACCGCGTCTTGGCCGGCCCGCTGTGGCGGCTGGAAGGGCGCTGCTGGGTCGGGGGATCGCGGAGCGGGTTTCGGTCGTGTCCCATCGCTCACCGACAGTGTGATCACGTCACCGGGCTGGGCGGTGGTGGGCCCCTCGGCCGCGACCGTCCCCGCCGGCTGATCCGACGCCGCCACCACCCGCTTCACCCGGAACCCGGCCCGCTCCAGGGCGAGTTGAGCGACGTTCTCGCCCTGGCCCACCACGTTGGGAACGTTCGGTCCGGCACCGCTGACGTAACGCGGGTCGGTGGGCGGCAGCGGCATCACCGGGAGCCCCTCGTGTAGCGGGACCATCGCGTTGAACCAGGTCCGGGCCGGCACCTTGCCGCCGAAGATGTTGCCGTCGCCGCACAGCCGGGGTGGGTCGGAATCGCAGATTCCGCTCGGCTGCGACCCGTCCGGCCACACCAGCACCGCACCGGAGTACTGCGGCGTCGCCCCCAGGAAGCCGGCCGAACGGTTGTTCTGGGTGGTGCCTGTCTTGCCGAGCAACGGGCGGGTCCAGCGCGCGGCCTGCGCGGCGGCGAAGGAGGTGCCGCTGGGCTGGTCGTCCTTGCTCAATCCCACTACCAGGGAGTTCGCCAGTCCCGCCGGAACGACCTGCTCGCAGGGCGCTTCGGGCACCGGCACCGGGTGGCCGTTGCGGTCCAGCACCGCGTCGATCGGGGTCGGCGGGCACCATTTCCCGCCGCTCATCAGGGTGGCGCCGACGTTGGCGAGGTCCAGCGGGCTGGTCGGCTCGGGACCCAGGGTGTAGGAGCCCCGCCGCTCCTTTTTCACCGCGTCACCGATCGTGCGGCCCGAGGCGTCCTTGAAGTTGAGGCTTTGGCGCATGCCCAGCCGGTAGGCCATGTTGACCACCGGGTCGATCGATCCGATCCGGTCCTCCAGGGCGACGAAGGTGGTGTTCGGAGAGATCGCCAGCGCGGTCTGGAGGGAGACCGAACCGTTGCGGTATTTGCCTGCGTTGGTGACGGTGTAAGCGCCGCCGTTGTCCCGGAACACCCGCGAGGTGTAGGCATCCGTCACCGGCACCGGATTCATGATTCCCATCCCCCGCTCCAGCAGGGTGGCGGCGGTGAAGATCTTGTAGATCGACCCGGCGCCGAAACCCTGAACGAGCGACGGCAGCGCGTAGGACGTCTGGCCGGCGTCGGCGTCGAGTCCGTAGTCGCGGTTGGCCACCAGCGCCCGGACCGCATGCCGGTCGCTACCGGGTTCCACTATGGCCATCGCGTCGGCGATTCCCGGAGTCTGGGTTGGGACCTCGGCGGTTGCCGCGCGCTTGGCTATGTCGCTGGCCCGGCGGTCGAGGTTGGTGCGGATCAGGTACCCGCCACGGCGCAGCTTGTCTTCGGGGAACCCCACGGTGGCGAGGTAGTCCAGGGTGTACTGACAGTAGAAGCCGTCCGCGGGACCGGCACCGACGCAACCGTTGGTCAACCCGGTCAGCGGGCGCTGGATTCCCAACGGCTCCGCCTTGGCCGCGTCGGCCTGATTGGTGGTGATCGACCCCACGTTGGTCATCTCGTCGATCACGATGTTGCGTCGCTGCAACGCTTGCTCGGGGTGCTCGACCGGGTCGTACTCGGTGGTCGAGCGGACCATGCCGGCGAGCAGCGCGGCTTGGGGGATGGTGAGCCGGTCTGGCGTGGTGTTGAAGTAGGTTCTCGCGGCCGAGGCCACACCGTAGGTGTTGTGGCCGAAAAAGACGATGTTGAGATAGCGCGCCAGGATCTCGTCCTTGGACAGGTGCTTCTCCAGCTGCAGCGCCACCCGGATCTCGCGCAGCTTGCGTGCCGGGGTGCCCTCCACGGCCGCCGCGCGCTCGGCGTCGTTCTGGGCAACCGCGTACAGCATGTAGTTCTTGATGTACTGCATCGTCAGCGTCGAGGCGCCCTGACCTTCCAAAGCGCTGCCGCTGGAGGACAGGTTGGTCATCAGGGCGCGGGCGGTACCCCGCCAGTCCACGCCGTTGTGTTCGAAGAATCGCCGGTCCTCGATGGCGATGATCGCCGCCTTCATCGTGTCGGCGATGGCTTTGGGTGGCGTGTTGAACCGGTTCTGGTCGAAGACGTAGGCAATCGGTACCCCATCCTTGTCGGTGATCGTGCTCACCACCGGTACCTGACTTTGGACCAGGTTGGACGAGACATTGCTGACTGTGTCGCTGGCCTGGTTGGACGCCAGGCCGATGCTGCCCACGGCGGGAAACAGGATGCCCGCCACCAGCAAGCCCGCGACCAAACACAGGCCGAGGATCCGGATCAGCGCGTTGCCGTTCACCACCCGGCGAGCCTACGCGTCAGCGTTCGTCACCCATCGCGGACGTGCCGACGTCCGACAGGGTGTGCACCTGCACGAGCGAGTGACAGTTCGATTTACCCCTTGCCGATGCGGCGGGGCAGCCGAGTACCGTCAGCGCGCGTGAGCACATCCCAAACCACCGCCCAGCAGAGCCTGCTCCATGACGTGGAGGCGCTGGTTGCCGCCCTCATGGGCGACGCCCCGGTCGCGGAGCTCATAGCGATCACGAACCGGATCGCGGCTGCCGTGGAGTACTGGGACGACATTCCGGCGGGAGCGATCTCGGAGCTCCGCTCGGCGATCGATCTGATGCATGGTGGCCAGGCGTGCGCCACGGTCAGCGCCCTGCTCGCCGCACGCTCCGAACTCGGAGCGCCCCCGCGTTGAGCTGATCCGCCCGCACCACCGAACCGGCACCGCGGCCCGCGCGGTAACTCGACGCCCTGGTTCCGGCGGTCAAATGGACCCGGGGCCGTCGCCATGCTCGTTCCGTGGCTGATGACCCTAATGGGGCGCGCCCGGTACGTGACCGGCGCATCTCACCGCACCCATGGTCACCGACCGCCGAGAGATGGCTCCGGCGTCGGCCGACCCTCGCGAGCTGGCCTGATGGCCTGTTGTCGACGCTAAGAGGTTGCGGTCACCTGACGCCGTGCTGCGGCGACGCGCTGGGCAAGGACCGCTTGGCGCGCGCCGAGCGGCCGGGAGTTTCACGCCGACGGGCGAAGGTTAACCCCCCTCAATCACCCAGAGGGAGGCTGCGCTGTCGTTGAACGGTAGATAGGTTGCGGCGAGCGGTGAGGACCTGGATACGTCAAGCGAAGTTCAGGAGGGGCGAATGAGCCGTCTGTCGAGCACCTATGACCTCGGTCTGGAGACCGGAGCGGAACTGAGCAGGGCAACCGTGCCCACGCAGCGTGGGCAGGACCCGCATCGAGTCACGGCCGAGCAGGTGGATCGGGCTCGCCTGTCGGTCGCCAGGTCGGCCACCGGCGCCGAGGACTGCCGGATGCTGCTGGACATGCTGGGCCTGATCGACGGCGAGGACGGCGTCCCGCCGGTGCGCCGGTGACCACATCGGGCGGCGGGCGGCCCGACTGAGTGTCGCCCGACCACCCGTTGTGCAACCGGCTACTAAGATGTCCTATGCTTGCTTTGCTCACAACGGGCAACCGCTGCGGGCAGGTCTGGACGACCAAGTCCCCATCGTCTAGCGGCCTAGGACTCCGCCCTTTCAAGGCGGCAGCGCGGGTTCGAATCCCGTTGGGGGCACGGAGAAGCGAGGCCCAGTGGCGCAGTTGGTTAGCGCGTCGCCCTGTCAAGGCGAAGGTCGCGGGTTCAAGTCCCGTCTGGGTCGCCACGTACAGAGCGGGCCGCGTCTGGTCCGCACGGCCAGGTAGCTCAGTTGGTACGAGCGTCCGACTGAAAATCGGAAGGTCGGCGGTTCGACCCCGCCCCTGGCCACCACCTCTGACCTGCGTAGACGGTCTTTTTTGATGATCTTCTGTCGATCTCTGTCCAACTGACTGTCCAATTCCGCTGCTTAGACTGCCCCTCATGGCACGCAGGAAGCAAGCTCCGAAGGACCTGACCGGCATCCGGCAGCGAGGGGGCAGGTACCAGATCCGGCTCTTCGGCGGGCAAGATCCGGTGACCGGCAAGCAAGTGATGTTGACCGGTTCAGCCGAGGACGAGGACGCGGCGATCAAGCTGCGGGACAAGTTCCGGCGGCAGGTTGCGGAGGCGACGGCCGCGCGTACCAGCGTGACGTTGGGCTATCTGCTCGACGAGTGGCTGGCCGGTCACCAGGTCGAGGAGACCACCCGGACGAGCTATCGCGTGGCGATCGAGAACTTCATCAAGCCGGCGGTTGGCGATACCTCGCTGAGTCGGCTGGCGCAGCTTGGGGCGCGCCCGTTCGAGCAGCTTTACGCGGAACTGCGGGTCTGCCGTCGACGGTGCAAGGGGCGGACGTTCATCGAGCACCGCACGCACCGGGAGCACAAGTGCGACAAGCGGTGCGCGGCGCATCAGTGTCGGCCGCTCTCGGTATCCTCGGTCCGGGAGTGCCACGCGGTGCTCAGCGGTGCGCTCAATGCGGCGCTGCGGTGGGGCTGGATCGCGGTCAATCCCTTGGAAGCGGTCAAGCGTCCGCGTCAGCAGCACCCGCAGCCCGATCCGCCATCGGCCGAGGAGGCGGCCAAGATCGTGAGTGCGGCGTGGGAGCAGGACGCCGACTGGGGCACCTTCGTGTGGCTGGCTTTCATCACTGGCGCGCGACGCGGCGAGCTGCTCGGCCTGGCGTGGGAACACCTCGACCTGTCCGCCGGGTTGCTGACCATCCGGCGCAACCTGGTCCGCCAGAACGGCAAGGCGCTCCTCAAAGAAACCAAGACGCACCAGATGCGCATCGTCAGCCTCGACCCGGACACCATCGCGATCCTGACCGTCCACAAGCAGAGCGCGCAGCGCCACTGCACCGAACTCGGCACCACGCTCGACGACGCCGCCTTCGTGTTCTCCTACGCACCTGACCACCGGCGGCACTGTGATCCCGACGCCGTTACTCATCGGTACACGAGGATGACCGCTGATCTCGGCATCGACACGCACCTACATGCGCTGCGCCACTACAGCGCCACCGAGCTGATCGCGGCTGGCGTCGACGTCCGCACCGTTGCCGGGCGGCTCGGTCACGGCGGTGGCGGAGCGACGACGCTTCGGGTCTATGCGGCGTGGCTGGCCGCCGCCGACAAGACGGCCGCCGGGCTACTGGCCGCGCGACTGCCAAGGCCACCACAGTTCCGAGCCTGAGAGCTAGCGTGTGGCGAGGTCGACCCTGAGGGGATCTAAGACCTGTCTCAGAACCCTGCTCGCGCCGTCTCAGAAGAGGATCCCTACCGGACAGACTGATCAACTCGGCCGTGGGGTCCTGAGCAGTCGATCAGCCTCGCACCGGTGCGGTGAGACTGGGCCCGGCGGCCGGCTCGACGTCGCCCGGACCGGCCACCGTGGCGCACTGGTCGCACACCAGCGCGGAGCGCAGCTCACCCCCGCAGCCGTGGTGCAGCAGCAGCCGGGGCGGCCCGGCCGGCTCCGGGTAGTAGGTGTCCCCCCAGCGCATCAGGTGCGCGATCACCGGAAACAGCGCCTGACCCTTCCCGGTGACGCGGTACTCGAACCGCTCGGGATGCTCCTGGTAACGACGGCGCTCCAGCACACCTTCGTCCACCAGCTTCCGCAGCCGGCTGGTCAGCACGGTCCGGGTGACGCCGAGGTTGTCGATGAGCTCGTCGAACCGGTGTAGACCGAGGAACACGTCCCGCAGCACCAGTAGCGTCCAGCGTTCGCCGACGACCTCCAGCGAACGCGCGACGGAACAGACCTGCTCGGGGTAGTCGTTGGCCAGCACGAGCCCCAGCATAGCGCAGTGAGTCGCGTCAAGCTACTCACCACTCTCTTGAAGGAGAACCACCATGACCACCATCCCGATCTGGGCCTGGATCGTGAGCCTCATCGGCGTTGCGGGCATGCTCACCAGCCTGATCGCCACCGTGCCGCGCACCCGCCGCATCGCGGGCGCCGTGGCGGTGGGCCTCTGGGTGGCGATCGCCGGGTACCTCGCCGCGTGGGGGGTGTTCGTCCAGGACCCCGCCACCGTCGTACCGTGGATCGGGCCCACCATCGTGGTCGCGCTGGTGCTCGCGCTGCTCGGCCTGCAGCTCGCCGGGCAGCTCGACCTCGCGGCACTCACCCGGGGGCAGGTGTTCCGGGTCATCGGCGGGGTGTTCGTGGCGCTCATGCTGGTGGGCGTGCTGCCGCCGGTGTTCGCCCTGCCGGCCGGCCTTGGCGACGTGGCGGTGGGCCTGGCCGCCCCGGCGATCGCCCGGCGGCTCAGCCGGGGTGACACCCGAGGCGCGCGGACGTTCCACGTCCTGGGCATCGTCGATCTGGCCGTCGCGATCGCCGCCGGAGTGCTGGCCGCCCCGGGCCCCTACCAGGTGTTCACCGGCGCGGCGTCCACCGCGGCGATGACCGCGATCCCCCTGGTGTTCATCCCGACCGTGCTGGTGCCGCTGTCCATCGCGGTTCACCTCACGGTCCTGCGGCGGCTGTCCCAGGCCACCCGCAACGCCCGGGTGACCGCCCCGGCGATGGCCTGACCAACGGCGGCCCGGTGCATCGTGGTCCAGCCGCCATCGGCAGCGCCGGTGGCGGCTGCTACCTGGAAGCCGATTGGCGGGTCCTCAGGCCCGTAAGCGTCGTAGGTCGTCGGGTGAGCACCGTGGGTGTAACGGATAAGGATCCCCGACCGGGCAGAAGCACAACCCTGACCGCGGCATGACCGGACGGTATGACAGCCGCCACGCCACCAACGGCATGTGCGGACTACGAGTCAGGGGCCTCGGGCGGGGGACCTGCTGGCCGAGGCGGTCGAGCTCACCCGCCGGCTCAAGCTGCCCCACATCCGACGCCACCTCGTCGAGCTGGTCCCGACCGCGCGGGCGCAACGCTGGGACCACGCCGAGCTCGTCCGGGTCCTGCTCGCCGAGGAAGCCGCCGGCCGCGACGCCACCAACCTGCGCACCCGCCGCGGCCGAGCCGGGTTCCCCGCCGGGAAGACCTTGGGCGACTGGGACGCCGCCGCGTCCTGCATCCCGCGACCCACTCAGGACGCCCTGACCTCGCTGGAGTGGATCGCCCGGCGGGACGCCTACGAACCCCGCTACCCCTGGGTGCCAGTAACGCTCTACGGCGTCGAGGCGATGACGTCTCAGGTACTTGATAGAATGCCTACCTACTGAGGGGTCATGATCACTCTGCTACGCCGCCGTTTTCGTAGAATTGCGGTGACCGTACTCGGCCTTCTTGCCGTAAGCGCTGGGATCTGCATCGCGACCCCGTCCGTCGCCGCCGCTGCACCAGCAGTGGGATGCGAGGACGGTAGCCGGACGTCTGCCGCGGCGGTCGCAAAGGCCGAGCCCAAAATAAACGAGATCAACGTAAAAGACTCAACCCGGCACGACAACGGACAGATCGCCGCAACGGTAAAGTTGCGATACTCGCCAACCTATCACTGCGCCTGGGGCCTCATCGATGGGTCGCGTGGTTCCACCGTTTGGATAGATCGGCAACCAGACGGTGCATCAAAATGGGACGGACCACTCGGGCGACGGAGCATCGAGGCGCCAAACTCCACCACGTATACCGCTGCGTACACGGTTCCCGGCTCAAAGGTACGAGCCTGCGGGTACGGTATCGACGGCAGCTTCCGGAACAACTTTCCAGCGAATACCGTATGTACGGACTTTATGACCGATGACCAGCTTCAGGCGCAGTCTGGTGGATCTGGTCCAAGCGCGACGATCCCTGACAGCTCACAGCCACCGGCTGTCCCAAGCCCTCAAAATCCTCCGCAGTCAAAGGTTCACCCAGCCGCCGACGATGGCATCGTCCTGGACAACGGCGGGATGTTCGGAGACTCCTCGAACATCAGCTGCGCGACTGGAACCAATGACGTTGGAGTTCACCAAGGTTTCCATGATGGCAGCCCGGTCTCAATTCGACTATGCGCGCTTCCGAATCTAAAGAGCGATGGATGGGAAAGCGTCGGACCCGCACAGTACCTTATCGATGGCGCTAATGGCGACGCGCTCGTCAACTCTCGAATCTCAGGAAAGACTCTCCAGTTAATCGCCGCAGCTCAGAAGGCGGGGATGGCCTTGTCTGGGGCGAGCTCGTATCGGAGCAATGAACACCAAGCGTATCTGTACAACTGTTATCAAACCAATAAATGCAACAACGGCGCTCTTGCTGGGCGCCCAAAATATTCGAACCACCAGATGGGCTTAGCCCTCGATTTCTACATTCCTCACGCCTCGGGCTGCGCGGCAGGCGACTCCACTAGTGATTCGTCGTGGAATTCCTGGAAATGGCTCAAGCAGAATGCCGCGAAATACGGCTTCCGGCAGCTCACTGCTGAGTCGTGGCACTGGGATACCACCACGTCGGGCCAGGTCATGTGCTGATTACCTTCCGCGGAGAGCGGCGATCTGGTCGAGGGCCTCGGGGGTAGGTGACGACCCGATACACCCGCTATCCCGCCAGCCGCGGATCGAGGCCCGGACTTCCTCGGCCGTCGCGCTGCCGGGCGGGGCTTACTGGGGAACGCGGCCCCGGCAGCCTCGCACCACCCACCGACGTGCGGTTCGCCAACCTCGGCATCTACGGCTGGGACGTGCGCGACTGCCTGTCCTACACTGCGGGGCTGGCCGCGACCCAGCTGGCCCTGACTCTTGCCACCTTTCGTGATCTTGAACGGTGGCAGCTGGCTGACCTGCGGGTTCGGCTGGTTGGGTGGCCCGGGTTGGTGCACTAAGCCGGGCTCGTAGGGTCGGCGGCCGTGGCGTATGTGCGCACGGTCAAGACCGCGTCGGGGGCTACGGCGGTGCAGATCGTGTACTCCAAGCGTCGCGGGGTGCGGCGGATTGAGCATGTTGGGTCCGCGCACGATGAGCGGGAGTTGGAGGCGCTCAAGGCCGCCGCGGCGCAGCGGCTGGCCGGTGGCCAGCAGGAGCTCGAGCTGGGTGTCGACGCTGGCGAGCAGCCGGTGGCCGGGCCGGGGCCGTTGCCGATCGTGGCCTCGCGGATGGGGCATCTGTGGGACGCGTTGTGCCGGGCTTACCAGCTGCTCGGGTTCGACCAGGCCGCTGGCGGGGACGGGGTGTTCCGGGACCTGGCCCGGATCATCGAGCCGACCAGCAAGCACGACAGCCTGCGGGTGCTCGGCGAGGTCGGTGTCGAGGCGCCCCCGGCGTATCGCACCCTCAATCGGCGGCTGCCGGTCTATGCCACGCCCGAGTGGCGCCAGCAGATCGCCGCGGCGTGCGCGGCCAACGTCGGGCTGGGCCCGGCGTCGCTGGTGCTCTATGACGTCACCAAGCTCTACTTCGAGACCGACGCCGGTGACGGGTTCCGCGAGCCGGGCTTCTCGAAGGAACGGCGCCTGGAACCGCAGATCACCATCGGGCTGCTCACCGACGCGACCGGGTTCCCACTGATGGTCGAGGCGTTCGAGGGCAACCGCGCCGAGACCACCACCATGCTCCCGACCATCCGTGCGTTCCTGGCCGCTCACCAGCTCCCCGACTTCACCGTCGTCGCCGACGCGGGAATGATCTCCGAGCAGAACCGGCGCGCGATCGAGGCCGCCGGGCTGTCGTTCATCCCCGGCGCCCGCATCAGCGAGATCCCCTACCTCGTGCAGCAGTGGCGCCGCGAGCATCCCGACCAGCAGATCCCGGACGGGCAGATCTTCATCCAGCCCTGGCCAGCCGGGCCCCGCGACCAGCGCCGCGACCAGGTGATCTTCTACCAGTACAAGGCAGATCGGGCCCGCCGCACGTTGCGGGGCATCGACGAGCAGGTCGCCAAGGCCGAGCGCGCGGTGGCCGGGAAGGTGCCGGTCAAACGCAACCGGTTCATCCGACTCGTCGGCGCCGACAAGTCCGTGAACCGGGACTTGGAGGCCAAAGCCAGAGCGCTGGCCGGGTGGAAGGGCTACATCACCAACCTGCCCAACCCGAGCGCGCAGTTCGTCATCGGCGCCTACCACCGGCTGTTCCAGATCGAGAAATCGTTCCGCATGTCCAAGCACGACCTCGCCGCCCGCCCGATCTACCACCACAAACGCGCCTCGATCGAGGCGCATCTGACGATCGGCTACCGCGCTCCCAGACAGGGAGATTCAACGTTCGCGGCTCAGCGCCACCCAGCCCAGCCGTTCCCGCTGTGCCAGTGGCAAGCCGGCCACCACTAGGTCGTGAGAGTTCTCGATCATGTCGCGCAGCAGCTGATCGGGCACCGAGCCATCGAGCACGA
>JRHI01002266.1_pt1 | contig 13611 bp, 19 predicted proteins | sample 215371 | NCBI WGS metagenome assembly JRHI01 (sample SAMN02929681, study PRJNA255918) | sediment metagenome | biome: cave system; feature: Ice Cave; material: Sediment; isolation source: sediment from deep within a dark volcanic ice cave with no known source of... ...
CTGCGTAATCCCGCACGGTCATTTAGTATTACGAGTCTGCGCAGCTGTCCATAGCCTTTCGGTATCGTGGACTCCAAACGCTCACACCGCCTGCGGGGCGAACTGGCTCACTATCTCGTTGACGTACTCCCCGACCTCGGCCGGCCACGACACTACTCCTGCGCGGAACTCTGCATGATTCTCCCGTTGGCCGACTTCCTGCTCACGGCTGGTACAATTTCGCCATCGCGATCGCCACCGTTCCTGGCCGAACACGGCCATGAGGTCATCTACCCAAAGCTGCCAGAAAAGGACTGCAAGCGAGCCGACAGGGTGCCGGTCCCGTCTCTGGCCGGTGCGGAAGTCCTCGGGCTGAACTCTGTGGATTACCCCACGCCGGCGCAACCGCTGACAGGGAAAGCACGTTGCGGAATGAGGCCCCGGAAGGCGCTGCGAAATCCGACGTAAAGCTCCCCGATTCCGCCTCAGACGGCGCCCTGGAGAAGCTCCTCGGGGCGTGGCCGCGGCTGTCGGCACGGGCCAAGTACACGATCATGCGGCTGGCCGAGGGCGCCGGCCGCTAACCGAGTATACCGGAGATTCTAGCGGGTTGCCATTCACGCCGGCCCGCGACCTGATAGACTCGGAATCGCGGGGGATAGGGTAGGCCACCCGAACCCTGGACAGCCTTGCCAGGTTCCCCCGCGACTCTTTTCATCAAGGCGCATTCCAGCCGAGAAAGGCATCGGCACCATGTTCAGCAGCATTCCCGTCTTCGACAGCGACGACACTCCCCTCTTCGACCTGGACCCGACGGCGAGGGGGACGCACGACGTCCGCGCCTGGCCCAACCAAACCGAAATTGAGAGCCGGCTGGAAAGCGGCAGGCTGAGCGAGCGGGAGTTGGTAGCCAACCCGTTCGATCCAGAACTTCTTGAGGCTATGCTCTATCGCAATCGAGACGGGCGCTGGTGCCGCTGTAGTTGGGAGCACGTCGCGGGACAGAGACTCTTCGCCGGCCGACTGGTGACCGCGGCCTGGGCCGCGGAGATGCTGAACGATCCGGAGTTCCGGCTGCCACCGAAGTGGAAGGAATTAGTGGCCAGTGACTGTGTGCGCGAGGCCGAGCAGGCGGCCGCGGCTAGTGTGCATGGTGAACGGCTACTTCTCGACCCGCTCGCTCAGACCGTGACCCTGAATGGCACCCGGTACACGATCACCGACCCCAAGGCGTTCGCGGTCTATCAAGAGATTTGCAACGCTCGCTCTCAGCCGATTACCCGCGCCGACATCCGCTCCAAGGTGAGAGGATGCAGGGCGAGGAACAAGGTGCGGCAGTTGCTGAATACCTTGCCCGCACCCATCCGCAAAACCGTTTGCTCTGGAGCCAGCGGCTACTGGCTTCACCTGCCGCCACCAAAAAAAAATAGGTGACACTTGGCCCCCACTTGGGGCCTACCCGGCCGGGCTGCTGCCGCGCTAGGATAACTCTGCTGACAACCCGTGTCACGCGAGGTTCCTGGCACCATGATTCCCGCAATTCAGATTGCCCCCGAGGCGCTCTACGACGACGACCTACTGTTCGCCACGCTGGAAGTCAGCGCGGCGACGCTGGCCCGCGCCCGCCGCGACGGCCGCCTGCGCTACACGCGCCAGGGCCGTCGCACTTTGTACCTGGGGCGGTGGGTGCTCGAATGGCTGGTGGCGGACGCCCGCCAGGAGGTTGCGAGATGAACAACCGGTCCAGAGAAATCCTGTCCCCGCAAAATGGCGCAGCACCACCGAGCGATCCGCCGGCTGGACCGGGGGCGATGCAGTTGCTGTTGACGCCGCCCGAGGCCGCCGCGGCCCTGGCTGTCAGCCCGAGAACGTTATGGAGCCTAACGTCGACGGGCCAGGTCCGGGCCATCAAAGTTGGCCGCTTGACCAGGTACGACCCGAGAGACCTTCGCGACTTTGTGGATCGGCTGAGGGGGCAGTGAAACCGGGGAAAACGTCGCCGCCCCGTGTGACCGGGGCGGCGCCTGAGAAGTATGCGAGCGCACTTATATGATACCCGAGCGATTTTCCATGGGCAAGTCAGAGGCCCAGCACAACAACCACGCGGCCGCCGCGCCGCACGTCCAGCACTTCCTGGACCGGCTCCGCGGCGTCAAGGGCACGCCCAGCGGTTGGGTTGCTTTGTGCCCGGCTCACGACGACCGCCATCCCTCCTTGGCCGTGGCCGTGGCCGACGACGGCCGGCTCCTGCTCTGCTGTCACTCCCACCGTTGCACCGTGGAGGCAATCGTTTCCGCGCTGGGTTTGACACTGGGCGACTTGTTCCCCTCGAGGGATGCCCCGGCACTGCACCGCAACGGCAACGGCAAGCCCCGGCCGAGCGGCAAGACGTTCGCCACGGCTCAGGATGCCGTGGCATATCTCGAGGGCTTGCACGGCAAGCCCTCGGTAACGTGGCCCTACCACAATAGCCAGGGTGAAATCGTTGGGCTAACGCTCCGGTGGGACGTCCCCGGCAGCGGCAAGAGAATCCTCCCCGTTGCCCGGCGCGCGGACGGCTGGTGCATCGCCGCGATGGCATCGCCGCGACCGCTGTACTGTTTGCCCGAAATGGCGACAACCCAGCGCGTGATTGTGACAGAGGGCGAAAAGGCCGCGGACGCAGCGCGAAGCATCGGCCTCGCGGCCACAACGGCGGCCGGTGGAGCGATGGCGGCCCGGCAGACGGATTGGTCCTCGTTGAGCGGCAAGGAATGTTGGCTTCTCCCGGATAGCGACAAGCCGGGGAGGAAATACGCTGCCGACGTGGCCGAGATCTTGGCCAGGCTAACCCCGGCCGCGACAGTCCGCGTCATCGAGTTACCCGGCCTGCCCCCGGGTGGCGACATCGTAGATTGGCTCGCCGGCCGCGGTGCCGCCGCGGAGCCTGGGCAACTGCGTGCGGAGATCGAGGCCCTGGCCCGGGCCACGCCACCGTGGCCAGGCCACGACCACCGCGTCCACAACGGCGAGCCCGAGATCGACGGGCGCGAGTTCGGGACCGTGCTATCCACGGTCACACCCGAGCAGGTTTGTTGGCTCTGGAAAGATCGCATCCCACTGGGCAAGTTGTGCGTCATGGATGGAGATCCTGGACTCGGGAAAAGCTCGCTCAGCCTCGACCTGGCCGCCCGGGTGACGCGCGGCCAGACCATGCCCGACGGCACGGCCGGCGTCGAGGCCGCCGGCGTCATCCTGCTCTCGGCGGAGGACAGCCTGGCCGATACGATTTGCCCGCGATTAAACGCAGCTGGTGCCGACGTCACCCGGGTATTGAGCTTCGACCGTATCCCGGACGGCAAGAGCGCCCGGCCGCCGGTGCTGCCCCAAGACCTTACCTGTCTCCGCGACGCCATCCGCAGCATGAGCGCGAAGCTGGTCATCATCGATCCGTTTATGGCATTCCTCGACGGCGGCGTCAACGCGCACGTCGATCAAGACGTGAGGCGATTGCTGCATCAGCTCGGAATCTTGGCAGAGGAGACCGGCGCCGCCATGGTCGTAATCCGCCACTTGAATAAAGCCGGCGCCGGCAACCCGCTTTACCGCGGCGGCGGTTCCATTGGCATCGTTGGCGCGGCGCGGTCCGGTCTGCTGGTCGGGCGCGACCCGGACAATCCTGACCGCCGCGTCCTGGCACCAACCAAGAGCAACCTGGCCAAGCTGCCGCCATCTCTGTCCTTCGAGTTGAGCGCCGCGCCATCCGGCGCCATCCGCGTCGGCTGGCTGGGCGCGAGCGTACACACCGCGGAGAGCCTGCTGGCGGCGCCGCAGGACGGCGAGGACCGTGACGCCGTACAAGAGGGTGTCGAGGTGCTGCGCGCGATCCTGGCTGGCGGGGTGCGACCCGCCAATGACGTCAAGAAGGAGGCGCGGCAGGCCGGTGTCGCGGAGGCCACACTCCGACGGGCCAAAACGGTGCTAGGCGTGCGGGCCATGAAGACAGGGTACGGCGGAGAGTGGCGCTGGGGACTGCCTGAACATGTGGTCGATGGGGCGCCCTAAGGCGCTCATCACCCGGTTTTTGAGCCTAGCAAACTTTGTGTTGAGCGCCTTTGGGAAAAATGGGCATCTGGAAGGGGTAAAACATGCGGTTTTCTCGAGGATTTCTCAAAGGCGCTCAACATTGGGGGGACAGAGCGGTTTTCTCGAGGATTTCTCAAAGGCGCTCATCCGGGAAATGTGCTGGGGAGGCCGGCCGGCGAGTGGCGCCGGCGCCGGCGTGAACCAGGTGTGATCGGTCGACGAGAAAAAGGTGCGGCGGCCCGGCAAGGCCGCCGCGAGAGCTTGAAAAGGAGACGGGAATGGTACGGCAAGAGTGCAACAATGACAAGGCCCACCTCGAGGGTCAACTGATCCGGTCGGTGTGGTCTCAACAATTCGGCAACGCCCCGCCCACGTATGTCGTGGAACTAGCCAGCCGGTCCGGCCAGCTGACCGTATTCAGGGGGCTGCGCCGCCAGGAGATCGCAACCTACCACGCCTTTCAGGTCGCGTGTGCTTTGCAGGGAGTGTACGTCGAAGTGGGCGAGATCGAATCGCTGCCACGCACGGGGCAGCGCGTGGCCTGGCTGAAGGTATTGTCTCGAGGCGTGGCAGCGTGGCCAGCTCCACCTGCTACATAAAACTACACCGCGGAGGCCCTGACCGGCCGGCTCGGCCGTCCGGAATATGCGCGATTAAGCGCGCGGAAAACGGGCAAACCGTTGCCAAGGTGCAACGGCAAGCCCTCGAGAGATGGGCAGTTACGCCGATGCGCGGCCGCTGCGACCTGGGCTGCCTCGCGTACTCGGAAATACCTGCTGAGGCCGGCTGGTGTACGAATGGCTAGTTGGGAAAAGTTGGGGTGCCTGGTAACGAAAAATAACGTTCATCGGCCGGCCGCGTGGTGCGCCGGCTGGACACAGAGGGGGGAGGCGAGGGTAACCATGTTGGAAACTGCGGGCTTGCTTGAAGCCGTGCGGCAGAGCGCCGCGCTCTGGTGTGGTCACATTCCATTGTCCGCCTGGCCAGCTGCACGCGCCGGCCTCGACCAGGCCGGCGCAGACTACGCGGCCCTGAAGGGCCACGGTGGCGAGGCCCTGGCCGTCGTGGCGACGGCGCAGCCCCCCGGCGGGACATTGATCGAGTGGCCCGGCGAGGCCGCGGCCGCGTTCCTGGTAGCGTTCGCTCAGGTGGCCGTCCCGCCCGCCCGCCTGTCCGCCGGCTGGGCGCGGCTGACAAAGGAAAGCCCGGTGCAACCATGAGCAATCTTCCCGTCACCCCCCTGGTAATTTTCTACAACGGCGTGCTCTTCAATGACCCCGCCACGGAGACGCTGGGCATCGAGGCCCGGCCGGTGTACGATTCCAGCGGCCGGGCCGTCAAGTATGTTCTGTACAAGATCACCATCAAGACGACGCTGGCCGCAGGAAACCAGCAACAGGGTCAGACCACAGACGCCACGCTGCAAACCTTGCGTAAGCGACTGTCGGCTCCCGGTGGCGAGTTCCATTATGAGGCCGTCGGCTACGGTGACCTGGTTGTGAACATCCCCCCGGCCGGTCCCACGGTCGGGAAGAACAGCACGGCCAAGGATGCGATCTGGGGACCGAAGCCGGAAGTCCTGGCATGGAAGCCGCTGGGGCAGTCCGCGGCAGACGTCACCTGGTCAGTCCAGGTGGCGATTCCCGAATGCGACTTAGCAACGTATGCGTTTGCGACGATGGAATACGTGTTTCGCCTCGAGGTGGAAATCAGCGAGAGCGGGTATTCGACGCGCACTTACAGCGGTCACGTTTCGATCCCGCAGACCCGCGCCACGGTCGATGCGCGGACCCTGAGCGACACGGCCGACAGACTGCTCGAGCGCGTGAACCCACCGCTGTTGCCGGGGTTCCGCCGTATCCGCGGGACAACCACGCTGTCCGAGGACAAGTGCAAACTCGACTTCTCCATCCAGGACGTCGAGATTGGACCCAACTACCCGCCGCCCGGCGTGGTGGAAGTGAACTTTGCGCACTCCGTCAGTACCGACAACTGGTTCGGCGGGTTGTGGAACGGGATCTTCCGCGGCACTTACCAGCTGGCCCGCAACGTGCCCAGGACGCTGGCCCTCGAGCACTTCCGATCCGTGGTCGCAGATCGGATCGAGCGAGCGCCCAGCGTTAGCTGGCTGAACGAGAAGAGGGAGCCGCAACGCGGCTTCGCGCTCATCAGTCGTTGGGACATTGCGGAGCCGGAGATTTACTGCAAGGGGGACACGAAGCAGGCGTCGCTTAGCGTGACGTATACTCTTGCGGCCGAGTTCAAACAGGTGGTGAAGGGCAGCGGGTTGTGGGCGCCCGTGCCGAACTCCGACTGGCAACAGTGGTCGCAGAGCCTGGCCGGGACCGCGTTCCATGTCCGCGGCAATGCGCGGTTGCGGTTCGACCCATCGCAGGATGCCATCATCGACCTCTGTGCGCAGAGCCAGACCGCGCTACGAGCCGGAGGCGGCCCGCCCGATCAACCGTCACGGGACACGGGCCGGCTGTTCCGCAATCGCACGCCGCCCCCGGGGACGTCCTGGCTGGTGTACTGGTCCATCCTCTGGCTCGAGATCATCGACGAGACAATCGAGATGAAGTTGTTGCCCGCGTCGCCGGTGTCGCCGCCCAACCCCTACGCCAACAGCCCCGGGCTCCAGGGCAACGCCATGCAGCCCGCAATCCCCGGGCTGGACGCGGCCCTGGGCAGCTTCGCAACGCGCGTGCCGCACCGCTCGTTTAACCGGGGCGCGAGCAGCCCGGGCTTCGGCGGGGGCGGCGCTCCGTCGGCCGTGGTGCAGACCCGAGCCAGGCCCACGGTGTACCTTCATCTGTCCGGGTTTGCAATCCGCGCCGGCTATACGATCACCCCGCCCGAGGTGGTGCGCCTCGGCAACGCCACGTTGATTCCCGCGAACCTGCCCGGTCGCGCGTTCGAGCACTGGATTATGGTTACCTGGTTCGGCGTGCCGATCGTCGGCTGCCGCTGGCACCTGAGGTATTTGGTCAGTGGTAACCTGCCCGGGGTGCCATTGCCAGCAACACCTTGACGTTTGTTGTGCGAGGGGACGCCGAGCACGATTCACGGCCGCAGCTGCCCGACGCCAACCACCTCGGCGGCGACCCGCTCAGGGACACCACTTTCTATAAGTGCTTCCACCTTCTGGTCCTCCGTTGGAAATGTGTTGCTTGATGCACCTGCATCAAGCAACACATTTTCCAGGTCTCTATGTACCGTGCTTTGATCGCAGTCCAATTGTTCGGCAATTGCGCGCTGGGTCAGCCCCTGCTTGGCCAGCTCCTGGACCTGGAGCCGGCGTTTCTCGCGCGCCGCCTCCAGGTCCTCAGGTGATAGGTGGCGGCGCTTCCTGGGGCGATAATTGGCCGCTTGCTTCCTGTGAAGCAAGCGGCCAATTATCGGCGTCGCGGTGGGGCGCCAGCTCCTGGGCTGATAATGTGTCGCCTGGGGCAGGTGCCCCAGGCGACACATTGTCCAGGTCTCTTCCCACCGTCCTTTTGTCGCACTTCATCTCGGCGGCGATTTCGCGCTCACGACCGTAGCTGCCCGCCGATCAACAAGCCGGCAAGCCCGACCAGGCCGAGAACCGCGAAGACGGCCGCGTCGATGTACCACCAGGTCGCGCTGGTGGCCCTCAGGGGGATACCCCCGCAGAACAGGAACCAGTTCACGAAGGCCCAACCGGGAATTGCCAGGAGGCAGAGGCCCCCGACGCCCTGAGCGATCCGGGCCACCGTCAACCGGCCGTTCCCTCGAGGCATGCGATCACCCCCTTCGGTTACTTGCTCCGCCGCTTGCGAGCCGGTTTCTTCGGGGGCAGCGCCGGCTTCTCCTGGAGCTGCGCCGGCGCCACGGTCTTCCGCGGCCGGCCGCCTCTGGCCGGAGCCCGCGCGGCCGGTTCCTCGAGGAACGCATTGCAGCCGACGCCGAGGGCCTGGCACAAGGCGACGACCATCTCCCAGCCCGGCTGGCGGCGACCCTGTTCCACGTCTCTGATCCCGGCTTCAGATTGGAGACCAGCGCGCTCCGCCAGCGACTTCCGGCTGAGGCCCGCGGCTTCCCTCAACTCTCGCAAGCGCCCGCTGAACCAAGCTGCATTCATGATCCGCACCCCGAAGACACTGGAAGGCGACACCACAAGCCTACCAAGTCTTCCCGAGAAACGCTACAGCAATTGCTGTTGACAAGAAAACGGCGATTGCTGTAAGATATTGCCGTGGCCAGCGAATAACTTGGTAGATGGGTGACGTGTGACGTCACCCGAGAAACAAGTTGGGCCGAGCGGTGCTAGCAACACCCCCGGCCCGGGAATCCCCTACTAAGCAGGAGAAACCGATGGCTACTATCACCGCAACCCGCCCCCGCGTCAAGCCCCTTCGCCGTATCCGCCTGGTCATCCCCCCGACCGCCACCATGGCAGGCATCGTGCAGATCACCGTCGGCAAGGCCACGGTCGATTACTTCGCCGAACGGCTCCCCAGCGACTTCGGGACAGGCTTCCGGCTCACACGGCTTCTTGGCGAACACGTCAAGTATGACATCCTTCTCGACGGCCAGCATTCGACGTGCTGCTGCAAAGGCCATCTCCGCCACGGCCGCTGCAAGCACGTCGACGGCCTGGCGGCTCTCCGCGCCGCCGGCAAGCTGTAACCAACCCGGGGGACGGCCACGCCCGCCGTCCCCCTTCATCTTCGCCCCACGAAGGACGCGACCATGAACACGAACGTACCCACGACTTGCGAGGAATGCGGCGGCCGGCTCGAGTGCCTCGAGGGCGAGGCCTATTGCCCCGATTGCACGCGCTACGACCTCGACGCCGAGGCGGCCGACCTCGACGCCGAGGCCCACAAGCTGCGGCTATGGGAAGCGCAGCAGGCGGCCGAGGTGCTGCCCCTCTGGCCGGAAGGCGAGACAGCCGCTTAACCGGCCGGCCGGGGGAATGGCAGCCGTACGGCTGCCATTCTTTCCCCGGCCGGGGTTGCCCGGCCGGGGTTGCCCGGCCGGTGCATGCTCCGCCAGACTACCCGGAGACGTTGACCCATGTTGCCGCCACAACCCACTGACGAGGCCTTGATTGACGCGGCCCGTGCCCACGTCCGCCGCCTCTATGGCCCGGGGCGGCGCCCGCGCCGGATCACCGTGGAGCTGGACGACAACGAACTGCTAGTGCTCCCGGTGCCGATCCCCTGGGCAACGCCACCGGGGCACACAGAGGCCGGCACCCGGTTCATCCCCACGGCGCTTCAGCAGGGTATCCTCGACGCACTGGCCGGTGGCGTCGCGCTCCGCACAGACGCACTGGCCGCCGCGGTCGGATGCGATCGGCGCAGCCTGTTCAAACACCGTGGAGGATTGAAGGAGTTGCAGGAGCAGCGGCTTGTCGATCACAACCCGCGCTTGGGTTACTTCTCAGTCGAAGATCCGCCCGAGGCGTTACTCGGCGACGTTGGCGAAGAATGACAACCAGCATACACTGACATCAGACCTTTTGGCCGCGCGCCGCCGACCCGACCTGAGAACCGGGAAGGCGGCGCCGGCCGTTCTCAGGAAAAGGATCCTTCCACATGGCCAGCATTTCCACCGCAACCAACGGTCAGCGCGTCATCCAGTTCACAGGCGCCGCCGGCAAACGTTACACGATCAGACTTGGCAAGGTCTCACGTCGCCTTGCCGAAGAGGTGAAGGTGAAGGTCGAGGCGCTAGCCGCCGCGGCGGCTGCCGGGTTGTCCTTCGACAGAGAAACGGGCCAATGGGTTGCTGGGCTCCCGGTCGCCATGGTGGACAAGCTGGCCGCGGTGGGACTGCTGCCCCATCGCCAGGCCGGCGCCTCCCGCCTGGGAGCGTTCCTCCACGACTACATCGCCAAACGTACCGACCTGGACCCGGCCAGCGCTTGCAATCTGAGGATCGGCGCCGCCAGGCTGACGCGCTACTTCGGAGCGGAGCGCGAGCTCTCCACCATCTCGTCTGGCGATTGCGACGAATGGGTTGTCCAGCTCAAAGCGCAGTACGCACCGGCCACGGTTGGCAGGTCGGTCAGGTGGGCGCGGCAATTCTTCCGCGTCGCGGTTCGCAAGAGGCTCGTCCAGGCAAACCCCTTTGAGGACGTGAAAGGTCCGGGAGAGAAGAACGACTCCCGCCAGCGCTTCATCAACCGCGACACCGCGGCCGCGGTCCTCGAGATGTGCCCTTCGCTGGAATGGCGGTTGATCTTTGCCTTGTCAAGATTTGGCGGGTTGCGCTGCCCCAGCGAGCACATGGTTCTCGAGTGGTCCGACGTGGACTGGGATAAGGGGAGGCTCCGGATAGCCTCGTCGAAGACAGGAGAGCGGTGGATACCACTGTTCCCCGAGCTGCGGCCCTACCTCGAGGCAGCTTTCGACGCTGCCCCGGAAGGCGCCACACACATCCTGCGCAGACGTAGGGACGCCGCCAAGGAATTCCGGACCGGCCTACTCCGCATCCTGAGGAAGGCGGGAATAACACCATGGCCGCGACTGTACCACAACTTGAGGGCCACGAGGGAAACGGAACTGGCCGCGGAGCACCCGCTGCACGTCGTTTGCTCGTGGATCGGCAATAGCGAGCGGATTGCGGCTCGGCATTATCTCCAGCTCACTGACGCCGACTTCGATAAGGCCAACAGCGGCAGCGCGCTGCAGAATCCGACGCAGCAACCAGCCGTTCCGGCTCGCACGGAGTCGCAAAGGCCCAGGACGGGGACTGCCGATGTTGCTTCGGTGCAAGAGGATGCGAATAGGTGCGAACCCACACGAAATGCCCCGGTTGTCCTCTGTGGATCAGGTCATAGCACGCTTCCGTCGATTGCCAAACCGCAGGTCGGTTTCAACATGGTTTCTCCAAACAGCTTTCGAGAAATATCTGAAGCCGGATCGCAAAATCAGTAGCTGGTTGCCATTCCGGGGGAGGGTTAACCGACCACTCCAGGCTCACCCTCGCCTGGGGTTGGTCAAGGGTGAAGAACGCAAAACCCACTGATCCAACATCCGATGTCACGGACATGCCATCACTTAGCCTGATAAGAGGCACACGAAGGTCGAGGCCAGAGTGCAGGATCACTTCCAACGCAGTCCCAGAAACCGTTGCGTCGGAAACGGTGATCGCAGGCTCAAAGCTCACTGGCATGTCCTGCTCCAGAGCAGGATCGTGCAACCGGCGAAGATCAGAAGATCTTCGCCGTACCGCTCTCCTCACGATGGGCTGGATTTCGGGAGAAAAAGGATGGAAGACCGTCAGAGTGAATGGCTCCCTGTGCCTGGAACAGAAGTTTTCTACTCCTTTTCCACCCATACCCCCAAAGGCGATCTCAACCCCCGACACGTTTCACTCGGTAGCCCAACCCTTCCAGCGCCGCAGCCAGCCGGTCACGCTGGTCGCCCTGAATCTCGATCCGTCCATCCTTGACCGTCCCGCCGGTGCCACACTGCTGTTTGAGCTTGGCGGCGAGTTCGAGCAGGCCAGCTTCATCTAGAGGAACATCGGATACGGTTGTCACCCCCTTGCCCCGTCTGCCCTTCGTCTCCCGGCCCAGCCGGACCACGGAGGCGTTGGTCTTGCCGATTTCCTTTTTCACGGTGGAAGCCGCCGTTTTCATGGCGGTCTCTTGCGTGTGAGTTTCCCGCCGCTTGCCTCCTCCGATCAGGCGAGCCGCCAGGTCCATGACCTCACGCTCGATCAGTGCCAGCACTTCGGGGGCATCCTCCACATGCCAGTATTCGACCTTCTCGGCCCAGGCCGGGAAACGCTCTTGTAGCAGGGGCAGGTGTTCCGCCAGCTTGAGAGCGACGATCCAATCCGCCAGTTCGAGATCGTACGCTGTCACCTGGATCGGCAAGCGCGCACAATCAGCGACGGCACGAAGCCCACGAGTTTCCAGGGCCTTGACAGCAGACACAGCCATCGGGCCAACGTTGTTGATGCCGCGCTCCAGGGCGAGGCCCCGGGAGGATGCGCGCCAGGCCAGCCCCATCTTCCCGGCCACGGAATTGAACAGGATTTCCGCAAACCGGCTGCGGTAGTAGTTGCCGGTGCAGAGAAACAGGACGTTCTTTCCTTTTCGCTGCCTCATCGCAAAGCTCAGGCCGGGGCCAGCAACAGCCCGGACAGCAGCTTCTCCAGGGCGGCGGGGTCCAACGGCTTGACCATGTGGAAATTGAACCCGGCTTCTTTCGCCTGGCACTTGTCCTCTTCCTGGCCCCACCCGGTTTGGGCGATGAGGACCATGCCTTCGCCCCACGGCTGCTCCCGAATGCGGCGGCAGGCGTCATAGCCGCTCAACCTGGGCAAGCCGATGTCGAGCAGCACCACGGCGGGCCGGAATGCCGCTGCTATGTCCACGGCTTCCAGGCCGTCGTAAGCCATCCGCGCATCGTAACCCATGATTTGCAACATCAGGCTCAAGCTTTTCGCCGAGTCCTTGTTGTCGTCCACGACCAGCACCCGACACTTCGAGGAGCAGGAGCCGGGAGTCCCGTCTCCCTCGCCGCGTTCCCGCGGGCCTCGGACAGACGACAGCAGGACGGACAGGCGCACGACGAATTCACTGCCTTTGCCAGGTCCGTCGCTGTGTGCCTCCACCCTGCCGCCGTGCATCTCGACCAGACCACGCACCAGACTAAGGCCGATGCCGAGGCCACCCTGCGACCGCTCCAGCGAGCGGTTTGCCTGCGTGAACATCTCGAAGACCTTGGGTAGCAGGTCGGCGGGGATGCCGACACCGTTATCCTTGACCCTCACGACGACGTCGCTGCCTTGCCGCTCGACGGTCAGCCAGACGTGCCCGCCCCGCTTCGTGTACCTGGCACTGTTGTTGAGCAGGTTAGCGAAGACCTGGGCCAGTCGGGTACGGTCGGCGTCCACAAAAACCGGCTGGGGCGGCAGCGTGACGGTGAGTTCGTGACCCGACGCCTCGATAAGCGGGCGGCTGGTTTCCACGGCGTCTTTCACCGCCGCCGCCAGGTCGATTCGCTCCTTGCGCAGTTCGATCTTGCCATTGGTGATGCGGGACAGGTCGAGCAAATCGTCAATGAGGCGGACCATGTGCCCAAGCTGCCGCTCCATCATGCCCTGGGCCCGTTCCACCGCTGCCCCGTTGTGGTTCGCCAGCCGCATGATTTGCAGGCCGTTGCGGAGCGGGGCCAGTGGGTTCCGCAGTTCGTGGGCCAGCATCGCCAGGAACTCACTCTTGCGGCGGTCGGATTCCCGCAAGGCGTCCTCGGCCCGCTTGCGGTCGGTGATATCCACGAGGATGTTCACTGCCCCGACCACCCGGCCCGACTCGTCGTAACAGGGATTGGCGTGGGCCAGGGCAGTGCGGCGGCTGCCGTCCGGGCGTTCGATGACGATTTCCTGCTCGTTGTAACCCTGGTTCTCCTGGAGCGCCAGGGCCATCCAGCAGCGGTCGTGCGCGATTGGTGAACCACCAACCGAAAAGAGCTTGAACGACCCTCAGTAACGGTCGATGGGGTCGTTCACCTTCGGCTCCCGCCCCCAAACCTCGACCGCACGTTGGTTGTAGTTCTACTGTAACCGTTGCCTCCAAGATGG
>JRHI01002268.1_pt1 | contig 13601 bp, 14 predicted proteins | sample 215371 | NCBI WGS metagenome assembly JRHI01 (sample SAMN02929681, study PRJNA255918) | sediment metagenome | biome: cave system; feature: Ice Cave; material: Sediment; isolation source: sediment from deep within a dark volcanic ice cave with no known source of... ...
AGCCCACAAAGAACCCGGGCCCGTCTGCAGTCGACGGCCGGGAACTTCCGGTTAGGAGGACACGCCGATGGCCCAGGACTTCGTCGGCGTCGGGTGGGCCTTCCCGCTGCGGACCGGCCCCACCGGCGGCATCGCGCTGGTCTCCGGCGACCGGGAGATCGAGGAGAGCATGCGGCTCATCCTGGGCACGGCCTACGGCGAGCGCCCGATGCGTCCGGAGTTCGGCTGCGGGATCCACGACTACGTGTTCGCCAAGCATGGATCCGGCGATGGCGGTGCGGATCGGGCACGAGGTGCGCGCCTCGTTGGAACGCTGGGAGCCGCGCATCGAGGTGGAGGAGGTTGCGGTCAGTCCCGATCCCGATGACCCCACCGTCCTCTTCGTCGACGTCAGCTACACGGTGAGCGGCACCAACGATCCGCGCAACCTGGTCTTCCCCTTCTACTCCATCCCCGCCGAGGAAGGATGATGGCCCTCCCCCTCCCCAGCCTCGACGACCGCCGCTTCCAGGACCTGGTCGACGAGGCCAAGCGCCAGGTGCAGCTCCGCTGCCCGGAGTGGACGGATCACAACGTCCACGACCCCGGGGTCACCCTCATCGAGGTGTTCGCCTGGATGACCGACCAGCTGCTCTACCGGCTGAACCGCGTCCCCGATCGCAACTACGTCCGGTTCCTCGAGCTGGTGGGGGTGCGGCTGTTCCCCCCCACCGCGGCGCGAGCGCCGGTCACCTTCTGGCTCTCCGCACCCCAGCCGGTGCCGGTGCGCATCGCCACGGGGTCCGCGGTCGCGACGGTGCGCACCGAGACCGAGCAGGCGATCGAGTTCACCACCGTCGAGGATCTCGAGATCGTCGCGTGCTCGCGGCTGACCCTGGCGGCGGCGGGCGCGGGCGGGGCCATCACCGAGCATGTCGCCGACATCGACCGGGGGACGGGCTTCCCCTGCTTCAGCGAGGTGCCGGCTCCGGGTGACGCCCTGCTGATCGGTCTCACCGCGGCGGTGCCCCGGTGCGCGCTGACCCTGCGGATGCGCTGCGAGATCCAGGGCATCGGCGTCGATCCCGACAACCCTCCGCTGCGGTGGGAGGCGTGGGACGGAGAGGCGTGGACCGCCTGCGAGGTCGACCGTGACACCACCGGAGGGCTGAACCGCGACGGCGACGTCGTCCTCCACGTCCCGGCCCGGCACACCGTCTCCGTGATCAACACCGTGCGCGCGGGCTGGATCCGAGCGCGGGTGGTGAACCCGGAGGAGGGTGCGCATCCGTACACCGCCTCGCCGACCATCAGGGCGGTCGACGCCTTCACCGCGGGCGGCACCATCGACTGCGTGAACGCCGAGCCGGTGGACGAGGAGGACCTCGGCGGCTCCGACGGGGTGGCGGGACAGCGCTTCGCCTGTCGCCGCGTCCCCGTGGTCAAGGTGGACGAGGCACCGGTGCTCGAGGTCAGCTCCGAGACCGGGTGGGAGCAGTGGTCGGCGGTGAGCGGTTTCGCCGGCAGCCACCCCGACGACCCCCACTTCGTCCTCGACGCCGTCACCGGCGAGGTACGGCTCGGTCCGGAGGTGAGGTGGCCCGACGGAGGGATGCGCCGCTACGGACGGATTCCCGCCAAGGGCGCGCGGCTCCGCCTGCGCCACTTCCACACCGGCGGCGGCCGCAGGGGCAACGTCGCCCAGGGAGCGATCCGGGTGCTCAAGTCGTCGATCCCCTTCGTGAGCGCGGTCGAGAACCGCCGCGCCGCCACCGGAGGGGTCGACGGCGAGGATCTCGACAACGCCAGGCTGCGGGGCCCGATCCAGCTGCGCTCGCGGGGCCGCGCGGTCACCGCGGAGGACTTCGAGGAGATCGCCCGCGAGGCCGCGCCTGAGGTGGCACGGGTGCGCTGCGTTCCCGCGGGGCAGCCCGAGGAGGCCGGTGCGGTCCGCCTCCTGGTGGTGCCCGCCGTGATCGGTGAGCGCGGCCGGCTCCGCTTCGAGGAGCTGATGCCCGCCGACGAGACCCTGCGCAGCATCGCCACCCACCTCGAGGCCCGCCGGCTGATCGGCAGCCGGATCGTCGTGGAGCCGCCCCGCTACCAGGGGCTCACCGTGGTGGTCCAGGTGCGAGCGCGCCCGCACACCCGGCCGTCGGCGCTTCAGGAGGCGGCGCTCGACGCCCTGTACCGTCACTTCCACCCGGTCACCGGCGGCCCCGACGGCGCCGGCTGGCCGTTCGGGCGGGCCGCCCACGTCGGGGACCTGTTCGGCGTCCTCCAGGCGCTGCTCGGCACCGAGCTGGTCGACGACGTGCGCCTCTTCGCCGCCGATCCGGTGTCACGGACCCGCGGCGAGGCCACCCACCGGCTCGCCATCGACCCCGATGCGCTCATCTTCTCCTTCGAGCACCAGGTTCGGGTGGTGCCGGGCTGATGCGCGGAGCCGTCGAGGGGCTGCTCAGCCCCCATCCGCTCGCCGACCACCTCCCCGCCCTCTACCAGCAGGACGGCTTCGCCCTGCGCCTGATGTCCGCCTTCGACCAGGTGCTGGCACCGATCCTTTCGGTTCTGGACAACTTCGACGCGTACCTGGACCCCGCGCTCACCGCGGAGGACTTCCTCGACTGGCTCGCCGGCTGGATGGGCATCGAGCTCGACCAGTCCTGGTCGCTGGAGCGGCGCCGGACGATGGTGCTCCAGGCCGCGGACCTGTACCGGCGGCGCGGCACCGTGACCGGGCTGCGCGAGCACATCGAGATCGTCACCGGCGCCGCGGTGGAGGTGATCGACAACGGCGGCGTCGCCTGGTCCCGCGCTCCGGGAGCCGCGCTCCCGGGGACCCCGGGGGCGGCGCTGGCGGTGCGGGTGGCGGGCGGCGACCGGTCGCACGTCGACCGCGACCGGCTCGAGCGGCTGGTGACGGGCGCCAAGCCGGCGCACCTCCCCCACCGGATCGAGGTGACCGCGCCCTGAGGGGCAGGCAGGGATGCCCGATGACGTGCGCGATCGCCGCTGGTCCCGGATCCGAGGCTGCGGGACCCTGTGCCCCGAGATGAACGGCGCACGTCCCCGATGACCAGCACCAGGCGGGGCGCGCGCACCGGGTGCCGGGTGGCGGCGGCGGTGGCGGCCGCCGGGGGCCTGCTGGTGCTCGGCCCCGGCCTGCGGGCCGCCGCGGCGGTGAACGACCTCCCCGCCCCACCGCCGGTGCCGGGATCACCGCCCTGCCCGGCGGGTGATGGCGGCGCCGACCCCGTCTGCGGGCTGGCTCGGGCCCTGGGCGTGATCCCGCTCCCGCCGGGCCTCCTGGGCCCGCCCGCGGCCGGCGGGGCGCCGCGACCACCCGCGCCGTCCGCCACCGCGCCGGCGCCGGTCGCGCTCGAGCTTCCCACCGCGGCCCTCGACCCGCTGGGGGCCGACGCGGCGTCGGACTTCGCCAACGAGCCGTTCCTCCAGTCGCTTCTCGACATCCTCTCCCACCGCGGCTACGACGCCGGCGCCGGCCTGCTGCACTTCGCCGGCTGGGGCGAGGGCCGGACCGCGCCGGCGGTGCGCGAGGACGGCACCCCGGCGCCGGTCCCGGCGCCCCCGGCTGGCGAGGGCGGCCCCCATGCCCCCAACGGCGGTCCCTTCCCCTGGCAGGTGCTGGCGCCCTGCCTGGTGCTCGCCACCGCCTCGGCCGGCCCGCTGCGGCGGACCGGGGCCGCGGGCGCGGGCGCGCCCCGGACGCGCACCCGGCGCACCGGCCGGTGCTTCACCCTCGGCGCGGCCGCCGCGAGCGTCACCCTCGCCTCCTCGGGCACCGCGCTGGCGACGCGGACGGTGCCCGCCACCGCGCCGCACCCGGCCAGGGCACCGCTGACCGCCGCCGCCCCCGTCCCTGTGCGCGAGCACTCGGAGCCGCGACCGGCGACCGCTCCGCTCTGGGATCAGCTGGTCACCCTGGAGCGGCGCCTCCTCGACGGCGCCAGCCGGCTGGCCGTCGTCGAGTCCGAGATCCGCCACATCCTCGGCAGGACGACCGAGGCCGGCGGAGCCGGCGGCGCGCCGTTCCGAGCTTCCCGGGTCGCCCGCCTGGTGGCGGAGCACGAGGCGACGGCGGCGGCATACCGCGACTGCCTGGAGATCGAGTACGGCCTCTACCGGCACGCGGCGGAGGACCCCGGGCAGCGGCTCCAGCTCCTCGGCGGCGCCGCGGCGACTCCCGGACGCTCCGCCACCGACGCGGTGACGTACAACCTCCTGGTCGCGGAGACCCAGGCCGCGCAGGAGCGGGTCATCGCCAGGGCGGAGCTGCTGCTCATGCGCTACGGCTCGCCGGCCGAGGCGCGGCTGCGCGCGCTGGCGCGGCACCAGCGCTTCATCCCTCCCGAGCTCGCGCCGCTCACCCAGGGCTTCGGCCCCACCGACTTCTCGATGGAGCCACCGCTCCGCTACCGCGGGACGTTCTACCCCCACTTCCACACCGGCATCGACCTCGCCGCGCCGCTCGACACGCCGGTGAACGCGGCCGCCGACGGGGTCGTGCTCGTCGCCACCGCGAGCGTCGACGGACGGGGACGCTACGTCGGGTACGGCAACTACGTCCTCGTTGCCCATCCCGGCGGCGTCGCCACCCTGTACGGGCACCTGGACCACCTCCTCGTCCGGCCGGGTCAGCCCGTCGTCCAGGGGCAGCCGGTCGGCCTGGAGGGCAGCACCGGCTGGTCGACGGGGCCGCACGTGCACTTCGAGATCCGCCAGGACCAGGAGGTCGTGGACCCGCTGCCGCTGCTCAACCGGTGACGTCGACTCCCAGGTCGCGGAGCGTGTCCGCGTACCGGTGCTGGGTGCGGGCCGCGGCGGCCTCGTTGCCGGAGCGGCGGTGGATGTCGAGGAGCAGCGCCCAGAGTGGATCGGCGTAGCGGTCGGCGCGCAGCCCGCGCTCGCACGCGGCGGCGGCGGCGACCGGCTCGCTGCGCTCGGCGTGGAGGGTGGCGAGCGCCAGCGCGGCCTCCACCAGGTCGGCGGCATGGTGGTCCCGGGGATCGATCAGCCACTCCGCCGGCCCCTCCTCCGGCAGCAGCTCGAGGGCGGTGGCGCCGAGCCCCCGCCCGAGGGCGGTGACCGCGCCGTCGACGTCGCCGGCACGGCGGAGGGCGTGACCCTCGGCGAGCCGGCGGCGGAGCACCTCGAGGTCGACGGCGTCCTCGGGGAGGCCGAGCCGGTAGGCGTCGCCATCGCGCAGCACCGGGACCCCCGGGGCCGGGTCGGCGGCGACCTCGAGCGCGCGGCGGAGCGCGGAGATGGCGACCTGGAGGTTGCGCCGGCCGGTGTCGGAGTCGGCCTCCGGCCACAGCGCGGCGGCGATCACGTCACGGTGGACAGGACGCCCGGCGTGCAGGGCGAGCAGCCGCAGCAGGGAGCGGACCCGCGGCTTGGCGCCGGTCAGGTCGACGGGGCGTCCGGCCACGGCCAGGGTGAACGGTCCGAGGCAGGTGATCGCCACCCGCGGCGCCTCCGGGGGCTCCGGAGCCGGCGGGGTCTCTCCCCCTCCTGTGGACGGCGCGACCCGGGCGACCCCCGGCACGTCGAGATCGCACTCCTCGGCGAGGGCGAGGCCGAGGGCCCGCTCGCCGGGATCGGCGCTGGCCGCGAGTGCGAGCGCCCGCGCACCCGGCACTCCGAGCGACTCCGCCGCCGCGCGGGCTCGGCCGGCGGTCTGGGCGCTCTGGGAAAGCCCCTGCTGGACCTGGGCGAGCGCCAGGAGCCCCTCCGCCCACTGCATCAGCACGGGGGCGTCGAGGGCGGCGAACGCGGAGGCCGCGGAGGCGAGCCGCCGGGGGTCGCCGGCCTGCCGGCGCACCTCTCCCCAGCCCACCAGCAGCGCGGACAGCGCTGGTCCCCACCGGTCCTCGGCGTCGGCGTGGTCGGGGATCGCGGCGTCGCGGACCTCGCCCGCAACCGCCCCGATGGCGCGGCCGAGGCGCACCAGCCAGGTCAGCCCCGCCTGCTCCGCCTCCTCGACCACGCCCGCCAGCCGGGACACGTCCGGCGCCGCCCCGCTCAGCGTGCAGATGAGGGCGATGCCCAGGCGCGCGCACAGCCCGGCCGCCGGGCTCGGATCCTCGCGACCGAGGAGCTCGACCAGCAGCCTCCGCGCCAGCCGCATGTCCCCTGCCAGCAGCCCCGCGAGGCCGGCGACGAGCCGGCTGGCGGGGTCGTCGTCGACCTGGGCGGCCCGGGCGCCGACCAGCAGAGGGTCGCGGCGTGTTGCTGCGCGCAGCAGACCGGGCCACCCTCCCGAGAAGTGGGCGCCCGGGTCGAGCCACACCGCCAGCGACGCCCGCTCCCGCCGGCAGAGCTCGGCCCCGGCGACGTCACCGAAGGCGGTCTCGGCACGACGATAGGCCTCGACGGCGCTGCGCAGGTGGCCGGTGGCGAGGTGGCGGCGCGCCGCGGCGAGCAGCACCCACGGATTCACCTCGACCATCGCCACCGGCAGCAGCATCGAGCCAGCGCCGGGGGCCCGCGACCAGCTCCTCGCCGCGATCCCCGAGCAGGCGGGCCGCCTCCTCCCAGGCACCCGCGCTGCAGTAGGCCTCCAGCGCGTCGCCGAACTCCTCCTCCTCCTCGAGGAGGGCGGCGGCGAGCCGGCGCTGCTCCCGCACCGCGGGCTCGCCCATCTCCTCGACCGCCGCCGTCTCCAGGTGCGAGCGGAGCACCGCGTGGTACCGGTACCAGCCCCGGTCGTCGACGAGGTCGGTGAAGAGCTGCTGGCGGTGCAGCTCGGCGAGCACGGCGTCGCTTCCGCGGGTCTGCAGCAGGCGGTCGCACACGCGTCCGTTCAGCCGCCCCAGCACCGAGGTGCGCAGCAGGAAGTCGCGGGTCTGCAGATCGAGGTCCTCGAGGACGTTGCGGGCCAGATACTCCCGGACCAGCCGGGACTGGCTGCCGAGCGCCCTCAGGGTCCGCCGGCGCTGATCGTGCGGCTTCCCCCGGGTCGCCAGGTGGAAGAGCCGCAGCCCGGCGGCCCATCCCTCGGTGCGGCGGGCGAGCTCGGCCAGCTCCTCGGGCCGCAGGGGCTCGAGGTAGACGTCGCGAAACAGGCTCTCGACCTCCCAGGTACGGAAGCGCAGCGCGTCCTGGCCGAGCTCGAGGAGGCCCGAGACGCGCAGCCGCGAGACGTTGATCCCGGGCTGCACCCGGCTTCCGGCGATGACGCCGACCCGGTCGGGCAGGTAGTGCAGGAGCCGCTCCAACTCGGCCTCCGCTCCGGTTCCGTGCAACGCCTGGAGGTCGTCGACGACGAGCAGGAGACCCTGGGCGGCGCTCCGCTCCAGCGCGCTGGCGGCGTCCGCCGCCGAGCGCCACCGATCGGCCGGCGAGTCGAGGGCGCCGCGAACGCTCGCCTGGAGATGGGCGAGGAAGACCTCGGGCTCGCCGTCGCCGGCGTCGGCGCGGTACCAGGCGACGGGCACCGGGCTGGCGACCGCGAAGTGGCAGAGCAGGGTCGTCTTGCCGCATCCGGCGGGGGCGACGACGAGGCAGATGCGGGACGACCAGACGTCCTCGAGGAGGCCCAGGAGCCGCTCCCGCACCAGGCCGCCGCAGCGTGGGATCCGCAGCTTCGCGGGCACCACCCGGGGCCCCGGCGGAGCGGCGCCGGCGCGCCCGGCCCTGCGGTCGTTGCGGACGGAGCGTGCCGCCGACCAGCGTCTCTCCGGACCGCGCATCCAAGCCCCCTCTTTACTTGCCTGAATCTACAGTCGTCTGTCGGGCCCGTCAACGTCTGTCAAGGACTGGGTGGACCGCACGGATTCCCTCCGTGCCCCTCCGATGGGGTGGCACGCCCAACGCTGACCGAGCCGACCGATCGCGTCTGCGCCCCCCACCACGCCCCGGGTGTGCATTTCTCCGTTCAGCCCGGAGACTCGACCTCGATCGAGAAGTGGTGGGCGGAGATCCGCATCCGGTGGCCGAGGTAGAGGCGGTGCGCGTCCTGGCGGTCGGGGCCGACCCCGGAGTCGAGGTGGAGCTGGGCGCAACCGCGCCGGCCGGCCTCCTCGAGCAGCCAGCGCATCAGCCCGCCGGCGTGGCCGCGGCCGCGACGCTCGGGCAGGGTGGAGAGGTCGTCGACGTAGAGGACTTGGCCCCAGGCGAGCAGATGGAGGATCCGAAACCCGGCGACCGCCGAGGCCTCCTCCTCCCCCTCCTCCACCGAGGCGATCAGCCGGTACCCCTCGGGCCGCAGCACCGCGTTCACGTACGCCGCGAACTCCGCCGCCTCGCCGATGCGCGGCCGCAGCGCGAGCATGGCGCGGTGGCCGAGCGCGGTGCGGTCGGGTCCGAGCTCCTGGATCAGCACGCCGCGCATTGTGGCGGTCCACCTCCCCGACGGCCGCACAGGACCCACAATGGGCAGCCCCCCACCGCCCACCCGGGAGACCTGCCTGTGCAAGAGAAGATCGTCGGAACGGTGATGCCGGTGCTGGAGCTCTCCCTCGATCCGGGCGAGAGCATCTTCGCCGAGTCCGGCGAGCTGTCCTGGATGACCGAGAGCATCCGGATGGCGACCACCACCCAGACCGGCGGCGCCGGGGGCGCCCTCGGCGCCCTGAAGCGCATGGCCGGCGGCAGCAGCCTGTTCATGACCGCCTACATGGCGGAGGGCGCCGCGGGGATGGTCGCCTTCGCGGCCAAGCTGCCCGGGCAGATCTTCCCGATCGACGTCGCTCCCCAGCCGGGGGCGGGCTTCCGGGCCCACCGCCACGCCTTCGTCGCCGGCACCCACGGGATCCAGCTGTCGCTCGGCTTCCAGCAGCGGCTCGGCGCCGGCATCTTCGGCGGCGACGGCTTCCGCCTCCAGGCCATCAACGGCCAGGGGCGGGCCTGGATCGAGCTCAGCGGCGAGATCGTGGTGTACGACCTCGCCCCCGGGCAGACGATGCGGGTCCACCCCGGCCACGTCGGGCTCTTCCAGGAGACGGTCGACTTCGGCATCACCACCATCAAGGGCATCAAGAACAAGCTCTTCGGCGGTGACGGCATCTTCCTGGCGACCCTGACCGGGCCGGGACGGGTGTGGCTCCAGTCGCTGCCGCTCTCCCGCCTCGCCCACGCCCTCGCCGAGTACGGCGCGGTGGGCGCGGCCGAGGGCGGCGCCGCCGCCGGGGTCGCCGCCGGAGTCATGCGGGGGATCTTCAAGGGATAGGCCGGGGCGATGCCGCTCGGCGGGGTGCGCGCGGTGCTGCTCGACCTCGACGGCACCGTCTACGAGGGAGGCCGGGCCGTCCCCGGCGCCGCCGAGGCGGTCGCCTGGCTGCGCGCACGGCCGCTCCCGCTGCGCTTCACCAGCAACACCGACTCGGTGACCCCGGCCGAGCTGGTGGCGCGGCTCGCCGGGATGGGCGTGGACGCCGCCGAGGGGGAGGTGCTCACCCCGGTGGTGGTCGCCGCCGGGCTGTTCGCGCGCACCCCCGGCTCCCGGGTGCTGGCGGTGGCCTCGGAGTCGGTGCGGGCGCTGCTGCGGCCCCACCTCGCCGGGGCGCGCGAGGCCCCCACCCACGTGCTCGTCGCCGACCCCTCGTACGGCGCCACCTACGCCGAGCTCGACGCCGCCTTCCGTGCGCTCCGCGGCGGCGCCGTCCTGGTGGCGACGCAGATGGGGCGGCGGGCCCTCCGCGACGACGGCGAGCACCTCGACACCGGCGGCTGGGTGCGGCTGCTCGAGCACGCCGCCGAGGTCGAGGCGCGGGTGCTGGGCAAGCCCTCGGCCGACTTCGTCGGCATCGCCCTCGCGGACCTGGGGGTCGACCCGGGCTCGGCGCTCGTCGTCGGGGACGACGTCGCCTCGGACCTCGCCGGGGCGCGCGCCGCCGGCACCCGGGTGGCCCTGGTGCGCACCGGCAAGGCGGGCGGCGACCGGCCCGAGGCGACCGGCGCGGACGCGGTGATCGACAGCCTCGCCGCCCTGCCCAGGCTGCTGGAGGACTGAGCCTCACACCATCCCGGGGTCGATCTGCGGCGAGGGGGCGAGGTGCGCCTCGAGCCGGTCGAGCAGGGTGAAGGGCTCGAGGTCGAGGAGGATCAGCCCGCGGTTGCGCGGGGAGAGGAAGCCGGTGAGGACGGCGTGGTCGAGCAGGGTGACGAGGCCCTCGAAGTAGCCGAGCACGTCGAGGATTCCGATGGGCTTGCGGTGCAGCCCGAGCTGCGCCCAGGTGGTGATCTCGAGCAGCTCCTCCAGGGTCCCCAGGCCGCCGGGGAGGGCGATGAACGCCTCGGAGAGGTCGAACATGATCTGCTTGCGCTCGTGCATCGAGCCCACCACCCGCAGCTCGGTCAGCCCGGAGTGGGCCACCTCGCGTGAGCTGAGGTGGGCGGGGATGACCCCCACCACCTCGCCGCCGGCGGCGAGCACGGCGTCGGCGATCACCCCCATGAGACCGATGCGGCCGCCCCCGTAGACCAGCCGCGTGCCCCGAGCCGCCAGCGTCTCGCCGAGGTCGACGGCGGCCTGCCGGTACTCGGGACGGTCGCCCGCGTAGGAGCCGCAGAAGACGCAGACCGTGTGCAGCGCGACTACCGCAGGTGGGGCAGCGCGTCGAGCTCGGGGAGCAACACCACGCTCTCCTGCTCGTTGGGGTCGGTGCGCGCCACCAGCGCGACGCAGGGTTCGGCGTCGCTGGCGTTGACCGGAAGGTGCGGAGTTCCGGCCGGGATGTACACGAAGTCTCCGGCGTGGACCTCGAGGCGCAGGCTCAGCCCCTCCCCCGACCACACCACCGCGTCGCCGCTGATCATGTAGATCGCCGACTCGTGGCCCTCGTGCAGGTGGGCGCGGGCGCGACCGCCGGGCGGGATGGTGAGGGCGTGCAGACAGAGCGACCGCGATCCGGTGGTCTGCGCCGAGACGCCCGCGAAGTAGGACAGTCCCTGCAGGCCGGTGTAGCGCTCACCGCCCGCGACGATGCGGCACTGGTCCACCCGCCTATCTCCAGTTGAAGTGCGCCCCCCGGCGCGCCAGCGCGTCATGGGTGAGCCACGACGCGTGGGCACAGTACCCGAAACCGTGCACGGCGCGACACCACGGACACCAGTGCTCGGAGATCCGCGGGAGGGGCGTCGACGCCGGCGCGGCGGACGCGTCCTCCTCCGCCCGATCGGACGCCACACTGCTCATCCCGAACCCCCCACGACCTCCTGTCCACTCTACAGGTGAACGGACGACCCCGCCCGCTTCCTTCGCAGGTCGATCGGGAAGGTGGCGGGCTGACGCCCTCGACGCCTACCCTGCGCGCGTGGATCGCTGCGCCATCTTCGTGGACCTCGGCTACGTGCTCGCCGCGGCGGGCGAGCTCTGCCTCGGCACCAGCCTGCGGCCGCAGATGGACTGCGACTACGAGGGGCTGGCCGGGTCGCTCGCCGGGCTGCTCACCGGGCACTGCGGGCTGCCGCTGCTCCGCTCCTACTGGTACGACGCCGCCTCCGGCGGCATCCCCACCGAGCACCACCGCCAGCTCGCGGTGCTGGGCAGCGTCAAGGTGCGCCTCGGACGCATGGTCCAGGGGCGCCAGAAGGGTGTGGACTCGCTGATGGTGCGGGACCTCATGACCCTCGCCCAGGCGCGGGGGATGGTCACCGCCTTCCTGGTCACCGGCGACGACGACATCCGCGAGGGCATGACCCAGGCCCAGGACCTGGGGGTGCGGGCGGTGCTGGTGGGCGTCCCCGGGAACAACCAGGCGCACACGCTGATCTGGGAGTGCGACGAGCACCTGGTCCTCCCCGCCGACTTCTGGAGCCCCCACCTGACCCGGGTGGCCCCCACCCCCCGTGGTGAGGAGATCGTCGGCGAGGCACCCTCCACCGAGCAGTTCGCGATGCAGGTGGGCGTCGACTTCGGCAGCGCCTGGCTGGCCCGGGCCACCGCCGAGCAGCTGCGCAGCCTCCACGGCCTGCGCCCCTGGGAGCTGCCCGCCGAGATCGACTCCGAGCTGATCCGCGCCGCGGTGCGCGCCCTCGGCGAGCTGCGCGAGCGCCCCGAACTGCGCCGGTCGGCCCGGGCCGGCTTCTGGGCGGCGCTCGCCCAGCGCACCGAGCAGGCCGACCAGACCGGCGAACCCCCGGCCCCGGCCGGTGAGGAGCCTCCCCCGGGCTGAGGCCGGGCGGTCGAAGTCCACACCCGGCGTGTGCCGGACGACACCGTCCGAGCCGCGAGCCCGGGACTACGGTTGGCACCACGGCCCACGGCGGATACGAGGGTCAGGACTCTTGACGCCACTGAAGGGGTCGCGACAATGGGGCTGGGCAGGAGGCTGAGCGGGCCGGTCACGCCTGACCGCAGATTCACCGAAGGCCAGTGAGGGACGGGCGATGATGAACAGGACCCTCGGTCGAGACCGGATCTGGGATCAGGCGATCTGGGACGACATCGACAAGGTCGTCAGAGATGAGATGGACCGGGTGCGGGTGGTACGCAAGGTGCTCCCGGTGCTCCATCCCAGCTCCGGCCCGGCCGGCACCAACGTGATCCCCGCCGGCCGGATCGAGAGGGATCTGAGCATCGCCGATGACAAGACCAAGCGGATGGTCGAGATCTCCGTCGGGTTCTCCCTCAGTCCGAGCCAGGTCGAGAGCGAGCGCACCCTGAGGACGGCGCGAATCCTGGCGCGGCAGGCCGCCAAGTTCCTGGCACTGGCCGAGGACGGCGTGCTGCTGCACGGGGCGAGCTGCCAGTACATCACCGCATCGAGCGAACGGGTGAAGGTGCCCGCCGACCTTGAGACCCTCGCGGTGGCCGGGCTGGTGGGAGCCGCGGGGGGCAAAAAGCAAAAGGTGGACCCTGCTGACGCGTTCGAGGCGGTGGCACGAGCGATCGCGGATCTGGTCAAGAAGGGTGAGCCGGGTCCCTACGCGCTCTTCCTCGACACCGACGTGTACGCCCAGACCCACGCGCCGATCGGCAACACCCTGGTGACCACCGCAGATCGGATTCGCCCGCTGCTCCAGGGAGGCTGCCACCACACCGGGGCTCTGAACCCCCGGACGGGTCTGCTCGTGTCGCTCGCCGGCGAATCGACCACGATCTACGTCGCCCAGGAGGCGATCACCGCCTACCTCAGCGACGACGAGGACGGCACCCACCGGTTCAAGCTCCTCGAGCGGGTGCAGTATGTCGAGCGCGATGTGGACGCGTTGGTGAGGCTGGAGTTCGAGGAATCCCGGCACACCACGGGACGCGGCCCCGTCCCACGGACGCGCGAGAACTCGGCGGCCAGGGCCCGTGCATGACGCCATCGTCGTGGGCTCACGGTGCGCCGGCTCGCCCACGGCGATGCTCCTCGCGCGCCGCGGCCATCGGGTGCTGCTCGTGGATCGCGCCGTCCTGCCGCGGGACACGCTCTCCACCCACTTCATCCACCCGCCGGGGATCGCACGCCTCGCCCGCTGGGGACTGCTCGACCGGGTCGTCGCCTCGAACTGCCCGCCGGTCTCCCGCACCACCCTCTTGCAGGGCGACCTCACCCTCACCGGCTCGCCGACGGCCGTCAACGGCATGACCGCGGCCTACGCCCCCCGGCGGACGGTCCTCGTAGGAACGGCATCGTCGACTGGCCCCACCTGGGCAGAGTTATTTG
>JRHI01002269.1_pt1 | contig 13600 bp, 14 predicted proteins | sample 215371 | NCBI WGS metagenome assembly JRHI01 (sample SAMN02929681, study PRJNA255918) | sediment metagenome | biome: cave system; feature: Ice Cave; material: Sediment; isolation source: sediment from deep within a dark volcanic ice cave with no known source of... ...
CTCGGTGTAGGCGCTCGATTCGGTCTCGCGCAGCTCGGCGACGAGGGCGAGGAAGCGGCGCGGATCGGGGGCTTCGAAGGCGACGACGAATTCGTTGTCGTCGATGCCGAAGCTGTATCCGGTGTGGATACGGACGTCGGGGTACTTGTGGCCGGTCGCGAAGTGCGCGCCCATGATCCGGGTCCGCTCCTGGAGCGGGAGGGCGTACCAGGCGCGCTTCTTCGTCATCGGGTAGATCACCACATAGGGCAGGTCGCCCACCGGGCCGGCGGTGCCGCGGTCGTGTTCCTGGCCCGCGTGCTCGTGCTCGCCGAGGTATTGGCTCTTCCGCCGGGCGGCGAAGTAGCCGTAGGGGCGCGTGCTGTAGGTCCACAACCGGGTCGCGGCGAGGCGGGACTCGGCGGTTCGCAGGGCCTCGGCGTCGTCGCCGACGAGCCAGAGGAGCAGGTCGGCGTCGGAGCGCGTGCCGACCAGCGAGTAGGCGTGCGCGGCGACACCGGAGTCGGCGAGGGCCGCGGCGAATTCCTGCTTGTGTGCGGCGCGCTCGACGCGCTCGAGGCGGCGCCAGTCCGGCGTGACGGCGAGGGTGAGGAAGCGGTAGAGCTCGTTCATCGGGCGATCTCCTCGAGGCTGTCGTGGGCGGCGGCGCCGATGGCGTCGATCGTGTCGTCGTCGTGCGCGAGGGACAGGAACAGGCATTCGAACTGCGAGGGCGGGAGCAGCACGCCTCGCCGGAGCATCGCGCCGTGGAACGCGGCGAACCGGGCACGGTCGGAGCGGTCGGCGTCGTCCTGATCCCGGACCGGTGCGTCGTTGAAGAAGAGGGTGAGCAACGATCCGGCGCGCTGGACCCGCGCGACCGTGCCGGTGGACCGGATCGCCCGCTCCAGGCCACGCTCCAGCCGCGCGCCGGCCCGCTCGAGGCGTGCGTACGCTTCGTCGTCCAGCGCGGCGAGGGTCGCCAGGCCGGCGGCCATCGCGAGCGGGTTCCCGGAGAGCGTGCCGGCCTGGTACATCGGGCCGAGCGGGGCGACGTGCCGAAGCTGCTCGGCGGCCCCGCCGTACGCACCGACCGGAAGGCCGCCGCCGATGATCTTTCCAAAGCAGGTGAGGTCGGGCCGCACCCCGACGAGCGACTGCGCGCCGCCACGGGCAAGGCGGAAGCCGGTGATCACCTCGTCGAAGATGAGCAGCGCGCCGGTGCGGTCGGCGACCTCGCGCAGTCCCGCCAGGTAGCCGGGAGCCGGCGGGACGCAGCCCATGTTCCCGGCGTACGGCTCGACGATGATCGCCGCCAGGGGCACCGCGGTGGCGACCGCCGCGGCCGCGGCGAGGTCGTTGTAGGCGACCGTTCGCGTGTCCCCGGCGGTCGCGCGGGTGACGCCGGCGGAGTCGGGAAGGCCGAGCGTCGCGATCCCCGATCCGGCCTTTGCCAGGAGCGCGTCGGCGTGGCCGTGGTAGCAGCCGGCGAACTTCAGCACCGCGTCCCGGCCGGTGACCGCGCGCGCAAGGCGGATCGCGCTCATCCCGGCCTCGGTCCCCGAGGAGGTGAAGCGGAGCATCTCGACGCTCGGCACCGCGGCGACGATCGTCTCCGCCAGCGCGACCTCGAGCGGCGTCGGCGCGCCGTAGGACGTGCCCTGCGCGGCCTGCGCGACGATCGCCGCGACGACCGCGGGATCGGCGTGGCCGAGGATGAGCGGGCCCCACGAGCAGACGAGGTCGATGAAGACGCGCCCGTCGGCATCGGTCACCCGCGCGCCCGCGCCGGACACGATGAACGGCGGGGTGCCTCCGACCGCGCGGTAGGCGCGGACCGGGCTCGAGACGCCGCCGGGCATGACCGTCTGGGCCCGGGCGAGGAGCGCGGCGTTGCCGCCCGCCGTCTGCGCCAGGTCCGATGCGCTGGCGCGCGGCGTCGTCGCGCTCATCGCCGCTCCTCGGCGAGCCAGGCCGCGGCGTCGAGCGCGAAGTAGGTGATGATGACGTCGGCGCCGGCGCGCGCGATCCCGACGAGCGACTCGGTGGCCGCGCGGCGGAGGTCGATCCAGCCGCGGTCGGCGGCGGCGTGGAGCGCGGCGTATTCGCCGCTCACCTGGTACGCGGCGAGGGGCACGTCGAACGACCGTCGCGCGTTCGCCAGGACGTCGAGGTACGGTCCGGCCGGCTTCACCATGAGCATGTCGGCGCCCTCGTCCAGATCGGCCCGGAGCTCGGCCTGGGCCTCGCGGCCATTGGCCGGCGGGAGCTGGTAGCCGCTGCGATCGCCGAACTGCGGCGCGCAGTCGGCCGCCTCGCGGAACGGGCCGTAGAACGCCGACGCGAACTTCGCGCCGTAGGAGAGGATCGCGGTCTCCGGGCGCCCGTCGCGATCGAGGGCCGCGCGGATCGCGGCGACCCGTCCGTCCATCATGTCCGACGGCGCGACGATGTCCGCGCCCGCGGCGGCGTACGCGACCGCCGCGTCGGCGATGCGGGGGAGGCTCGCGTCGTTGTCCAGGCGCCCGGCGTCGTCGAAGACGCCGCAGTGGCCATGGGTCGTGTACTCGCACAGGCACACGTCGGCGATGAGCACCAGGTCCGGGGCCGCCGCGCGCATCGCGCGGAGCGCCCCGGGGACCGGACCGAGCGGATCCGCGGCGGCACGGCCCTCGGCATCCTTTTCCTCCGGGAGGCCGAACAGGAGGACGCCGCCCAGGCCGGCGGCGGCAGCGCGCTCGGCGATCGCCGCGGCGTCCCGCATCGGGTGGCGGGACTGGCCCGGCATCGAGGCGATCGGCGTCGTGGCGGTCGCGTTGGCATCGATGAAGACGGGGAGGACCAGCATCGCGGGGTCGAGCCTCGTCTCACGCACGAGATCGCGCAGCCCGCCGGTGCGGCGGAGACGGTGGAACCGTCGGAACGACGGACGCGGGACGCTAGGCGCGAGCGGCATGGATCACCTCCACCAGATCGCCGATGAGGTTCGCGACGGCCCGCGCGGTCGGCGCGTCCGCCGCCCGGGCGCGAAGACCCGCCTGCGCGGCATGCCGCGCGGTCGTGGGTCCGAGGGCAACGCAGAGGATCCGCGAGAGCGACGCGACTCCCAGCGCCGCGACGAGCGCCTCGACCGCTGTCGGTGAGCCGAGCACGACCACATCGATCTCACCGGCATCGAGCGCGGCGGCGATGCGCGCGGCGTCGCCGGTCGCCGCGGGCACGGTCCGGTAGGCGACGAGCTCGCGGACGGTCGCGCCACGCCGGCGGAGGATCGTCGGGAGATCGCCCAGGGCGTGGTCGGAGCGCGCGAGGACGACCGTTCCCGCCGGGAGCGCGAGCACCGCCCCCAGGTCGGCCCCGGTCGCCGCCGCGAGGATGCGCGGCGAGAGGCCGTGCGCGTTGAGCGCGGCAGCCGTCGCCGTGCCGAAGGCGACCACCGGCGCGCCGCAGCGCCGATCGCCCAGCGCCGCCGCGATCGCGCGCGCGCCGGCGCGGCTGGTGACCACCAGGACGTCGTCCGCGGTGAGCGCGGCGATGGCCTCACCGAGCGCGCGGTCGTCGTCGAGCGCCGCGGTGCGCACGCAGGGGAGCGCGAAGACGCGGTGGCCCCGCCCACGCAGGATCCCGGCGAGCGGGGCGTCGTCGTCGGGGGCCCGGGTGAGCAGGACGCCCAGGCCCGGTGCCGCGGCCGGTGCAGCGGGCGGCACGGCGCCGAGCGCGGTGTCCCCGTCACGGTCAGACACGCGCGCCCCGCAGTGACGCGGCGGCCTGGGCGGCGGTCGTGAGCGGGTCGGCGCCTTCGGCGTGGGCCCGTCGCAGGCCGCCGTCATCGAGCGCCGCGTCGAGGATCACCCGGCCACCGAGGCGTCGCGCGTACGTGCCGAGCGCGAGCGCGCACGACGCGCCCAGCGCCGCGAGGAGCGCGCGCTCGGTCGTGACCGCGGCGCGGGTGTCCGCGTCGTCCAGACGCGCAAGTCGCTCGCGGAGGGCGGCGTCGGTGCTGCGGCACTGGATCGCCAGGGCGCCCTGGCCCGGTGCCGGCGGGCACAGCGATAGATCCAGCGCCTCCTCGGGGGCGAAGGCGATCCCCAGGCGCTCCAGTCCGGCCGCGGCCAGGATCGTGGCGTCAGAGTCGCCCTCGCGGACCTTGCGCAGGCGAGTGTCGACGTTGCCGCGGATCGGACGCGTGCTGATGTCCGGACGGAGCGCCCGGAGGAAGGCGTCGCGCCGCGGGCTCGACGTGCCGACGACGGCGCCCGGCGCGAGTGAGGCGAGGCCCCCGCGGGTCGGGGTGATGAGGACGTCCCGCGCGTCGGCACGTGCCGGGATCGCGGCGATGACCAGGTCGCCGCGCTCGGCGGTGGGGAGGTCCTTCAGCGAGTGCACGGCAAGGTCGATCTCGCCACGCCGCAGCGCGTCCTCGATCGCCGTGACGAACACCCCGTCCCCCAGCGCGGAGAGCGGCGAGGCGCTCGTGTCACCGGTGGTCGCGATGATCCGCAGCCTGACCTCACCGCCGAGCGCCGTGGCCACGAGGCGCGATTGCGCGAGCGCGAGGGCACTGCCGCGTGTGCCGAGCACGATGCTCACCGGGGCCGGTCCACGGGGGCCGGGTCTTCCGCCGCCGGTCCGACGGTCGAGCCGGCGTCGTCGGATACGCGTCGCTGCGGCCCCGTCGCGGCGAGCCCGAACAGCTCGCGCGCTACGCGCTCCCGCTCCGGATCCGCCTTCAGCGCGAGGGTCGGCCGGTGCAGGAGCGCGTTCGTGAGCCCGCTCGCGAGGGCCTCGACGACGCGGCGGTCGCGCTCCGGGAGATGGCCGAGCCGCGCGAGCGCCCGCGCGAGCTGGGCCGCGCGGATGTCCTCGGCCTGATCTCGCAGCTCGCCGATCGTACCGGCGGCGCCGCGCTCGCGCGTTTCCGCGCCGAACGCCCGTGCCGCCTCGTCGCAGCGCGCGGCGACGGCCACGAGCGTTTCCGGCGTGAGGTCGGCCGTCTCCGCAAGGTCGTCGACGCATCGATAGAGCAGTCCGGGCAGGGTCCGGGCGTCCTCCGCGACGCTCCGCGGCACGGCCAGATCGACCACCACGAGCGTGCGCCGCGCAGCCCGCGCGCGGAGCGCGTTCGCGTTCAGCACCGCGCCCCGGGTGTCGGCGGCCGAGATGATCGCATCGGCCGCGTCGATCGCGGACCCAAGGTCGTCGAACGGAATGGCACGACCGCCGCAGGCCGACGCGGTCGCGGCCGCCCGGGCGGGATCGCGATTCGCGACCAGGAGGGTCCCGATCCGTCGCCCGAGGGCCCGCGACGCGAGCTTGCCGATCTCACCGGCACCGACCACGAGCACCGTCGCCGCCGTGGGGGTGTCCAGGTGGCGCAGCGCCTCATCCACCGCGAGTGACCCGACCGATCGGCGCTCGACCGGGAGGAGCGTTGTTCGGACATCGCGGGCCAGGGCCAGGGCGCGCTCGAACAGCCGGGCGAGCACCGGGTGCACCGGTCCGCCCGCGCGCGCGGTCTCGTAGGCCACACGGACCTGACCGGCGATCTGCGCCTCACCGCGGACGGCCGAATCGAGGCCGCAGGTCATCCGGAGCAGGTGTTCGACCGCTTCTCCCTCGCGCCGCAGGTCGAGGGCCAGGAGATCGGCCGCCTCGAGCCCGGTCCGCTCCGCGACGACGCGTCGCGGATCCTCGTCCCCGGGGAGCGCGAGATAGAGCTCGACGCGGTGGCAGGTCGTGAGCACGACGCAGTCCGGGCCGGCCGCGGCGACAGCCCGCTCGGCAATCCGCTCGCGCGCATCGAGCGCCGCGCCGCGCTGATGCAGGCGCAGGAGCGCGATGTGGTGGCCGGCCCGGTCCATCGCCGCTGACCGTCGGATGAGACCGACCTGAACGCAAGACCGCTACCGAGGTTTGCCGAGGGCCGCCGAGGTTTGCCGAGATTCGGATGGCCCGGCGTCCGGGCCCGCGCTCATGGCCCTTTCCCGGCGGCAAGGGCCTGGAGGTAGCGGACGAGCTGCCAGCGCTCGGTCTCCGAAAGCTGCGTCTTCCAGGGCGGCATCCCGGTCCCGGGCAGGCCCTCGCTGATCCAGTACTCGATCTCTCCCGGCGCGTGCAGCGGCACGTGGACCTGCAGGTTCACCGGGCGCGGGATGAGGGTCAGCGCGGCCGGGCCGTCGCCACGCCCCTGCGGTCCATGACAGACGGCGCAGCGTGCTTGGAAGAGCGCCTGCCCGGCGAGCCGCGTCGCGTCCGTATCCGGCGTCGGGTCTTGCGCGAAGCGCGCGGTGAAGGGGACCGGCGGGGTGGGAATGTTCGGCGCCACCGTGTACCCCAGCCCGAGTGCGATGGCCGCGGCGGCGGCGAGGATGCCCGCCGCGATCCCCTGGTTGCGCCACGCATCGCCACGCCGCCGCTCGCGGAACGCGAGGACGGCGAACACCAGGATCCCCGCGGCCAGGACCATCGCGATCTGCTCCAGGCCCTGACGTGAGATCGTCATTGCTGCGGTCTGGGCGCCGGAGGGTCGTTCGCGGTCGAGTCCATCCCGTCATTCGCTTCGTTCGCTGTGGCCGCCAGCTTCGCCGCCTTCTCGCGTTTGCTCTTGCGGTCGGCGTCATCGACGGCGGCAAGGCCATCCGCAGGGCCATCGCGCTTCGCCGCCTTCTCGCGTTTGCTCTTGCGGTCGGCCCACCTGTACAGGCCGGCGAACAGCAGGACCGGCAGCACGATGTCCAGCAGGAAGTCATCCGCGAATCCGCCGTGCAGGAGGAGCACGGTCACTGAGCGACCGCGAAGGTGTACTCGGCCCGGCCCTCGCTGCCGACCGCGATCGTCAGGCGCCACGCGCCCGGCTCCAGGGCGTCCACGGCGATCGTGTACCGGCCGATCGACACCTGGCTCGCCGGAAGCGGCGCGGGCAGCGGTCCCTTCCGCTCGCCGACGAGCGTGCCGGTCACGATCTTGCCCGACACCGGGTCGCCCGTGGAGTCCACGACGACGATATTGAACGTGATTGGCGCGCCGGCCTGCGGCGCCGCCGGGTCGGGGAACACGACGAGCTGGTAGGGGCCCGCGGTGAGCGCCGCGGCGGTCGCGGTCCCGCTCTGGTTGATCGGGACCGCGAAGACCGTCGTCACATCTTCGTGTCCGGCGCGACGGACGATCGCCTGCACCTTCCAGGTCCCGTACATCGGCGTGACGCTGCCGTCGGCGACGAACTCGCCCGGTGCGCGCTGGGTCGTGACCAGCTCGTTCTCGCCCATGTCGTGCTCGACCATCGTGAAGCGGAGCACCACTTTCTGTGGATCGGTCAGCGGCCGCAGGCCATCGTGGATCCGCAGCACATACCGGTTCCGTCCCGGGAGCGCCGTCGGCAGGACGAGCTCGAGCCGCAGTCCCGCGACGTGCCGCGTCTCGTCGAACGCCGCGCCGCTGTTCTGGGCGGGTGGCGACACGGCGGTGAGCACGCCGGCCGCGGCGATGACGACCATCAGGAGCGCGGTCTCGATCGTCGTGCCACGGACCAGGGCGCGGCGGTCGCCACGCGGCCCGGCCCGGAGCAGGTGGTACGCGCCGAACGCGAGGGTCACTCCGAGCAGCACGATCTTCACCAGCAGCGCGATGCCGTACGGCGTCTCGACGAGGTCCTGGAGCAGGACGAGGCGCCCGAAGGCCTGGAGCGTCCCGGTCGCGACCAGCAGCGCGACCGCCACGAGCGCGACGAGTGAGAAGCGCCGGACCGTCCGCGCGAGGACGACCGGCGCCAGCTCGGGCGCGCCACGGAGCACGATCCAGAGGAGCGCGACGATGCCGCCCATCCAGGCCGAGATGCTGAGCACGTGGATGTAATCAAGGACGATCCCGAACGGGGCACCGAGGGCGGCGGCGTGGGAGACGAGCGTCGCGGTCATCGCGGCCACAATGACCGCGACGCCGGCGAGCTCACGCCGGGTGGAGATCGACGGCCGCGCGGCGAGCGCGAACGCCGCGAGTGCCGCGCCGCCCACCGCGCGTAGGCCGAGCAGGACGCCGAGGCGTGGCGGGATTCGACCCCCCTGGTCGAGCAGAAGCCCGGCCGAGCCGACGACGATGAGCCCGCCGGCGAGGAGGAGCAGCGCTCGCTCCCGGCGGCGCTCCTCCGGGGTCTGGGGGGCGCGCACGACGAAGCCGAACAGGACGGTGCCGACGCCGAGCGCGATCCCGGCGTAGGAGAGCAGCCGGCCGGCGAGCTCGAACGGGGACGGCGGTGGCGACGCGTCCGGGACGTCGGCGAGCGACGGGAGCGGGGCGTCCCCGACGGCAAAGGCGAAGGTGCCCTTCGTCTCGTGTCCATCGACCGCGGAGCGCGCGGTCCAGGCGACGGTGTACCCGCCGTCGCCGACCGGGCGCACGCCGACCCGCAGGCCGTTCGGCTCGCCGGAGAGCGCGGTGTCCGCGGTATCGACCCGTGCGCCGGCGCCATCGAGCACCGTGATCGTGCTGCCGCGCGGATCGGGAGGCTCGCTGTAGGATATCCGGATCTCGGTGGGCGCCTTCACCAGGCGGGCGTCGGCCGCGGGGGTGCTCCGCACGTAGTTCGCGTGCCCATCCGCGGTGGCGGCGCCCACCGCGATCCCCGCGAGCGCGAGGATCGCGGCGAGCAGGCCGCGCCTCATGCCCGCCGCCGGAGAGCGAGCGGTACCCCGATCGCGATGGCGATCGCCAGGAGGACGCCGCCGATGACGAGAACGCGAAGCCGGTCCGTATCGGAGCGCAGGTCGGCGAGGCTCCGGGCGAGGTCGCTCCCGCCCGGCACCTTGTCCGGATACTGGAGCGCGCCCAGTCCCTCGACGTCACTGAACCGGTTCGGCCCGGACTCGAACTTCTCGTCGATGTCCTGCGTCCCGATCTTCCCGGTGAGATGAAAGATGTACGTCCCGGATTTCGTCGGGACGAACTGGCCGCCGTACGCGCCGGCTTGTCCGAAGCGCGCGGTGATGGTGAGCGCCAGCGGCGCCAGGCCGCCGTAGGTCACCTCGGCTTTCAACGTCTTCTCCAGACCTTCCACCGGCTGGTTCGTGCGGGTATCGCTGACGCGGAGGTCGAGGCCGTTCGGCTGGCCGGCGTAGGCCGGCTCGGTCAGGAATCCAACGACGAGCTGGTACTGACCGACGGTGCGGCGCTCGTGCGCCGCCGCCGAGGTCGCGGAGAGTGCGAGCGTGAAAACGATGACGGCAAGCGCCGCCAGAGCGCGGATGCTGCGGGACATCAGACCCTCCTTGGTCGTAGTTGCCGGGCTAGGCGGGGAGGAGGGCCCCGATCCGCGGCGGCGCGAGGATGAGCGCGGAGCGCCGGATCGGGCGGGCCGGCGCGGGGACCGCGAACGTCGCCACGAGGCGTCGCGCCGGGCGTGGAAGGCGCGGCGCGACGGCGGTCAGCAGCGCCAGGACGAGCGCCGCCGCCGCCCCGCCGGCGGGCAGATCGAGGGACCAGTGGGGTCCGGACGCGGCCGGTGCGGCGAGGATCCGCAGACGGAGCAGGAACAACGGATAGCGGTACGCCGCGAGCAGGTGATCGTGGGCCGCCGGTGTGCCCGGGGCGTGGGCATGGGGGGCGACGGCGAGCCCCGACCCGGCCAGCGCCCCGCTGGCCGCCGCGAGCGCGAGCACCAGGGCCAGGACGGCCCGCCGGATGGTCATCTGCATCTCATTCTGGGGTACGAGCGCGGGTATCCCAACAGATGGAACGGCACCGTCCTGCCCGTTCCTCCCCGGTTCGTGCCGGACCGTGGCCGACCGTGCCGCGGGGTCATGCCCGCGCCGTACCTAGACTTTGCCGGTCGACCTGGGTGCGCTCGGCCTGCTGCTGGGGATCGTGGCGCTCGGGTTCCGTCACGGGATCGACTGGGACCACATCGCCGCGATCACCGACAGCACCAGCACCACCACCGCGGCCCACGGCGATCCCGCCGTCCCGGTGGCCGCCCCGATGCCGCCGCACGGACATGACCCGGACCCCGGTCGGCCCCACGCCCATTCCCACGACCACGCGACGGCGCTCCACGTCCTCGCCGAGTCCCGGTTCGCGCACGAGCAGCGTCACGCCATCGGGCTCGCGACGCTGTACGCCCTCGGCCACGCGCTCGTCGTGGCGGTCCTCGGCGTCGCCGCCTTGCTCCTCGGCGCGATCCTGCCGAACTGGATCGATCCGATCCTCGAGCGGGTCGTCGGTGCCACGCTCGTGCTGCTCGGGGCCTGGGTGCTCATCTCGCTCGTCCAATACTTCCGCGGCAAGGGCGAGTTCCGGATGCGCAGCCGCTGGATGGTCGTGTTCGACGCGACCCGCTTCGCCTGGGACAAGCTCCAGGCGCGGATCCACGGGCACGAGCACCACGCGCCGATGGCCCACGGATCGCAGTACGGTCCGCGCACCGCCTTCGGCGTGGGGATGATCCACGGCATCGGTGCCGAGACCGGATCGCAGGCGCTGCTTCTCGCGGGGGTCGCGGGAGTGTCCGGCGCCCAGGGGATCACGATCCTGCTCGCCTTCGTCGTCGGGCTCATCACCTCGAACACGCTCATCGCGGTCGTGAGCGCGACCGGATTCCTCGGCGCCCAGCGGCTGCGCGCGGTGTATCTGGTGGTCGGCGCGGTCGCCGGCCTCTCGAGCCTGATGATCGGGCTCATCTTCATCGCCGGGGCGGGCACCGCTCTGCCGGATCTGCAGGAGCTCATCTTCGGCCGGTAGGACCTGCCGCGCCGCGGACGGTACCCTCATCCTGGATGCGGCCCATCGTGCTCGTGCTGCTCTCGCTCACGCTCGTCGGCTGTACGAGCCTCTACAGCGGACGCGCCGGCTCGGTCGTCGACGCCCACGTCGTGCGGGTCGTCGAGCAGGGCACCCGCGCGGCGGGCGCGCCGGGGCTGCCCGGGCAGCCGTTCCAGCGGCTCGAGATCCAGCTGGACGGCGGGCTGTATCGCGGTGACGTGGTCACGCTGGAGTGGGGCGGCCACAACGCGCTCAACGCGAATGGCCTGCTCGGCGCCGGCGACCGGGTCCTCGTGTCACAGCGACGCGAGGGAGACGCGCGCCAGTACGCGATCGAGGACATCGTTCGGCTGCCCTCGCTGCTGCCGCTCTTCGGCCTGTTCGTCGTCGCCCTGCTCCTGGTCGCGCGGTGGAAGGGGCTCGCCGCGCTCGTCGGCCTCGCCATGAGCGTCGCGGTGTTCCTGCTCGCGATCGTCCCGGCCGTCCAGCGCGGCGATGACCCGCTCGTGTCGACCCTTGTCGGCGCGCTCGGCGTCGTGGGCGTCGCGGTGTTCGTCGTGCACGGCCTGAACCGCAAAAGCCTGGCCGCGCTCGTCGGCACCGCGGTGTCCCTCGTGGCGGTCCTCGCGCTGTCGGCGGGGACGCTCGTCCTGGCGCATATCACCGGCCTGGGCTCAGAGGAGGCGGTGTTCCTCGCCGTCGGGTCGGGTGGCACGATCGACCTCCATCGGCTGGTGCTCGCCGGGATCGTCGTCGGCTCCCTCGGTGCGCTCGTCGACATGGGCATCGGCCAGGCGTCGGCGACGATGGAGCTCGCCGCGGTCGACCCGTCCCTGGAGGGCCGGCGGCTGTACGCGAGTGCGCTGAACGTCGGCCGCGATCACATCGGCTCCCTGGTGAACACGCTCGCCCTCGCCTATTTCGGCGGGGCCCTCCCGTCCATCGTGCTCCTGTCGCTCGGCAACGCGCCGCTGATCCTTGCGCTCAACGGCGAGACGATCATCGGCTCGCTCATCGCGATCCTGGTCGCGAGCGCCGGCCTGGTCCTGTCGGTCCCGGTGACGACCGCGGTGGCGGTCGCCCTCGCACCGCGGCGGGGGTAGCGTGGGCGGGGGTAGCGTGCCGGAGGGTCGACCTGGCACCGGATGTGCGACGGCGGCGCTGTCATGACCGACATGATCACGGAGAAGGCCGCCGTCGACCGGATCGCCGACATCGAGGGCGAGCGCAACCCGCTCAAGCGCGTCGGGAAGGTCCTCGGGCCCGGTCTGATCACCGGCGCCTCCGACGACGACCCCAGCGGCATCGGCACCTACGCCGTCGCCGGGGCGACCCTGGGGCTGACCACCCTCTGGACCGCGCTCCTGAGCTTCCCGCTCATGGCCGGGGTGCAGAACATCTGCGCCCGGATCGGACTCATCTCGGGCGTGGGTCTGGCGCGGGTGATCAAGGACCGCTATCCGCGCTGGATCCTCTACCCGGCGGTCCTCGCGCTGTTCGTCGCGAACACGATCAACGTCGGTGCGGACCTCGGCGCGATCGCCGACGCGATCGGGCTGCTGGCCGGGATCCACGCGATCTGGCTCGTCATCCCGGTGGCCCTGGGGATCCTGGCATTCCAGATCTTCGGGAGCTACCGGGTCATCGCGAACGTGTTCAAGTACCTCACCCTGGCGCTCCTGGCCTACGTCGTCGACGCTGTCGTCATCCGCCCGGACGTCCTGGAGACGCTGCGCGCGGCGGTCGTCCCGACGTTCAGCCTCGATCCGAAATACGTCGCCACTCTCGTCGCGATCCTGGGCACGACCATCTCGCCCTATCTCTTCTTCTGGCAATCGAGCGAAGAGGTCGAGGAGGAGATCGCGGAAGGTCGGACGACGGAGACGGCGCGCAAGGGCGCGAGCCCCGCCGAGCTGCGCTACGCGACGGTGGATGTGAACATCGGGATGGGCGCGAGCAACATCGTGATGTTCTTCATCATCCTGGCGACCGCACTCACGTTGTTCAAGCAGGGCAAGACGGATATCAAGAGCGCCGCCGACGCCGCCGAGGCGCTCCGTCCGATCGCCGGAGACTTCGCCGGGCTCCTCTTCGCCGGAGGGATGATCGGCGCGGGGCTGCTGGCCATCCCGATCCTGTCCGGATCGGCGGCGTACGCGGTGTCCGAGACGTTCGGCTGGAACTCCGGGCTCCAGGAGCGTTGGGATCGGGCGAAGCCGTTCTACGGGGTCATCATCCTCGCGACSATCGCGGGGATGGCGATCAACTTCCTCGGCATCGATCCGATCAACGCGCTCTTCTACACCGCCGTCCTGAACGGCATCATCGCGCCGCCACTGCTGGTCCTGGTGATGCTCGTGGCGCGCGACCGGAAGGTGATGGGGGACCAGACGATCGGCCCGCTGCTCACGACGCTCGGCTGGATCGCGACCGCCGGGATGTTCATCGCCCTCGCCGGCCTTGTCTACACGACCTTCTTCGCTCCGTCCTAGCCGCGGATTGACGTCGCTCCTCCGTTAACTGATACTCGGTATCATATGACGCTCCCCTCGTCGATCGGCGTCGCCGCCGTCCTGGACCGCCTGGAGCGCAGCGGCGTCCGCCTGATCCGCCGCGGCGGTGCGGCTTTCGAGGAGATCCCGGTGGAGGGGATCGAAACGGGGATCGCGCGGGTGGCCGGGGTGCGCGGCTTCGCGGTGCCCGGGGACACCGTCGAGATCGAAGGGCGCTGCCCACGGTGCCGGCGATGACGGTCTTCGCCGTCGTGACGGCGACGTTCCTTTCCACGCTCGGCGGCGGTCTGCTGGCCCTTCGGACGACCAAGCACCTCGGTGCGCWSATCGCCCTCGGGGCCGGCGTCCGCATCGGCGCG
>JRHI01002270.1_pt1 | contig 13597 bp, 12 predicted proteins | sample 215371 | NCBI WGS metagenome assembly JRHI01 (sample SAMN02929681, study PRJNA255918) | sediment metagenome | biome: cave system; feature: Ice Cave; material: Sediment; isolation source: sediment from deep within a dark volcanic ice cave with no known source of... ...
TGACCTCGGGCCATCCAGCAAATTACACCATCTTGACGGACGCGACCCGAGCTTGCCGTCCTTGAAGCGCTGCAGGATCACGCCCTTGCCGCGCGGATAACTACGCCTGCGTGGGTCCGCTTTGGGCCAGAAGGCGACATTGCAAAGTCATCTGCGCAATTTCGCTCTGTCGCGGAAGTAAGGCGGACCCACTCCCTCCATTCTAATATGTGGCGAGCAAGGGGCTTGCTTCAAGACCCGGGTCATCCTGTAGAACCGCCGACCTAAACCAGAACCTACGGGGTCACGAGATGCGTGTGTTGTTGTCGACGTGCGAGTTGCGCGGGGCCGAGCTGGTCGCCGCCGCGGGGACGGCCGGAGTGGGCCGATGACCGAGCATGCGGTGGTGATCGCCGGAGGAGGTCCGACCGGGCTGATGTTGGCGGGCGAGTTGGCGTTGGCGGGTGTCGACGTTGCCATTTTTGAACGGCGCCCCAACCAGGACCTCGCCGGCTCGCGCGCAGGCGGTCTGCACTCGCGCACCATCGAGGTCCTCGATCAGCGCGGAATTGCCGATCGGTTCCTCTCTGAGGGGCAGAAGGCGCAGGTTGCCGGGTTCGCGGGGAATCGGCTGGACATCAGCGACTTTCCGACCCGGCACCCTTACGGGCTCGGGCTGCGGCAGAACCGTATCGAGCGCATCCTCGCCGGGTGGGTCGGGGAACTGGCGGTGCCCATCTATCGCGGCATTGAGGTGACGGGCTTCGCACAGGACGACTCCGGCGTCGACGTCGCGCTCAGTGACGGCCGGTCGCTGCGGGCGCAATATCTCGTCGGGTGCGACGGCGGACGCAGTCTGATCCGCAAGGCCGCCGGCATCGCGTTCCCGGGATCGGATCCGACAACCAGCAACCTGATCGCCGAGGCCGAGCTGGCCGAGACGCCGCCGGAATGGGGCATCCACCGTGAAGCCCTCGGCATTCATTCCCTGGGCAGGGTGGAATACGAGATTCGCGACGGCAAGGTGGTCTACGCGGATCGGGGACCGGTGGGGATTCTGGTGACCGAGCGGCAGGTCGGAGCCACCGGCGAGCCCACCTTGGCCCATCTCAGCGAGGCGCTTATCGCCGTCTACGGAACCGATTACGGGATACACAGTCCCACCTGGATCTCCCGGCTTACCGATGCCACCCGGCAGGCCGAAGCCTACCGCAAGGGACGGGTGCTGGTGGCCGGGGACGCCGCGCACATACATCCGCCCGACGGTGGACAGGGCCTTCAGACCGGTGTGCAGGATGCGATGAACTTAGGATGGAAGCTGGCCCAGGTGGTCAAGGGGACATCGCCGGAGAGCCTGCTGGACACCTACCACGCCGAGCGCCACCCGGTTGCTGCCCGCGTGCTGCGCAACACGATGGCGTCGGTTGCGCTTCGCCGCGCCGACGAACGCACGACGGCAGTGCGACACTCGATGGCCGAACTCCTCGGCATGGAGGAGCCGCGCAAGCGGTTCGCCGCGATGATGTCGGGTCTCGACATCCACTACGATCTCGGTGAGGGGCATCCGTTACTCGGGCGTCGAATGCCCGATCTCGACTTGGTCACCGCCAATGGCCCGCTGCGGGTCTTCACCTTGCTGCACGATGCTCGGCCAGTGCTGCTCAACCTCGGTGAGCCTGGCGGCCTCGACATCACGCCATGGGCGGATCGCGTCAAGCTGATCGACGCTAGATACGATGGCGCATGGGAGCTTCCGGTGCTCGGGGCGGTCACTGCTCCCACCGCCGTGCTGATCCGGCCCGACGGATATGTGGCCTGGATGGGAGACCTAACCCAGCAGGGGCTCGCTGACGCACTAACCACCTGGTTCGGGCCGCCTACGGCGGCGTAGTGCACGGGTTTCCCCGCAGCCTATCGCTGATCTTGAGCCCGGCCCGGACGTCGCTTCAGGTCTGGGTCAAAAGCGGACGTCGCGGGCGGGCGGCTGTTCGAGTCTGCAATGTCTTCCAAAGCCGACGCGCAAACCCATCCCTTGCTCAGAACGCAGGCCCGAAGGAGTTGGAACGCGGGAAGCCCTTCGGCGCAATGCGGCCGGCTTGCGCGCGCACGCCGACCCAATCCTTCAGCTCCGCCCATGACAGCGTGAACGTGCGGCCAGCGCTGTCGAGCCAAGTGAGGCCGTCAGTCTTCTTGAACACGCGCGCATCCGCGAGCTTGCCGTCCTTGAAGCGCTGCAGGATCACGCCCTTGCCGCGCGTCATCTCGTTGACCTCGTCGAGCGAGAATACGAGCAGCTTGCGGTTCTCACCGACGGTCGCCACGTGGTCGCCCTCGACCGGCACCGCGAGCTTGGCTTCCTCCGGCTCCGACACGTTCAGCACCTGCTTGCCCTTGCGGGTGGAAGCGACGCACTCGTCCTCCAGCACGATGAAGCCGTAGCCGGCGGTCGAGGCGACGAGCAGCTTGCGCCCCGGCTCGTGCGCAAAGATCTCCGCGAAATCGTGGTTCTCCTCCAGCTCGATCATGAGACGCACCGGCTCACCGTGACCGCGGCCGCCGGGGAGCTGGCTCGCTTCCAGCGTGAAGATCTTGCCGTTGGTGGCGAGCACCAGGATCTTGTCCGTGGTGTAGGCTTTGACGGCGCGCTTCAGGCCGTCGCCCTGCTTGAAGTCGAGCTTGGCGAGATCGTCGACGTGCCCCTTCAGCGCGCGGATCCAGCCCTTCTCCGAGAGGACGAGGGTCACCGCCTCCTTCTCGATCATGGCCTGGTCGAGATCGACCTCGATTTCCGGCGCCTCCGCGAACGAGGTCCGCCGCGCGCCAAGCTCCGTCTTCTTGGAGTAGCGCTCGCGCGTGGCCTTAACCTCGTCGGAAATGCGCTCCCACTGCAGCTCTTCCGACTTCAGGAGCTGCTTTAGCTCGCGCCGCTCCTTCGACAGCTTGTCGTGCTCGGCGCGGATCTCGATCTCTTCGAGCTTCGACAAAGACTTCAGGCGCAGGTTCAGGATCGCGTCCGCCTGCACCTCGGTGAGCTTGAAGCGCGCGATCAGCTTCGCCCTGGGGTCGTCCTCGAAGCGGACGATGCGGATGACCTCATCGAGATTGAGATAGGCAACGAGATAGCCGTCCAAGACCTCGAGCCGGTGCTCGATCTTCTTCAGGCGGAACTCGCTACGCTTGACCAGCACCTCGATGCGGTGCTCGAGCCACTGGCGCAGCACGTCGCGCAAGGACAGCACGTTGGGGATCTGCCCCGCCGACAGCACGTTCATGTTGAGGCCGAAGCGCAGCTCCAGCTCCGTGAGGTGGAACAGGCTCTCCATCAGCAGCACGGGATCGACGGTGCGGCTCTTCGGCTCCAAGACGAGGCGGATCTCCTCCGCGCTCTCGTCGCGCACGTCGCCCAAGAGCGACAGCTTCTTCTCGGTCAGCAGCTCCGCGATGCGCTCGATCAGCTTCGCCTTCTGCACCTGGTAGGGGATTTCGGTGACGACGATCTGATACGTGCCGCGCCCCGTTTCCTCCTTCGTCCACTTGGCGCGTAGGCGGAAGCCGCCGCGCCCCGTGCGATAAGCTTCGAGGATGCTCTCCTTCGGCTCCACCAGCACGCCACCCGTCGGGAAGTCGGGCCCCGGGATCATCTCGACCAGCTTGTCGACGGTCGCCTTGGGGTGCTTGATGAGATGCAGCAGCGCCGCGCACAGTTCGTCCGCATTGTGCGGGGGAATGTTCGTCGCCATGCCGACGGCGATGCCCGACGAGCCGTTGGCGAGCAGGTTGGGGAACGCGGCCGGCAGCACCACGGGCTCGGAGCCGGTGCCGTCGTAGGTCGGCCGGAACGCAACCGTCTCCTCGTCGATGCCTTCGAGCAGCGCCTGCGCCACCTCCGTCAGCCGGCTCTCGGTGTAGCGCATGGCCGCGGCGTTATCGCCGTCGATGTTGCCGAAGTTGCCCTGCCCGTCGACGAGCGGGTAGCGCACGGCGAAGCTCTGGGCGAGCCGCACGAGAGCGTCGTAGATCGCCTGGTCGCCGTGCGGGTGGTAGCCGCCCATCACCTCGCCGACGACCTTGGCGCACTTCTTGTAGCCGGCGGCGGGATCGAGTTTCAGCTCGCGCATGGCGTAGAGGATGCGCCGATGCACGGGCTTGAGGCCGTCGCGCACGTCGGGGAGCGCGCGGTGCATGATGGTCGACAGCGCGTAGGCGAGGTAGCGCTCCTCCAGCGCATCCTGCAGCAGTATCGGCTCGATGCCTCCGGGCCCGGGCAGAATCGGTTTGTCGCTCATGCGATTGGCCTATCGCGCGGACGCAAGCGCCGCAAGTCCGGGTTGTGGATGCACGGGACGGAGACGTACGCCGCCATAGAAAAAGCCCGGCTGAGCCGGCCGGGCTTCCTTGTGTGGAGCGCAGACGCCTCGGCCTTAAGCCTTGGCGCGGGCATCCATGCACTTGCCGCCCTTCATGTACATAAACTCGCCCTTGCACCCTGCCTTGGAGTGATGAACCACCTTGGCATGATGCGCGGCGTTGGCTACCGGCGCGACTGCCATCGCCACTGCGATCGCGGCCAGGATCGTGAGGACTTTCGCTGTCATGGCTTACCTCCGAGGTTCTTTGCTTCTCCCTCCTTGGTGCCGCCCGTCAGCAGCTCTCGCGGGTCCCCCGTGGAGCTAGTTGGCCCCCACCGTGGGCACGTCGATGGCGCGGATGCACACGGTTCCGTCGGCCTCGACGTGCCCGCGGGCGTACTTTTCGCTGGCGATGCGCTCGAAGCTCTTCCTGTAGTGCTTGAAGGTGTCGAAGGCCTCTCGATCAAGGCTGGAAAGCTCGATGTTCTCGAGCGCCGGGTTGGACACGAGCACGGTGACCTTCTTTGAGCCGTCCTTCATGGCAAAGCGCACGGCCTTAAGGCCAGGGTCCGCCACGGCGGCCTGAGCAACGGGTATCAGCGACATTGTTCACCCCTGTTTAGTTGCCGTCAGCCCAGAACGCGCGAGGTTGCGGGCGGGTTCCACGGGTTGCGCGATTTTACCGGGCGGGGGCGGGGAGCAGCCGCGGGGCCCTTAGCCGGCATTGCGACGGTTGTGGATGCACGTCGCGTTTTGCCTGTTCCCCACGGAATTGCGCAACCCGTTGTTTGGGCGTCCTTAACGTCCGAGCTTTTCAATATCAGCCCGAGGCGAGCGCGCCCACCAGCTCGATCGCTTCCGGTCGCTGACCGAGTTTGCGTAACCGAGACGCGCCGCATGAGCGATGAAGCCTTCCCAACCTACACCAGGGCCGAGGAGCTGGCCGACGCCTGCGTGCACACCATCGGCGTCACCGCCGGCACCATCGCCGCCATCGCCCTCGTCGCCGCGGCGCTCGCGCACCTCCCCACCACCGCCGCCACCGCCGTCGTCATCTACGCGCTCGGCATGCTCGCCGTGTTCTGCTTCTCGGCCGCTTTTAACCTCTCGCGCAGCCCGCGCCGCTGGCTGCTGCGGCGCTGCGACCACGCCGCCATTTTCATCAAAATCGCCGCCACCTACACGCCATTCGCCGCCGTGAAGATGGGCGGCACCATCGGCTTTGCGTTGCTCGCCGCGGTATGGGGCATCGCGCTCGCCGGCGCCGCCGCCAAGCTTCTCGTCCCGCAGCGCTTCGGGCGTATGTCGTACGTGCTGTACCTGGCGCAAGGGTGGACGTGCGTGTTCACCGTGCAGCCGCTGCTCAGCGTTTTGTCGCCGACAGCGATGATGCTGCTGCTCGTCGGCGGCGTGCTCTACACGGTGGGCGTGGTGTTTCACCTGTCGGAGCGGCTGCCCTATCACAACGCGATCTGGCACGGCTTTGTGCTGGCGGCGTCGGCCTGCCACTTCGCCGCCGTGCTCGACGCCGTGGTGCTGAGCTAGCGGCGCCGCGGCTCGGGCCCGGCGCCCGCATCAGCGTTTGATGGCGTCGAGGTCACGCTGCACGCGGTCGAGGTCGTCCTTCAGGGCCTGGTCCTCCTTGACGAGCGCCAGGTGGCGCGCGCCGAGCGCCTTCAGCACCTCCGGGTCGTTGGGAGCCTTCTCCGATTCCGCCAGCAGAGCGTCGAAGCGCGCCTTCAAGTCCACCTGCCGGGTCTTGAGGGCGTCGATGCGGCTTTGAATGTCCGCGGCCGCCCGGCCGCGTTCCGCGATTGTCTGGCTGAGCTCGTGCTGCCTATAGCCGTTGAAGATGAGAAGGCCCGCGGCCGCCGCGCAGAGCGCGAAAATGACCACAACCCATCGCGTGCGCATGCTGCGCTCCTAACTTGCTGGGCCCGAGGCGTGCGCGCGGGGCCGGTGCAGGTCAGTCTAAGGGGTGGGCGACGCGCAGGCGAGGGCGCTTGCGGCGATGGTAGTGGGGCAGGGCGGAGTGGTAGGTCGCGAAGCGGGATGAGTGTGCGGGGGAGCGGCGTGGGCTCCCGTCGTCCGACCGAACCGACATAGCGATGTTGAAGATGGACATTGAGTATCCAATTTAGCCCGACCAAGCTTCTTCGCCGATCGGTTAATGGAGAATAATCAGTTCGTCTTTATCCCCGATATTGGCGAATTCAATCGTCCCGTCGGCGCATTTCCAATATAGCAACCTTAACCCTTCATGGCCCTTAGTAAGGTGCACCCTAAATGCCTCTGCGCCATCCAACTCCCTTGCAACGTCAATCTTCTTTCCAGCCGCTGTCTTTTGAAAGTACCGATTGGGCGTATCCTTTGGAAACTTCGCGATCAAGCGCGCACAGCCATCGAGGGTCGTTGAGGCATGCTTCTTCTTTCCGGACGCCTGCCAGCGTTGTAGCGATGCGGCGAAGCCCTGACCCATACGAAAGGGTATGCAGTTCGCGCCGGGGCGCCCACACCCCGCCGCTCGTCTCACGTTCGTGGCTTTTAGCTTGATGGCAAGAGCTAGTTGTTCGTCGCCCTCCGCGGTCTCCCACAGTACGTCTGCCGAGAGTTCGTTGAAGTAATCTTCCAGCGAACCTTCGCTTCGCACAACAGCTACGAAATCTCGAAGCTCCGTCTGATCGCCGGGCTCTAGCGGTGGGTCAATCAGTTCAACATCCGCATTGATTTGAATACCCCGTCGTTCTAGCAAACCCATGACCACGGCCCTCACTAGGTCGGGATGGATCACTCGCAACGCTATGGCGGCATGAAGCAAAGTAAGTTCAAGCGCATCCCGGAGCTCGCCCTCTCGGTCTGCAATAATGTTAGGGCTGGCCGAGAACTGAGTGGGAACGAAAAATGAAATGCCGGAAAGTAAACTTACGTTCCTCGCCCTGGATATCACCTCATTCACAGCAACACGGACATCGTGTGCCGTGTAAACGTAGGCCAGTCCACAGCGCGCCAACATATTGGCGATCGACTCTTTAGCTGGATACATGTCGGCATTTGCGAGCCTCTCAGAGGCGTCATCCAACAAAAAAATGTCGAGCGGGCCATTCTCACGGACCGTCTTGGCAGCAAAGAAAATTGCTTTAATTATCTTGATAGCGCCGTCTTCATCCGTACCTATAAGCGGCATTGCGAACAGCGCCGGATCTAGTGCAACCCCCGGCTTCGCCACTATCTAGTCCCTTTCTTCTCCAACGCCCTTTTCGAAGTTGCGGCCATTACAATACTTTCAGTCTCCTCCTGCGTTTGATCAAAAAAGTCGACGGGCCATTCATGAATAGAACCATAACGCGAAATGTCGATCGGACGGCAGGCTGTAATCCCGTTCTCGCGCTCGACGAAATAAAGCTTACTTAGGTTGGTCAGCTCGCTACCCGGGCTCTCTGCTATGCGTCATCGAAGGCGGTGGATTAGATACTCGCTATGAGTTTCAACTAAACATTGTTTTCCCGAAATGGACACCGAAATAAACAATCAGCCAGACGAGTTTGCACTTTTGGATGTAGATGAAGCTCTGGCTGCTCAAATATCAAAATAGAATTTTACGGAGACAATAAGGCCATCACAACAATCGGGAGAACCTGACTGACTCCTACTCCTACATTTGTAAGGTCGTGAAGCTTAGTCAGGCCCGAAGTTCGCACCTGAAGTTCGTGCCCTATCTTTCCTCGATCCTCCGTGGAGATAACCTCCGCCACCCCCATATAGGATAGCCAATCGACTACCGCCGCAGAAACATTTGCTGAAACGCGCGAAGCGAGCAACTCTGACACTGTCGGCTGCCCGAGAAGAGCTTTTGACGGAATATAACTGATCGAACGCGTTCGATTGAGGTCGAGCACAGCTGCCGTGTGCTCTCCCCGATAGCCAACATCCGTAGGATCGCCTAGAGCTTCGAGGGGATAAAGCGGCTTTGGCTCATCCCTCAAGGGACCCAGATACCGCACGAAATACTCAAATTGCCGTCTGCTAACATCGGCAGCATCCGAAATGATACGAGGCGCTTCGAACCTAGTCTTGATGTCTGGTTTCGCTGAGTGAAGTAGCGCGGCTACGATCTTCGGGTGGAGTTCCTGCAAGGGCGTAAACGCCACGTCCCCAATGACCTTGTTGCGGTGGCGCATCCTGACGGGCCGTTGCCACGTTTTTAGCTTTTCGATTAATTAGACACAGTAAGTGGATCGGACTTAAGCCCGTCGATTAGCCCTTCCTGCTTCGCAAAATACTCTCTATTTGCATCGAGCCAGTTTTCTAAAATCCTTATTACTCCAATAGGGACAGAACTATTGCCATGCTCTTGCCGGAGCCGATACGGTATGCGTAGCGTACACAATGCTTCCGCGATTCGCGTTGCATTCCGCAAAGTTGCGTCAAACCGCACGCCAATATATATTGGAAATAAGTGCCAGATAGCCGCTCCGGCTACGGTGCCCTCTGGGTAGTCTTCAAGCAAGGCTTCTCGCGTCTCGTCGTCTAGCACCGTTATCGAGTAATTTAATTCCGGTGGAGCGAGGCTGGTCGCTTTCGTCGATTGATCGAGCGGCAACTCCTTGCTCGAGCTAGACCGCACAACGGTGATCCTCGCTTCGTGCGTTTCTGCGTCCGTTGCCGACTCGGCCCTGAAGTCACACGTTGCAAGAATCGGTTGGAGCAAGGAAAGCTCCGATGATTGATCTCGATCCACGCCGAACGTCGCTAGGCACTCAATTTTCGAGACCTCGCTGCGGTACATGAGATGATCGGAGTCGGTAACTTGTGAAAATACTCCGAACTGCGGCCCCGTCGCCCGCGTATTGATTTTCCAGCCGATGGAGAAAGTATCTTCGTCTACGAGTGCATTCTTCACATCGTTAAAATTGCCAAGCTTTAGGAGGGGCCCATTCAATGCAATTGGACGGTCGACAGTCGCGTATTGCAGCGTCTGTTTGATAAGAAGCAGACTTTGAATTATTGAACTCTTTCCGGAACTATTCGCGCCCACAAGAATCGTAAGCGGTGATAGCGGCAGCGTGAGTTGATTGCCTATGGATTTGAAATTTTTGATCGTCCAGTGAGTTAGCATCGCCGCATCCGTATCCGGGCCTAGGTCGGCCGATGGGAAGAAGCATAGCTGCTTCATGGGAACAGGGCGATCAATCCTTTTCTTATCCCCACCCGCCGCCCCTCCCCCATACTCCCCTCAACCCTGCCCGTCTTTGGGACGCATCAGCTGAGCGGCCGACGCGGGGCAGGGCCGGTGCCCGGTTCGAGGCGGTGCGGTTTTCGTTTGCCGTGCCGTCGCGAGGTTAGCTCCCTCAGAGAGCCGGGGCAGGTGTGCGAGGCTGTGCGCCTCCAGCAATGGAACGCACGGCAGCCCGTCGCGAGCGGCGGCGCTCTCAATCTTCGAGAGAGCTCCGGCAGCCGGTCGAGGTCCTAGAACGATGAGCCCGGCCGCGCTTGGCAGCCGCCCGGGCGGGACTGAAGCCCCGCTTGCGTATGTCTTCCGCACCCTCGGCCTGCTGGAAGTCCACCGCCGCGGGCGTCCGTGCGGAGCACGGCTTCGCCATGACAAGGCTGTCCGGCATTGCAAATCGGATGGCGGTCGTTTGGCGCCCGCGCTCCCCTCTATCCCTCTCCCTTCGGGGCGCTCAGCGCGCCCGCGAGGCGGCGGAGCCGTGGCCACTAGAATCCCCTCTCCCCGGTGGGGAGAGGGTTAGGGTGAGGGGGTTCTACCCCCAAAGGGCTTCTCCCTCACCCGCCACGGACCACAGGTCCGTCGCGACCTCTCCCCGCCGGGGAGAGGTGAAGTGAGCGGCGAGTTAGGAGACGCATGGCGGCGCGGACGCAGCGGGGATAGCGACAGTGACACGCCGAGCGCGCGCGAGACCGAGCTCGCCTGCCGGTTCATCGCGTGCGCCGCCGGGCTGCCGCGCGTCTGCGCCCTGAAACGCTGCCGACGCAGAAAGCGCTGCCTCGGCGCCGGACTCATCTGCCTGCGCCACCACGAGGGGCTTTTGCGCAAGCGCTATGCCTCAGCGCTGGCCCGGCTCGGCTGGAAAAACAAAACCTGCCCCGGACAGGGCCGGGACAGGTGAGAAAGGGACGTGAAACGATCGGCGCCGAGACGGCGCGCTACCGCTTCGCGGCTGCTGCGCCGCTGCGGGACGCGTGCCCGCCACCGTGTCCGCGGCTGCCGGCGTGTCCGCGGCCACCACCGGCTCCGGCATGTCTCTCGCCGGCACTGGCATGTCTGTCACCGGCACTGCCGGAGCGCTGGCCGTTGCGCGAACCCTTGGAGGCGCCGTTGCGCGGCGCTCCGCCGTGGCCGTGACTATGACCGTGGCCGTGTCCGTTGCTTGCGCCGTTGCGCTGACCGGAGGGCCGCGCCGCATGCGGACGTCCGTTGCCGCGCGCCGCGCGGCCGTCGCCGTGACCGCGGTCGGAGCCGACGGCGGCGAGGCCAGCGTCGCCGCTGCGGTTGGTGGAGGGGATCGTCTGCCGCGTCAGCCGCTCGATGTCGCGCAGCAAGGGACGCTCCTCGCTCCCGCACAGCGAGATGGCGATGCCCTCGGCGCCGGCGCGCGCGGTGCGGCCGATGCGATGCACGTAGCTCTCCGGCACGTTGGGGAGCTCGAAGTTGACGACGTGCGACACCTCGTCGACGTCGATGCCGCGGGCGGCGATGTCGGTGGCGACGAGCCCGCGGATGCGGCCCGCGCGGAAGTCCTCGAGGGCCTCCTCGCGCTGGCGCTGGCTCTTGTTACCGTGGATGGCGGAGACGATGATGCCGGCCGCCTCGAGATGGCGCGCAACCTTATCCGCGCCGCGCTTGGTGCGTGTAAAAACGAGTGCGCGCTTCATGGCCGGGTCGGAGAACAGCTCAACCAGCAGCGAGGCCTTCTTCTGCGGCTCGATGTGGATGACGCTCTGGCGCACGCGGTCGACGGTGGTGGCGACGGGGGCGACGGAGACGCGGACGGGATCGCGCAGCAGCTCGGCGGCGAGCGCGCCGATCTCCTTCGGCATGGTCGCCGAGAAGAACAGGCTCTGGCGCCGCTGCGACAGCTTGCCCACGATCTGCCGGATGGGGCGGATGAAGCCCATGTCGAGCATCTGGTCGGCCTCGTCGAGGACGAGGATCTCGGTGCCCGAGAGGACGACCGAGCGCTGGTCGAGGTGGTCGATGAGGCGTCCGGGCGTGGCGACGAGCACGTCGACGCCGCGGCTCATGGCGGTTGCCTGCGGCCGGTGCGCGACGCCACCGTACATAACAGCGACGGTGAGGCCGGTGTGGCGCCCGTAGGTCTTAAAGCTGTCGGCAATCTGCGCCGCAAGCTCACGCGTCGGCGACAGCACGAGCACGCGCGCGTGGTGGCGCGGCGCCGGCCGGCGGTTGGCGGCGAGGCGGTGCAGGATCGGCAGCGCGAAGGCCGCGGTCTTGCCGGTGCCCGTCTGCGCGATGCCCATCAGGTCGCGGCCGGCGATCACGCTCGGGATCGCCTGCGCCTGGATTGGGGTCGGAACCGTGTAGCCCTCGGCAGCGAGCGCCTTGAGAAGGTTGGCGTTGAGACCCAGCTCGGAGAATGTGGTCAATTCCATATCTTTCATGTGCGGCCGAGCGCGCCGGACAGCCGAAATCATTTCGGCCGCACGCAAGCGAACGCGGCAGTTCAGGAGATGCCCCGCGTGGCCTGGGCTATCATTGAGAGTGGGATTTCAGAGGCGCTCAACAGGAGGACACGAGAGGCCGATGGCCTTGGATCTGGTGCCCGTTCACGCGGCTGGAGCGCCGATGTTCGCCGCGAGTTGCTCGAAGCGATGCGGGCTTATCTCATGCTCGCGCGCAAATAGCAAGAAGGGCTGCGTATCCGCGCGCAAGCGCCGCGGTTCGATTAATTTTTCCATAAGCTTTGCGATGAGGCTGAGACGCGCGCTTCTTGCGCAACGCCGAAACGGCTCACTGGCTGCCGAACCAGGTCTGCTCGAGGCGGCTGTAGGTGCCATCCTCGCGCAGGTCGAGCAGCGCGCGATCGACCTCGCTGCGCAGGCGGCTGTCGAGCGGGAACACGATGCCGAAGTTCTCCTTGCGGAACACGGGGCCCACGAGCTGCACCTTCCCCTTGCCGTCGTGGCCCGCGTAGTAGAGCAGCGCGGGCGCATCGAACACGACCGCGTCGACCTGCTTGTCGAGCAGCGCCTTGTAGGCGGCATCGATCTGCTCCACCTCCACGACATCGACGTTCTTCTGGCGCAGATAGGCGGCAGCCGTCGAGTTGCGCGTCGTCGCCACGTGTTTTCCCGGCAGGTCGTCGGGCCCGCTGATGGCGCCGCGGATCTGCTGCACGGTGAGCGAGGCCGTGAGCTGCGCGGTATAGTAGGCGACGAAGACGACGCCGATGAACATCCACAGGATCGCCAGCACGCGCGCCAGCCAATGCCGCGGCATCTGCTCGGCCTGCGTCGCCAGCGTGGCACCCGCCCACCACATGGCGTGGAAGATACCGGGAAAGTAGCGCCGGTCCGGGATGATCCCCTGCTCGTGGCGCCGCTCGACCAGCCACACGATGTGCGCGGGGATGACGATCAGGAGCGCTGCGATGCCGAGCCACACCGCGATCGTCGGCGAGGTCAGGAGGCGCAGGAACTCCAGCAGCGGATTGGACGGCGCGGTTTCGCCGTTGCCGCGCACGAGGATCTGCAGCCCCGCCTCGAGCATGGGCTGCGAGAAGTCGAACTGGCGGTCGCGCTCCGCCGTGATGGAGATCGCGGAAATACCGAGATCGGCCTTGCCCGAGCGCACGTCCTCGAGCAGCGCGCCGACGTCGGGCGCGACCTGATACTCCGTCGCCAGCTTCAGCTTCTGCCCGATGCTGTTCCACAGCTCGATGCTGAAGCCGGTGAGGCGGCCGTGCTCGTCGATCACCATCGGCGGCAGCACGCGCGTTGCGACGCGCACGCTGCGCGGCGGCTCCTCGGCCAGCGACGCCGGCACAGCCAACGCCAGCAGCAGCCCGCTGATGCAAAGCCTCACGATGTGGCGCATGCGATCCCCCGATCCCGCGGTGAGGTTTTAATGCTGGGGCTTCTCCCTGTCATCCTTGGTATCTCCGACGCTGCTTACACCGGGATGAACGGTTGGCACGGCTCCGCCGCCTCGCGGGCGCTGAGCGCCCCGAGGGGGAGAGAGAAGAGGGGAGCGCGGGCGCCAAACGACCGCCATCCAGTTTGCAAGTGCC
>JRHI01002271.1_pt1 | contig 13588 bp, 13 predicted proteins | sample 215371 | NCBI WGS metagenome assembly JRHI01 (sample SAMN02929681, study PRJNA255918) | sediment metagenome | biome: cave system; feature: Ice Cave; material: Sediment; isolation source: sediment from deep within a dark volcanic ice cave with no known source of... ...
GGGATACGCAACGAAGTCGCGTTGGAATTCCTATCCTTTGCTACTATCGTCGGCAACCGGGAGGCGCTTTGCCATGACTTCCGGCCGGATGCGGTTAGTGCAACTCGTCTCAATCGATCGCGGCTGGTGATTGTGGCCATCGCGAAGCAAGGGGAGTCGACAATGCGTGCATATTTCGCGATGCGGAGCGTGGCGGCCGTAGGGCTGGTCACGTTTGCGGTTCTGATCGGTGCGGTGCCGAAGGCAAGCGCACAGGGTACGACGCTGGAAGTCTGGAGCCACGAGGCGGACGAGCCGGCGAAAGTGGCGTTTCGCGAGCTGGCGGTGAAGAATTTCGAGAAGAGCCACCCCGGCACCAAGGTCAAGATCACGTGGTACGAGAAGAATCCGCTGTTCGCGGCGCTGAAGACGGCGCTGCCGGCCGGCAAGGGCCCCGACGTCTTCTATCTCGAGCCCGACCAGACCGAATACATCACCGCGGGCTACATCGTCCCGCTCGACGACTCGGTGAACTGGAACCAGATCGAGCCGTGGGCACGCAAGGTCTGGGTGAAGGATGGCAAGACCTATGGCATTCCGCAGGAGGCCTACACGGTCGAGCTGTACTACAACAAGGACATGCTGAAGAAGCTCGGCGTGACGCTGCCCGCGAACGCGCAGTTCACGCAGACCCAGTTCCTCGACCTCGTCAAGAAAGCGCGCGCTGCCGGCATGACACCGATCGCGCAAGGTGTGGGTGACCGCCCCTTTCCAGGCGCCTATATCACCGTCGAAGCGCTGCTGCGCAAGCTCGGGCCGGACGATTACCAGAAGCTCTTCACCGGCAAGCTGTCGTTCGCCGATCCGCGCGTCGTAGCGGTCCTGAAGTGGGTCAAGGAGCTGGTCGACGCCGGCGCCTACCCGAAGAACTTCATGACGCTGAAGCTCGGCGAATCGCACTACTACTTCTACAGCAAGCCGGGCGCGCTGATGCTGCCGATGGGAAGCTTCTACACCGGCCGCGCGTTCGTACCCGAGGAAAAGGGCGGGCAGCCGACGACGTTCCCGCTCGGCATCATGCAGTTTCCCGCGATGGACGGCGGCGCCTGCAACGAATGCAAGACGTCGACGATCGGCGCGAGCTTCGCGGTCAATGCCGCGAGCAAGCAGAAGAAGCTGGCGGCGGAATTCCTGGACGCGATGTCCACACCCGAGATGGGCAAGATGTGGATCGAGACCGTCTACCTGCAGACCGGCATCAAGGCGGAGGTGAAGAATTTCAGCGGTCCGCACGCCGCGTATTTCACCGAGCTGATGGACCGGCAGAAGGGTCTGAAATATTTCGTCGGACAGCCGCGCGACATGGTCACGGGCGCGTGCAAGGATGCATTCGCGCAAGTGCTGAACTCGGGCTTCCCCGGCGGCCTGCTGTCGGTCGACCAGACCGTCGCGGAGATGAACAAGGCCTGTTACAAGAGCTAGGCGCGCCCGCGTATGACGGCACCGACGCCGCGCGGAGGCGGGCAAGTGCGCGGCAACCGACGTGACTGCGCAACGGTCAGCGCTGCGGCATCCGTGGTGCTGACTGCGCGCGACGCCGGTCGCCGCTCGTCCCGATGAGCGTCTCCGGCTGGTTCTCGCGCGCAACCGGACGTGATTCGGACAAGCCCGAGCTCGACGCGCGGCGCGCCGGGCTCGGGATTCTCGTCGTGTTCCTGGCCCCCGCGCTGCTGGTCTACGCCGGCTTCACGATCTACCCGGTCCTGCGCACGTTCTACAACGCGTTCCACACGATCAAGCCGCACGGCGTGGTCGAGTTCGTCGGGCTCGCGAATTTCTCGGCGCTGTTGTTCGCCGACCCGGTGTTCTGGAAGGCGGTCGGGAACACCGCCATATTCACGATCGTCGCCACGATCGTCGATGTGGTCGGCGGGCTGCTCCTGGCGCTTTGCCTGTTCGCGCGGGCGCCGCTCGCGCCGCTGTTGCGCGTCATATGGTTCACGCCCGTACTGATGTCCTACGTCGTCGTCGGCATCATATGGGTTTGGATCTACGACTACGACTGGGGACTGGCGAATGCGGTGCTGCGCTGGCTGGGGCTCGGCGCGTACGAGCAATCCTGGCTCGGGCATCCGTCGACTGCATTGTGGTCGGTGCTGGTGGCGCACGAGTGGAAATGGCTCGGCTTCAACATGATCGTGTTCCTGGCCGCGCTGCACGCGCTGCCGGCCGAGGTGCTCGGCGCCGCGGAGCTCGACAACTGCGGCTGGTTCGCCAAGCTCGTCTACATCATCGCGCCAATGCTGCGCACGACGATCGTCAATCTGCTGGTGCTGTCGTTCATCGGGAAGATGATGGTTTTCGACCTTATCTGGGTCATGACAGGCGGCGGGCCCCTGTGGTCGACCGAGACGGTGTCGACCTATGTCTACAAGCGAGCGTTCGAGTGGAACACGTTCGACCTCGGCTATCCGTCGGCGATCGCCGTGCTGTGGTTCATCATCATCCTCGCGTTCATCGCGATCATGACGCGGCTGCTCCGCCAACGCGACAGGCTCGAGTTCTAGCGATGACGGTGCAAATGCGGCCAGGGTTCGCGCAGCTGCGCCGCATGCCGCTGGTCCTGTTCGCCGTGCTCTACACGGTGGCAACGGGCGGGCCGCTGCTCTGGGTCGCCATGATGTCGTTGCGTACGACCTCGGAGATCTTCAAGGATCCCTACGGTTTTCCATCGCCCGCCCATTGGGAAAAATTTGCCGACGCCTGGACCAAGTCGAACTACGGCACGTACTTCTGGAACAGCACGATCGTCGTCGTCATCGCCGTCGTGTTGGTGACCGTGATCGGCGCCATGGCTGCGCATTGCCTCGCCCGGTACAGCTTTCGCGGCAACCGGCTGGTGCGCTTCCTGATCCTCACCGGACTGGTGCTGCCGCCGCAACTCGTGATCCTGGCGTTGTTTCAGATCCTGCTCGACATCAACCTGTACAACACGCTGGCCGGGCTCATTCTCGTCTACGTCGCCACGCACATCGCAATGACGGTCTACATCCTCGAAGGCTTCTTCGCGCAGATTCCCCAGGATCTGTTCGACGCCGCACGGATGGACGGCTATTCCGACTTCGAGATCTTCTGGCGCGTGACGATGCCGGTCGGCGCGCCCGCGATCTTCACCACGGTGACGCTCAATTTCATCGTGCTGTGGAACGAGTTCCTGTTCGCCGTGGTGCTGTTGACCGACGACGACAAGCGCACGTTGCCGCTCGGGCTCATGCATTTCACCGGCAGTCACCAGCTCGATGTCGGCATGGCCGCGACCGGCCTCATGATCGCGATGATCCCGATCATCGCGATCTACGCCTTCTTTTCCGAGACCATGATCAAGGGGATGACCGCCGGAGCAGTCCGCTAGAGCATGGCTGCCCGCGCCTGCAAAGTGATCCGGACATGGCGACCGTAACGGTCGATGGATTGTCCAAGCGATATCCCGGCGCGGCCGCGCCGGCGGTTCACGACGTGAGCTTCACCGTGGCGGACGGCGAGTTCATGGTGCTGCTGGGTCCTTCGGGTTGCGGGAAGTCGACCGTGCTGCGGATGATCGCGGGGCTGGAGCCGATCACCGCCGGTACCGTGGCGATCGACGGCCGGGTCGTCAACCAGGTTCCCGCCAAGTTGCGCGACATCGCGATGGTGTTCCAGTCCTACGCGCTGTATCCGCACATGACGGTGTATGACAATCTCGCCTTCGGGTTGCGCAGGCGCGACATCGGACGCGAGGAGATCGACCGGCGCGTGGACGCCGCAGCGAAAAAACTCGGCCTCGCGCAACTGCTGCAGCGCAAACCGCACGCGCTCTCCGGCGGGCAGCGCCAGCGCGTCGCGCTCGGCCGGGCGATCGTCCGCGATCCCAGGGTCTTCCTGTTCGACGAGCCGCTGTCCAACCTGGACGCGGCGCTGCGCGTCACGACGCGCAACGAGTTGATCAAGCAGCAGCACGAAATCGGCACGACTTCGATCTACGTGACGCACGACCAGGTCGAGGCGATGACGATGGGACACCGCATCTGCATCATGAACGACGGCAAGGTCGTGCAGATCGGCCGCCCGCTCGAGGTTTACCGACGCCCCGTGGATACGTTCGTGGCGAAATTTCTCGGCAATCCACCGATGAACCTGGTGCAGGGGAGACTCGGCGACCGGGATGGCCACGTCGTCGTGCAACTCGCCGCCGGCGCCGTGGATCTGCCGATGCGCACTGCCGAAGCGCTCGTCTCGCATGTTGGCCACGACGTGATCGTCGGTGTGCGGCCGGAAGACTTGTATGAAATCGCGCCGGCAGGCGGCCCCGCGGAGATCTCGCGGTTGCCCGCGCGCGTCGTCGCCGTCGAGCCGCTGGGTGCCGAGACGCTGCTGGTCGTGGCGTTGGACCCGTCAAACGAGGAGCTGATCGCGCGCATCGGGCGCGACACGGCGTTGCGCGCCGGCGATCGACTCGACATCGCAGTGGCTACCGCCGCGATCCACTTGTTCGATTCCGTAACCACGAAGGCCATCGTGTAGGCCCCCAGAGAGGAACGACCAGATCGTGACCAATATGGATCGCATCGTCGACTGTCACGCGCACATCATCGATCCGGCGCGGTTTCCGTTCACCGGAGCCAAAGGCTATCGGGCGCGCCCGGACGAGCACGGAACGCGCGAGGAATTCTGCGCGGTGCTAGACCGGCACGGCGTAGGCAATGCGGTGCTGATCCAGTTGAGCGGCTACGGCGCCGACAACTCGGCGAACCTCGATGCCGTGCGGGCGTATCCGGGGCGGTTCAAGGCGATCGCAGGCATCGATCCCGACGCCAGCGACAGGACGCTCGAGGAATTGAACGCGGCCGGCGTGGTCGGCGTTCGCTTCAATCTGATCAGCTACGACCCGGATGCGCTCGCGCGCGCCGATGCGCCGCGGCTGCTGCGGCGGATGAAGGCCCTCGGGTGGTTCGCGCAGGTCTACGCGGACGACGCGCAATGGCCGGCCGTTGCCGCCGTGCTGCGGGCCAGCGGCATTCGGGTCCTGGTCGACCACTTCGGCGTGCGTGACCTCAATGTCGGAACGCGGCACGCGGGATTCCAGGCCGTGCTCGCGCTTGGTCGCGAGGGCAATACGACGGTCAAGTTTTCGTCGCTGTTTCGCGTCTCGCGCATGATCAAAGGCTTCGAGGACCTGGACCCGTTCGTCGACGAGTTGTTGCGGACCTTCGGCGTGGAAGGCTGCATCTGGGGATCGGACTGGCCGTTCATCAATGTACCGCGGCGTCCGATCTATGCGGACGTGCTGGCGCCATTGTCGCGATGGTTGCCGGATGCAGGCGACAGGGCGCGGGTGCTGGCGCACAATCCGCGTCGACTCTTCGGCTTTGGAGACTAGACCGATGGCCACGCAGTTCGTGCAACCGAAGCCGTTGAAGGTCGCGCTCGCAGGCGCCGGAATGATCAGCTGGTATCACCTGGTCGGCTGGCGAAAACTGGGCGAGCGGGTGCGTCTTGTCGCGGTGTGCGATCCGGATGCTGCCAGGGCCGCGAAGCGCGCGGAGGAATTCGCGATCCCGAAGACCTATCGCGATGCCGATGCGATGTTCGCCGCCGAGTCGATCGATGCGCTCGACGTCATTACGCCGCGCCACACGCACGCAGGATGGGTCGACGCCGCCGCCGCGCGCGGCATCGACGTCCTGTGCCAGAAGCCCCTGGCGCCGACTCTGGCCGGGTCGGAGGCGCTCGTGCGCCGCGTCGCAGGCAAGTCACGGCTCATGGCGCACGAGAACTGGCGCTTCCGGCCGTGGTATCGCGAGCTGAAGCGATGGATCGCCGCGGGTGAGTTGGGCGATTTGACTCTCGCGCGCATGGCGACGATCTCGTCCGGGTTGCTGCCTGACGCAAGTGGCCATCGGCCGTTGCTCGAACGCGAACCCTACACGCAGCACGAAGAGCGACTGATGATTGCAGAAGTGCTGATTCACCACCTGGACGTGATGCGTTTCCTCTGCGGCGAATTGCGCGTCGTCGCCGCGCGCAGCGCGCGCACGGTCCCCGATGTGGTCGGTGAGACCGTGTCCGCCATCTTTCTGGAAACGGCGTCCGGCGCGCCGGTCGAGGTGACCGGCAGCATGGCGGCAGCCGGCTATCCCCCACGTCCCCCGGATCGCCTGGAAGTCGTCGGCACCAAGGCGAGCGCCATCTTCGAAGAGTCCGAACTGCGACTGCTCGGTGCAAGCCCGCGAAGCCAGCGCTACGATTCCGCTCTCGGCTACCAGGCGAGCTTTAACGGCGTCATCGCGCATTTCGTCGATTGCCTCGAAACCGGCGCGCCATTCGAGACGGATCCCACCGACAATCTCGAAACGCTGCGCCTCGTCGAACATGCTTACTGGTCCGCCGGCCTGCATCGCGCGCCTGGCAATGCGTAGGAGAGCCTGACCATGGATACCCGCACCCATTCGTCGCACACGTTGATCGGCCAGTCCAAGTCCGCACTGGATACGCCCGCGTTGCTGGTCGATCTCGACCTGATGGAAGCCAACATCGCGCGCATCGCCGCTACGTGCCGCGCGCATGGGGTCGCGTGGCGGCCGCATTCCAAGGCGCACAAGACGCCGGAGATCGCGCAGATGCAGATCGCCGCCGGCGCGATCGGCGTCACTTGCGCGAAGCTGGGCGAGGCGGAGGTGATGGCGGCCGCGGGCATCCGCGACATCCTGATCGCCAACCAGATCGTGGGACCGATCAAGATCGGCCGGCTGGTCCGGCTTGCCGATCACGCCGATCCGATCGTGTGCGTCGACAGCAGAGAGAACCTCGTCGAGCTCGACGCTGCCTTTACGAATTCGAACAAGCCGTTGCGCGTCGCGATCGAAGTCAACATCGGCATGAATCGCGCGGGCGTCGAGCCGGGCCCGCCGGTAGTCGCATTGGCGCGCGAGATCGCGAGGCGCTCTGGTCTGCGTTTCGTCGGCGTGGTGGGCTGGGAGAGCCAGGCCACGACCATCGCCGACGCGGCCGAGAAGGAGCGCACGGTCCGCGACGCCGTGGCCGCACTCGCCGCAAGCGCCCGGGCCTGCACGGACGACGGCCACAGCGTCACGGTCGTGAGCTGCGGCGGCACAGGCACCTTCCCCTACTGTGCGCAGCAACCCGGTGTGACCGAAGTGCAGGTCGGCGGCGCCATTTTCAGCGACATGCATTACCTGACGCACTATCACGTCGACTTTGCGCCGGCGCTCACCGTGCTGACGATGGTCACGAGCCGGCCGACGCGGCGGCGGATCGTCCTCGACGCGGGCAAGAAGACGATGAGCGGAGATGCGGCGATGCCCGCGCCCCGCGGGCTGCCGCCCATCGTGAAGCTTTCGGCCGAGCATTCCACCATCGAACTGGAGCAACCGAACGCCGCTCCCGGGATTGGCGACAAAATCGAGCTGATCGTCGGGTATTCCGACACGACTGTGCACCTGCACGAGGAAATCGTGGGCGTCCGCGGCGGCCGCGTCGAAGCCGTCTGGCAGGTGGCCGGGCGCGGCAAGATCAAGTAATGATCGTGCGCGCTCGACCCGGGCTGCGTAGCGGGTGTCGCTTGCGTCACGAAATCGCAATAAACGCCGGTTACCCTTGCGATCGCTGCGACATTGTTAGAATCATGAAAGCGACCGGTTGAGCTCGTGATGACCGACGAGAAGATCTACAACGTATTGTTTCTCTGCACGCACAATTCAGCGCGCAGCATTCTGGCCGAATCCATTTTGAACTATGTGGGCAAGGGTCGTTACAGGGGATTCTCCGCCGGCAGCACGCCGGCCAAGGCGCCGAACCCGCTAACGCTGCAGACATTGCAGCACTTGCGCTTGCCGACCGATGGCCTGTACAGCAAGGACTGGAGCGAATTCGCCAAGCCGAACGCGCCCGTCATGGATTTTGTCTTCACCGTATGCGACAACGCCGCGGGAGAGATCTGTCCGGTCTGGCCCGGGCAGCCGGTCACCGCGCATTGGGGCGTGGAAGACCCGTCGCTCTTTCAAGGAACCGACGAGCAGAAGCTGCGCGAATTCGCACGCGTGGCCAACATTCTCAAGCGCCGCATCGAGTTCCTGACCAGCCTGCCGCTGGGGAAGCTCGACCGTTTGATGCTGCAGCAGAAAGTTCGGCAAATCGGCAAGGAATGACTTGATGGTCGCTGACGACGCTTGCGCGTCAGCTTGAACTGCCGGGAACGGTCGGTCAGAATGCGGCGGTCGGGCATTCGCGAGCCGCGGCGTTACGCGCGGACTGGATGCTCGGCACGCGAAGCGGACCGAGGACAGCGCCGATGCCTGGTACGACGAACGGACCGCTCTCCGACAACGAGCTGGAGCGCATCGGACTCGCGCGCGACGCCGAGGGCCGCTATCGCATCCCGATTCCGGAATACGCGAACCTCGCCGCCGATACGGTGGCGAAGCACGCGGCAGGGCAGCGCGCCGGCCATCCCGCGCTGATCTTCGAGGCGGACGACGGAACGCTGCGGCAGTGGACGTTCGCCGAGCTCGACCGCGCGGCCGGGGCATTCGCCCGCGGCCTCGCGCGTCTGGGCGTGGGCAAGGGCGATCCGGTCGGCGTGCACACCGGCCAGCGGCCCGAAACGGCGATCGCGCACCTCGCGATCTACAAGCTCGGCGCCATCGTCGTCACGCTGTCGCAACTCTACGGACCGGAGACGCTGCGCCACATTCTCGCCGACTGCGCGTTGCGCGCCATCGTGACCGAGCCGGCCGCTGTCGATCGCTGGGAAGCGCTCGGCGCGGAGCGCGGCGTGCCGCTGCGTCTTGTCACGACCGAACCGCATCCGCGCGCCGTCGCGGATGTCGCCGCGCTGCTCGACGCGCATGGCGAAGACGTGCCGCCGGTCGCGACGCGGGCTGCCGACCCCGCGCTGCTCATGTACACGTCGGGCTCGACCGGCAAGCCGAAAGGGTTGCTGCACGGGCATCGCATTCTGCATGCGTACCTGCCGACGGTCAGCCTGTTCTACAACCTCGAGATGCAGGATCCCGACTGCATTTTCTGGACGCCCGCCGACTGGGCGTGGGTCGGCGGACTGCTCGATCTGGTGTTGCCGGCGTGGTTCCACGGGCACACCGTCGTCGCCAGCCAGCATCGCTTCGACCAGGCGTGGGCGATCGACTTCATGGCGCGCCATCGCGTCACGCACGTGTTCATGACGCCAACCGGGTTGAAGCGACTCGCGGAGATCGGCGAGCCGAAGGTGCGGCTCGCGCTGCGCGTCGTCTGCACGGGTGGGGAAAGCCTGCCCAGCGAAATCGTGCGCTGGTGCGAGGAGAAGCTGCACGCCGTGTGCAACGAATTCTACGGGCTCACCGAATTCAACCATCTCGTCGGCAATTGCAAGCGCCTCTACCCGATTCGGGCAGGCTCGATGGGCCGCACCTATCCCGGTCATCCGACCGCGCTCGTCGATGACAACGGCAACGCGGTCCCCACCGGTGAAGTCGGCGAAATCGTGTCGGCGACCGACGATCCCACGCTGTTCCTCGGCTACTGGGGCGATCCCGGAATTCCGCAACGGCTGCGGCTTGGCGCGAATCTGTTGCGCACCGGCGATCTCGCGCGCCAGGATGCGGACGGCTATTTCTGGTATCAGGGCAGGAACGACGACCTCATCAAGAGCGCGGGCTACCGCATCGGGCCCGCCGAAGTCGAGGATGCTCTGGTGACGCATCCGGACGTGGCCGAGGCAGCCGTCATCGGCAGCCCCGACGCGCAGCGCGGTGCGGTCGTCAAGGCGTACGTCCGGTTGCGGCAGGGCGTGTCGCCGTCGGCAGCACTGGTGCGCGACCTGCAGGACTACGTGAAAACGAATCTCGCCGCCTACAAGTATCCGCGCGAGATCGAATTCGTCGACGAGTTTCCGCTGACAAGCTCGGGCAAGATTCGCCGAGCCGAATTGCGCCGCCGCAACCTCGAGGCGATCGCGGCGCGCGCGACGCCGCCATGACGGACCACGCGCGTGGCGGATCCGAAGTGTTGGTAGCCGGCTGCGGCGCTACTGCGTTCGGCGCGTGCGGCGACGCCTCGACGCCGCGCGATTGGGTGTTGCGCTGCGCGCGCGAGGCAATCGACGACGCCGGCATCGAAGCCGCGGACGTCGATGCGGTCGTCGTCGGCTCCGAAAGCGATTTCTTCTCGCTGCAGTTGGCACCGGGCGCGCTGCTGGCCGACGAGATCGGGCTCGTCCCGTGCCCTGTGGTCCGCGTGGAAATGGGCGGCGGGACCGGCGCCGCCGCCGTGCGCGCAGCCTTCATGCACATTCGCTCGGGCCTGCACCGATGCGTGCTGGTGGTCGGGTTCGAGCACGCCGCGAGCCATCGTCACGCTGGGACAGGCGGTGCGTGTGGAAGGTTGGCGCCGATTCGCGCTCATGTGCGCCGGCGGGTTCGCAGGCGTCGGTGCGAACGTCGTGGTCCGCTGGCTCCTGTACGAGTACGGGGAATGGGACTTCGTCGTTCGCGAGAACATCATCACTTCGATCGCGAGCCACCTCGCGACTACCGCGTGGCAGTGGTGCGCCGTGACGGTTGCGCTGGCGATGTTCTACCTGACGCAGGAGCGCGAGGCCCTCCTCGCCCGCCGCGCGCGCGATGCCGAGCTCGAGCAAGTGGAGGCGCAGCGCACGGTCATGGCCTCGCGCCTCGACGTCATGCGCGCCCGCGTCGAGCCCGAGTTCCTGTTTGGCGCAATGGCCCGGGTTCGCGAGCTCTACCAGCGGGATCGCGCGGTCGCCGACGAAATGGTGGATGCGCTGATCGCATACCTGCGCGCGGCGCTGCCGCAGATGCGCGGCCAGGCATCCACGGTGCGGCGCGAGGTCGATGTCGCCGCCGCTTACGCCGCGGTGCTGCAGGTGCCGCGCGGAGACGCGCTGTCGCTCGAACAGCGCGTCGATGACGATATCGCGGACGTCGCCTTCGCACCGATGGTGTTGCTGCCGCTCACCCAGGCAGCGTTCGAGGGCGGCGATGCGGGCGCCCGCACGCGCTACGCCATCGAGGCGAGCGCAGCGGGTGGCGGCATCGACATCACGCTGACGCTCGACGGCGGGGCGCGGCCGCCCGCCTGGTGCGACGCGGGCTCCGAGGCGGCGCGCCGCACGCTCGAAGCGTATTACGCGGATACCGCGACGCTCGCGTTCGGCAGTGACGGTTCGCGACACTGGGCCCGGGTGTCGCTCGCGGCGACCGCGTTCGCGACGCAGGCGATCAAAGACCCGTCGCTTTCCGGATCAGCGGAAAGTAAAGCCGGTACGGCAACAGGCGCAAGAGCCTGAGCTTGCGCGTGAACGCTTTCGGAAAATCGATCTCGAACCGGCGGTCACGCAGTCCCTGCGCAATCTCGCGCGCGGCTTCCTCCGCGGTGATCAGGTTCGGCATGTGGAAATCGTTGCGGTCGGTGAGCGGCGTCTTCACGAAGCCGGGCATGACCAGGTAGACACCGATGCCACGCGGGCGGAGGTCCAGGTACAGCGTCTCGGCGAAGTTGACGAGCGCCGCTTTCGACGCGCCGTAGATCAGCGCTTTGGGAAGTCCGCGGTACCCCGCGACGGATGCCACGAGCGCGATCGCGCCGCTGCCTTGCCTGATGAGGTCCTCGACGGTCGCCGCGGTCACGTTGATCGGCCCCATGAGATTCACGTCGAGCAGCTTGCGCGCCTCGTCCTCGCGCAGGTCCCAGGCGCGCATCTCCTGGTGGGTGCCGGCCACGACCAGCGCGAGGTCGACGCGGCCCAGCGTCGATCGCACGGCGCTCCACGCCCCGCGCACCGCGGCGGAGTCCGTGATGTCGAGGGGCAGTACGGTCGCGGCGTCGAAGCCCCTCGCCACTTCGAGCAGCTTGTCGCGCGAGCGCGCGGACAGGACGACCCGCGCGCCCGCTTGCAGCAGCAATCGCGCGGTCGCGGCGCCGATGCCGGTCGATGCGCCGACGATCCAGACCGTCGCGTCGCGCCATGCCGGCAGCGGCGGGTTGAAGGGTGCGAGGAGCCCCACCGTCAGCGCCTCTGGAAGGCGGCGGTCAATTCACCCACGCGCACGCCGAGCTTGCTCATCCGCGTGCGGTTGAGCACCGTGCGCTCGTCGACGAGATACATCCGGTCGTCCATGTCGAGGTTCCAGGTCACGCCGTCGATGGGCACGGCGAGCACGTAGCGCAGGTGCAGGGCATTGCCCTGCGTCTCGCCTTGCGCGGTCCCGACCACGTCGCCTGCGGTGCCGGAGTACTGCGAGCCGTTGCGGACGAACTTCCATACGCGCCGCTCCTCGACGCCGTCGGTGTACGTCAGGACCTCGTCGAGCGTGCCGTCGTTGCCGACCCACGTGCCCTCGATGAGCGCCGTGAACCGGCGCAGGACCTTGCCGGTGCGATCCTCGATCATGCCCCAGCCCACTACGGTGCCGTTGAAAAAGCGCGCGAGGTCGAATTCCGGCTTCTGCCCGCGGTAATCCGCGACATCGACGGAGGCGCATCCTGGAAGCAGCGTGGCGAAAGCAGCGACGAAATTACGACGAGTCATGAAAGGTGTCTCCATTCGCGGTTGAACCGAAGCAGCGCCGCAACCGCGGCGAGCTTCAGCACGCACGGCAGTCCGGCATAAACGAGGGCGAGCGCACGCGCCGTCGCGCCGTCATGCACGCCGGGCACGTAACCGAGCGCGTCGAGGAGCGGCAGCGCGATGCCGGCGGCAAGGGCGAGATTCATCTTGGTGGCGAACGTCCACACCCCGAAGTAGGCGCCGGTGGCGTGCATGCGCCCGCCGCGGCCGACCACGTCGGCGAGGAGCGCTCGTCGATGGCGAGTGCGGCAAGCGGATCCGGCACGAGGCGGCGCAACTGCGGATCAGCAACGACGACATACCGGGGATTCGCATACTCAAGCCGCAACCGCAGTCCGTCGGGACCGAACAGCGGATAAAGCGGAACGGCGACGGCACCGAGCTTCAGGATGCCGAACAGGCCTGCATAGAAGTGCAGTGACGGTTGCACCAGCAGCGCCACCCGGTCGCCTTGACGCACGCCGCGCTTGTGCAGCACGTGCGCCCACTGGGCGGACCGATCGGACAGGAGCCCGAAGTCGAAAGTCTCCGCACGACCATCGTCGTAACAGATGCGCAGCGCAGTACGGTCGCGGGGATGGCGATCCAGGCACTCGTAGCCGATGTTGAGACGGTCGGGATTTCCAGAAACGAGCGACCACATGCGGTCCCAGCTGAACTCACGTAGCGCCTGCTCGTAGTCGTTCGCGAAAACCGCAGGTGTGGTCATTGCGTCGCGTGCCTTGCCGGCAGACGCACGATCGCGCTGCCGTCGGCCGACAATTCGTCGTTCTGGTTGCGTGCCTCGAGGCCGAGTTCGACCAGGGCGTGGTCGCCGTCACGCCATTTGCGCACGGATTTGCCGCGCAAGTACAGCAGATCGCCGATGATGTTGTGGCGACGCAGACGCACCGTACAAGTGCAAGGTCGGGCACGTCTGCTAATCCTTCCGGCTGATCGCGGGGTACCCACCCCGCGCGCCACCAT
>JRHI01002272.1_pt1 | contig 13588 bp, 17 predicted proteins | sample 215371 | NCBI WGS metagenome assembly JRHI01 (sample SAMN02929681, study PRJNA255918) | sediment metagenome | biome: cave system; feature: Ice Cave; material: Sediment; isolation source: sediment from deep within a dark volcanic ice cave with no known source of... ...
AAGGAAGACCACACCGGGCACGGCTGCGAGCACGACCCGACCACCCAGGTCGACGCGCCAAGCCGCCCGTCGTAACCAGCGGCACCCCCGCTCACCCCGCCCCGCTGGAGCTGCCCGGCCCTCCACCCGCCGCAGTCCCGCCCTACAAGGGCGGGGACGTTGCGCACCCAATCCAAAGGACCTTGATGACCGACACCCTCACCCGCCCAGTTCCCCCCACCAGCCCGCCACCGCCGCGGCGCCCGACCTCGATCGTGACCCTCGCCGTGATCGCCGGCTTGGCCGTCATCGGCCTCGGCGCCGTCGGCGTGGCCGCCATCTCCGCCAACGGCCGCTCCGGCCGGGTGAGCACCATGATGGGCGGCGGATACCCCGGCAATGCGTCGCACTACGCCAGCGGTTCGATGATGGGCGGTGGCTCGATGATGGGCGGCAACTCTGGGTCCACCAACCCGGTTGTGCCCGGTTCCCGCGAGATCGCCGTCGAGGCAACGTCTGACTCGTTCAGCCCCGCGGAGATCCACGTGCGGGCCGGGGAGACGGTCACTATCGCCCTGACCGTCACCGACGAGCCCCATGACTTCACCATCGACGCCCTCAGGATGCAGATCGCCACCACCGCCGGCCAGACCATGCGCGGTGGCCTCCAGGCGCCCGCCGCCCCCGGCCGCTACCCCTTCTACTGCTCCGTGCCGGGACACCGCCAGGCGGGCATGACCGGCACCCTCATCGTCGATCCCGCCAGCTAGGAAGAGATGCGCCCGATGGCCATCCGCGGCTACACGATGGACAAAGTGGAGTACCTGACCCGGCTGCGCAAGATCGAAGGCCAGGTGCGCGGGCTGCAACGAATGGTCGATGACGACATCTACTGCATCGACGTCATCACGCAGATCGGCTCCGCCTGCGGAGCGCTGCAAAGCGTCGCCGTCGGCCTGCTCGACCAGCACATCCGCCGCTGCGTGCTGGAAGCCGCCGCATCCTCCGACGGCGACAGCGACCGCAAACTGGCCGAAGCCACCCGAGCCATCCAACGACTCCTCAAGCTGTGAACCCAACCAAGTCCCGCCCGACGACGACCGCCGTCTGGGCGCCACCCCGAGGAGCGGTGACCGACGCCGGCGGACTGGCCGTGCGCACCCTCGGCACGACCGGCTCAACCGTGGTGCTGCTCCACGGGTTGGTCGGCTCCGGTCGGTACTGGGGGGCCGCATACAACGTCCTGGCCGACCACCACCGCCTTGTCGTTCCCGACCTCCTCGGATTCGGGCGCTCTCCCCGACCGGCCACCGGGTACACGCCCGACGATCACGCCAACGCCGTCGTCGCCTGCCTGGACGCCCTCGGCATCGATGACCCGGTCACCATCGGCGCCCATTCGCTCGGCGGCCTCATCGCCCTGCGCCTGGCGGCCAGCCACCCTGGCCGAGTGGCGGGCATCGTCGCCTTCGGCCCACCCCTCTACCCCGACCCGAAGGTCGCTCGGGCCCACATCGGCGGCACCGGCACCATGGGCCGCCTGATCGTCCTGCCTGGACCCATCGCCCACGCCGCCTGCGCCTGGGTGTGCGGCCACCGCCGGCTGGCCGCCCGCCTCGCCGTCCGCGTCCACCCCGAGCTCCCGGCGGCCATCGCCGCGGACGGCGTCCAGCACACCTGGGCCTCGTACTCCCAAACCGTCCAGCACGTCCTGCTGGCGGCCGATGGGGCGCGATGGCTGGACGACCTCACCATTCCAGTGCGCCTCGTCGCCGGGGACAGCGACCCCGTCGTCGACCTCGAGTTCCTCCGCCGCATCGCCGAACAGCACGGCAACGTGCACCTCGACGTGTGGGCCGGAGGCCACAACCTCCCACTCCTTCGGGCCGACGACTGCGCGGCTGTCATCGCCGACCAGGCTTCATAGCCGCCTGCACTCGGCGATGCGGTGCCGCAGCTATGGAGTCGCCACCGGCCAGGCAAGCCCGACCCGCGGCAACCACCGGCGGGTGCAGGGTGAGTTACGTACCGGACCGTTCGGCGTAGCGCTCCGGGTCAGCATCGAAACGACCGGCACATCCGGGGCTGCAGAACCACACATCACGATCCGCGTAGCGGCGACGGGCCGCAGCGGTGGACGGATCGACCGTCATGCCGCACACGGGATCGATCGCCTGGTCGGACACGACGGAGGACCCCCTGTCTCCCATCGCCATCGGGGACCCCGTGGCGTCATCGTGTCGTTGGGTGGTCTCGGGCTGGCCGTGCCGGCCGGCGTGGCGGTCGGGGTCGGTCTCGAAGCGCTCGCGGCAGCGATCCGAGCAGAACCAGTAGCGGTGACCGGCGTGGGTGGCCTGCGCCGGTGCGTTGGCGGCACGGACCTGCATGCCGCAGAGCGGGTCGATGGCGTATCCCGACCCGCCCCCGAGGCGCTCCCGGTTGCGATACAGCCAGTAGAGTAGGGCGAACACGCCCAGGAAGGCGATATTCAAGAAGGTCGTGTAGTTCCACTGGAAGCGGGTCGCGACGATACTTCTGGTGGTGGCGTGGTGCGGGATGAGGCCGAGGGCGGTGAACAGGCCCTCGACGATGAGCCCGGCGGCGGCCATCACCGCCCAGAACAGCACGAGGATGCGCAGGGTGAGCTTGGTCCCGTAGTACTTGCGGTAGATGAGCAGGAGCGGGAAGGTGATGAGATCGGCGAACACGAAGGCGATCACGCCGCCGAAGCTGATCCCTCCCACCCACAGGGCGGCGGCGAGCGGGACGTTGCCGACCGAGCACACGAAGCTGATGACGGCAACGAACGGCCCGACCAGGGCGTTCTCGGCTGAGGTCCAGAAGCCGTGGCCGCTGATGAACACCGTGTGCCAGACGCGGATGGGCACGAGGACTGTCAAGAACCCGGCAATGACGTAGCCAAGGACAAGTTCTCTTCGCAGCATGTTCAGGTCGGCCATGGTGTAACTGGCCGCGTCCGCCCACGCCGCTTTGGAGGTCAGTTTCTGGCCCCACGGCTGGCGTTCCAGGTCGGCTTGACGTTCGCTGCTCACACCGACCATGGCCGTATGGTCATGCCCGCCGCCCATCTGGCCGTGGGCAAGACGCTCGCGGGCAGGGTCGGTCAACCGGCGGGACAGCACCGCCCCGCCCAACAGTGCGAGCAGCACAATCATGATCGGCCCGCCGATGAACTCGGCCGCCGCGAACTGCCAGCCCATCAAGATGACCAGCACGATGCCAAGCTCGATGACCAGGTTGGTCGAGGCGAACATGAACACCATGGCCGTCACGAAGTCGGCACCCTTCTGGAACAGCGACTTGGCCATAGCCGTGGCCGCGTACGAGCACGAAGACGAGACCATGCCCAGGCCGCTGGCTTTGGCCACTGCGGCCGGCCGGTGGTCGCCCATGACCCGTTCCATCTGCTCTCGGGGAACGAAGGCCTGCACCGCCCCCGACAGACCGAAGCCCAACACGAGCGGCCACAGGGTCTCCCAGAACATGAAGAACCCCTCGCGCAGACTGCGCCCCGTCCACTGCAGCACGCCGGTGGCCAGGATCGGGGTCACGGTCGGGTCTCCTTGCTCGCGATCGCCGTCCGATGGCCGTGGCCGGCGAGGAAGTCTCGTATGAGCACAACCACCTCGCGGGCGACCCAGGCCAGCCTGCCGGCCGGCCCGGTCTCGCACCCCGGGACGTCGTCGTCGAGGGGGCAGGCCGTRTYGGGYGGCCTCACGAGCGGACCAGGCGGGCGATGGCGGCGGACGCCTCGGCCACCTTGGCGTCGGCTTCTGGACCGCCGCTGGCAATCGCCTCACGCACGCAATGGCCGAGGTGGTCATCCAGCAGCTCCAAGGCCACGGACTCCAGCGCCCTCGTCGCGGCCGAGATCTGCGTGATCACCTCGATGCAGTAGGCGTCGTTGTCGATCATGCGCTGCAGACCCCGAATCTGGCCCTCGATCCGCCGCAGCCGCCTCCCGATGGCGTCCTTATCCTCGCTGTAGCCGCGCATCCGATCCTCCCTCACCGACCTTGCTCGACAACCCTATACCCCATTAGGGTATTTCGCAATAGGTGACGCCTGGGGCACTGTTGCGTTGTCGTTGGCGGGGCCGCGCAGATACCCGGTAGTCGTCCTCTCAGATGACGCGAGCGAGCTCGACGAAAGCAGTCCTTAGACGGCGGGTGGCGGACAGGTCCGCTCCGAGTTCGTAGTGGCCTCGGCGGAGGTTCTGCACGAATGCGTGACCGGCCACCGCGACCCTGGCGCAGCGTTGCCGTTGGAGGCCGCGCATCAGTCCCAGCCGGGCCTTGAGGCGACCGTGATCGCATTCGATCGGACTGTTGGCGTAGCGCTCGACGTGAATGCCACGCCGGCGGAAACAGGTCTTCGACCACCCGCACGTGGGCGTGGGCGCAAACGGTGACCACGCACGCCGCGATTCAGTCGGCTCCGTCGCCCGAGGCGATCGCCTCGACGGCCAGCAGGACTTCGTCGGCCCCGGCGCCGGTAAAGAAATCCGCGCCCGCCCGCCTGGCCTGGGCCGGCCCGGCGACCCCGGCTCCGCCGAGGAGCACCGGAAGGTCTGGCGCGACGCGACGCACGGCGGCGATCGCCTGGCGGGCACCGCGCAGTGAGACCGGGGTGGTGCAAACCAGCGCCACCGCCACGAGGCGCGGCGCGCCAGCCACCGCCTCGGCCACTGAGCCCGCCGGGGTATCAGCCCCGAGCTCGACCACCTCAAAGCCGCGCCAGCGCAGCATGTCGGCGGTTATCGCCACCGGCAGTCCGTGCTGTTCGCCGGCCGGCGCAGCGAGCACGACTGTGCCCCGTTTGCGGCCCCGTCGTGCGAAGCGGGCGCCGAGGCGGCTGACCAGCCGGATCGCGACGGCACTGGCCCGATGCTCGACGCCCACCGACAATTCGCCCCGCGCCCACCGTTCACCGATCGACCGCAGTGCCGGGGCCAGGATCTCGAGGAGCACCGCCTCCGGCGACGCACCTGCCGCGAGCGCGGCCTCGGTCACCGCCCACGCTCCGGCCTCGTCGCCCGCGGCCAAGCGATCTTCGAGCCCCGAAGGGGCCACGCCGCGGGTCTTGCGGCGGGGCCGTGGCCGGCTACCGTCGACCTCACGCTGTACCAAGCGGAGATCTGCCGGGTTCACCCACCACACGCTGCCTTCTTGCCGGGCGGGAAGCCGGCCGGTGCGCACGTAGCGGTACACGGTCATGTAGTGCACGCCGAGGCGCTCGGCAGCCTGGTGCAGCGTCAGCGACTCTCGGGCCATCTGCGCCCCTCCGAGGATCTCCGGCGGCACCCTGCCCCGAACTGAACTAATTTAGCAGTAAATCGAGAGGACTGTGGAGATGGGCCGCACAAGGACTCGGCCAAGCCAGACGATCAGCGTCCGGACTGGCGACGAGCCCGGTATCGACCGATTGCCTCGAAATGGTCGACGATCGGCAGGGGATAGCCGAGCCGGGCGCGTTCGGCCGCCTCGGGCTCGTGGACTGCGTCGCCAAGGATTGCCGAAAGCTCCGGCACATAGCGGCGAACGTAGGCGCCGGCAGGGTCGAAGCGCCGGCCCTGCACCGTGGGGTTGAAAATCCGGTGTGGATTCGTGTCCACACCCGTGCCGGCCGTCCATTGCCAGTTGAGGTTGTTGTTAGCCAGGTCACCGTCGACGAGCAGTTCCAAGAAGTGCCGGGCGCCGTCGCGCCAGTCGAGGTACAGGTCCTTGGTGAGGAATGACGCGACGATCATGCGCGCCCGATTGTGCATGAAACCCTCGCGTTGCAGCTGGCGCATGGCCGCGTCGATCACCGGGTAGCCGGTACGTCCCTGTCGCCACGCTTCGAGCGCCTCCGGGTCGGTGTCCCAGACGTCGCCGCGCGGCCGGTAGTCGGCCCATGCGGCGTCGGGGCGGGCGGCGAGGATCTGCAGGTAGAAGTCCCGCCAGCACAATTGGCGACGGAACGCCTCACCGCCGGGCTTGGCGCCGGCCGACACGGCGACCTCGAGCGGTGACAGACATCCGAAATGCAGGTACGGGGACAGGCGCGAGGTGGCGTCGCCGGCCAGATCGTCGTGGCGGTCGGCGTACTCGTGGAGATGGGCGTTCACCCAGCCGGCGAGGCGATGCCGAGCGACGGTCTCTCCTCCGGGCAGCACCTCTGGCGAGCGTGGTCCGTCGGTAAGCTCGCTCAGCTTTGGCAGCGCGCCGGAGGGCACCTTCGCCGCCGGCACGACCCGGCGTGGGGTCGCCACGAGCGCGCGCCACGGAGTACGGCACCACTGCCGGTGGTAGGGGGTGAATACCTTGTAGTGGTCGCCGCCGGAGGGCACCAGCGTGCCGGGCGGCACCACAGTCACCCCTGGATACCGCCGGACCTCCACCCCGACGGCCGCTGCCCTGTCGACGAGTCGGTCCAGCCGAGAACGACCGAACGCGCTCACGTCCTCGCTCACATGAACGGTCCTCGCATCGCCGGCCGCGGCGAGCCCGAGTGTCTCGGTGACCCAGTCACCGCGCCGGACCACCAGCGCCGCGCCCAGGCGGCGCAGCGAGGCGTCGAGGTCGGCCAGAGATTCGAGCATGAACCCGGTGGGGTTGGGCCGGTTGAATCGGCTTGCCAGGATGGCCTCGTCAAACACGAAAGCGGGCACGACCTCACGATGCTCGGCCACCGCGGACGCGAGCGCGGGATGGTCGCTGACCCGCAGATCGCGGGTGAACACGACCACACCTGTGCCGGATCGAGCGCCGACTCGTGGCGGCTCCCACCACAGTGCGCTCATGGGCCGCGTCGATCAACGCGCCCGTGGCTGGTAGGCAATATCCCGGTCGGAGGATCGTCGCGCCCAATTAATGCACCATCGCACGCATTCAGGTGACCACCGATGGCGCTGGCCCGATTCCGGATGTGTGGCGGCGGGTGTCCGACATCTGGTCCCACACCGGCTGGATGCAAGACGCGGCGGCGATCCGGTTCACCTTCGCCACCACCGCCGACCTGGGAACGACATTCGATTGCGACAAGCGCGGGCCACTGTCGCTGACAGACCGCATGGTGGTGACCGAGTGGCAAGAGGGGAAGGCTATCGGGATCCGTCATCGCGGTCTAGTCACCGGCACAGGACGCTTCACCCTCACCGAGCTCGGGAGAGTCACACAAGATTCATGTGGGATGAAACATTGCGGTTTCCGTGGTGGCTCGGTGGCACGCTCATGGGCTTCGTTGCCGTGCGCGTGTTTGCGTCGCGTCTCGCGCGGCAATCTCGCTCGTCTACGTGATCTCATCGAGAGGCCGCATTGACGGCTAGCTCAGTGGCCAGCGGTGAGGAGAACGCGCAGATCCCTCGGCGGTTCGCGTCCTTGAGTACACGATCTTAGCCACGAACGGGTAATGGCACCCCACAGAGACCCTCACTCCGCACGTCAGCGAGAAGATTTAGTGATAAATACTCATCCGAGTGCGAGTGTGGTTCCGAGCACCGTCTAATCGACCCCGACGGGGTCGCTTGCCGACCATCTGACCCAGGAGACCACATGTTCAGAAAGCTCGTAGCCCTGTCCGCCGGCGCGACCTGAGCCTCAACGCCATGAGCTCCAGGAGGCGCGTCGGGCCAGTAGGTAGAGGGAAGACTGGACCACGCCCTGGAGCCTCCCTCAGTCGGTCGGGACTCCCGACGATAGAGATCACCTCCTACTCGATCGCCTCCTGGTACCTGGCACCTCGACCTTGGCCGGCCGTCGCGAACGTGCTGGTCCGGGAGCGTCCTCCCGGAGAAGACCGGACGGACCAAGACCATTGAGACGCCACTCGAGCAGGACTTCAGGGTGAGCCATGAGGGCGTCATCACGTTGGCGTCTCGGTCCCGCAGCAAGAAGCGCCGAGCTGAAACCACGTCCGGCAGCACCTCCGACATCAGCATCCCCAACATCGCCGCGATCTACGACGTGGACTCGGTGCTCGTCCCCCGCGAGGGTCCTGGCGATGACGGTGGCACTCACTAGGCCACCCTTGCTCACCCAAGGCCAAGGTTCCGATCCGATCCCATGGGCAGACGCCGTTGACAAGAACCAGTGCTGACTGAATCCGAAGGGCCTCGGCGCCGGCCCGGCCCGGCCCGGCTTAATCCGGTGGACCCGACCAGATCGTCCGCCAGCTGCTCCCGACATGCTCGGACATGGACCCCCCCTGCGGTCGCCGACGGACTTGACCGGCGCACCCGAACCTGGGCGTGTAGCGCAGCGGTGTAGTGCCGGGGTCGTATTCGGTGCTGCGCAGGGACCAGGCCATCCGGCGAGCTAGGGCGGGTCGGCGTTGGCGGCGTCCGTCCCGAGGTGGCGGAGCCAGGTTCTGGCAGACTGCCAGGGGGTGGGCGAGATCGTTGCAGTACCGGGTGTCGGCTGGCACCTGGGCTCCGGTGGAGCCGCGCACCGAGCCGGGCGTGAAGTGGCAAGCCCTCACGTACCCCGCCGAGGGAGCCGGTCCAGGCCAATGCATCGTTGCACCCGGCTGCGCGGTTGGTGTTGGGGTTTGTGGCCGAGTTGTTCCCTTCGCCTCTACCGTGGCTGCTCATCGACGGTGGGAACGACGCCAAACTCCACTGACCGCCGACCCCTAATCCGAGGTCAGCTCCCTTGCGCATCGCGGCGGGCGCGTTCACTCACCCAGTCCCACAGTTCCTTCCGTCGTGCGGGGGTGTCGGATCGTCTCGTGCTCCCGAGGCGATGAATCGGCCGGGTCCGACGATCGAGCCAGAACCCGCCAGTGGACGACAGGGGCTCACCGTCGTCGGCGGCGAGCCACACCATCGTGTCGGCGCCCCCGTCAGGGTCACGGAGCAACGGCCCGACGATCTTGCGGAACGCCGGCAACGAGTTCTCGACACCGGGAGTGGCGGCCCAACCGGGATGCATCGCGTGGAACACCACTGACTGCTTGTCGACGCGTTGCGCCCACATCTCGTTGAGAGTCACCTGGGCGCGCTTCGCCAGGGCGTACTGCTTCGAACCCTTGTACATGTCGGAGGCCATCTCAAGATGATCGACGGTCAGCCCGGCGGTGTACATGCCCCCCGAGGACATCGTGATGACCCTTGCGGGCGCCGACTCCTTGAGACGCTCCAGCAGCAGGCAGGTGAGGAGGAACGGCCCGATGACCTGGCTGGCCACGGTCGCCTCGGTCCCGTCACGCGCCTCGACACGCTCATGGGTCAGGGCGCCGGCGTTGTGGATCAGCACATCGAGTCGTTGATGTTCGCCGAGGATCTGCTCGGCGGCCCGCCGGACCGAGTCGTAGTCGCCCATGTCCGCGACGGTCGCCGACACACCGGGATTGCCGGTCAGGTCACGCAGCTCGTCGGTGACCCGTGCCGTCTTGTCGGGGTTCCTCCCGACCAAGATCACCGTTGCATCGTCACGCGCCAGCCGCTCCGCGGTGGCCCGCCCGAGCCCCGAGGTCGCCCCGGTGATGGCGATCACCCTGCCCTCGAGCTTGTAGGAGTCAAGGTTCCGCCAGCCGAAGAGGCGGCGTCGAGTCTCGAACCCGATCCGCGTGAAGCTCGGCGCCACCAACCCTTCGAGGGCGGCATCGACGAACCGAGGGACGTCGATCACGCGGTCGTTCCCTCAACGGCGTCCCGCAGCCCCGCCGCGATGCGATCGCCGATACGCCCGAAGATCACCCCAAGGACCGGGTTGCCGACCTTGAGCGCTCCCTTCAGAGTCAGGTCCGCGCTAGACGTCACCACGCATTCGCCCCCGTCGGCCTCTTTGACGGTCATGACATCGACGGACAGGAGGATGCCGGGTCTCGGCTCGGACCTCGATCCGCCGTGGCGATTCGATAGCAACGTCTTGTAGCGCAAGGTGAGGTCGCGTCCGACGCCCCCTTCGGTGACGTCGTACTCGGAACTGAGCCCCCCCTGCTCCCAGCGACCTGCACGGACCGATTCACTCCAGGGTCCCAGTCGGGAAATGCCCGAGAGCGCTCAGGTACCCGAAGGCCCGCTCCGGCGACCAGGGCGTGCGGACAGACGTCGTGTAGTTGGGCACGGTGACTCCGATGGGTTTGACGCGTCCAGCGATCCGCAGCCTCGCCCGGCACCGTCCCGGCGGATGGGGCATTCGCGTTGAGCCAGGTGAGTGTAACTCGCAGCAGGCGTGACCCGTCATCGGGCCTCGCGGGAGCCGGGGAAGGAAGGGGCCGGTGCGGGCCACGTAGTGCTGCGTTTGACCAGCGAGCGCTCGAGGAGGGTGACGCCGGATATTCGGCGGAGGAACACGCTCATGACCACGGCGCCGGCGAGGTCGACGGCCCCGAGAGAGGTTTCGGCGGCCACGTTGGCGATACCCACCACATGCACGCGTCACCGAGTAGTTGGGATGCCGGGTGTCGCGCCACAGGCCGCCGTCCATGACCCGACCGGCGTTGGCCGGGTCGGCCTTGAATCGGGCCAGCTGGGCATCACCGATGGTCCCGAAGGCGAAGCCGACCAGCCAGATGGCTACTCCGGCCACGGCCAGCGGGCCGAGCCCGGGCTGGCGGCCAACCTGGCCGAGCTGTACCGGCAAAAAGACCACCCACATCAAGGCGTCCTGCAGCCCGAACACGTGAGAAGACTGACGACCACGAACCGGCTCCCCCACCGGCGGCGCATGGCCTGATACCGGAAGTCTTCGGGCTGGCCCATTTCGCGCCAGGCGAGGTAAAGACTCAGGCGCAGACCCCACACGGTCACCAGGGCGGCAACCAGCAGCTATTGGCCGCCCGCGCTGCCGTCAGCTATCTGGCCTACGACCCAGGCCACGACCACGAAGCAGAGCGGCCAGACCGGGTCGGCGATGGACGCGTCACGCCGGAGGAGACCGGCGATCCAGGTGACGACCAATGACGGCCGCGATCGTCCCCGCGCTCACCGCCAAGACCTCGGACACACCACACCGGCCCTGCTGGCCGGGCTGTCAGACAACGCTCGATCCACCCAGGTGTCCATCTCCATCCAGGTCTCATACAGCCACCGTCGGAACCGGGCGGTCTCGGTGGGCACGTGGGACGCGACGAGTTGCGAACCTGCACGGGAGCGGCCAGCGGGATATATCTCGGCGGGTCCAGCAGCCGATCGAGCCCTTCGAGCCCGGCGTGCGCCGTCACCCCGACGTCGGCGTCGGGCGCGCCCGCACCAGCGCCGCCGCGCCATCCGCCCGGGGCGGGGCAGGCAGACGCCGGCCCGTGACGGGTGACGCTCGACCTACCCGGCCCGTGTCCGGGCCAGCCGGGCGGCGCTAGCCACGGCCCCCTCAGGGAAGATCACCGCGGCATCCAGTGAGCCCATCCCCGCCGCCAGACGTTCCAGGGCCGCCAGCTCCGGGCCACTGTCTTCGGGATCCCGATCGACGATGTGGTTCGGCACCCGCTGGGCCACGGTGTCCACATAAGGGTCGAACAGCAGATCAGACTTCATCACGTACCTCGGGCGCATGTGCAGTTGACCGAGCAGCCACGCCGGAAGCAGCGCGTCGGGAATTCTGGCGTGTCTTCCCACCATCACGATAGGACCGGGCGTCACGTGGTCGAGACCTTCGACCTCGGGGCGGACTTCACACAACATGCGTTCAGGCGTTCGCTGAACTTGCTCGCGTCATCGGACAAGACGACGATACGGCGTCGACGCGTCCCCGCCGACAACAACGCAACAGTGCCCTCCATCGTGAGTCACGCTTCCTGCCGCGAGGGCGCCCGAACGCCCGATCGGCGTCGTTGAGCGTGCGAGCCCAAGGAGGACTGAGGAGAACAGCTGGCCGTCGATGAGGAGGGCGTCGGCCCGAGAAGGTTTGCCGGTAAGGTGTGCCGTGCCTCCGAGATCAGACGCCAGCACCATTCCCTCGGTCACGGGGTCCGCCGGGCTCCTGACGCGACGGTCAGTGCTGCGGCTGTCCGCTGGTGGTGCCGTTGCTTTGGGTCTGGGTAGCTGTTCGGGAAAGCCAGTCGTCTCCCATGTGTCGCCGCGACCGGACCCCGCTTCGCTGCGACGCGTGGTGGTAGTCGGCGCCGGCCTCGCCGGGCTGACCGCAGCGCTCGACCTGACGGACTCCGGATGGGATGTGGTCGTGCTCGAGGCACGGACGCGTGTAGGTGGTCGAGTTCACACCCTGTACGAGCCGTTCGAGACCGGACTCCACGCCGAAGCCGGTGGTGAGTCGATCGACGACAACCACGACCAGATTCAAGCCATGATCCGGCACTTCGGCCTGTCGACTGAGCGCCGGCCGGCCAACAAGCACCTTGACGGCGTTGTGTACTACAGGGGGGTGCGTAGCCGGACATCCGACTTCGTGCAGAGGCGTTCCGGCGCGGTAGCCACGGACTACCTCCGGTTCGGCGACGCCGTGACCAAAGTGTCGCAAGGGGTCGACCCCGACCATCCCGAACGCGCCTCGACCGCTGAGACGCTGGATGCTCAGCAACTCTCCGAGTTCGTCGCCGCCCAGAAACTCGTCCCCGAAGCAGAGTTCTTGATCAGAGCCAGCTATCGGGCTAGCTACAACGCAGAGCTATCCGACGTCTCATGCTCTTCGTCGCTCAGCAGACCATTGTCAGCGTCGATGTCCCGGACAATGCAGTGGAAGCGATGCGGATCAAGGGTGGCAACAGCCTTCTCCCGGAGGCCATGACCCGGGCCCTCGGCTCGCGGGTCGTCCTCGGCGCAGCCGTCGACCGAGTAGAGCACAGCCACGCAGGCGTTCGCGTTCATGCCGGGTCACGTGTCGTAGAGGCCGCCTGGATGGTCGTCGCCGCTCCCATGATGGCGCTGCGGGGCATCCAATTCTCTCCATCTCTCCCGTCGGCCGTGGCGGCCGTTGCCGCAGGGCTCGATCTGGGCCCCGCCACCAAGGTGATCCAGCAATATCCCAACCGGTTCTGGGAGGCCGGCGCCCTGTCTGGCTTCACGGTCACCGACCTGCCCTTCCAGATCGCCTGGCCACCGACTGACTCGTACGCGTCGACGGCGGGGCTGCTCACCTCGTTCACCACGGGTCAAGGGGCGCTCGACATCGACTCCCTCGACGTCGCGGCCATGATCAACATCGTGACCAGTGGGATAAGCCGCGTGTATCCCTCGGCCAGCCCTTCGGTAGCCGGACGAGCGACCAGCATGGCGTGGGCCGCCGAGCGGTTCACGGGCGGAGGCTACGCGGTGTTCAGGCCGGGCCAGATGGCGCCATTCTGGCTGGTGTTGCGGCAGGGAACGGGCCGCATCCGCTTTGCCGGTGAGCACACCGAGACGATTGCCGGCTACATGGAGAGCGCCGTACGAAGCGGCCACCGGATAGCAGGCGAGCTCGGTTCACCGCCTCCACCGAGCCCGCTCGGCCCAGGATGAGGGGCGGCCACGCGGAGTCAGGCCTTTGTTACAGAGCTGGGGCCGCGTAGCGGCCAAGGTCGGCATACCGCCGGCCCGGTGCCCTTGTGGTGCCCCGTCGTTCGTCCTCATCGACGGCAAGTATCTGATTCGAAGGCGCTGTGCGTTGTGTCATCGGAGTCGCGTCGATGCCAGGATCGCTGTCCTCTCACATGGCGCGGGTCAGCTCGG
>JRHI01002273.1_pt1 | contig 13566 bp, 9 predicted proteins | sample 215371 | NCBI WGS metagenome assembly JRHI01 (sample SAMN02929681, study PRJNA255918) | sediment metagenome | biome: cave system; feature: Ice Cave; material: Sediment; isolation source: sediment from deep within a dark volcanic ice cave with no known source of... ...
TGCCTGGAGCGCCAGGGCGGCGACCGGCGTGCTGAGCGGCCGGGTCGAGGCGCGCCTCAGCCGGCGCACGACGGAGCCGATGCCGATCCCTTCGGGCAGCAGCCCCTCCGGCCGGAGCATCATCAGGAGAACGAGGGCGAGACCGTAGATGACGCCCTGCCAGGGAAAGCTGTTCTCGTCGCCGATGAAGCTGAGGTTCTGGAGGAGCGGGCGGAGACCGCCCAGCACGATACCCCCGACGATGGTGCCGGTCAGGTTGCCCATCCCACCGAGGACAATGACCGAGACGATGAAGATCGAGAGGTTGAGGTTGTAGGTCCCCGGCGCGATGAATTGGAAGTAGAAGGCGCTGACGCCGCCGATCAGACCAGCCAGCGCGGCGGTGATGCCGAAGGTGAGCAGCTTGTCGAAGATCGTGTTCTTGCCGAGCGCGCGGACCGCCGGCTCGTCTTCACGGATGCCCTTGAGCAGCCGCCCGAACGGCGATTCGCCGAGCCCCCAAGTGATCGCCAGGACGGCGATCGTCACCGCGAGCATGAACGGAAGGTACTGCGTTGGGAGCAGGAGGTCGCGCCCGAAGACGTGCAACCAGGGGACCGTGAACCCATAGGGGCCACCCGTGAGGTCGCGCAGCGAGTCCATCAATTGGTTGACGACCTGCTGGAAGGCGAGGGTGAGCAGGATCAGGTACTCGCCCCGTACCCGCTTCGCCGCCGGCAGGGAGACGACGCCGGCAAAGACGAAGGCGACGGCCGCCGCGGCGAGCATACTGGCGAACGGGTTCCAGCCGTGCTTGACGACGAGGATGCCCGCGGTGTAGGCGCCGATGCCGTAGAAGACGCCCTGCGCCATCGAAAACTGGCCGGCGTAGCCCATCAGCAAATTGAGCGACGCCCCGAGCCCGATGTAGATCAGGATCTGGATCGCGATGTCCGCGTAGTAGTCGTTGACCACCGGCCCCGGCGCTCCTTGATCCCGATCCAATCGCCGCGTTCCGTCTCCGCGAGGTCGGCGCCGCGCACGGCCCCTACCCTCCCTGCTCTCAGGGGGGCAGGTATCAGGGGTGCGGTGCCGGTGCCGCCCGCATCCCCGGCCCCTCAGGGACCCTCACCCCCTGCCCCTCTCCCGGTGCGCGGGAGAGGGGAGCGTTCTCAAGGGACGTGCCTGCCCCGGGGCCGCAGCGCGCGGCCCGCGACCGCCCGCGATCAGCGCAGTTCGAGCGAACACGCTCCCCTCTCCCGCGCACCGGGAGAGGGGGCCGGGGGTGAGGGCTCTTTGACGGCGTACCTACTCCTGCCCCCTCATCCCCATCAGACGGCGGCCTTACCCAGAAGCCCCTGCGGCCGGAAGACGAGGACTGCGAAGAGGATGCCGAAGACGACGACCGGCGCGTAGTCGCCAGAGAGCCAAAGTCCGCTCAGCGAGGTGGCCAACCCCAGCGTCAGCCCGCCGACCGCGGCGCCGACGATGTTGTCGGTGCCGCCGAGAAAGACCGCGATGAAGCCGATCAGCACCGGAGCCAATCCCATCGTCGGAAAGGCGACGTTGCCGAGGACGAAGAGGAGCGAGGAGACAGCGACAAGCAGCGAGCCGAGCGCGATCACCAGCAGGTAGATGCGATCGACCGAGATGCCGACGGCCATCGCGACCTGCGGGTTGGTCCGCACGGCGTTGATCGCCCGTCCGTACTGCGTCTTCTGCAAGAAGAGCAGCAGCAGGCCGATGCAGACCCAGCCGACGACGACGACCGCGACGTCGAGCGTCGTGAAGGTGACGTCGTGGACCGCGATCGTCTTCAGCGTGAAGCGGGGCACGCTCTTGTTCTCGGGCCCAAAGACGATCTGCACCAGGTTCGCTCCAGCGATCGCCAGCCCGAGCGAGGCGAGGAACGCCGCCAGCTTCGTCGCTGAGCGGCCGCGCATCGGCCGGTAGACGGCCAGCTCAATGACCGACCCGAACGCCGTGGCGACCAGCAGCCCGCACGGCACCGCCAGCCAGAGCGGCAGCCCGAGCCTGGTCGCCGCCTCCACCGCCCCGTAGGCGGCCGCGGTATAGACAAGGGCGTGGGCCAGGTGGAAGAGCTGCGTCGTTGAGTAGATGATCCCGAAACTGGCCGCCACCAGCGCGTACTGACTCCCCCGGACGATCCCGGAGACGAGGAGCTGCGCGAAGAGCTGGAGGTCGATCACGGCAGCACCCTGAGCCGTGGAGTCGTCGATTCGGAAGGAGAACGGCGGTCTCTTCCGTCTGCCGTCTGCCGTCTGCCATCTGCCATCTGCCATCTCCCGACTCCACGACTCCACGACTCCACGACTCCGTTACGACTTCGGCTTCGCGGGCACGAGATCGGGCGAGATCGGCTGGATCAGCTTCGGCACACCGCCCTCGACCTTGAAGACGCCCATCGGCTTGGAAATGGTGTGGTCCTCGGTGTTGAACGACATCTGGCCGACCGTCTTCGCGTCGCCGCCGTAGACCGACTTGAACTTTGGATCGGCCACCAGGGCCTTTTGCAGCTGCTCGCCGGAGGTCGGGTCGCCGCCGCTCTTAATCACACGACGCATCAGGTCCCAGATGACGAATACCTGCTCGTAGTAGTTAGAGCCGTAGTACTCGGGGTCCTCCTTGTACTCGGCCTGGTGCTCCTTGACGAACTCGACGTTCCAAGGGTTTGGATTGTTCGTGTCGTAGTAGTCGGTGGCGAAGACGAACGTGTCATAGGCCGGCCCGGCGACGGCCTGCGCGTCTTTCGTGAACTCGATGCCCACGATCGGGAGCGTGACGTTCGCCTCGCGGAACTGCTTGACCATGTAGCCGAGGTCGTTGCCGAAGGAGACGGTGAACACCGCGTCCGGGTTGTTTGACTTGACGCGGGCGATGACCTGGCTGAAGTCGGTCTCGCCGACCTTGTGGATCTCCTGCTTGAGCGCCTCGCCGCCATTGCTGTACTGCGGCCAGTACTTCGGCACGAGCTGCTCCATCGCCTCGACGCCGTTTTCCAGCGTGCCGATGACGGCCAGCTTCTTCGCCTTCGGGTTGTTCTCGGCCAGCCACTTCAGCGCGCCCGGCGTCGGGTCGTAGGCGAAGAGCATGCGCGTCATCCAGAGGTAGTTCTGAAAGAGCTGCTTCGGGCTCGAGCCGCCGCCGTTAAAGGTGAGGACCTTGCTCTGCTGGAGGATCGGGATCAGCGCCTCGGACGGGGCGCCGTAGGAGGTCTGGAGCGTCGCGATCTTGTTCTGGGCGATCAGCTTGCGGACGCCGTTGACCGACGGCGGCACCTCGCCGCTCTGGTGGTCGTTGATCGTGATCTGGATATCCGGACCGCCGGCTGCCTTGATCTGCTTGGCCGCCAGCAACGCGCCGCGGCTCATCACCTTGCCGAAGAAGGCGCCCTGGCCGGTCATCGCCAGGTTCATCCCGCCCTGGAGGGTCACGCCCCCACCGCCCTCGGCGCCGCCGGGGCCGAAAATGGCGTTGAGTGGGTGGGCCTGCGCCGCGACCAGCGTGGGGAACGCGACGCGCGCCGCACCGACCGCGACCACACCTCCCGCCGTGGCCTTGAGCAGCGTCCGCCGGTTCACCGTCCGAGATTCGTCTGCCATGGAAGCTTCTCCTCTGCTGCGCGCTCACGCGCGACCAAATACCACGTTGAGGCACCTGCCGGTCGCTGGCGCCGACCGCGCGGGGTTGAGCCCCGCGCTCATCCCAATACGCCCCCGGCAGGAGGCTGAGAACGGGATGACGCGCCGATTTGCCTCCGTTTCCAGCCGGCTGCAGCCGGCTTACTTTGGAGTCAGCGCGGGGTCTTGAGCCCCGCACGACAGACCCCGACCAGTCGTGGAGTACCGTTTGCTCGTCCTACACCGTCGCCAGCCGGCGCGTGATCGTGCCGGCGAGGGTGCCGCCAGTGTTCGCCTCGCGCTTGATGTAGTCCGCGGTCAGCAACGTCAGGGCTTGAATCGTCGCGGTCGGGTTGTAGCCGGTCAGGGTCGGAAAGGTGCCGCCGCCGATGGCGAAGAGGTTCGGCACCTCGTGCGACTGCCCGAAGCGGTTGACGACCGAATCGGTCGGGTCGTCACCCATGACCGTGCCGCCGTGCTCGTGGGTCGTGATGTGGTACGGCGGCTCCAGCGGTGCCGGCCATGTCCGCAGCGCGCCCATCTCGCCGGCGATCTGCTGCTTGATCTGGTTGATCCACTCGCCGCCGGCGCGCTCGTGGGCGCCCCAGTCGTGGGTGATCCGGAGCGCCGGCTGACCCCACGGGTCCTTGACCGTCGGATCCAGGTCGAGGTAGTTCGTCGCCAGCGGGAGGGAGGCGAGCTGCGAGTACATGCCGAAGGCGTGCCGGTAGCCGAAGCGGAGCCACTCCTTGAAGTCCTTGCCCCAGCGGGGGACGCCCGGCGGCAGGTTCTTGACCCCCTCGATCGGCTGCGTGTCGCCCGCGAAGTACATGATCGGCGTGCCCCAGAGGAAGCTGCCGTCGCTGTGCCGCAACGCCATCGGAGCGTTGAAATCGTCGATCACCCAGCCGCCCACCGCGGGCCCGGCGTAGATCATCGTGTCCTCGGGAAGGACGCCGCTGAACCAGTGATAGTTGTGGATCATGTACCACTTGCCCACGGCGCCGTTGCGGTTGACGTCAGAGACGAGGAGGAGCCGCGCGTTCTCCAGCGCGTAGGTGGCGAGGACGATCAGGTCAGCGCTCGCCTCGTGCGTCTCGCCGCGCGCGTCGACGTAGCCGACCGCGGTCGCCCGCCCGTCGCGGTCGATGTTGACGCGCTGGACCCGGCAGTTCGCCAGGATCTCGAGGTTGCCGGTCGCGAGCGCGTCCGGGATCATCGTGTCCTGGGTCGAGGATTTGGCACCGGTGTGGCAGCCGTAGTCGCGGCAGAACCCACAGTAGGTGCAGGCTTTGCGGTCACCCGAGTCCTCGGTGATGATCGCGGCCGGGGCCGGGAAGGGATGGTAGCCGAGCTTGGTGCAGGCGGCGACGAAGACGCCGTTCGACGCGCTCGGCCGCAGCGCCGGGAACGGGTACGGCCCCGAGCGCGGCGCCTCGAACGGGTTGCCGCCGGGCTGGATCCAGCCCTGCACGTTGCCGGCGGTGCCCGAGACGCCGATCTCGCGCTCCAGCCGCGCGTAGTACGGCTCCAGGTCGTCGTAGCTCACCGGCCAGTCGACGATGCGCGACCCCCTGGGGAGCTTCCCCTCGCCGAAGTGGTCGACGACGGTGCTGCGCACGGCGAAGTCCTCGCGCAGTTGGCGCCAGTGCCAGCAGGCGTAGTGGATCGAGCCGCCACCGACGCCGAGCGACGGCGCCAGGAAGAGCGGGTTGCCCGAGCCGGGGCCGATCGCCCAGGGCAGGAGCCGCGCCGGCGTGCGGTCGTGCGGCCGCCAGGTGATCGGGTCCTTGTCGGCCGTCGGGGAGATGCCGCAGCGCGTCGAGTAGCGCAGCTCATCGAACTTGAGCCAGAAATCCTGGGGCGTATAGTCCGGGCCCTTCTCGATGCCCAGGACGCGGAACCCGGCTTGCGTCAGCTCGCGCGCCAGGATCGCGCCGGAGGCGCCGAGACCGACGATGATGACGTCCGCACGAGTGGTGCCGTTCGCGTTAGCCATTCGCGGGTGCTCCCTTTGTCGCGCTCAGCGTTCAGGTCTCAATTCGACGCGGACGAGGCGCCATGCATCGTCGGGGCGTCGGCGGTCGACTCGAGCGGGGGCATCGCCGGGATCGACTCGGGCGGTGGCGCCGGCGCCGGGAGCGGCCGGCGGTAGAAGAGGTTCGGTTGCTGCCGGGCGAGCGCGCGGACGTCGGCGAGTGTCGCGATCGGCTCCGTCGTGAGGTCGGCGCCGTAGCGCATCTGCGCGGTGCTGTAGCCGTACTGGGCGCCCGGAAAACCGATCAGCTTCCAGCCGGCGGCGTCCCGGTTGCCGCCGTAGGCCGGGTCGCTGAACATCCCTTCGACGACGTGAGCCCAGACCATGGCGAAGAACTCGGCGCCGCCTGAGGCATCGACCCCCGCCACCTGCCCCCCTTCGAGGGCGGCGATCACCGCGTCCTGCGCCGTCTCGGTCAGTTCGGGGAAGGGGTGGCCGTGCTCGCGCGTGGTGGAGGCGTTGAGCGCCCGGATCCCCTCGCGGTAGGCGAGCTGCCAGGCGGCGTACGGGCCGGCGAGGGCGCGGTCGAGGTAGGTCAGGACCCCGATCTCCCGCGCGCCCGGATCGTCCTCGTCGCCCGGCACGATCCGCGCCGCCACGGCCTCGATCGTCTCGGCTTCCTCCAGAAAGAAGAACGTCAACCCTGTTCCGTTAACTCCTGCCCTGACACTCACGAACTGACCTCCTGGTTCGAACCGTGTCCCGAGTGCCTAGGGTTGAAACCCTGGACTCAGGGTTTCAACCCGACAAAGCCCCTCCGGGGCTACGAACGACGACGTCTGCCGACTCCCGACTGCCGACTGCCGTCTCACGCCGGCACCAGCGCCAGCGGTCGGACCGGCGAGCCCGTCGCGCCGACGAACTTGAGCGGTGTGCAGACGAAGGTGAACCGGTCAGGGCCGGCGTCGGCCAGCGCTTCCAGATCCAAGTTCTCGATGATAGAGATGCCGTGCCGCGCCAGCAGGATCAAATGCCCGGGCAGCATCCCGAGCGTCGGGTCGCGCAGGCCGATCACGTCCCAGGCCATGTTGTCGGCCCCGACGGCGAGGACGCCCTGCTCGGCGATCCAGTGCGAGGCGCCCGCGTCCATCCCCGGCCCGGCGAGGAACCGTTCCGGGTCGTTCCAGAAGAGCCCGTTGCCGGTCCGGACGAGGACGATGTCGCCGCGATTGATCGTCATCCCCTGATTCGCGGCGCAGGCTTCGAGGTCGGCCGCGGTGACGACGTAGCCGGCGTCGAGCGCCCGTACGCCGCGGGCGCGGGCGACGTCGAGGAGGACGCCCGGCGCGATGATGGGCGGCACCTCCTCGATCGCCAGCTTGGTGAAGCCCTTCGCGGTCGAGACACTCGCGGCGGGGATGCCACCGTAGAGCATCTGGTCGTCGGCCTGGTGGCAGATCGCGTCGATGTGAGTGCCACTGTGCTCCATGCAGACGATGACGCCGGAAGCGCTCGTGCGCGGCCCCAGCTCGTCCGGACGGTAGTCGTCGCCGTGCCGGCGGTGCAGGAAATAGGCGTAGCCCGGCTGGTGGACGTTGATCACCGGCATCCCTTGGAAGCGCGGCTGCTCCAAGTCGACGATGCGCACCCGGCCACCGACGAGCTGGGCATAGGAGAGGTCGAGCACCGGTACCGACCCGTTGCCCGCACCGCCGGAGACGGCGGGCGTCGTGCTCGGCTCCGGCCGGCGCTCGACCAGTTTGCCTGCCAGCCCCCAGTTGCCGAGCGGGACGTCATGCAGGACGACATTGATGTGGTCCGGCGGCGAGCCGGCGATGCGGTGGACGCTGTCGGTGATCTCCGCCACCAATTGACGCTTCTGCTCCGGTGAGCGCCCCTCCAACCATTCAACCGTGATGACCGGCATCAGTCTGGTCCTCCCCGTTGCCCGCCGGCGGCAGCGACCCTCACCCCTCCGGGCGCACCACTGTCCGCCGTCGGTGCCCCCAGGTGCGCCGATAGGCGCTCGGCGATCTCGACGACGATCGGGACGACGTCTCCAGCGCGTTCCTCGGTCATCCGGGCCGCGGGGCAGCAGATGCCGAGCGCGGCGATGACGGTCCCGCCCGCATCTCGGACGGGCGCCGCCACCCCCCGCACCTCGCGCCGCCACTCCCCCCAATTGATGGCGTAGCCGTGCTTGCGGACGCGCGCCAGCTCGTCGGCCAGCGCCTGCGGCGAGGCGTGCGTGAGGTCCGTGTACCGCTGCGGACCAGCGCCGGTCAGCCGGGCCAGAACCGCCGGGCCGGCGTGAGCGAGCAACACCTTGCCGGTCGAGACCCCGTGCGCCGGGCATCGCGCGCCGACGTGGGAGACGACCTGCACCGCGTGGAGACCCTCCTCCTTGGCCAGGTAGACCACCTCGTCGCCGTCGCGGACGGCAAGGTGAACCGCTTCCTCGGTGCGGTCCCGCAGCTCGGTCATGAACCTGCGCGCCTCTGCTACCAGATCGAACCGCGCCGCCGCCGCTTGCCCGAGCCGGCGCAGACGCGGTCCGAGGCGGTACTTCTCGCTGACTCCGTCTTGCACCAAAAAGTCGTGTTGCTCCAGGGTCGCCAGCACGCGGTACATGGTTGCCTTGCTCACTCCGAACTCGCGCGCCAACTGCGTGACACCCCGATCGAACGTTCCCGACTCGAAGGACGCGAGGACGCGCAGCGAGAGGTCGAGCGACTTGAGCAACGGGCCGTCTGCGTCCGGTGTCACCGCGTCTTGCCTTGTTTCACATAAAGGAAAGCCGTTTCAGGCGAGCCGAAGTCTAGAAGACGGCCGTTGCCCTGTCAATCGTCCGGCGACCGTGTCGCGTTCGTCTCAACACATCCGAATGTCGCGCATCCTGCACATCGTGGCATCCTTAGTGCAGGATCAGGAGACCGTTTCGGGCATGCACTGGGGCGACGCAAGAGACGCTGGCCAGGGTCCTGACTCCTCGGCACGACGCAGCGTCCCGGTACGACGCCCGAACAGGTTGCTTGCACGCGCACTAACAGGCGATCCGGAAAATGGTTCGTGGTGCTTCATCAGACAGTCGATGCGGTGCGCAGGCCCCAACTGGTAGCACCGGCCCGACTTTCCGGACAGCCTGTTAGGCCAGGACGCAGACCGTGTCAGCCCCGGTCGTGGCGTCTGAGCAGCAGCAGACGCGGCCGCCCCGCTCGACCCGGGKGTCGCATCACAAGTCGCAGGCGCCCGGCCCCGTGCCGATGACGGCGAAGAGGCAGACGAAGGGGCCACAGGTGGGGCCGAGCCCACGGCTGGCGGGCGGCACGAGGCAGCACGACTCGCCGCGGACGGTGATCGGCGCCCCGCCCCCCGGGCAGCCGCCGCAGATGGCGCCCTGGCAGATGCTACCGGGGCAGTCGGCGTCGGAGCAGCAGGCGGCACAGCCACCACTCGGGCACTTCTTTTGCCCAGCTTTTGCCCAGCCGGACAGCCGACGCACATACCGTTGGTGCAGGTTCCAGAGCAGCAATCGGAGTCCTGGCCGCAGTTCAGGCCCTCGGCCAGGCAGCATGTCTTGTTCTGGCAGCCGCCGGCGAAGCCGCAGTCGCCAACCGACGTACAGGCCGCCCCCGCGTTGCGGCAACACACCCCGCTCGGGCAAATGTCGCCGCCGGCGCAGCAGTCGTCGTCCTGCTGGCAGAGTGACCCAGGTGGGCGGCGCAGCAGATGTGGTTGCAGCAGGGCTAGGTTGCGCGTCACAGCAGTCGTTTCCGCAGGCGTGCTGTCCATCCGGGCAGCCCATGCATGTGCCGCCGATGCACTCTTGGCCCCGGGGGCACCAAACGGTGCCGCAGGCCTTCTCACCCAGGGTGCAGCAGATGCACGCCGCTTCCTGCGCCGGCTCGTAGGCGAGGTGGCGGGCGTTGACCCTGACCGCCTCGTAGTAGGCAAGCGCCCGGAACTGGCACTTGGTCAAAGGCCGCCCGGTATAGACCGCGGTGCAAGCGGCACGGAGGTTATCGAGGAAGGCAGTGTCGCAGTCCTCCTTGGTGTTGTTGCAGGTGTCGTAGCAGATGTCGTGGGTGTTGCAGGTCGGGGTGAAGTCGGCGCGACCGTAGTGACACCCGGATGTGGTCGGTGCCGCAGCCGTTGGAGGAGGGGACGTGGTTCGGGTTGGGGATCCGCTCCGGGCAGAGCGCGGCGAGCGCCGGCCAGACCGCCGGCCAGCAGCCGGAGCACCTGCCGCCGCGAGCGGAGGCTACCCCAGGGCCGCGCGAAGTCGTCGAAGCGCTGGCCGTCCAGGGCTCGTGGACTCCTCATTGAGCGCGGCGGACGTGGACCGCGCGGCCTCCGACCGGCACGGCGAGCGCCGCCCGCGGGAGCGGGGCGACCGGCGGGCGGGCTCCCCACGGGGCGCTCCAGTATTGGCGGCGTCGATTCCGCCGTCAATTCGTGCGATCACGTATTTCCAGCAATGTAACACCGGTTACATCGCGCTTTTCCCTATACTTTGACGGCACCGGCAGGCTGAGACCGGCGCTCACGAGGGGGAAGCACGGTGGAACGGCTGACGGCCGCCTCTCTCCGCGCCGTCCTGGCGTTTTTAGAGGAGATGGCGGCCGCCTCCGAGGCGGACCCGTTCCCGGCCCGCCTGCTCGGCGGCCTGCTCCGCCTCGTGCCCTGCGACAGCGTCTCCTACAACGAGATCGACCTGCGGGGTGGGCGGAGCCTGGTCATGGGCCAACCGACCGATGCGCTGCTCCCCGCCCTCAAACCCATCTTCGACCACTATCTGGGGCAGCACCCGCTGATCGCCCATCACAACCGGTCTCAGGACGGTCGCGCGGTCAAGCTCTCGGACTTCCTCTCCAGCCGGGCGTACCATCGCCTCGGGCTCTACGGCGAGCTGTACCGCCACCTCGATGTCGAGCACCAGATGTCGATTGCGCTCCTGGTGGGAGAGGCCACTGTCGTCGGCATCGCCATCAACCGGGCCAGCCCCGACTTCTCCGAGCACGACCGTGCCGTGCTCGACGTGATCCGGCCGCATCTGATCCAGGGGTACCGAACGGCCGAGACGATGACGGCGCTGCGCCGCGCCGCGGAGGCCGGCCATCGCGAAGCCGTCTTCCTGTCCCGTGAGGGACGGATTCATGCGGCGAGCGATCGCGCCCGGGTCTGGCTGGCGACCTACTGCGGCCGGGACGCCCGCTCGGTCGCCCAGCTTCCGGACGAGCTCGCAAGCTGGCTGCGCGGCCGGCAAACCGCGGCCGCGGTCCGCGATGACGTGCCCCCGTCGCCCCTGCCCCTCGTTGTGCATCGGACGAAGGCGTCGTTGGTGGTCCGCTGGGTGCCGGCCGGACCGGCGGGCGAGCACGATCTGCTGCTCCTGGAGGAGCGATCCGCGGACCCGTCGCCGGCGGCGCTGGAGCAGTTGGGCTTGAGCCGGCGCGAGGCGGAGATCCTCTCCGACGTGACGCGCGGCCGGACGAACGAAGAGATTGCACACGGCCTCGCGGTCAGTGAGCGAACGGTTGAAAAACACCTCGCCCACGTCTACGCCAAGCTCGGCGTCGCCACCCGCACCGCTGCCGTCGCCCTCGCTCTCCGGGTGCCTCGGGAGTAACCGATCCCATCCAGCGCTTGATCTCCCTCCATCGTTTCGCTCGTTGCTCGCTGGCACGGAGCGTGACTCGGCGGTCCCGATCCGGGTGGAGGAGCAGGCGCCGGTGCCGGAGCCGGTGAGCGAATGGCCGCGCGCCGGACAGCCGACGGCGAACCTCGCAAACGGTCAGGAATCGGCCGGTGGGAGCGCGACCGATCCGCCGGCCGTGCCCTCCGGCAGGCGTGGCCCCAGACGACGCAGGACGAAGGGAAACGTCAGCCCTTGGACGACGAGGGTGAAGAGGACCACGCCGAACGCCATCGCGATCACCAGCTCCCGCGAGGGCGTGTTGACCGGCAGGGCCAGGGCAAGCGCGATTGTCAGCGCCCCCCGCAGTCCCGCCCAGACCAGGACGATCCGCTCACCGCGGTGCGTCATGCCATCGACGCCCGAGGTCGGCCGGAGCAAGCGGACCACAACGATCCTCGCCACGAGCACGGCCAGGATCGCCGCCGTCACCGGCCACGCCTCCTCCCGCAGCCGTCCGACGCTGGCGGTGAACCCGACGAGGAGGAAGACGATCGCATTGGCGAGGAAACCCAGATACTCCCAGAGATCGTCGAGGCGCTCGCTGGTCTGCCTCGACATCCCAATCGACCGCCCGTAGGTGCCGTGGATGAACCCGGCGGCGACGCAGGCGAGCGGCCCCGAGGCATGGAGGGAGGCGGCGACCAGGTAGCTGCCATAGGCCAGGACGGTCGACAGCATCATCTCGAGCAGGTGGTCGTCGAGCAGGCGCGTCACCCGCGACGCGGCAATCCCGAGCGCCGCCCCGATCACCACCCCGCCGAGCACCTCCCGGCCGAACACTCCAACGTTGTCCCATAGGCGCATCTCGCCGGTCACGGCGAAGCCGCTGAGGGCGGTGTAGAGCGTGATCGCCATGCCGTCGTTGATCAGGCTCTCCGCCTCGGCGGTCACCGCCAACCCCTCCGGCATCTTCAGCTTCTTGACCACGGCGACGACGGCGACCGGGTCGGTCGCGGCCACGATCGCGCCGAAGAGCAGCGCCACGCCGATCGGGAGACCCAGGATGAGCGAGAGACCACCACCGACGAGCACGGCCGTCATGACCACGCCCGGCACCGCCAGGAGCAGCACCGGCCGGACGACGGGGCGCAGCTCCCGTGCGTCGAGGCGAAACGAGGCGTCGAAGAGAAGCGGCGGGAGGAAGGCGAAGAGCAGGAGGCTGGGTTCCAGGCGGGGCACCTCGACGATGTGACTCTCTTCGAGCAGGAGCCCGGCGATCACGAGCGCGACGGCGTAGGAGATCGAGAGGCGCTGCGCGACCATCCCGATCAGCGCCGCGCCGAGCAGGAGCCAGGCTAGGTTCACCACGAAGGTTTCGATCCGCAGATCGTGCATCCTCGACTGTCCCACCCTCCACGGAGCGATCTGAGGCTACCGTCCCGCCTTAACGTCCCTGGTGGCCGTCGATCAGCCAGGCACTCTGCACGACAACCCCCTGTTGTCAACCAGTGATTTTGTCACCCTCCGTGGTCAGTGAATCTGTCACCGGTGCGCGTCGCGAAGCCGGCACGCCAGCTGTGATCGGCCCTCGGTTTCCGCGGTCTGGGCGCGGCGGGTGGAGCGGGTGGCGGCGGGGGCGGGGCGAGATCGGCCCGGTCCTCGGCCGCCTTGGCCCGGAGCGCCCGCGCAGCCGCCGGCGCCGGCGGCCAGGCGAGTTCGTGCTCCCCGTGCCACAGACTCCGCGTCCCATCCAGGTGCGGGCGCACCGCGACGGTGGCCCGGACAGACGTCCGCCGCTCCCGTCCCGGCAGCAATGGGAGGCGTTGCCCGTCGATTGGGACCGTGTCGTCGTTGGCGACCACGCGCGCCTCGTTCAGGCAGCAGAGCTGTCGGACGTCGAGGGCGGCGGGGAGCGGGCGGAGGGCCCGCCCCGGCTGTGCCGCCGGCACGGCACAGGCGGCGTTGCAGCGCGGCAGGGAGGCATCCAGCACCGCGGTCGCCTGCGCCTCGTGACGGCGTCGGCCAACCGCAACGCGACCACCAGGCGGTCCTGTACGGTGTGGACCAATCGCTCGCTTCGCCCCTGCGCCGGAGGGGACTGGGCGGTGATCGAGGCGATCGCCACGGCGGCGCAGGCGCGCGCCCCCTGGCGGGGCTCCCGCTCCCCCGCCCACTGCGCCGCCGCCGTCTCCCGTGCGTGGTCGTGGTGGACGACGATGCCGGAGCGATCGTGGGAGACCGTCTCCGGCCGGCCATGCGTCGTCACGATCTGGGCGAGCAGGGCCAACTGACGAACGACAATTAGAACTGCCGGTGGCGACAACTAGCAT
>JRHI01002274.1_pt1 | contig 13564 bp, 12 predicted proteins | sample 215371 | NCBI WGS metagenome assembly JRHI01 (sample SAMN02929681, study PRJNA255918) | sediment metagenome | biome: cave system; feature: Ice Cave; material: Sediment; isolation source: sediment from deep within a dark volcanic ice cave with no known source of... ...
ACGGAGTTTCTGCATCGGCTGCGCCGCAGAAACTCTTAATTCGTTCTGTGCGGCGCGCAAACCACGGCACTTGCGGATGGGTGTGATTGAGAAAGCTCGCGAACCCGACCAACCAGCAGAACACGGCGAAGGGCAGGCCGATGGCCAGGACAAACCGCAGCGCGAAATCTGCAACGCCTGGTGCGCCCAGCGCGAGGACCGACAGCTGTGCGCAGAAGAACGCGAGAACGATGATGCTGTCGACCATGTAGTCCCGTTTCGCCTTCATGACGACGGCGCGGCTCGGGAACCTTCCACCAGACGCCGTGCAGATAATAGAGGCCGACGCCCAACACCGTCCGATAGGCGCGTTCGAGCGCACGACCACCAACCGAGAGATGATCGTAGTCTCGCTTCGCCAGCGGCACCCAGATGTAGTCACGTGATCTCAGATTGGTGAATGCGTGATGGCGGCCGTTATGGAAATGCAGCCACACGCTGTAGGGGTGATAGGACGGCAGGATCGAGAGCTGGCCCGTCCATCGATTGAGTATTCGATCGGTGAAGTGGCTTTCGTGGCCGGCGTCGTGGGCAATGCGAAACAGCAACGCGATCAGTGGCCCGAGCGCCAGCGAGCACATCAGGCGCACCGAGAAAAGACTCGCGTGTGCAGCTCCAACGAAAGCGGTGATATAGGAACCCGCTGCGCTGAGAGATAGGAACGCCGCCCACGAGAATTTCTGGACTCGGAGAGCTTTCAGCTGCTCTCGCAATTCGAGCACACCTGAACGTGGCACGTAACATCTCCAAAAAAACGAATAGATAAACGGGATGCGCGCGGTTGTGCGATACTTACACAGGGTTGATCGGAAATCCAACCCGGAAGTGGGCAGCCTCAGGCGGGGTTGCGCAGATTGGCCCGATTTTTCTTGCGCGGCGGCTTGAAGACCATGCCCTCAAGCTTCAACCCGTCGGGATCGAGGAAGAAGACGGCATAGTAGCCCTCGCCGTAGTCGGGATAGTCGGCCGGCGGGTCCACGACCTTCACGTCGTGCTTCTGCAGCAGCTCGTAGAGGTCGTCCACGTCCGGCCGCTTGCCGAGCTCGAAGGCGTAGTGGTGGAAGCCGATGTTGCCGATGCGGTGCGGGTGCTTCTTGCCCTCCGCGTCCGCCTCGCCGATCCAGTAGAGCGTCTTGCCGTTGCTCCAGCCGGCCGTCTTGTCGAAGTTATATTTGCGCTTGAAGCCGAGGAAGCCCAGCACCGTGTCGTAGAACTTCTTCGAGCGCTCGAAGTCCTTCACGCGAATAACGAGATGGTCGATGCCGACGACGCGGGCCATGGCGGTCCTCCCGTTGTAGCCGTCATTCCCGCGAAGCGCAGCGGAAGCGGGAACCCAGTCGCGTGCGCTGCGGCGTGTATCTGGATACCCGCTCTGCGCTTTGCTTGGCAGGTATGACGCTCGCGACTCTACTCCGCTGCCTCCTTGCGCGTCTCCGGCGGCGTCCACCGCAGCCGCGGCTCGCGCGCGGCCTTGGTCTCGTCGAGGCGGCGGCGCGGGGCGAAGCGGGGTGCGTCCTTGAAGCGGGCCGCATCGCCGGTTTTTGCCGCTTCCGCCAGCCCGCGCAATGAAGTGATGAACTGGTCGAGGCTGGGCTTGGATTCCGATTCCGTCGGCTCGATCAGCATGGCGCCGTGCACCGCCAGGGGGAAGTATACGGTCATGGGATGATAGCCTTCGTCGATCATGGCCTTGGCGAAGTCGAGCGTGGTGATGCCCGTGCCCTCCAGCCAATGGTCGTCGAACAGCACCTCGTGCATGCAGGGCTGGTTGCCGAAGGGCAGGGACATCAGGTCGGCGAGGGAGGCGCGCACGTAGTTGGCGTTGAGCACCGCGTCCTCGCTGGCCTGCCGTATGCCGTCCGACCCGTGCGAGAGCATGTAGGCGAGCGCCCGCACGAACATGCCCATCTGGCCGTGGAAGGCGCACATGCGGCCGAGCGGGTGGCGACCTCCGACCGGTCCCCCTCCCCCTTGCGGGGAGGGGTTAGGGGTGGGGGCATCTTCGGCACGCTCCACATAGCGGACGCTATCGGCATCCACCACCGTGTACGGCACCGGCATGAACGGAGCCAGCGCGGCCGACAGCGCCACCGGCCCCGCACCCGGCCCGCCGCCGCCGTGCGGAGTCGAAAACGTCTTGTGCAGATTGAGGTGCATGGCGTCGACGCCGAGATCGCCGGGCCGCACCTTGCCGACGATGGCGTTGAAGTTGGCGCCGTCGGCGTAGAAGTAGGCGCCGGCCGCGTGCACGGCCTCGGCGATGGCGACCACGTCGCGCTCGAACAGGCCGCAGGTGTTGGGGTTGGTGAGCATGATGGCGGCGACCTGCGGCGACAGCTTCTTCTTCACCTCCTTCGCATCGAGCGTGCCGTCTGCGCGGACAGGCACCGACTCGACGCGATAACCCAGCAGAGCCGCCGTCGCCGGGTTGGTGCCATGTGCCGAGTCCGGCACCAGCACGACCGAGCGCTTGTCGCCGCGTGCTTCCAGCGCTGCCTTGATGGCCATCATCCCGCACAGCTCCCCGTGCGCGCCGGCCTTGGGCGTCATGGCGATCACCGGCATGCCCGTGAGTTCGCACAGCCAGCGCGACAGCTCGGCGATCAGCGCGATCGCGCCCGGCACGGTGGAGAGCGGCTGCAGCGGGTGGATGTCACCCAGGCCCGGCAGACGCGCCATGCGCTCGTTGAGGCGCGGGTTGTGTTTCATGGTGCACGAGCCGAGCGGGAACAGCCCCGTGTCGATGCCGTAGTTCTTTTGCGAGAGGCGCACGTAGTGGCGCATGGCCTCGGGCTCGGAAAGTCCCGGCAGCCCGAGCGGCGCAGTGCGCGCCAGCCGGCCGAGCTTGGACGAGAACTTCGCGGGCTCCTCCAGATCGACCCCTGTGGTGTCGGTGCGCCCAATCTCGAAGATCAGCGCTTCCTCGATCGCCAGCCCCCGGTTGCCGCTGAAGGTGTCGGCGCTGCTCTCCAGCGTCTCCCCGACCTGCGTCGGCCGCCCCTGTCGGTTCAGCATGGCTGCACCTCACCTAAAAAATGGCGTGCACTTGCGCGATTGTCATGGTCGGGCTTGTCCCGACCATCCATCCATCCAGGAACAGCGGCGCTTGCTGGTCGCTGGGTCCTCGGGACAAGTCCGAGGATGATAACGGAGCCGTTCATGACAGCACCTCCTTCAGCGCCGTTGCGTAGGCGGCGCGGTCGTCGTCGGTGTTGACCTCGGTGGAGGCGACGACGATGAGATCGGCGAGTTCGGGGCGGCCGGGCTCCAGGCGGGATACGGGCACGCCGCCGAGCACGCCCTTCGCGGCCAGCTTCTCGATCAGCTCGGCCGCATTCCCCGGCACGCGGATCGTGAACTCGTTGAAGAACGTGTCGTTGAGCACCGTCACGCCTTTGACCTTGGCCAGCGCCTTGGAGAGCGCCACGGTGTTGGCGTGGTTGATGCGGGCGAGGCGGCGCAGCCCCGCTTCGCCCAGCAGGCTCATGTGGATGGTGAAGGCCAGCACGCACAGGCCCGAGTTGGTGCAGATGTTGGAGGTGGCCTTCTCGCGGCGGATGTGCTGCTCGCGCGTCGACAGCGTCAGCACGAAGCCGCGGCGCCCCTCCTTGTCGACGGTCTCCCCGCACAGCCGTCCCGGCATCTGCCGCACGTACTTGGTGCGGGTCGCGAATAGGCCGACATAGGGCCCGCCGAAAGCCAGTGCGTTGCCGATGCCTTGGCCCTCGCCGGCGACGATGTCCGCCCCCATGGCGCCAGGGGGCTGCACCAGCCCGAGCGAGACGGGCTCGGTGAAGACGGCAACCAGCAGAGCCCCAACCGCGTGCGCCTTGTCGGCCAGCGCGGTGAGGTCGTGCAGATGGCCGTAGAAGTCGGGTGTCTGCACGACTATGCACGACACGGTGGGATCGATTGCCGCCGCCAGGTCCTGCTTGCCCGCAGGCGCCGGCGGCAGGGCGACAACCTCGTGCTCGGCCAGCCGCGCCACCGTCTCGATGGTCTCGCGGTAGTGCGGATGCAGGTTGCCCGCCAGCACCGCCTTGTACCGCTTGGTGATGCGGTGCGCCATCAGCACGGCCTCGGAGGTCGCCGTGGAGCCGTCGTACATGGAGGCGTTGGCCACATCCATGGCGGTGAGCATCGCCACCTGGGTCTGATACTCGAACAGGTATTGCAGCGTGCCCTGGGCGATCTCCGGCTGATACGGCGTGTAGGAGGTGAGAAATTCCGAGCGCTGGATGAGGTGATCCACGCTTGCCGGCACGTGATGCTTGTAGGCGCCGGCGCCGACGAAGAACGGCACCGATCCGGCCGGCGTGTTCTGCGCTGCGAGCTTGCCCAGCACCCGCTCGACCTCCATCTCGCCCTTGACTGTGGGCAGCTCGATGAGATCCGCGAGCCGCTTGTCCTTCGGAATATCTGCGAACAGCGCATCGATGTCGGCGACGCCGACCTTGGCCAGCATGGCGCGGCGGTCGGCGTCGGTGAGCGGCAGGTAGCGCATCAGCTGCTTTCCTTCACGAACGCCTCGTAGGCGGCCCGATCCATCAGCGCGTCGAGCTCAGCCGCGTTGGCCACCCTGATCTTGAAGAACCAGGCCTTGCCCTCGGCATCCTCGTTGACCAGCGCCGGCTGCCCCGTGAGATCGCCGTTGACGTCCGTCACCTCGCCGGCAATCGGCGAGAAGACGTCGCTCGCCGCCTTGACGCTTTCCACCACGGCCACGGCCTCGCTCTGCGCAACCTTGCGGCCCACATCGGGCAGCTCGACGAAGACGACGTCGCCCAGCTGGGTCTGCGCGTGATCGGTGATGCCGACGGTGGCGATGCCCTCGTCGAGGCGGACCCACTCGTGGTCCTTGGTGAAGCGCTCGGTGGCCATGCAATCTCCCTTCTGGAGGTGCCAGACCCTTCGGGTCTGACACCATGTCTCGACGATGACGTTATGGTGTCGGACCCGGAGGGTCTGACACCTGCTTGCGGGCGTAGCGGTGCGGAACGAACGGCAGTGGCGCAACGGCAGCGGAGAGTGCCTTGCCGCGTACCATCAGGTTCACGGGCGTGCCGGCCTCGGCGCGATCGGCGGCGACATAGCCCATGGCGATCGGGCCATTGACGCTGGGTCCGAAGCCACCCGAGGTGACGACGCCGAGCCTATCGCCCAGCAGCGCCAGCACCTCGGTGCCCTCGCGTGCGGGTGCGCGGCCGTCTGGCCTGATACCCACGCGGCGGCGCGTTGGGCCGTTCGCCAGCTCGTCCTGGATGCGCTTCGCACCGGGAAACCCGCCTTCGGTGCGGCGACGCTTCTGCATGGACCACACGAGAGCGGCCTCCACCGGGCTCGTCGTCTCGTCGATGTCGTGGCCGTAGAGGCAGAGCCCAGCCTCGAGGCGCAGCGAGTCGCGCGCACCGAGCCCGATCGGCTGCACGCCCTCCTGAGCCAGCAGCAGCTCAGCGAGCTCCGGTGCCTTGTCGGCGGCGACGGAAATCTCAAAACCGTCCTCGCCCGTGTAGCCCGAGCGAGAGATGTGGCAGTCGAACGGCCCGACGCGGCCGCTCGACGCCGACATGAACGTCAGGCCGGCTGCGACGTCGGACAGTTTCGCCAGGACAGTCTTGGCGGTTGGTCCCTGCAGGGCAATGAGCGCGCGCTCCGGCGCGGGCAGCAGGATCACCCCGGAGGGCAAGCGGCTGGAAATGTGGGCGTAGTCCACCTCTTTGCGGGAAGCGTTGACGATCAGGAACAACCGCCCGTCGTCCTTCTCGGAAGCCGAGCGCGCCACCATCAGGTCGTCGATGATGCCGCCCGCATCGTTCAGCAGCTGGGTGTAGCGCTGCTGGCCCCGCTTCAGGTTCAAGATGTCGGCCGGCACCAGGGCTTCGAGGGCGGCGGCGGTTGCCGCGTGGTTGGGCCCGATCAGGAAGGCCTGCCCCATGTGCGAGACGTCGAACAGGCCCGCCTGCGCGCGCGTGTGCAGGTGCTCTTTCAGAATGCCTAGAGGATACTGTACGGGCATCTCGTAGCCCGCGAACGGCACCATCTTGCCGCCTAGCGCCAAGTGCCGCGCATAAAGTGGCGTGCGTCTCAGAGGCTGGTCGGAAGACGGGGCAGCGCTCATCGCATCTCAGGTCCCATAGAGCTTGCGTCCCGCGCCGGCCGGCGCGAGTTCAAGCCCCCTCTGTCACGGGACCTGAGAGATTTCGGCGGATCTGCCGCCTTACCCCTTCGGTGAGCCGGCTTGGCCGGCTGCTTTCCAGAGTGCCATCAACCTGCGGTCCTTTTGCCTGAGAGGTTCCGGGGCGGTTGCTCCTTCGGCGCCGGCCCATTCTTGTGAAAACGGGCCGGTCTCTTCCGCGGGTCTCCTACGGACGGCGCGATGATACGCCCGGCCACCTCGAAGTCAACGCAGCGTCGGGGCGGTGTTGAAAAGCCCGCGTCGCGCGGCACGGCTTGCACTCGTTGCGCCGGTGCTATGCTGCGAGGTCGGCGCCGGCGCGCGGGCGGGAGGAGTAAGCATGAAGATCACGGCGATTCATACGCACTACGTCCGCATTCCCTTCGACATGGGGGCGCCCAAGCAGGAGTTCGCCGGCCTGCGGTTTCCGACCATGGATCACCTGCTGGTCCAGGTGGAGACGGACGCCGGCATCACCGGCTGGGGCGAGGGCTTCGGCCACTCCATCATCCCGGCGACGAAGACGGCGCTCGAGGGCTACGTGGGTCCGTGGTTCATCGGCAAGGATGCGACCGACATCAACGCCCTGCATCGCGAAGCGGCCCAGGCTTTCCACATCTTCGGCCGCAACGGGCCAGTGGTCTACGCGCACTCCGCCATCGACATTGCGCTGTGGGACATCGCCGGCAAACGCGCGGGCCTGCCGCTGTGCGACCTGCTCGGCGGCGCGCGGAGGAAGGAGGTGCGCGCCTACGCCAGCCTCATGCGCTACGCCAATCCCAAGACGGTCGGCAGGATCGCTGGGGAGAGGGTCGCGCTCGGCTTCAAACACATCAAGCTGCACGAGCACAGCATCGATGCCGTGCGGGCGGCGCGCGAGGGAGCAGGAGTGGACATCGCCCTCATGAACGACGTCAACTGCCCGTGGAGCGTGGCGCAGGCAATCGAGATGGAGCGCGCCTTTCGTCAAAGCAACCTCTACTGGCTGGAGGAGCCGGTGTGGCCGCCGGAGGACCACGAAGGGCTCGCTCGCGTACGCAAGAGCGGCGCCACGCGCATTGCCGCCGGCGAGAATGCGGCCGGCCTGCACGACTTCCTCGATATGTTCCAGAAAGGCTCGATCGACATCGCCCAGCCCAGCGTAACCAAGATCGGTGGCATCACCGAGATGCGCAAGATCATCGCCGCGGCGGAGGCGCACTCCGTTGAGCTGGTGCCCCATTGCGCCTATTTCGGGCCCGGCAATCTCGCCTCGATCCACATCGTGGCTTCGCTGGCGACCGATACGCTGCTGGAGAACATCTACGTCAACCTCGAGGCCAATCCGTTCGGCGACGCCATGCTGGCCAAGGACGGCAAGGTGCGCGTGCCGACTGGCCACGGTCTCGGCGTGGAGCCCGACATGCAGATCGTCGAGAAATACCGCCAGGGGCCCGTAGGCACGGTGCGGTAGGTAGTCCCCGATGGCGAAAGTGCTTGCCGGGCAGAGATGAGATCCCGCGCGGGCGCCCCGCTTACTTGGCGTAGGATTCGAGAAAACCGCACTTGTCGCAGCGAAACGTTTGCGTCTCTATCGTCTTGCGACCCTTGAGCTTGACGCCGGTCCAGACGCTCTTCTCCGGGACTCCCTCGACCCACTTGCTCACGAGGCGGATCGCTTCGGACTGATCGTAGATGAACCCCTCCTGCATCTTTCCGCTGCATTTGGGGCAGGGCATTTCGTTGCGCGCCATGACCAGGCTCCGAAGGCGTTGCGTGCCACTACGCCGGGATGGTCTACAACTCGTCGGCCGGCCGCGCTGTTTCCCCGGGAACAGTCCTCGCCCTCTCGCGCCCTACCGTTTCGGCATCGGCACCGCGAACTGCGTGACGCCGTAGCCGGCTTCCGCGGGGATGTGCAGCGTGCGGCCAGTCGCCGTGCGCTCGACCCGCGGCGTGACGGTGACGATGGGGCTCGTCCGCGTCGCCGCCACGGCCTCCGCCACCGTCCCATAGCGGGCGAGCTTGGCGAGGTTCATCTGCGTGGCGAACACCAAGGTGCGTGTGCCGGCCTCCGCCTCGCGCAGCGCCTGCCGCGGCGCGATCCATAGCCCCTCGACCGACTCGGAGCCATCGTGCACGCCGAGCTGGCTCATCGGCGCCGCTACCAGGAGAAAATGCGTATCGAAGCGCTTGGGCACCCCTGCGGGCGTGATCCAGTGGGCGAAGGGCACCATGAGATCGGTGGCGAGCAGCAGGTCCTCGCCGCGCACGAGATCGAGGAACGTCGTCGAGCCCGCGAGCAGGCCTGCGCGGTAGGCCTCGACCAGCCGCTGCGCATCGGCGGCGTCGAGCATGGCCTCGGTCCCCCGCCGCCGGGCGAGCACGAGGCCGGCCTCCTCGAAGGTCTCGCGTGCGGCCGCCACCACGAACGCGCGATCGGGAGCGGCCGCGGCATAGGGTGCCAGCAGGTCCCACGCCGGATCGGCGTCATGCGAGTCGACCTTGCCGCCCGGAAATACGAGCGCGCCCGAGGCGAAATCGATCTCGTGGTGTCGCACGACCATGAAGGCCTCTAGCCCCTGGCGCCCGTCGCGCAGGATCACCACGGTGGCAGCGGGGCGCGGGGTTACCGCGGTCTCCCTGGCGTTGCTCATTAAGCCTTGCCCTTGCCGGCGGCGGGCAGCGGGAACTCCTCGAGATAGGGCTGATACTCGGGTTCCACGTCGATCTGCAGACTGCCGAGCAGGCGAACGACGGCATTGTAGAACGAGATGGTGATGACGAGGTCGACGACGCGCTCGTTGTCGAGGTCCTTGCGCAGCGCCGCGAATGTGGCCTCCGAGATGGCCAGATCGTTGGTCATCTCGCGGGCCGCCTTCAGCACGAGCTTCGCCAGCGGCTCGAGCTTGCTCGCGCGACCCTCGGTCTCCGCGATCAGGGCGCGGATGTCCTCGTCCGTGACGGCGAAGTCGCGGCCGATCTTGACGTGATGCGACCACTCGTAGGGCGCGCGCGCAAGATAGCCAACCTGCAGGATGGCCAGCTCGCGCAGGCGCGGGTCGAGCCGGCTTTTGTGGCGAATGAACTGCCCGAGCGCGCCGAAGGCACGCAGGCCGTTCGGACTGTTGGCGAGTGCACGATGCAGCGTGATGTTGCGCTTGAGCAGCTCCTGGTCTTCGGGCGCGAGATCGGACTTGTCGAGGTAGGGTACGCGGGCCATCGGTGCGGTTTCTCCGGTTCAGTGTTCTTGACTGTCGCGTGCGGGGCCTTGCAGCGTCACCCCGCCGTCCACCACGAGCGTGTGGCCGGTGATGTAGCGCGCATGATCCGACATGAGGAAGCGTACGGCGTGGCCGATGTCCCAGCCGGTGCCTTCGACGCCGAGCGCGGACGCCTTGCGGCGCTGATCGCGCGCGGCGGGGCTCATCCCGCGCGCATAGACCATCGGCGTGTACACAGGTCCCGGCGCCACGCAATTGACGCGGATGCCTTGCGCGGCGTGGTCGACGGCCATGGCGCGCGTGAGTGCGATCACGGCGCCCTTGGAGGCGGAGTAGACGGTCAGCCCGCGCGGGCGCAGCGCCGAGATCGAGGAGATGTTGACGATGGCGCCGCGCTTCGCCGTCTTGATCATCGCCGGGATCGCATACTTGGCGGCCAGGAACATCGGCTCGACGTTGACCTGCATGACGCGGCGCCAGCTCTCCGGCGTCTCGTCGACGACCGAGCCGCGGCTGCCGATGCCGACGTTGTTGTCGAGGAAATCGAGGCGACCGAAGCGGTCGAGGGCGGCCGTGATCATGTCGCGCGCCTGCGCGGGATCGGTGAGGTCGGCCTGGTGCGCCACCGCTGTTCCGCCTTCGGCCGCGATCATCACAACGGTGCGCTCAGCCAGCGCCCCGTCGCGGTCGACCACCAGCACGCGCGTGCCCGCGCGGGAGAGAAGGACCGCCGCGGCGCGCCCGTTGCCGATGCCATCGCCCGCGGCGCCGCCACCGGCAATGATAGCGACCTTGCCGGCGAGACCAGCGTCGTCCTCGGGTCGCGTTGCCGCAGCGCTCATCGCATGCCCCCTGCCGTTCTTGATATGACGCGAGCGAGCCTGGAGGCTCGCCCGGTTGCCTTCCTATCCATTCAGGGCTCAGCTTCCGTCGCGATCGTGCAGCAGGGGGAAGAAGTAGTCTTTCCAGCTCTTCGGCGTCGGCTTGATGAAGCCGGCCTTGGCCATGTACTCGGCGTAGACCATGGTGCGGATCGGCGCGGCCTGGAAGATGGCGCCTTGCTGCGTCAGGAGCTGCGCCACCTCATCCGCCGTCGCGCGCTCCTTCACGAGCGTGAGATAGGTCTCGGCAGCGGCCTTTGGGTCGCTCTTGATCATGCTGACCGCCTCCTCGTAGGCGGCGAGGAAAGCGCGCACCGTCTTCGGGTTCTCCTCATAGAACTTGGTAGTGCCGTAGGCGAGGGCGACATGACCATCGCCGCCGAGCGCATCGCGGGATTCGAGCACGACATGGATCCCCGGGTTCTTCAGCTCGATCTCCTGGAACGGCGAGGAGGCGAAATGGCTCGTCACCTCGTGTTGGGGATTGAGCAGAGCTGTGAGCGCGTCGGGATGGCCCATCTGCACCTGGTTGGGGAGCAGCTTCTCGTTGGCCTTGTCGTCGCCGTAGGCCTTCTGCAGGGCGATGCCGAGTGTGATGGCCTGGATCGACTGGCGCACGGTTGGCAGGGCGATGCGGTCGTTCGGACCATAATCCTTGATCGTCTTGATGTTCGGGTTGCGCGTGACGAGCTTGAAGGGCAGGCCGCTGACGCCGATGATCGCTTTGATGTCGCCGTTCGTCTTGCCCCAAAGCAGGAGCATGTTGGTGACACCGCTGGTGGTGATATGGACACTGCCCGATAGCAGGGCATCGTTGTTGGCGCCGCCGCTCATGACCGTCAGCCAGGAGGCCTTGAGATCCGGCACGCCGGCCTCCTTGGCCTGCTTCTCGATGAGCTTGTGATGTTCCATCAGCAGCATCGGCGCAAACAGCAACCCCGGCTGCTTCGTAATCTTCAGCTCGCTCACCTCGGCTTGCGCCGTCGTGGCGAAAAGCCCGAGTGCGAGCGTGACGGTCAACCCGTATCTGCAAACCATGCACGACCTCCCAGAGTGAATGCTTGTGGCGCCGGGGCGCGGCCGACAGAATGGGGTTGGAAAGACCGCGGCGCAAGCGCGCTTGCGACCACGTAGGGCGCAATAGCGAAGGCGCATTGCGCCGCTGCACACTTGATCGGCGCAATACGGCTGACGCCTATTGCGCCCTACGCCGCGTTCTCGTCACGCGAATGCCCGTGTCACTTCTTCTCGATGTTCCAGAACGCGACGTTGGAGGCAACCAGCACGCCCACAATATTCTTGCGAAACGCGGAGGGCTGCAGGTACTGCCCGAGGTGGACATGGGTGGGGTACTCGGTGGCGCGCACCGACACGGCTTCCGCGATGGCCTTCTGCCTGGCGGGGTCCGTCTCCTTGGCGAAGGCATCGCGCAGCCGCTCGAGCTCGGCGTCGCACGGCCAACCGAATGTCGCTTTCTCGCAGCTGGCATTGAGGAAGTTGGTCGAGACCGGGTCGAGCACGTCGACCGAGCCCCAGGAGGTCAGATATGCGCTCCAGCCGCCCGACGCCAACGTGTCCCTTTTGGCGCGACGCGACACCAGGGTCTGCCAGTCCATGGCATGCAGGTCGACCTTGAAGCCGGCCTTTTCCAGCAGCGACTTGGCGACCGGAGCCAGGTTGGCGAGCGAGGCGATGTCGGTCGACTGCATCAGGACGAGGGGCGTTCCGTCGTAGCCCGCCTCCTGCAGCAGCGCCCTGGCCTTGGCGAAGTTGCTCTCGATCTTGTCCTCCCAGCCCTTGGTCGTTTCGAGCGGTGAGCCGCAGGGATAGAGCGACTTGCACGTTACGTAGTATTCGGTGTCCCCGATAGTCGAGTTCAGGAAGTCCTTCTGGTTGAGAGCGTAGGCCACCGCTTGCCGCGCCTTGGCATTGTCGAAGGGCTTGTGCAGCACGTTGAAGCGGAACGCGTACTGACGCCCCATGGGGGCAACGACCAGCGTCTTGATGTTGGCATCTTTGACCAGCAGCGGGATCAGATCGTGCGGCGGCGCCTCGATGAAGTCGATCTCGCCGTTGAGCAGCGCGTTGACCTGCGTCTGTGGGTCGGCGATCCACACCCACTCGACCCGGTCGACCTTGACGACCTTGCCACCCGAGAAGCCCGAGGGCGGCTCGGCGCGCGGCTTGTAGTTCGTGTTCTTGAGATAGACCGCCTTCTCGCCGGGCTTCCACTCGTCCCTCTTGAAGACGAAGGGACCGGAGCCGGTGGGGTCCGTGATCTGCGTGTTGGGATCGGTCTCGGCGACGCGCTTGGGCATCATGAACGGCAAATTGGAGGTTGGCTTGGCGAGCGTGGCAAGGACGAGGCCGTAGGGCTCCTTCAGCTTCATCGTGAAGGTCTTCGCATTCTCCGCCTTCAGATCGGCGACGAAGCTCATGAGCTTCTGGCCCATGCCGTCGCGGACGCTCCAGCGCTTCAGCGAGGCAATGCAATCCTCCGATGTCACGGGCTGACCGTCGTGCCATTCCAACCCGTCGCGCAGCGTGAAGGTCCAGGTGAGCTTATCGTCGCTCACACTCCATTTGTCGACCATCTGCGGCTTGACCTGGAGCTTCTCGTCGAGGGCAAACAGCGTGTCGTAGACCATCATGCCGTGGTGCGTGGTGATGAGTGCCGTGGTCCAGACGGGATCGATGATCTTGAGGTCGGAGTGGAGCGCCACCTTCAGCGTCGTCTCCGCTAAAGCAGCGGGGGGCGCTAAGGTCAGGCTCGCTGCCATAGCTGCGAGGCCCAGAACGCCGAGCCTGGGATGCACGTTCGTGATACGCATTGGGACCTCCGCTCGCACCGCCAGCGGTGCCGGGCGAATTGAACCCGAAGGCCTGAGTGTCGTCAAACTGCGGAATCATTGGCCAAGGCGCCGCGAGCGCTCACAGCAGGTTCTGCAGCTGCCTGAGGTCGCCAGCCGCGAGGTCGGAAACGGCCCAATAGTCGACGCCGCCGCGACTCCAGGCCAGCAGATTGTAGCCGTTGCGCGCGACGAGCCGGGGCGCCACATCGCCAGGACCGGCGCTGGGCCACATGAATACGTTGACGGTGTGCAAGCGGCGCTTGTACACGACGGCGCCGACGCGGCGGCCGCCGACAAAGTCGAGCCGGCCGCCGAGCAGCGGGAAGCCGTCGGCCGCGAGGTCCTTCACTGCCGGGGAGAAATCAATGCGGCCAGCGAACCACGGCTTGACGGTGTGGGCGTCGGAGGAAGCCA
>JRHI01002275.1_pt1 | contig 13551 bp, 8 predicted proteins | sample 215371 | NCBI WGS metagenome assembly JRHI01 (sample SAMN02929681, study PRJNA255918) | sediment metagenome | biome: cave system; feature: Ice Cave; material: Sediment; isolation source: sediment from deep within a dark volcanic ice cave with no known source of... ...
GAAATGAAACCCGGTTTCAGGATCATTCTTCGATTGGAAAATGCTCACGGAACACACGAACACACGGAACACACGGACACACGGATAAGCTTCGGTCCCCGGATCCTGACGAAGGGGTGGACAGAAGCTCCTTGCGATGTTAACCATCACCATCGCCTCCCAAAAGCCACTCGTTAACCATATTGAAACCTATACCAGTTAATGGTGGAAACCCATCTGCGTAACCGCTTTATCCTATTTTCCAGTGCTCGGTTGGGCTAGACTCTCCAATAAAGCTTTCCTGCCGTCCGCAAAGAGGGGGMGGTGTGCGAAGAGATCCGTTCGAAAGAGTGAAGACCCATGCCATCTGATTGCTCCGTGCGCAGCAGATTGAAGTACATAAGCGCCTTGTTCGCCATATCTCAGTGTTTGTGGGCTCAAGAATTCCGCTCGACTATCACCGGTCGTGTCCTGGACGTACAAGGAGCCACTATCCCAAACGCGAAGATTACGGCGACTTTGACCAGCACGGGGGCACGATCGCAGACCCTCAGTACTGCGGACGGGGAGTTCACGCTGCCTTTTTTGGTGCCGGGCGACTACCGGATTGAGATCGCGGCCACCGGCTTTAAGCTCTATGTTCGCGAGAACTACGCAGTGAGCGCCGGCGAACGCCTCGGCCTGGATGCGCAACTGGAAGTGGGTGCCACGACCGAGAGCGTCACGGTTACCGCGGAAACAACCGGGCTGGAGACGGCAACGGCGTCCACGGGACAAGTGATCGGCGCGCGGCAGGTAGAGGATCTACCGCTCAACGGCCGAACTCCGCTCATCTTGGCGCAGTTGGCGATGGGCGTTACACCGCAAACCGATCCGAAGTTCAACCGCCCGTTCGACAACGGAGGCCCGTCCGGGATTTCGATGGGAGGCGCTCCGTCGCAAACGAACGAGCTGCTGGTCAACGGCGCACCGGACACCACCGGCGACAATCGCGTCGCCTACAATCCGCCGGTGGACGCGGTGGATGAAGTCCGCGTGCATTCTTTCGAGGCCGATGCCGCATACGGGCACACGGGAGGCGGTACGGTCAACGTCGTACTGAAGGGTGGTACGAACACGCTGCACGGCTCGATGTACGAATTCAACCAGACGTCGGCCTTGGCGGCGACTCCGTTCTTTCTCAACGCCGGCGGCCTGAAGAATCCGGTGGGGCGATACAACCAATACGGGTTCGCGGTTGGCGGACCGGTGCGGATTCCGAAGGTTTTCAACGGCCGGAACAAGCTCTTCTGGTTCTTCTCGCTCGAGCAGATCAGCGATTCTTTCCCCGAGCCTTTGTTTACCTCCGTTCCCACCGCCGCGGAGCGGACTGGGGATTTCTCGGCGCTGCTGGCGCTCGGCAGTGTGTACCAGATCTACGACCCGAAAACCGCGGTTCTGCAGAACGGCCAAGTCTCGCGGCAGCCGTTCGCCCAGAACAAAATTCCTAGCGACCAGCTGAGCCCGATCGCGAAGAACTTCCTGCAGTTTTACCCGGCTCCGAACCAAACCGGCTTTGCCGACGGAACCTTCAACTACCTCGCCAACATGGTCCGCCGCGACGTCTTCAACGGCGAGCTCGGACGCATCGACTACAACGTCAGCGACAGGCACAAAGTGTTTTGGGATTTCCGGCACAACGACCGCACCGAGTACCGCCTCAACCGGTTCAACAATATCGCTACGGGGCGCGGCCTGGGGCGCGTGAACCTTGGGACGACCCTTGACGATGTGTATGTCTTCAATCCGTCCACCTTCATGAATATTCGCTTGAATTGGTCGCGCTTCAAAGAGTTGACGGTGCCCAACGGCGATGGCTTCGACGCAGCCAAGCTCGGATTCCCGTCCTACATCACGGCGAATTGTTCGCGATTGCAGTTCCCGTCGATTTTCTTCTTCGGCACCCAGTTGAGCCAGCTTGGAGGTTTCGATACTCCCACTATCACACCCTTCGACAGCTTTCAGTTCTTCGGCGACGTGGTGAAGAACGTTGGCCACCACACCCTGAAGATGGGCGCCGATCTGCGCGAGCTGCGGGAGAGCAATGTCGGCTTCGGCTTTTCCCAGGGCTTCTATGGTTTCGATAGCGGCTTTACAGGGGGTCCGCTGAGCAGTTCCCCGACGCCGCCGATGGGACAGGACCTGGCTGCCTTCCTGCTCGGATTTCCGTCGTTTGGCGGGTACGACCTGAACGCCGCCCGCACCAACCAATCGAAGTACATGGCCCTGTTCGTTCAAGACGACTGGCGGGCGAAACCGAATCTGACCATCAACGTGGGAATCCGTTTCGAACACGAGTTTCCCACTACCGAGCGCTTTAACCGCAGCGTGAACGGGCTCAACGCCAGCGTGGCGAGTCCCATCGCGGCAGCCGCTATCGCGGCATATGCGGCCAACCCCAGTCCGCTGCTTCCGGCCAGCCAATTCAAGGTGAACGGCGGACTCACTTTCGCGAGCCCGGGCAACCCGGCAATCTACAACAACCAGTCGAAGATCTTCAGCCCGCGCTTCGGTTTTGCCTGGACGCCCGGCGGTCCCAACCGCAAAACCGTGCTGCGCGGCGGCTTCGGGATGTTCGTGTTCCCGTGGGGGACCACCGGCGTAAACCAGCCGGGATTCAGCCAACAGACCCCCTTCGTTGGCACCACCAACGGCGTGACGCCGGCCGCAACGCTGGCCGATCCGTTCCCCGGCGGGATCCAGCGGCCGACCGGCTCGGCGCAGGGGCTTTCGACGTTCCTTGGCAAAGACATCACGTTCTTCAACCCGAACGTCGCGAATCCGTATTCGGAGCGCTGGCAGTTCGGAATTCAACGCGCTCTGCCGAGCCGGGCGGTTTTTGAGATTGCGTATATCGGAAGCCACGCGCTGCGGCTACCAGCGGGGTCGACGCCCGCAGGCTCGAGGAACCGTCAGTTGGATTTTGTCCCTGCCCAATACCTCTCGACCTCGCCCACGCGCGACCAGGCGGCGATCAATGCGCTCTCGGCGGTGGTGCCCAATCCGTTCGCCAACCTGATCCCTGGAACGGGGCTCAACGCCACCAACATCGGCATCGCTTCCCTGTTGAAGACCTACCCCCAATTCACCAACGTCTTTCTCGCCGGAGACAACTCCGGCAGTTCGTACTACCACAGCCTGAACCTCAGATTTGAGAAGCGCCTTACCAATGGATTCAGTCTGCTTGCGAATTACAGCTACTCCAAGCTGATCGAGCGCCTCAGCTTTCTGAACGACTTCGACGCGCGCCCGGAAAAACGCATTTCCGGCGATGACCGGCCGCAGCGCGTCGTGATCAGCGCGAGTTACCAGTTGCCATTTGGCGCCGGCAAGATGTTCAACCCGCACAGCGGTATCGTCAATGCGTTCATCGGCGGTTGGGTGCTCAACAGCATCTATACTTTTCAGGTAGGCGCGCCGTTGGCCAACTGGGGCAACGTCATCTTCAATGGCGGCGATATTCAGAACGATCCGCGCAGGCCCAGCGGCGATGGTCCTTCCTTCGATGTGACGAAATTCAACCGGATCCCCGCCCAGCAACTCGGGAGTAATGTCCGGACGTTCCCGACGCGGTTCGGCAATCTGCGGCAGGATGGGGCAAACAACATCGACCTTTCGGTACTGAAGAACACCAGGATCGCCGAGAAGCTCAACTTCCAATTGCGCTTCGAGGCCTTCAACGCGTTCAATCACCCCGAGTTCGCCGCCGCTAACCTGTCCCCCACCAGTTCGGCGTTCGGCAAGATCACCGGGCAATTAAATCTTCCGCGATCAGTGCAGATTGGGGCGCGGCTCGTGTGGTGAAGCTCGGACGACGCGGAGCTGGTTCGAAGTAGCATGACGACTCTCGCAGGTACCATTCGAGTTTTCTGCCTTGCGGTAACACTTGGCGCAGCGAGCCTGTGCGGCGCGGATCCTTCCGGCATGGATTCGGTGAATGTCCGCAAACCACCGTACTCAGCTGCGGGCGACGGCAAGAAAGATGATACACGCGCGTTCCAATCCGCCTTGGATGCAGTGGGTGCGAAAGGCGGTGGCATCGTCTTCGTACCCACAGGCACGTATTTGATCAAGACGCACCTGAGAATTCCAGCGGGAACTTCATTGATCGGGGTCGGCCGCGCGCCGCAGCTTTATACCGACAAGGCGCCTGGCTCTACTTTACTCGCTGTTGAAGGTGCCGGCAGTGCTGACGGAACGGCTTTCTTGACGCTTGAAGGGCCGAACTCGACGTTAGAGGGGATCACGGTGTACTATCCGAATCAAGTCGTTGCTGAGGAGCCGATACGCTACCCATGGACCGTGCGCGCAGGACAACACGAGAATGTGTCGCTGATTAATGTGCTGCTGGTGAATCCATACCAGGCCGTGGATCTGGCGCAAGGCAGCAGCCGCCACTATATTCGTGGCCTCTACGGCCAGCCGCTTTTCAAGGGGATTTGGGTGGACAAGTGTTACGACATCGGCCGCATCCACGACGTGCATTTCTGGCCATTCTGGTCCCAGGATAAGAGGGTGCTGAATTTTCAGGTCGCCAATGCCACTGCGTTCATTTTTCAACGAACGGATTGGGAGGTTGTCGACAACGTCTTTTGCTGGCAATACCACGTCGGAATCGAGTTCTCGGCTTCCAGAGAGGGCGCCATGAACGGGCAGATGAGTAACGTGGGTTTGGACGCGGTCGACATCGGCATCCTGGCCCGGGACACACAGGGTCCGGGCATCGCGTTCTCTAACCTGTCGATCGCGAACGACAACAACGGGAAGGATCACGTGGCCATCTGGGGTCAGCCAGGCGACACGGATACTAGCAACCACGTCACTACCGGCAAAGCCTTTTTGTACATCACGGGAGGAAGCTTCTGGGGCCATTGGAATCGAGTCGTGAAGTGGGAGAGCCGGGGCACGATCTCGATGTCGCAATCGCGTCTCGCGCCTTTCCGTTTGAATGGCCCCATGGTCGAGATCCTGACCGGGCAGGCCATGATTCATGACAGCACGATGGCGATGTACCCTGGCTCGAAACCCACCGAGGGCGTAGCGATCTCTCTTGGTCCGAATGTCGACAAAGTGATTGTGCACGACAATCAACTGAACGGGCATCGCATCTCGAACCAGGCAGGGGATCGCGCAATGGTCGCCAACAACCAGCCGTAATGCGCGAGGTAAAGTCCTGTGACTGAAACACGCCGCAATTTCATTTGCACCGCCGTGGCAGCGGCGGCCGTCAGGCCCGCCCTCGCCGCCAGGCGACGGGTCGAGCATCTCTCACCTGGGATCAAGATCGCGCTTCAGGTTGGTCAGAATTTCTCCGATGACGATCTGAAGTTCGCCAAACAGCTTGGCGTTGAATACTTGGCCGTGAACACGGCCCGCGGCACATATCAGACGTTTGCTGAGGTAAAACAACGCGTTGAAGCCGCAGGCTTGAAGATCTCCAATATCGGCAACAATAGTGTGCATCTGATGAGCGCCGTTACGCTCAACCTGCCGGGACGCGATCAAAAGATCGAAGAGTACAAACAATATCTTCGCGATCTCGGCAAGGCCGGCATCTTCTACACGACTTACGCCCACATGGGCAACGGCATCCGGAGTTCCGATCCGGAAACCGCGCGCGGGGGCGCGCTGGCTCGCGCATTCCACCAGGCGACGGCAAAGGGGCATTGGGTCGATCAGACCTTCGAGCCCCCGCTCACTCATGGACGCCGATTCTCGAAAGAGGAGATTTGGGAGAACTACACATATTTCATCAGGCAGGTGGCGCCCATAGCTGAGGAAGCAGGCGTGCAAATCGGTATTCATCCTGACGATCCTTCGGTTCCGGAGCTGGGTGGTGTGCCGCGCTGCAACTCCGGAAATTTCGATGGCTACGTGCGGGCGTTCGAGATCGCCAACAGCCCCAACGTCGGCATCTGCTTATGCTGCGGTACATGGATGGAGGGAGGCAAATCCATGGGGAAGGATGTCTTTGAAGCCGTCCGCGCGTTCGCGAAGATGGGCAAGCTGTGGAAGATTCATTTCCGCAACGTAACCGCTCCCGTTCCCGACTTCGTCGAGACCTTTGTCGATGAGGGCTACACCGATATGAAGAAATTGATGCGGACTCTGGTCGATGTTGATTTCCGCGGCATTCTCATCGCCGATCACGTCCCGGCTATGGAGCGGGATGGGCGTACAGCATCGGATACATCAAAGCTCTGTATGCAATGGCGAAGTGACGTTTAAAGATGCGCCCCAAGATGAATCGAGCGCTCAGCAGTTGAACTTCACGCCATTCAACAAATGCGGGATTTACGAACTGGGGGAAAGGGCGGGATGGCGCGTAACCGCCCACGGTGCAACTGGCCCCATTCCCAAGTACGGCTATGTGGTTAAGGAAAACAATTCAAGCACTCTTAAGACCGGTATTATCGATCTCTCAACAGGCGTTGACCGAATTGAAACTACGCTAGGCGAGCCTGGAATGCTCTATGTCGAGGTGAGGGAATCAACCGGAGATACCTTCAATGCAGCCGATCGTCAGCCGTCCACGGCCGCTACCAGAAGAGAGGTTACCCATCTTGGCGCAGCGATCGCCCCTCGTCAATTGCAACCTGCGGTCCAACGTCCCTCCGATTTCGACACATTCTGGGATACCAAGCTTGCTGCGCTGGCCAAAATCCCCATCAACCCAGTCCTTGCGCCAATCGAAACGAGCAAGAACGGTGTAGACGCGTACACCGTACAGCTCGATAGTCTTGGTTCGCATGTACAAGGTTATCTGGCAAGGCCTTCCAAGGCGGGCAAGTATCCCGCATTGGTGATTTACCAGTATGCCGGTGTGTATGCGCTCCAGCTCAGCACGGTCACCGACCGCGCGGCCGAGGGCTGGCTTGCGTTCGACGTGGATTCGCATGACATCCCGCCCGACCAGGCGGCTGGTGTGAGTCCGAATTACCACGCGATCGGCACTACCAGCCGGGAAACGTCCTATTTTCTCAATATGTATCTTCGCGATTCGCGGGCAATTGATTACATCACCAGCCGGCCCGATTGGGACGGCAAGACCGTCCTCGTGATGGGCACCAGCATGGGCGGACAGCAAAGCCTGGTTACGGCGGCGCTGAATTCCAAAGTGACCGCTGTCATTGTGAACGAGCCGGCGGGCGCGGACTCAAACGGCGACCTGCACGGACGCAAAGCCGGTTATCCGAATTGGCCTTCCAACAACGCGGACGCCATGAATACTGCTCTTTACTTCGATATTGTAAATTTCGCGTCTCGAATTAAAGCTCCGATTCTCGCTGCGATCGGTTTCATCGATACTGTCACGCCGCCCGCTGGCATCTGGGCCGCAATCAACCAAATCCCCGGCCCAAAGGAAGTCTTGCCCATGATTGAATCCGACCATAACAACGTAACACCGGAGAAGCAGCGCGCTTACAATTCGCGTTCAAGGGAAGTGCTGAGAACGATTCTCCGAGGCGGAGAATTCAAGCCCAATGAGGAGCCAACTTGCAATCGACCCGACTAGAACTCCTGCGAGTGTTGTTTTGCGGTGTGCTCCTTCATATTCCGACTGCGGCGCAGCCTTCCAATGACGACCTCGCTTTCCGACGCGCACAGCGTTTGCAGCGAGGCATCAACGTAAGCCTGTGGTTTGCTCAAGTGCCAAACAACTATTCGGTCGAGCGCCTGCGAACTTTTACGACTAGCGAAGATATCGCGCTCATCCAGCGGCTCGGCTTCGATCACATTCGTCTGTGCCTCGACCCTGAACAAATGCTCGGATGGGTGGCCAGCCCGGAAGGCTCTACGCCCTTCACGACCGAGCTCGATCGCGTGGTGAGGACCATGCTAGACCATAAGCTCGCAGTCGTCTTCGACGTTCACCCGGAGAGCAGCTACAAGGCGCAGTTGCGCCAGGGAACCGCTAGCGTGGAAGCATTTGCCACACTATGGAGAGCGCTTGCCAAGCACTTCGCTTCCACCGATCCCGAATATGTCTTTTTCGAAATCATGAATGAGCCGGAGCAGGACGATCCATTTCGCTGGCAAGGTATCCAGAGCTTCATTGCGGAGCAGATCCGGCAGGAGGCGCCCGACCACACGATAATTGCCACGGGCGCACGCTGGTCGGGTCTCGAAGACTTAATGAGGGCCGAACCTATCGCGCTGGCCAACGTCATCTACACCTTTCACTATTACGAGCCGTTTCCGTTCACTCATCAAGGAGCCACATGGACGAGTGCGCAAGTACAACTGTTGCGTTCCGTTCCCTATCCGTCCACTCCCGAGGCAGTGCAGCCAAACCTCAGGCAAGAACCAACACTTGCGGGCCAATTCTGGCTGGAGCAGTATGGCTTGAACCGCTGGGATTCGCAGCGCGTGGACGCGACGTTAGGCTTTGCCGAAAAGTGGTCGCACTTGCATCGCGCCCCGGTGTATTGCGGGGAATTCGGCGTGCTGCGCGACTATGTAGAGCCGGCGATGCGTGCGCGATGGCTGCAAGACATGCGTGTAGCGTTGGAAAAGCACAAAATCGGCTGGGCCATGTGGGACTATCAAGCCAATTTCGGCGTAGTGACCAAGAAGGACGGCAAGACGGTTCCCGATCCAGAGGTTCTGAAAGCGCTCGGGCTAAAGAAATGAGCAACACTTTGTAGAGGCTCTCATGCGTCTTAGCCGATTAACTCTGATCACGATCGTACTGGCAATGGTACCCTGCGCCATCGCCAAAGACACGTATGAAGTCAAGGTCGAGAACAACGTGGGCGTCAAAATGCGCGACGGGATCACGCTACGTGCGGACATCTACCGGCCGCGGGCAGAGGGCAAATTCCCGGTGATCCTTGAGCGCACGCCGTACGACAAGCGAACTGGCTCCGGTTTCGGGCTCAGAGCCGCRGCGCAGGGCTACGTCTACATCGGGCAAGATGTTCGCGGCCGTTACGCTTCCGAGGGCGACTGGTACCCGTTCAAATACGAGTCGCAGGACGGATACGATAGCGTGGAGTGGGCCGCCGCGCTGCCGTACTCGAATGAAAAGGTTGGCTTGTTTGGCGGGTCTTATGTCGGGGCCACGCAGATGTTAGCCGCCATCGCCGCACCGCCCCACCTGGCTGGCATCATGCCAGTCGTGACCGCTTCCAACTACCATGAACAGTGGGCCTACCAGGGCGGCGCTTTTTCACAGTTACTTGCCCAAGCATGGTCGAGCGCTCTTGCTATCGACACTCTGCAGCGCCGCGTGGGCGCCAGCGCTCAGCCTTTTCACTGGGACTTCAAACGCTCACCGGCAGATTATCCCGTTTTAGACCCAGGAACGTCTAAGGGTCTGGCCGATTATTACTTCGATTGGATTGCCCACCCGGGCTACGACGACTATTGGAAACAATGGTCCATCGAAGAACATTTCGACAAGATCCAGGTTCCAGGGCTGCATGTGGGTGCCTGGTATGACGTATTTCAGGATGGCTCGATCCGGAATTATCTAGGAATTAAGAGCAAGGGAGGCAGCGAAGCGGCTCGCAAGGGTCAGCGGTTAATGCTATTCGTGGGCGGGCACGCCGGGGCGGGGCAAAAGATCGGCGATGTCAATTTTGGCAAGGCGTCTGTCCTGGACACCTGGGCGCTCGGCTTGCGCTGGTATGACTATCTGCTCAAGGGAATCGACAACGGGATGGCGGCGGAAAACCCGGTGCGTGTCTTTGTGATGGGCAAGAATGCCTGGCGCGATGAAGCCGACTGGCCATTGTCCCGGGCGAAGGTCGCGCGCTATTTTCTACACTCCGAGGGACATGCGAATTCGCTCACCGGTGACGGAACGCTGAGCACAACACCGCCCAAAACTGAGCCTGCCGACCGCTACATCTACGACCCTGAGGATGCAGTGCCAACCCAAGGTGGGCCAGTGCTGGGAGATGTCGTGCACGTCCCGCCGGGGCCGCTCGATCAGCGTGCGGTAGAAGTACGCCCTGACGTGCTTGTTTACACCACGCCCGCTTTCGAAAAGGATACCGAGGTGACCGGGCCTGTCAGCGCGGAGCTTTTTATCAGCTCTTCTTCCGTCGACACGGACTTCACCGGCAAGCTAGTCGATGTATGGCCGAACGGCTTTGCAGAGAATCTGACGGACGGAATTCTGCGAGCGCGCTACCGGATTTCGATGGAGAAACCAGAGCTGATGAATCCCCGCGAAATATACAAGTTGACCATCAACTTGTGGTCCACTTCCAATGTGTTCCTGGCGGGCCACAAGCTACGGTTGGAAATCGCCAGCAGCAACTTTCCGCGTTTCGACCGCAATCCTAATACTGGTGGCAGCCCCGAGAGCGGAACAAGGAAGACTAAGGCGACCAACATGATTTACCACGATCGCGAGCACGCCTCGGCTTTGATCTTGCCGATCGTGCCCTGAGGTCGCACAGGGAATGATCGTGACGCGAGTTCGTTGGTGAGCTTCCGGCGAGCATGCGTAAGACGGTGTGTCCGCGACGGCTGGTCAGTGCAGTTGCCCGAGAAATAGAGTATTTGTTTACCGTGCTAGAATCCTTGAGCCAAGAAACTTGTAGTAAATGAGTCAAGTTTTATGCAGCCAGTTTAGCGCGATCGACCCAGGTGTCGATTTCCCTGCGAACCAGATCAAAGCTCGTCCGCAGGGGAGTGGGAACGGGCGAAGCCGAGGGCAAGATCATTCCGAGGCCTGTCCGAAAGACCCGGGCCCAGGCACGAGTGCAGAACAAAGCGGTTCGGAGTCCAAAATCGGTGAGACGATAGCGGTGCGACTTTGGAATGCGTTCGATCATTCCATGCAGACGCAAGCGTCGCAAGTGATAGCTCATTCGGCCTTGCGTAAGTTCTTCGACCGGTAGGCCGAGCAATTGGGCGAAGTGCGTGCGCAATTGGCGATTGGAGAAACCGGCGGGCAGCAGTTCGAACAGCAGCATGGCCCGCCACAACGCCTGCACCGTTGGATCGGCCAAGCGGAGAGCCGCGACACGTTGTCCTTCGACGACACGTGGGCGTTGCAGTTGTTGTAGCGTTTCTTCGGCCAGCAAAGCGTCGTGCGTGAGGGTCTCGACTTCGAGTACGCGCCGGTTGGCAGCAAAGCCGATCTTGCGCAGCGCGGGCAAGTTGGCCAAACTCTTGCCGATGTAGAAATCGCGCGTATTGTTGATGGTGGTTTCGGTGCGCAAGGCTTGCCCTTCCTTGTGATATTGCTTGATGCGCGTGCCTTTGTAATCGATGTGCAAGGAAGGGATCACGCCGTCGGTGATGACGCGCGTGCGGAAAGGGCCGGGCGTACTCTTGGTCACGCCACGATCAAAGATCAACTGCATTTGCTTGGGACGGCCCAGATCGAGATTCTCGCGAATCATGTCCTCAAACAACACGCGTCCGCTCACGGGACGATCCAACACCTGGGTCAGCGACAACTCGATCTGCCAGATCGAAAGTTGATAGCGATACCCGGCAGCGCGATCCGCCGAAGGGTACGGATGCGGCAGACGCGACAGCCACTTGCGCATCAGCGCATCGATTTTTGCCGCCGACAAACCATCGCAGATATGTTGTAACCGTTTCGGGTTCGTGCAACTGCGGATGCCGTTATCCAAGGCCTCGTAGCCGATCCCCTCGCGCTCCAGTTGGCGTTTGGCGTACTCGTGCCCGTTCAGACACAGCTTGGCGTTATAGGGGAAGTAGGAACAGAACTTCAGGAAGAACGGGCCAAAGTTTTCATCGACACAATAAAAGTAATAATGATTCACCAGCGCCGTCGACTTCACGATCCAGGCGTAGGCCCGCTTGGTTCTGGGGTTGTGGCGCTTCTCGGTGCGATACACGTTGCATTTCTCCTGCGCCTTGCCGATAAACACCACGCCGTCGGTCACCTCGCGCTGGGCCCGCATTTCGGCAGCCACGTCTTCTTTCCGCTGCCCTTTGAGAAATTGCACCACCGGAATCTTGTTGTCTTCCGCGAACCGTTCGATCTTTTGCACGAACGCGCGGGTAATCGGCTCCACCGCGTTGGTTGAGGCCACCTGCGCTTTCCTCTGATGGCGAATGTAGGCCACCGCCCCCTCCGTGATCTGCAAGCGCGGCACGATGGCGTTCAGGTACATCCGGTCGATCGACTCCACTTCCAGCGTCACGTGCTTCTTCAGCACCTCGGCGGCGGATTGTGGTAGCTTCGTCTTCGGCTCCGCCGACGGGGTGCCTTTACGGCAAGGTGATCGCTTTCGCGTGGTCCCATTCATGGAGGCCATTGTCCTCCATCTCATGCACGCCGACGGAGCTTACATGATTACCGGGCTGGGGCGGAGCCCCGCTGGTGTAGTGTCCAACAAATAGCTGTACATTTATCCAGGTATGCCGCATACTATGACATGCCCCGGATTGCTGTGCCCATTGTGCTATCCCGAGATCAGATCAGACAGATTGACGATTGGCTTGCGGCGCTGGGAACTCCACAGCAAGTAGCACTGCGTTGCCGCATCCTCCGCGAAGCGGGAGGTGGCCGATCCGAGGCGGGTATTGCGGCGGCGCTTGGCATCCATCGCAACACGGTGCGGTTGTGGAAACAACGCTTTGCTGAACGAGGGCTGCAGGGCTTGTGGGAGATCGCGCCGGGCCGTGGACGCAAGGCGACCTATAGTGCCGAGCAGGTCAAAAAGGTGATCGATCAAACCCTGCAATCGAAGCCGAAAGGGAGCACGCACTGGAGTTGCCGGCTGGTGGCGGCCACCCAGGCCATGAGCAAGTCCACGATCAGCAATCTGTGGCGCAGCCATAACCTCAAGCCGCATTTGACCAAGACCTTCAAGTTGTCGCGCGATCCCAAGTTCCTGGAAAAACTCACCGACGTGGTCGGCTTGTATCTAAATCCGCCCGACAAAGCCATTGTGCTTTGTGTCGATGAAAAGAGCCAAATACAGGCCTTGGACCGCACTCAACCGGGCTTGCCGATGAAGAAGGGCCGCTGCGGAACCATGACGCACGACTACAAGCGAAACGGAACCACCACGCTTTTCGCCGCACTCGATCTCTTGCAAGGCAAGGTGATCGGCGACTTCCACCAGCGTCACCGCCATCAGGAGTTCCTACAGTTTTTGCGCCGCATCGACCGCGAGTTTCCTGGCGCCAAACCGCTCCATCTGGTGATGGATAACTACGGCACCCACGGCACGGCCGAGGTCAAAGCGTGGCTCAAGAAACACCCGCGCTTTGTGCCCCACTTTGTCCCCACCAGCTGCAGTTGGCTGAACCTGATCGAGCGCTGGTTCGCGGAACTTACGAACAAGCGTATTCGCCGTGGTTCCTTCTTCAGCGTGGCCGATCTGGTGGCCGCCATTCAGGAGTTTCTCTCCGCATGGAACGACAACCCCAAACCCTTCGTCTGGACCGCCACAGTCGATTCCATCCTCGCCAAACTCAACCGTTGCCGCCAAACTCTCGAACAGATTCAACCCGGCTGCTCTCTTCCAAAATCCCGCAAGAGAAAGGTGAGCTAATTCTTGGACACTACACCAGCGGGGCTCCGCCCCAGCC
>JRHI01002276.1_pt1 | contig 13534 bp, 11 predicted proteins | sample 215371 | NCBI WGS metagenome assembly JRHI01 (sample SAMN02929681, study PRJNA255918) | sediment metagenome | biome: cave system; feature: Ice Cave; material: Sediment; isolation source: sediment from deep within a dark volcanic ice cave with no known source of... ...
ACAATCCGCAACAACGCATCCGGTGCAGTTCATCTGGTTCAGTGGACTAGATTCCAACTTCTACAAGTGTTTGCGGATTGTGTCCACGACTGGCAGCTGCTCGCCGTGGAAATCTTCTTGCCACTGCGCACGCACCGCAAGCGCGATATCCATCTTGAAACCGTCGATGAGTGCGGGAGTCTTGAGCTTCACTTTTTCGACTGTCGCCGGAAGCGCTCTCCAGAAGCGCGCCAGCCGCACCGTTTTCTTCGCGAGCGCGGCGGCGCTTCCGGCCCGTGTCTTTTCGCCGCACGCTGCATGCAGCAACAGGCCGGATGCAGCGTGCGCATGTATCGCTGTCGATTGCACAGTTATATCGAGATCCCACAGCTCGCGGCCGGCGCCCGCGCGATCGTTGTCGTGCATTAGCTGGAGCGCCCGTCGGACGCCGCGCTGGAACATCGCCAGGGCCGAGCTGTAGAGAGGCTCCGACCTTGATCGAAGCGCATCGGCCAGGTGGACGCGCGCAGGATCAGATTTCTTCGCAGAGGTCCCCTCAACGTAGCGCTTCACCAGCGCGTCAACGGTAGCGGCTGCATCGTTGTAGTCGCCGATCTCACCCGTCCTGGCGAAGGCTTCCGGGCCGACCGCAATGAAGAATCGAGTGGCCTTCAGCGCGAGATCGGCTTTGCTTGGCTCCAGGCACTGCGAAACCTCGAGGGCAAGGTCGGCCCGATCGGTCAGGTACGCGACCCCGTCGGCGGGTTTCTTATCGGGCGCGCGCACGTCGTCGGCCTTGGTCGAGTTGCAGCACCTTGGCCACCCGGCGGCCCTTGCGCAGAGCGTCGACGCGTTCGCCGAGCCGCTGCATTGCCTGCTCGCGCTCGGCGAAATAGTCGTGCTTGAGATAGACCGATTCGGTGACGCCTTGCGGCGTATGGTTGAGCGCGCGCTCGATTACGTGCGGTGGCTCGCCGAGGCGTCCGAGGATCGATGCGGCGGTGCGGCGCAAATCGTGCGGCGTGAGGGCGTCGACGCCAGCGGCAGCGAATTTCTCTCTCAGCCGCGCCAGCGCACGCGTTGCCGCAAGCGGCGAAATCGGTTTGCCCGCGGAGACGCCGGGAAAGATCCAGTCATCGCCCTCGACGTGCCAATCCTGAGCTCGTTCCAGCACCTTGATCGCGGCGCCAGACAACGGCACGCGATGCTCGCGTTGATTCTTCACGCGAGCGCCGGCGAGGATCCAGCGTTTGTGCTTCGGGTCGATTTCGGACCAGCGCGCGGCGTGCGCTTCACCCGGCCGCGCCGCTGTCAGGAGTTGAAATTCGATGACGGCCTTCGTGATCTTCGAGATCCCAGGCGCAGCGCCGAGCACCGCGAAGAAGGGTTTGATCTCCTCATCGCTGAGCGCCCGGGTCTTCGGCGTGTACGGTCTTGGATTCTTGAGTCCGGCAGCGGGAGAGACGTCGAGGTATCCGGCCTCGATGGCGAACGCGAACATCGCTCGGAGCGCCTTGAACACTTCCAGCGCTTGACCTGGTGCGCCGCGATCCATCACGCGGTTGACGACCTTCGCCAGGATCCGCCGATCGACTTGCTTGACCTTGAGCGGTCCGATCAGTGGGATCGCATCCAGCTCGAGCGTTCTGCGCCGTTCTTCGCGTGTGCGCTCCGTTGTCGGTGTCCGCGCGAGCCAATCATCGAGCAGCTCGGCGACCGTAGGCGCGGCTAGCTTCTCCGCGGTGCGGACGCGCGCCGCGTGCTTCGGCTCGGGCGCATCGCCCTTGCGCGCTGCGCGCGCGAGATCCGCCTGCGCGTCCGCCTTCGCCCGCGCTGCGCTGAGCCCGAAAGTTTTCGAGTACTCGCCGAGCGTGAGCGCGCGATCGACGCCGCGCATCTTGTAGCGGAAGACCCAGCGCTTGAGCCCTGACGGCTCAACGACGAACCAGAGGCGCGGCTCGATGCGTTTCTTGTATCGCTCGGCCTTCCGCTTGAGCGCCCGAAGCTTTGCGTCCGTCCAGGTCGCCATGCAACCCCTTCGCGTTTAGGTCCCACTTTCGGTCCCACTTTGCGCAGAATACCACTGGACGGTCCCGAACGGGTCCGGATCGTGTAATACTGGTTAATCAACGATTTAGTGACGGTCCCGAACGGTCCCGAACAGGGCCTAAACCGCCTCCTAAGGGGTAGGTCACACGTTCGATTCGTGTCGAGGGCGCCAATTCCCGTGGATGCCCCGCCGTTGGTCTAATATTTGACCCACCCAGACGCGTGGAGCCAGCGCCGGGCGCTCTATTGCGCGATGGCTTCAGCACCGACAATGGCCAATTGATCATCGATGTCCACGGTCTCACGATCATCGACCCGGCGCCCGCAAACAACAATCGGCGCGCCGGTCGGTGTGGTGATCGTGGGTCTGCTTTGACCGCCGCCAAGCACTCGCCTACACTCCAACCTGCTGCTCGCGCTGCGTAGCCCTTAAGCTCTCTATAAAGGCGCGGCACAACTCTCTCTGGAGGAGACTACATGCATCATCTCACCGCAACGCGGGCCGCGTGGCGACCCCTCGCCGCGGCCATGATCACTGTTGGGCTCTGTGCGTTTTCGACGAGTCACGCGGCATCATTCGACTGGGGTAACGGCGTCACGGGCAGCTTCGACTCGACCATTTCGCTTGGCGGCTTGTGGCGAGTGAGCGGTCGCGATCCGGCCTTGATTGGGATCGCCAATGGTGGCACCTCGCGTTCGGTCAATGGCGATGACGGCAATCTGAACTATCGCAATGGCGAACTGGTCTCGAGTCTGATCAAGGGCACGCACGAGTTCGAGCTGAAATACAGTAATTTGGGTCTGTTTACGCGCGGCATCTGGTACTACGATCACGCCGCCGATAACAAGCATGAGTTGGGACCCCAGGCCCACAGCCGCCTCAGAAGCCATGTCGACGTGCTGGATGCTTATGCATACGGGCACTTCGATGTTGGCGGACAGAAATCCGTAGTGCGCGTGGGCAATCAGGTAGTGAGCTGGGGCGAATCGACGTTTATCGCCAATAGCATCAACTCGATCAATCCGGTCGATGTTTCCAGATTGCGCGCACCTGGCGCCGAGCTGAAAGAAGCCCTTATTCCGACGCCGATGATCTGGGCCTCGCAACAGATCGGCCAAGGATTGTCGATTGAAGGTTACGTGCAAGCGAACTGGCAAAAAACGCGGCTCGATCCGCGCGGCAGCTATTTCTCGACCACGGACGTGTTCTCGGATGACGGCGATAAAGTCTACGTGACCTTTGGCCGACGCAAGGACCAGCACTTTCCGGTAACCAATCCATCGCGGACCCCCGGGCTTGCGCCGATTTACGGGCCATTCGACCCCGCTGCCTCGGTATGGGTGCCACGCGGCGATGACCGGACGCCGTCCAACTCCGGTCAGTTTGGCGCGTCGCTGCGCTACCTTGCGAGCGCGCTCAACAACACCGAGTTTGGCGCCTATTACCTCGACTACCACAGCCGCACGCCGATTGGCTCGGTGAAGAAAACCACGTTCCCCGCGTTGGGCAGCGGAACGACCAACTTGCTGACGGGCTCACCGTTCATCCCGGTCGCGGCCAACAGCGCCAACGGCAGCGCCAGAATATTCCTGGAGTATCCGGAAAATATTCACCTGTTTGGCCTGTCGGTCAACACTGCAGGCCCATGGGGTATCGCACTGCAGGGTGAATACTCGTTCCGCCAGAACCAGCCCTTGCAACTTGGCGCGACGGACCTGGTGCTGGCGGCGCTCAATCTTCCCAGCCAGAACGCGCAGAATCCAGCGGACATTCCGCTGGGCAGTGAGATCACCGGCTACAAGCGCGTTCACATGCATCAATTGCAGGCGACGGCCACCAAGGCGGTGCCGCAGGTCTTGGGCGCGGAGCAGTTCGTGTTCGTGACTGAAGTGGGGTTCAACCATCTGGATCTGCCCAACGGTTTGCAGTTCGAAGGTTACGGCACACTCTTGCCCGTACTGCAAAGCTCCGCCAACCTTGCCTCCGGTGGCTCGGCACAACCGGGTGGCTGGGCGACCGAAAATTCCTGGGGCTATCGCATTGCGTCACGCCTGGAATATCCGAACGCAATGATGGGAGTGAATGTCAGCCCGCGCGTTGCCTTTTCACATGACGTGCAAGGCGTCGGCCCCAATTTCAACAAGGGTGCGAAGGCAGCTACGATTGGCGTGGGCTTCAGCTACCTGCAGAACTGGCAGGCGGACTTGTCGTACACCGCGTTCTTTGGTGGCAGAACTTTCTGCGGCACCGACGTGGCCGCGCTATCTGCAGCGGCGATCGCCGCCGGGCAGCCGCTTAGCTTTTGCTCCTCGGCGAACGGCCTGAAGGACCGCGACTTCATCGCATTCAATGTCAGCTATTCATTCTGATGACTTCGCCCCAACAGAGGATAGGAACCTTCACATGAATGAATTTTGTTTGACTACGCATCGCGCATTGCTGCGGCATACGGTGTTGGCGCTTGCAATGAGTCTTGGCCTGTCTGGCGCCGCATTCGCGCAAGATGCCAGCCAGCTCGGAAAAGCCCTCACTCCGGTGGGCGCTGAAAAAGCCGGCAATGCCGCGGGCACCATTCCCGCATGGGACGGCGGCCTCACCAAGCCGCTGGCCGGGCATAAACCGGGTGGCCATTACGCGGACCCGTTTGCGGCCGATCAGCCCATCATGACCGTCACGGCGGCAAATGCCGAAAGCCAGAAAGACCGGCTCACGCCAGGGCAACTGGCACTGTTCAAGACCTACCCAAGTTACAAGATGGTGGTCTACCCAACCCGCCGCAGCGCAGCATTCCCGCAGCAATACTACGACGAGACCATGGCGAATCCGCCGCGCGCCAAGCTGGCACCGGGCGGTAACGGCGTGGTCGGCACGACTGGCGGAGCGGCGTTCCCGGTGCCCAAGGATGGCACCGAAGCGATCTGGAGCGCCCTCACCCGATACCGCGGCGACACCTACACCTTGAGCTGGAGCCAGGCCGCGGTGGCGCGCAATGGCGAATTCACCCCCGTGCGGTTTGAGTACGAATATGATTTTCAATACGGCGCGCTCAACAAGAAGCCTGCCGAGCGGGCAGATAATCTGATCCTGTTCTTCTTGCAGACTATCACCGCCCCTGCGCGCCTGGCCGGTCAGGTGCTCCTTGTGCATGAGCCTATCGATCAGGTTCGTCAGCCGCGCTCCGCGTGGACGTATAACCCGGGCCAGCGCCGCGTGCGCCTGGCCCCGAACATCGGCTACGACAATCCTGGCACCGCGGCGGACGGTCTGCGTACCAACGATGATTTCGGCATTTTCGCCGGGGCCACCGATCGCTATGACTGGAAGCTCGTCGGCAAGAGGGAAATTTACATTCCCTATAACTCCTACAAGATCACCGGCAACACGGTGAAAATCGCCGACCTATTGAAACCCAATCACTTGAACCAGGACCTCGCTCGCTATGAACTCCACCGCGTCTGGGTCGTTGATGCGACGCTCAAGGCCGGCATCAGCCATATTTATTCGCGCCGCACGTTCTACCTCGACGAAGACAGCTGGATACCGGCGCTGACGGACAAGTACGACGGCCGCGGCGACCTGTGGCGCGTGGGTGAATTGCATTCGATCAATATGTATGACATCCCCATGCAATACGGGACGCTCGAAGTCCATTACGACCTGCAAGCCGGCCGATACATCGCGATGGGGATGCGCAACAATGAGCCGACGTTCTATGAGACGGTCAAGCGCACGCCGGGCGACTACACGCCACAGAACTTGCGCGGGTTGGGAACGCGCTAAGTTTGTCAGCCTGACAGCATCGCAACATTGACAGGTTGAGTCCGCGCCGCATCGTTTTCGCCGGATTTCCCTGCTGGTTCTCATTGCGCATACGCGCGAGCCGGAATCCCCGCCGCGCTGCAATGGTGACGTGTGTAGTTGTCGCTTTCTTTTCGCCGCTTCAGGCCCACGCTGAGCTTCAGGGCACAGCGGGTGAATCCAAACTTCGCACGGAAAGTCAGATCTCACCGCGCATGCTGTCGCGCCTCCTGCTGATCGCCGCGACCAGCGCGGGTAGTCGCGTGGTGGCGGTGGGTGAGCATGGTTACGCGATCTATTCCGATGATCAGGGGAAAACCTGGCTGCGCGGCACCACTCCAAGGCGCGCGATGCTCACAGCCGTCACATTTGTCGATGACAAAAATGGTTGGACGGTGGGCCACGATGGACAGATTCTTGGCACCCGGGATGGCGGCGCGACATGGACCGAGCAACGCTACAGGCCCAACGACAAACAGCCGCTTTTCGCCGTACGTTTCAGCGACAAGGAACATGGTATCGCGCTGGGTGCGTACGGACTCTTTCTGGAAACGGCGGATGGCGGCAAGACCTGGACATCGCGACCCATCATGCAAGAGGACAAGCACCTCTACGCCGTAGAAAGCGATGCTTCCGGTCGCATGGTGATTGCGGCGGAGGCCGGCACTCTGTTGATCTCGGCCGATCAGGGACGCACTTGGGTCACCGCGACGTCGCCATACAAAGGATCGTTCTTCGGCCTGGCCACGACGGCCGACGGCGCGTTGCTGGCATACGGGTTGCGCGGCAATATTTTTAAGTCCGCTGATTTCGGCAAGACCTGGAAGCCCTCCGCATCCGAGAGTACAGCGACCCTGCAAGGCGGCGCGCGCTTGGGCAGCGGCGAACTAGTGCTGGTAGGCAGCGCAGGCGCAGTGCTCACCAGCCATGACAATGGCGCGAGCTTCCAGCGCGTCTCAGGACAGCGAGCGATGACCTACTCGGCGGTGCTGCCGACGGAGACCGGTGCGTTGCTGTTCGGCGAAGCAGGCGCAGTACCCTTTTTGCCGGCAACGGTTGCAGCCCGCCCCCCACCGAATACCGCAGCCAAGCCGTGAGCGTTCAAAGCGTAGTCAAGCGCCTATCTGGTTGGCTATTTGGCCACCGTCGCATCATGCTGGCGCTGTTTGCGGCAATTACCGCTGCGCTGGTGCCAAGCGCAACGCAGCTGCGCGCCGATGCGGGATTCAAAAAAATGATTCCGCTGACTCACCCCTACATGAAGACTTTCGTTGATTACGAAAGCACGTTCGGGGGCGCCAATCGCGTGGTCGTCGCGCTGTTGCGCAAAGACGGCACGATTTTTGATGCCGCTTACATGAAGGCGCTGAAGGCGGCGACCGACGATGTGTTCTTCGTACCAGGCGTCGACCGCGCGACGGTGCAGTCGCTGTTCACACCCAACGTGCGGTTCATCGAAGTGGTCGAGGAAGGCTTCGCCGGCGGCAACGTAATCCCGGCGACGTTCGGGGGCACCGCCGCGGATCTGGCAACCGTCGCCATCAATGTGCAAAAAGCCGGGTTGGTCGGCCGCTTGGTAAGCAACGACTTGAAGGGCGCGCTGATTCGTGCAGACTTGCTGGACGCGGACCCACAGACCGGCAAGCGTCTCGCGTATGCGTCGGTTGCTCAAAAACTCGAAGCCATTCGCGATAAATACCAGAATGCCTCGACCGACGTGGCCATCATCGGATTCGCCAAAGCGGTAGGCGATATTACTGACGGCGCGCGTGAGGTGCTGCTGTTCATTTTCGTCGCTCTTGTGATTACCGCGCTCCTGCTCCGCTGGTACTCACGTTCGACCGCGCTCACAGGTGTCGCGTTGGTCTGCGCCGTGTTGCCGGTGCTGTGGCTGCTGGGCCTGCTGCCCCTGATCGGCTTTGGAATTGATCCGCTGTCGGTGCTGGTGCCGTTTCTGATTTTTTCGATCGGCTGCTCCCACGCGGTCCAGATGACCAATACGTGGCGACTGGAAGTCCAGGCCGGAGCGGAAGCGCTGGACGCCGCCAAGAGTGCATTTTCCAAACTTTTTGTTCCAGGCGCGCTGGCATTGCTGACCAATGCGCTGGGTTTCTTGGCGATCATGTTCATCAAGATCGACATCGTGCGCGAGCTTGGTTTGACCGCGACGCTGGGTGTCACCCTGATGATCGTCACCAACAAAATGGTGCTGCCGATCTTGCTTTCCTACTTGCCGACCGAAAGAATCGCAGCCGCAGGCACTGGAGAGGCAGCCGCAGGCATCGAGGGCACGCACAGAATCTGGCACGCCCTCTCCCGATGCGCCGAGCGGCGCGTGGGTGTGTGGATTATCCTGGCCAGCGTCGTGCTCGCCGGATTCGGTGCATGGAAGGCCAAGGACCTCACGGTTGGCGATTTGGGTCAAGGCGTACCCGAATTGCGCGAGGACTCGCGCTATAACCGCGACAGCGCGGCAATCACCAGGAATTTCGCCATCGGCGTCGACGTGCTTGCGGTCGTCGCGCAGAGTCATAATGTGCAGGGCGCGTGCACCCAATTCGACATCGTAGATGCGATCGATGAATTTGAATGGGCGATGAAAAACGTCGATGGCGTGCATTCGACGCTGTCGCTGCCCGGTCTGGCCAAGAGTGTCAACGCAGGCTGGAACGAGGGTGCGGTGAAATGGCGCGTGCTCTCGCGAGCACCCGAAGTGCTCGCGCAATCGGTTACCCCAATCGATACCAGCACCGGGCTGTTGAATTCCGACTGCTCGGCCATGCAACTATTGCTGTTCATGAACGACCACCAGGGCGCGACCTTGGCGCGCGTGGTGCAGGCGGTCAAAGACTACAACACCGAATTCTCCAAACGGCCGCTCGCCACTCAGCTCGAATTCAAGCTGGCCAGTGGCAACGCGGGCGTGATGGCAGCGACCAACGAGGCCGTGGCCGCCGCGAAAATCCAAGAGCTGGCTGCTCTGTTTGCTGCGCTAGTGCTGATGTGCCTGCTTACCTTCCGCTCGGCGGCTGCCACAATGTGCATCATCCTGCCGCTGGCGTTGGTGTCATTGCTCAACAATGCACTGATGGTCATGTTGGGCATCGGCGTCAAGGTCTCGACCTTGCCGGTGATTGCGCTGGGCGTTGGCGTCGGCGTCGATTACGGCATTTATTTGTATGACCGCATCGAGGCGCACTTGCACGACGGGCTCCTGTTACGCGAAGCATATTATCGCGCACTGGTCGAACGCGGGGCGGCGGCGGCATTCACGGCCGTCACGATGTCCATCGGCGTCGGCAGCTGGGTGTTCTCCCCTCTCAAGTTTCAGGCCGACATGGGTCTGTTGCTGTCGTTCATGTTCTTTGTCAACATGCTGGGCGCCGTGTTCCTGATGCCTGCATTGCTGGCGTTTTTCCTGGACCGGAAAAAACGTGCAGGTAGGGTCCTGGCGCCGGCCGCGTCACATGGCTAGAGCGCGGCAAACCCATTGCGCGCGGGCGGCCCGCCTCGAGCTCGCAATCCTCGGGAAGCGGGACAGAAATTGACGCAGGAGCGGGTGCGCCATTCGTGAAATCGTCGATGAGTGTCAGTCTTTTCTTGGCGATCTAACGATTAGATAGACGTGCGAGAGCGACACCCGCCGATGGCTTGGGCGCAAACCGGAAGGAAGAGAATGATGAACTTTGGATTTAACAGCCTCTTGGGCGTACTGATACTCATCGCTGATATCTGGGCGATCATCAATATTTTCCAAAGCTCCGTTTCCAATGAGAAGAAATTGATCTGGATCATAGCGGTCGTGCTACTGCCGCTGTTGGGCCTGATCCTGTGGTTTTTCCTGGGACCGCGGAACCGCAAGGCATAAGACTGGTAATTCGTGCGCAGCAACTACCCGTGATTGCCATGGGGCAATACAGTCGTCTCCGACGCAAACACTATAATCACGGGTATGAACCCGCCCCAGGGCTCGCGGCCGACACGTTATCGCATCGCCCCGCTCAATCCCCATGCGCATGTGTTCGAGGTCTCGTGCACGGTCGACGAGCCGGATCCGGCAGGCCAATCGTTTCGTCTTCCGGCATGGATTCCCGGAAGCTATCTGATTCGCGAATTCGCGCGGCACTTCGTGTCGGTCCGCGCGGAATGCAATGGCTCCGGCATCGGCATACGCAAGACGGCAAAAGATATCTGGCAGGCCGACCCCTGTTCCGGGGCGTTGACGATGATCGCCGAGGTGTACGCCTTCGACCTGTCGGTGCGTGCAGCCTATCTCGACGGCAGGCGAGGGTATTTCAACGGCCCTAGCGTATTCGTGTGGCCGGTCGGACAGGAACAGCGCCCGTGCGAGGTCGAAATCGTCGCTGCTCAAGGCGAGGGCTACCGCGAATGGCGCGTTGCGACCAGCCTGCCGCGCGCGGGCGCATCGCCGTACGGGTTCGGCCGCTTTGCCGCGGCCAACTACGACGAGCTGATCGATCATCCGGTCGAGATGGGAAGTTTCGATCTGGTCCATTTTCAAGCGGGCGGCGCACGGCACGACATCGCGGTCACGGGCAGGCATCGCGGCGATCTCAAGCGTTTCTCGCGCGATTTGCAGCGCGTGTGCCAGGCGCAGGTCGACTTGTTCGGCGGCGCGCCGGAGAGCCGCGCACCCGTCGATTATTACCTCTTCCACGTGCTCGCCATCGGCGAGGGCTACGGCGGGCTCGAGCATCGCTCGAGCACCAGCCTCATCTGCAAGCGCGACGAGCTTCCGCAACTCGGCTCGATCGGAGTCGGCGAAGACTATCGCTCGCTGCTGGGCCTCGCCAGCCACGAATATTTCCACACCTGGAACGTCAAGCGCATCAAGCCATCGGCGTTTCTGCCCTACGACCTTACGCGCGAAAATCTGACCGAGCAGCTCTGGGCGTTCGAGGGGATCACCTCTTATTACGACGACCTCATGCTGGTGCGAAGCGGCGTCATCGGCGTCAGCGATTACCTCGAACTCCTGGGCCGCGATATCACGCGCCTGCTTCGCGCGCCGGGACGCTCGAGGCAAAGCGTCGCCGAATCCAGCTTCGATGCCTGGATCAAGTATTACCGGCGGGACGAGAACACGCCCAATGCGGTCGTCAGCTATTACCTCAAGGGTGCCTTGATCGCCCTGGCACTCGATCTCATGCTGCGCCGCGCGGGTGTGACTACGCTCGACGAGGTGATGCGGGCACTATGGCAGCGCCATGGAAAACCGGGAATCGGCGTGCCGGAGAATGGTGTCGAAGCACTTGCAGCGGAGCTCGCGGGCATCGACCTCACGGATTTCTTCGGCAAGTATGTCCACGGGACCGCCGACTTGCCGCTTGCCGAATTGCTCGCCCCGTTCGGTGTCGATGTGATGTTACGGGCCGCGGAAGGCGCGAAGGACAAGGGCGGCTCGCCGGGGAAGCGCAAGACCGCGCGTGCCTGGCTGGGGGTGGTGCTGGCCGCTGGCGCGGAGCCGCGTCTCCAGCATGTCCTGAGCGACGGACCCGCGGAACGTGCCGGGCTCGCGGCGGGAGACACCCTGGTCGCGATCGATGGTATTCGCGCCTCCGCCGAATCCCTCGAACGCGTTCTGAAGTTCCGGGGAGCGGATGATGTGGTGAGCGTGCAGGCTTTCCGCCGCGACGAGCTGATGGAATTCTCGGTGGAGCTGGACGCCGCACCTCTGGAAACCTGCTGGCTCGCGCTCGCGGATGACGCCAACGCCGATGCCCTGGCGCGCCGAAGTGCATGGCTCGGCCAGAGCCCAGCCAATCCTTGACATACTAAAGTACTCGTCGCTCGGGAACGACGCCCTGCGACTCGGGTCGTCCGCCTGTACGTGAAACCTAGATCTTCAGTGCCGGATTGAGCGTATAGACGCCCGTCAGCGATGCCTGCGCCAACACCCGGCCGGCAAGAGCGATCAACGTGTCCGGTCCGGTAAAGTTGCCGATGACCGCAAGGCGCGGCACCTCGATCGCGTACAGCGTGAACACGTAGCGATGGATAAGCTCGTCGTTCCACGGCGGACATGGCCCGTCGTAACCGTAGTAATTGCCGCTCATGTCCTTGTCCGCGGCAAACCATCCCGTATAGTCGTTGAGTCCCTGCCGGGCGCCGCGCTCCGCGGCGGGACCTGGCTTGCCGCGCGCTGTGACGCCCTTGGAGAATTCACCGCGCGCGATGGGCAGTGTATTCGGCGGCAGGTCGATCAGCACCCAGTGGAAAAAATCGACGCGCGGCAAGGACGCGGACACCGAACGCCCTTCCCGGTTGACGTCGTCACCGCGGGAAGGCACGTCGGGATCGTGGCAGATCAACACCAGCGATTTTGTATCCGGCGGCAAGTCGCTCCACGCGAAATCAGGATTGAGATTCGCGGATTGTTTGACATGCACAACGGCGTCCGTGACGCAAAATGCGAACTCGCCGGGAATGCGCTGCCCGTCGGCAAATGCGGTGGTCATGAGCCGCATGGTGAGCTTCTCGTGCTGTGCTATGTGACGTCGAGCGTGCGAGCCAATCGCGCTATGACGCCTTCCAATGCGGCGGCACCGTCTTGTCGAAAAACGGCAGCGCCTCGATCCGTGCTTTCCAAGACGCGATCGCCGGCGGGAGCATCCCGTCGGCATCGAGGTCCGGCAACTTGATCTGCGCGCGCCTCAGAAACGCGACCATAGGATAGAACGCAAAATCCGCGGCCGACAGTGGCCCCGCGAGAAAATCGCCGCGCATCGCGCTTGCAAACTTGCCCAGCTCGCCGACGACCGTTTTGCGCGATTCGGCGATCACCTTCGCGTCTCGTTCCTCGGGCTTTTTCCACCACGCCTGATCGAGCAGTTTGTCGGACTCCACGCTGTAGTAATTGTCGACTTCCAAAATCAGTCGGCGCACCAGCGCACGCGTTTTTGCGTCGCCCGGGAACAGCGGCGCTCCGCGCCCTGGGTACGCCTCGTCGATGTACTCCACGATGGCGTTGGACTCGTAGAGCGAAAAGTCGCCGTCGACCAGCACCGGCACTTGATGGCGCGGATTGAGCGCCAGGAATTTCGGCTTGCGGGTGTCGCCTGCCGAAAACGACAGCACCTTGAGCTCGTAGGGGAGCACCTTGTGCTCGAGCGCCAGTTGCACGCGCCAGGCGTAGGGCGAGCCCGAGCCGTAATAAAGGGTTAGCGCCAATCTATTCTCCGTCGTTCTGGGTTCGGTTCTTTTTTTTCGCCGGATCCGCGGCTCCAACGCCCGCGCGCATGGCTTCGAGCGACGCCTTTTGCAACTCCATCGTCTTGATGCTCATCTGCATGAAATTCTGGCTCATGGCGAGCCAGTTCTCGATCACCCGCAGCTCGCCGATCTTCCTGTCGATCTCTGCGGGATCGAGCGTCGCGAACATGGTCGCCGGGTTCGGAAATGGCATGCTTGCGGCTGCTGTGCCCGGCGGCGTGAAACCGGGCACCGGCATGCCGAACGGATTCCACATGCGCTGCATGAACTCGAGCGCCTCCTGCGGCGTAAACGGTTTCGCTGGCTGGCTGGGCATGAGGGTTTCTCCTTGCGCGCAGGTGCGGTCGCCCTGCGTTTTCCGCTATTATGCTCTCATGGCCGAATCGGCTGCTCCGTTCATGAGTTCATTGCAGGCGATCGTCGGCGATTTTCACGTCATCACTGCCGCCGCCGACGTCGCGCCCTATATAACTG
>JRHI01002277.1_pt1 | contig 13531 bp, 10 predicted proteins | sample 215371 | NCBI WGS metagenome assembly JRHI01 (sample SAMN02929681, study PRJNA255918) | sediment metagenome | biome: cave system; feature: Ice Cave; material: Sediment; isolation source: sediment from deep within a dark volcanic ice cave with no known source of... ...
CTTCTCAGTCTTGCTCGTCTTCGCCTTCCTGTTTTCAACCATGGCCGCTGCTGATGGGGGCATGTGCCTCTATAACGAGGCTCCTAAGAGCAAGATCAAGGCGAAGTACGGATTTGAACTGACGCAACAGTGGCTCGATCACGTGCGCCTTTCCTCGGTACGGTTCAACAATGGCGGGTCGGGATCATTTGTGTCCGCGGACGGCCTGACGTTTACGAATCACCACGTCGGCGCGGGGTGCGTGCAACAACTGTCCACCCAGGGCCGCGACTACATCAAGTCCGGCTTTTACGCCAAAACCCAGGCCGAAGAGGCCAAGTGCCCGAACCTCGAACTCAACCAACTCGTCGGCATCGAGGACGTCACCGACAAGGTAAACCTTGGGATGAAGCCAGAGATGTCGGCGGCCGAAGCCGGACAAGCCCAGCGCGCAAATATGTCGCGAATCGAAAAGGACTGCGCCACTTCCACTGGGCTGCGCTGCGATGTCGTAACTTTTTACTCGGGCCAGGTTTACAACCTTTATAAGTACAAGAAGTTTACGGATGTGCGACTGGTGTTCGCCCCCGAGTTTGATATCGCCTTCTTCGGGGGCGACCCCGACAACTTCACTTATCCGCGTTACGATCTCGACATTACATTTTTCCGTGTCTACGAAAATGGCAAGCCCGCCCATCTGGACAACTACTTGCAGTGGTCGCGGACGGGAGTGAAGGATGGTGACTTGATATTTGTGTCTGGGCACCCCGGCAACACCAGCCGGCTGCTGACCATGGCCCAGCTCGAATATCTCCGTGACGTGCAATACCCAGCGGCTTTGAGCATGTACAAGCGGCGCATTACGCTGCTGCAGGAATTCAGCAGTCAGTCGGAAGAGAACGCTCGTATTGCGAAGGAAAATATATTCGGTCTGCAGAATTCGCAGAAAGCGGTGACAGGTTTCCAATCGGGATTGCTCGACAAATCTATTATGGATGCTAAAGCTGCGGACGAAACCAGGCTGCGTACGGCCTTCAAGGCCAATCCAAAGAATGCAAGCGGTGGTGATCCGTGGGAAGAGATTGCACAGGCTATGAAGCTGCAGCGCGACATCTTCCTGCAGCTGACTTATGTTGAGCGATTGCGGGGATTCGCGTCAGGTCTGCCGGAGACAGCGCGTGTTCTGGTACGTGCCGCCGCCGAGAAACCTAAACCAAACCAGGACCGGCTGCGCGAGTTTCGAGATTCCGCACTGCCTTCGCTGGAGCAGCAGTTGTTTTCGACGGCGCCAGTCTATAAGAACCTTGACACGGCGCTTCTCGCTGACTCCCTGGCAGATATGAGGGATGCGCTGGGCCAGGACAATTCCGACGTACAAAAGGCTCTGAACGGCAAGGCACCGGCCGACGCGGCAAAAGAGATTGTCGCCAATACCAAGCTCGACGATGTTGCCGTAAGAAAACAACTGTATGAAGGCGGGCAGGCCGCCGTCGAGGCGAGCACCGATCCGCTCATTGTTCTCATGCGCGCCATTGACCCGGACGCTCGCGCCGTCCGCAAGCAATTCGATGACAAGATCGATTCGCTCGTGCGCCGGGACGGAACCGTGATTGCAAAAGCTCGCTTCTCACAGAGCGGCTTCGCACAGCCGCCTGATGCAACGTTTACTCTTCGCTTGAGCTATGGAGCCGTGAAGGGCTATCAGGAAAACGGCAAGCCAATTCCCTACTCTACAAGTGTGGGTGGTGCCTTTGAGCATGCGGCTGAGCACAACAATCAGGCACCCTACAATCTTCCGGAAAGCTGGATGAAAGCGAAATCCAAGCTGGACCTGAAGACTCCACTTGACTTCGTTTCGACCGCGGACATCATTGGTGGCAATTCGGGATCTCCCACCGTAAACAAGAAAGGTGAACTCGTGGGCATCATCTTCGACGGCAACATCCAATCGCTGCCCTGGAACTTCGCCTATAGCGATGTGCAGGGACGCGCGGTGTCGGTAGACTCGCGCGGCATTCAGGAAGTGCTGCGCGGGGTTTACGGTGCAACTGCTCTCGCCCATGAACTGTTGGGAACCAAGGCACAGGCGGCGAAGGCGGGCACAAGCAAGTAAGCTTGCCTAACTCGGGTTGCAAGTATCCGCGTGAGTTATGGGGGCGTCCAGGTTTTGCTTTCGCTATGAAGTCTAAATAGGCGGGTTCAGGCGGGCCAAATACTAAGCGCAGTCTTGCTCAGGATCTGCTCCTGTACCCGAAGGCTTAACGGCAGAGCGCGAAATTCTTCGAGATTCTTCTTGATATCGGGCACTCCGGGGCCCGGCCAATCCGTCCCGAAAAGCGTCTTGTGGGCGATCTCTTCAAGGCGCGGGAAGTACTTCAGTAGAGTTTTAGGCGGAATGCCGCTGATATCAAGATAGACGTTGGGATGGCGGCGGATGAGAAAGAATGCGGTCTGCATCCAGAGGGGGCGGCCACCGTGAGCCAGCAAGATCTTCAGTTTAGGGAAGTCCACCGCAACATCGTCAACGTATATCGGATCGCCGTATTTGTTTCGGGCCCCAGGGAAAATAGAAGTACCAGTGTGGAACATTACCGGGACGCCGTTGGCTTCGGCCGCGCGATAAATGATCTCCAGTTCCTTCACGCCGTTTAGGTAGTCGTTCGGAAAAAGCAATTGATGTGGAGGATGAATCTTGATCATGCGGATGCCGAGCCGCAGGATCTGCTCGGTATCGGCCATGACGTTGGTGGTATGCCGCGGATGCAGGCTTCCACAGGAGAGCAGTCGTTTGGGATCAGCCTTTACATAATCGGCAATGAATTGATTTACGCCGCTGGTGAAGCCGATCACTTCCGGTGCAACGTAGTTGATCAGGGCAGCGCGGTCGATGCCAGAGGCGTCGAGATGGTTCAGGAATGCCTTGGGCGAGCGGCAGAATTCAGCGATTTGATCGAAGTCCGGCCGCTTCCGTTTCATCAGTTCAAGGGCCTGGGGCTTGAACATCTCCATCGGTTGAATGTGGATGTGGCAGTCGGTAATCATGGTCGGCAGAAGGGCTCGCGCAGAAAGAATACCAGACGCACTAGTTGGCCGCCGCCGCGAGTATTGCGCGCTTGGTAAACACGCGAATCATCTCCCGCCGATATTGAGGCGTGAGCGCCGACGTGGTCAGCGGCTTTGCCGTCCGGGCCGCCAGATCGCCCACGGCTTCGGCCAGTGCTTCGTCCATGGCTTTGCCGGCCAGCATGGCGCTTGCGCCCTTCAAGAGCATGGGTGCGGGATTCACGGCGGTGATCGCGACGCGGGCGTCGTCCACCTGTCCGTTGGAGCGCCTCATGGCGACGGCGACGCCGGCAAGAGGGTAGTCGATCGATCCGCGGACGCGCAATTTTCGATAGATGCCGCTGTAGTTCGCCGATCCTACAGGCAAGAAGATGCGCGTAACCAGTTCGTTCGGCTGCAGCGTGCGGTAGTTGTCACCCAGGCCAGTGTAAAACTCCTGCAAAGGAATGCGACGCACGCCGGTGGCGCTTGCGATTTCAATTTCGGCGTCCAGGCACAGCAGCGCCGGAGGAGTGTCGCCGGAAAATACAGCCCAGCATTCTGTTCCACCGGGTGCGACGTGGCATAAGTCGCCATCTTTCTTGATGCAGAAGCCGCAACCTTTGCGCCAGGTGAGCGATTGGTTATACCAGAGGCATCGGGTATCAAGGCAGATGTTGCCGCCGATCGTGCCCATGTTGCGCAGAACCGGCGAGGCGACGGTCGCGGCGGCCTCAGTCAGCACTGGATAGCGTTGCCGCAATACGTCGGATCGTTCGATGGCCTTCAGGCTGGTCAGCGCTCCAATCTCGACACTCGCGTCAGAGCCAGCCTTTATGCCCTTCATCTCCGCGATTCTCCGGAGATCAAGCACGTACTCCGGCTCAAAAAGTTTTTGGCGCATCGAGGGAATCAGGTCAGTGCCACCGGCAATGATGCGGATCGGAACGTGCCCGGACTGCGCGAACGAACCGCCCGCGCCTACAGCAGATGTATGCTGGGCCAGAAACTTAACGGCCTCGGCGACCGTACGGGGACGCAGCAGTTTGAATTGGGGCAGGCTCAATCCGAACCTCGTGCCGACACTTGCCCATCACGGCTGGCTGGGTCGAGCGCATGCCGCTGCGGCCCTTTGCCCTTGAAACAAAGCGCTCCGCCATGCTCCCGAAAACGCTTAGGCGCGGTCGGGTCGACTCCCTCGGTAAGATTCAATGCCTTGGCATGATTTTTAATGCGCAGCGCCGCCAGCACGCGCTCCGGCGTGAACGGACACTCATGCAGCCTCACCCCAACTGCATCGTAGATGGCGTTTGCAATCGCAGGGATCGTGGCGGCCAGCGATCCTTCGCTACATTCCTTGGCGCCAAATGGTCCTTCCGGATCGATACTTTCTACAATGATAGGTTCGACCGCCGGCGACTCAATTGAAGATGGACTCCGGTACTCGAGCAGCCCGGCATTCATCAGCATGCCATCTTTCCATACCATCTCTTCCGTAAGCGCCTGGCCCATGCCCATCCACACCGAGCCAATAATCTGGCCTTCCACCGAGACTGGATTCAACGCACGGCCGCAATCATGCGCGGCCCACACTTTGTGCACAGTCACTTCACCGGTTTCCTCGTCCACGCTAACTTCAGCGACCTGCGCGGAATACGAATATGCCGGCGACGGTCCCACGCCTGCGCCTTTGTGCCTGCCCCCTCGCGCCTCTTGCGGGGGTGCATAAGAACCGGTCCCGGTGAGTGCGCCATGGAAATCAATCGCGGCGACGACAGCTTCCTCGAAGGTCATCCATTCTTTCGGGCCTTCTTCTTTGCGCTTCTGCTGCAACGAGCCGCGCAGGATCTGCCCTTCCACCCGCCCGCTTACCGAAGCCTCAGGTGGTGCGGGGCGGACACTCTTGTCCGCCAACGCTGCCCGCGAAGACGCTGCTTCATCTTTTCGGCGAACCTGGTCGCTCCGAAAGATCAGATCTTCCGCCGAGCAACCCATCTTCTTTGCGGCCGCCGCTGCGATCCGCTTCTTCACGTCCTCCGCAGCTCGCAACGTCGCATTGCCGGCCATAAACGTCACGCGGCTGGAGTAAGAACCGATGTCGATCGGCGTCAGGTCCGTATCGGCGGCAATCACTCGCACGCGCGACAACGAACATCCCAGGACCTCGGCAGCTATCTGCGCGGTCATCGTGTCCGATCCCTGACCGATTTCAGACGCCCCCGTATACACAACGACGCCACCGTCGCGGTCGATCTTGATATTTACAGTGGAGTGCGGCATGTCAGAACGGATAATAGAATTGGCCGCGCCGCTCACGTAGTGGCTGCACGCGATGCCGAGGCCGCGTCCACTGGGAAGTTTTCCTTTGCGCTGTTTCCAGCCCGAGCGCTCGACCGTCTTCTCAATACACTCCGGCAGGCCATAACTTTGAACTCGCAGGCCGTTGACCGTGATGCACGGAGGCTTCAGCAGATTCCGCCGCCGAATTTCCGCCGGGTCCATTCCGATCTTTGACGCGAGTTCGTCCAGTTGCGACTCGAACGCGAACCGCACGTTGACGGTCCCATGACCGCGCATAGCGCCACAGGCTGGCTTATTGGTGAGGACGCGATAACCGTCATACTGAATGTTTGGGATGTCGTAGAGCGCGCCGAGCAGCGCCCCGGAGTAGAGAATCGTCACCACACCGTAAGAGCAATACGCGCCGCCGTCCTGCACCACCCGGGCTTTGACCGAGGTGATGCGCCCATCATTCGTCACGCCGGTCTTGAGATCAATGATGGTACGCGGTCGTCCGCGATGCGCCCAAAACACTTCCTCCCGCGTGTACGTGATCTTCACCGGTGCCTGCGCTTTACGCGCCGCTACGGCCGCAATAATTTCGAGCGGGATGACTTCGCTCTTGCCGCCAAAGCCGCCGCCAACAAGGGGTTTGATCACCCTGATCTGCGACATTGGCATTTCCAATACCAGGGACAGCTTGTGTTGTAGGTAGTACGGCACCTGCGTGGATGACCACACAGTTAAGCGTCCCATCCTGCCGGTATGCGGGTCGAGTTCGAAAGAGGCGAGCGTAGAGTGCGGCTCCATGGCCGCGTGCGTCACTTCATTCGCGATGAAGCGGGCCTCGGCCACTTGGTCGGCATCGGCAAAACCTTTGTCGGGATCCCCGAAGACGTGGTGATAATCCTTCTCGAGATTATTGGGTTTGTTGTCGTGGACCAGGTGAGCCTCAGCCTTCATCGACTCTTCGGGATCGAAGTAGGCGGGCAGCACTTCGTAGTCGACCTCGACAAGTTCAAGAGCTCTCTCTGCCGTGGCTTCGTTAATTGCAACAATGCAAGCCACGTTATCGCCCACATACCGAACTTTATCGAGCGCCAGCGCATGCTCGTCGTGTCCGACAGGAAGAATCCCATAAGGATTGGGAGCGTCATTGCCGACCACAACCGCAACCACGCCGTCTAGCTTCTCAGCGCGGCTGGTGTCGATGCCCGCGATGCGCGCGTGCGGGTAGGGTGAATGAAGAATCTTGCCGACCAGCATGCCGGGCAAGCTGAGATCGTCGGTATATTTGCCCGCCCCAGTGGTCTTGCCCGCCGCGTCGATCATGGCGGTGGGCTTGCCGATAATAGAGAAATCACTCATTCAGTTGTCATCCCCGAGCTAAGCGAGGAATCCGCTTTCTGCCAGCAGCGAAACGTCATTTTGCCGCCGCCATCCCCTCTCGCTCCGCCGCAATCGCCGAACGGATCGCTTCATACATCTGGTTGTATCCGGTGCAGCGACAAAGATTGCTGCTCAATGCATCGCGAACCTCAGCCTCCGTCGGATCAGGGTTCTCCGCCAGTAGCGACTTTACGGTCATGACGAAGCCTGGCGTGCAATAGCCGCACTGTGCCCCTCCCCAGTCTCCGTAGGCCTTCTGGATCGCGGCCAGACTTCCATGCTCACTCACACCCTCGATGGTTGTGATCTCCTGTCCTTCACAGCTCGCAGCCAGCAGCGTACAGGCCATCATGGCGACGCCCCCCACGAGCACGGTGCATGCCCCACAGGAAGAATCATCGCAGCCGCGTTTGGAACCGGTGAGTCTCATATCCTGTCGAAGCACATCCAGCAACAGCGCACTGGGCTCAATGGCGAGTTCGTGCGTGCGGCCGTTGACTCGTAGCTCGATGAGTTCTTTTTTCATTAGTAGACTTTGGCTCTTGGCTCTTGGCTCTTAACCTGTAGCTGTTAGCTCTTAGGCTTAGCCAAAAACTTCAGAGCCAAGAGCTAAAAGCTTCTTTAATACGTCGGCACGTTCCCGTCGACCGTTCGCGACCACGCATCGATTCCTCCGCGCATAGACTGCGCCTTCTCGAATCCTTGCTGCCGCAGCCACGCAGTGACGTTCAACGAGCGGACACCGTGGTGGCAGACGACTACGATGTGATCTTCCGGGTCGAGTTCCTGATGCGCACGCGACGCCACATCCCCCATTGGAATCAGCTTCGCTCCCGTCATGGACGCGGTTTCAATCTCCCATGCCTCACGTACATCGAGCAGTGTGAATGCGTCGCCCTTGTCGAGCTTGGACTTAACTTCTGCGGGAGTGATCTCGTATTCCATCTCAGACGTTGGTTACGATCCTGTCCACTTGGGCTCGCGCTTCTCCATGAACGCGCGGATTCCTTCATGAGCGTCCGATGTTTTCATTAACTCTTCCAGATAAACTTTTTCGGCTCGCGCCAGACCTTTGTCGAAGTGCATGGCATCCCAGTTGTAGATGGCTTTCTTAGTCACCGACAGCGCCGCTGGACTGAGTTTTGCCAACCCCTGCACCGCCTCGTCGAGCAAGGTGCTCAACTCATGATCGGGCGTCGACCGGTTGGCCAAGCCAATCTCGGCCGCCTCTTTCCCGCTGATCGTTCGCCCCGTCAAAATCAGTTCGGAGGCCTTCTTCTGACCGACAAGCCCAGCCAGTGCGGTACAGGCCACCGGCGGATAGCATCCCAGCTTGATCTCCGGGAATCCCCACTTGGCCGACTGTGTGGTGTAGGCGATATCGCACACCATCACCAATTCCGCGCCCCCGCCCAGGCAGTGCCCGTGAACCGCCGCAATCGTGATTTTCTTGCTGGCCACGAGAGCGCGAATTACGGTATGAAACTTGACCAGCATCCATTCAACTTTGTCGGGAGTATGCGCGGCCACATCCACGCCTACGGAAAATCCATTCCCATCGCCGCTCAGCACAACTACGGAAATATCTGCCCGCGCTTCGATTTCACTTAGGGTCAGCGACAAGGCTTCCATCATGGGAATATCAATGACATTCAGCGGCGGATTGTGCAGGACAACACGGACTACCGGAGGCGTAACGTCCACCGCGAGTCGGCTAAGGAATAATCCCACAGAAGTTCCGGTCATGGTTTTTTCCGTGTCTCTACCTCTGTGGTAAAAAAGCTTAAGTTACAAATTGATCGCCGACTTCCGCACTTCTCCAATCGACGCCAAAGGATCGCGGGCGCCAACCTTCTCCGCTATCCATTTCTTTTCTGTGCCAATGATGTCGAGCAGCAATTTCCTGTCCTCGGCGGATGGCATATAGTCCTTCAAGTGCTGCTCATAGGGACGATCGTCGAGCGCCTCGCCGGTTTGAGCGTGAAATTTTTGCCCCGACCAGCGGCCGATGGCACGATTGAACTTGATGTTCGGCGCATAGAGCTTGGGCTCCCCCGGCCTCAGCGAATTGTTAAAGCGCTCGATCAGGCCCGCAACTTCGTCGCGATAGAGATTGCGGTTGTAGTCGTTCAAATCGTCGAGGTCGGGCATCTTCTCGTTCTTCGGCTCGTCGTAGCGTCCTTTGACACCCCACACATAGGCCCAATGTGCCGACGAAGAATGGTCGGTACCGAAGAGATCATAGGAGCTTGAAATCCATTTGTTAAGATATTTTTGAATCAGCCATGCGGGAACCACGCCGGCTTCCACAATGCGGCGCAGGCCGTCGTTCCCCGTACCCATGTGGAAAGCCTCTTCGCGCAGCATGTACGACATGGACCGACCTAACGGTGCGAAGGCGGAGTATTTCAGCATCTGCAACTGAAATTTCCCATCGCGATCGACGAAGTCGGTGTAGGTGAAGAAATCCATCCAGTTATCGACGTCGACATTAAATGCGCCCAGCAGCCGCTTGTTTTCAAACGAACGCCGCTCCAGCATCTTCTGCGCCTCAACTTTTCCTGAGTAACCGAAGTGGTCCACCAACAGCGCGCACATTTGCCAGCCGTGGCGCATCTCTTCGATCATCACCCGCAGAATGGCGCGGCGGTCCCAGTCGGTAGGCGCGTTTTCGAGCAGGTTTCGCTGCTGCTCGACGCTGGCAAACTCCGTATCCCCCTGGTAAACAATCATGTTCATCAAAGCGTCGCGCATTTGTTGCGTGGGGATCTGCCGCAGGTTCTCCCACTTACGCTTACCCTTGTATGAGCCGAACTCGATTTCTTCCGTGTCGATCGCGCCGTAAAGCGTATCGAAATGAAATGTGTCGATCTCGCTGGTATTGACGCCGATATCTTTGCGCCAGTCGTTGAATAGCCCAATCCAGTCGCTGAACGTCCCGATCTTTGCTACTTTTCCAGGCATAGCCTATTTCCCTCACTTCTTGCGCTGCGAACCCGCACTGCTAATGGCTTCCTCAGCCCATGTTCAACCACACCGTCTTAATTTCTGTGTAATGCTCCAAGGCATTCGCACCGAGCTCGCGCCCAAAACCACTGCTCTTGTATCCACCAAATGGCAAAGACGCGTCCATCAGACCATAAGTATTGATCCACACCGTCCCGGCCTTTAACCGTCGGGAGACGCTGTGCGCCTTCTTCACGTCACGCGTCCAGACCGCCGCGGCCAGCCCGTAGGGGTTACTGTTTGCCTGCTCGATGACGTCGTCCACGTCGTCAAAAGTGAGCACCGCGAGCACCGGACCGAAGATTTCTTCCTGCGCAACCTTCATGTCGTTCTTCACGTCGCCGAAAATCGTAGGCTCGATAAAGAATCCTTTGCTTCCTTCGATCTGAACGCGATTGCCGCCGGTGAGGAGCTTCGCACCGTCTCTCTTCCCTGCCTCGATGTAGCCCAGCACCGTCTGCATCTGTTCCTGGCTGACGATTGCACCCATACGCGTCTTGGGATCGAGAGGATCGGCCGGTCGCATCTTGGATGCGCGGCCTACCAGCTTCTCGGTGAATTCGTCCTTGACCTTGCTTTCCAGGAACAGCCGCGAACCGGCGTTGCAGACTTCGCCCTTGCCGTAGAAGATTCCGTTAATCGCGCCTTTGACGGCACTGTCGATGTCGGAGTCGGCGAACACAATGTTGGGCGATTTGCCACCTAGTTCGAGCGTCACACGCTTCAGCGTGTCAGCCGCGCCGCGCATGATTTCTTTGCCGACGGCGGTCGAGCCTGTGAACGCGATCTTGTCGATGCTGGGATGCTCAACGATAGCTTTGCCCGTCTCGGGGCCGCCGGTAAGAATGTTGATCACTCCCGCCGGAAAGCCGGCTTCGATCACCAGTTCGCCCAAACGCAATGCCGTCAGCGGTGTCTGCTCTGCGGGCTTCAGCACTACTGTGTTACCGCAGGCCAGAGCTGGACCCAGCTTCCACGACGTCAACAGAAGCGGAAAGTTCCAGGGAACAATAAGGCCTACGACACCCACCGGTTCGCGCAACGTGTAGGTAAATGCACTCTCGAAGCTGTTGACGGTGTCTCCGTGAATTTTCGTCGCCCAGCCCGCGTAATAGCGCAGAACGTCAATGACCATCGGCAGGTCGACGTAGCGCGACTCGAAGATCGGTTTACCATTGTCGAGCGTTTCAAGCTCCGCGACCTCGTCGATATTTTTCTCGATCAGGTCGGCGAGCGTCCAGATCATCCGTCCGCGCTCACTGGCCGAGAGCTTGCGCCAGGCACCGTTACGGTCTTCAAAGGCGCGGCGGGCCGCCTCTACCGCTCGGTTCACGTCGGAACGAGAAGCCTCCATAATCTGGGTCAACACCTCGCCCGTCGCCGGGTTGACGGTGTCGAACTTCTTTGCACCATCAACCCATTGGCCGTCGATGAGCAAGCGTCCCGGGCTCAGTCTTGTTTTTGTTGCTGCAAGCATCGGTAAATTCCTCAGTAAGTTTTTACTGTTAGCTCCCAGATTTCGGTCGCTGCCGACCTTCGCTCGTCATGGACGGGCGGGAGCGCCCGTCCCCCGACGAACTGCTACTTCGCTTTGAATACCGCCGGACGCTTCTCGACATATGCGGCCAGGCCTTCTTTCGCGTCCTCGCTTTGAAACAGCAACTGCTGGTTCTCGCGCTCGACCGCCAGGGCCGACTCCATCGGGATCTCCCATCCCGTCTGCACCGCGCGCTTGATCCGCCCCACTGCCTTGGCGGCTTTGTTCGGAGGACAGAATTGCTTGGCGTACTCCATTATGTTTTCCATGAATCCGTCCCGGTCGTAGATGTCGTTAATAATTCCCAGCTCTTGTGCCTCTTCGAACGAGAAGGTATTGCCCGTTACCATCAACTCGATCGCTTTGCTTTTCCCCACCAACCGGGAAAGCCGTTGCGTGCCGCCGGTGCCCGGAAGTACGCCCAGGTTCACCTCGGGCAAGCCCATCTTTCCCGCGTCTTTCCTGGCGATGCGGATGTCGGCAGCCATTGCAATCTCGAGCCCTCCGCCCACGCAGTGCCCGTTGATCGCGGCAATCACGAGCTTCGGTGTGTGCTCCAGCCGCAGCAGCATTTCGTTGGCATGCAGGCAAAAGTAATACTTGAATGTAGGATCGACGCTGGAAAGCATTTTGATGTTTGCGCCCGCCGAGAAAAACTTGTCGCCAGCCCCCGTCAGCAGGATCACGTATACATCGTTTTCCATGCGTGCCTTTAGGATCGCTTCGTCGAGCTGCCGGTTCATCTCGTAGGTATAAGTGTTGGCCGGCGGATCGCACATCTCGATTATCGCTACACCGCTATCTTTGCGGTAATTCACAAGCTGCTTCGTAGTTTCGCTGGATACCGGCTGCATCGTCGTCGCCATGTCTAAGACTCCTTAATGTTTCGCAAAATGTTTAGTACGGTGGTCTAATCTATTTCGAACCGTTATTGTTTTGCCCCCCTGCGTCCCTTTGCGCTCATAGTCACTCCTCGCAGGAAAATGTCGCCCATCTCGCGGGCCACATCCATTGCGTCAGCATCCACGCGGGGGTTGTGCCAGGTGTAAATCCAATTCATCATGCCGAACAGGCTGAGCACGGCGATCCGGGTGGAGAACTCCAGTGCCCGCTCCCGCTTCAACTCGTCCAGCAAGCCCACGCAGATGCGGTAATACTCGCGTTTGATGGCCGCCACTTCGGAAGCAAACCCGTTCTTCAAAACCTTTGCCTCATGAGACAGCACTTTCATCGCTTGCGGGTTCGCCAGAAAATACTCCAGATGGTTGAGGATAAAGATGCGAACTTGCTCTTCAGGATCGCTTACGCCGTCGAGCCGATTCTTCAACCGTTGCACGATCGTACTGAAAGTGTGCTTCTGGATAAGGAAGAGAAGCCGTTCCTTGGATTCGAAGTAGTAGTACAGCCCCGCCAGCGACATGCCGCTTGCTCGCGACAGATCGCGCATAGAAGCGCCTTCGTATCCTTTTTGACAGAAAACGTCAGTGGCGTGAACGAGGATTTCCGCCAGTCGACGATCAAAACGCGATACCGGCGGGGCCACGACACGATGCTGTCGTGGGGATACGCGCGATGCTGTAGAGGGGCTTCCCATCCCGACAAGTCCAGCAGCTAATTCGAACGTTCGTTCGAACGTAGTATACGGCAACGTAGTCCAGTATTCCACTAAATCAAATTAATTCAGGCTAGTTCCTTATATCCGCCATCAGGCGCTCAACCTCCGCCTTGGCGTCGGCGGTAAGCGGCAACAGGGGCAGGCGGGCCGGACCGCCGTAGTAGCCGTTGACGTCCATCGCGTGCTTCAGGGCCGAAATCCCAAATTCGCTACCCACCCGCTGCGCCGCTATGCTGATCCGCTCTTGCTTCAGGCGCGCAAGGTCGCCGTCGCCTTCTTTCCAGGCCGCATAAATTTCGTAACACGCCGTCGGAGCCGGGCAGGCGAACGCCAGGATTGCCCCCACCGCACCGGCATCAAGAGAAGGATGAAGTTTGTCCGCCGCGCCGACCAGTACCTGGAAGCCGATTTCCTTTTGCCGCGTCTTCATCTTGCCGACTACCGTCACTGCTGTCGACGACGGCTTTTCCAACGGCGAACCGGCGGGCCCGGTGGCTCGCGCTTTTGCCGCACCCGGGGAACTCTCCTCGTGGCCAGCCATTGACCCCACCTGAACAAGCTGTCCACCTGCGCCATTGGCTCCCGGCGAACCCGACGCAGCTGCCGCGAACATGCGGGGAGTGAACGCTTCAAAGGTTTCGGTCACGGTAGCGCTGCGCTTGATGTGCCGCACACCATCTACC
>JRHI01002278.1_pt1 | contig 13526 bp, 10 predicted proteins | sample 215371 | NCBI WGS metagenome assembly JRHI01 (sample SAMN02929681, study PRJNA255918) | sediment metagenome | biome: cave system; feature: Ice Cave; material: Sediment; isolation source: sediment from deep within a dark volcanic ice cave with no known source of... ...
CAAGATCCGTACAGCTGAATCCCGCACGGTCATTTAGTCTTATCCCCATCGGTGTTCCCGTCGCCAAGTTCCGTTGTCAGCCCCAGGGAGCTGTAGGGCAGTTTGCCCTCCATTCCGGGCGCGCAAGAAACTCGGCTGGACACCTGGTCGGCTTTCTGGCATACCCCCGCCTTCTCGCACATACAGGTCGAAGACTTAGCGGCGGCGTCGGTTAGCGGGGGCTAACCACGAATGCCTATCGGGTCGGGCTGCCGGTCACAACCGGTGGGGCCGGGGGAGGGAGCCATGCGCAGACTTGGGGTTTGGGGGTTGGCAGCGGCCCTGCTGCTCGGCTGGAGTAGCGTCGCCATGGCGGCGCACGACGACTCTGGCGACGATGCGGACGTCAAGCCGGCGGCGAAGGAAAGCAGCGGCTGGTTCAGCCACTGGTTCGGCCTGGGCAAATCCTCGACGCCGGCCAGGAAGACGGACACGGATAAGGAGAAAACCAAGGACAAACCTGCGAAACTGCACCGGGCCGAGGCCCGCCCGCAGGACGACGGGGCGAGCGTGCGGGTGCGCGAAGAGGCTGCCTTGCTGCGGCGCATGTCGGTGTGCGACAAACTGCGGCAGGTCGCCGAGCAAACCAACGACGCTGAACTGCACAAGTTGGCGGATCAACTCGACGAGCGTGCTCTGCAGGTCTACTACCAGCGTATCGCCGATTTGCCGGCCAGCCATGCCGATCTCGACCTGGACGAGAAGGGCTCGGAGAAACACTGGGACCAGAATGAGGTCGGAGCTGCCGGTATGCCGGCGGTACCACATACGGTGTCGGCACAGTCGCTTCACAGCAGCCGTTCGGCCGGGCGGGAGGATTAACCTATGAAGACTCGTTGGTATGTCCTGCTGCTGTTCTCGGGGTTGGTCGCCGGTTGCGTTTGGCTACCGAAGGCGCAGAACGAGAAGAAGCCGGAACCGCCGCCCGTGACCGCGGCAGCACCCACGCCACCGAAGCCGAAGCGGCCGACCGCCCTGGTCGCGCCCGAACAGGTCAATGAGACGAACGCGAAGCAGATGGCACAGACGTTGTGGGATGAGTTGGACCGCGATTCGCAGTCGGGAATGGGCAGCGGTAAGAGCGACTAGCTAAACAATCGGCCCGCGGCGCAAGCAAGGGTTTCCAGGTGGCCTTGCTTGCGCCACGGGCTGATGTCACTCTGCTTCCGCAAACTCTGCCAGGCGCTGGCTCCGCAACGGCTGCCGCAACTTCAGCAGCCCGCGTGCCTCGATTTGCCGGATGCGCTCGCGGGTGATGCCGTAGGCCCGCGCTACTTCTTCCAGGGTGCGCGGCTGGCCATCGCGCAGACCGAAGCGCAACTCGATGACCTCTCGCTCCCGCGGCGTCAGCGAGCGCAACACCTCGGCGATGCGATCGCGCAGCAGGTGCTGATCGACCATGTTACCCGGATTCACGGCTGATGGATCGTCGAGGAAGTCCTCCAGCGCCCGCTCACCGTCGCCGCCGAGCGGCTCGTGCAGGCTGATCGGATGCCGGGCCACGACCCGCAGCGACTGCGTCTCTTCCGGATCGGCGCCCAGGACCGCAGCGATCTCCTCCACCGTCGGTTCCTTGCCGTTTGCCACCGACAACTCACCGCGAACGCGTTCGATGGCAGCCAGCCGGCCAACCTGGTGACACGGCACCCGTACAGTACGGGCATGATCGGCCAGGGCTCGGGTGATGCCCTGGCGAATCCACCAGGTCGCATAGGTGCCGAACTTGAAACCCAGCCGGTGTTCGTACTTGTCCACGGCCCGCATCAGGCCGCGGTTCCCCTCCTGGATCAGGTCGGAAAATGGCAGCCCCTTGTTGCGATACCGCTTGGCAATCGATACGACCAGGCGCAAGTTCCCCTCGGCCAGTTCGCGGCGGGCCTTCTGATAATGGGCACGCCGCGAGTGCTGCGCCCGCACCAGCAGGTTGAGCTCTTCTGGCATGAGCCGCACTTGCAGGAGCAGCTCGCGTAGCTGCTTGTGCAACTTTGTCCGCCGTTCCCGTTCCGCCGCCGACCGGGCATTGGTCTGCACCTGGTTGAGCGAGTTAATATCCTGGGTCAGCGTGGCCAGTTCCTCGGTCCACCATTCGACCAGTTCAATCCGCGGCGACAGCTCCTCGGCCAACTTGACGGCCTTGCGGAGACGGCGCCACAGGTCGCGGCGGAGACGGCGTTGAGCGGTCGCGCTGCCGGCGCGGAGCAGGGCCTGGAAGTCCTGGCGAGAGCCGCGGAGCAGTTGCCGGATCGTCCGGACGTTGTACGGCATGCGCTTCTGGATTTGCTCGCGGCTGCGGTCCAGCGTCTTGATGACGTCAATCGTCGGATCAAGCGCGAGCTGGCCGGCCATGACCTGCTCGAAGGTATGGACAACCTTCTCCAGGGTGCGCCAGCTCATGAGGGCGGCACGGCGAAAGCGGCGCCGCACCCTTTCCAGGCGGCGCGCCAACGTCAATTCTTGCTCGCGGTTGAGGAGAGGAATGGCACCCATCTGGCGGAGATAGAGGCCAAGGGCATCATCCGCGCCGTGGCCGTCCTCGCCCTCGACGACTCCAGCAACGGCCGGGGTCTCTTCTTCCAGATGTCCGAAGCCTTCCGCGTCGGTTACGTCAGCCAAGGTATGCTCCGCGGTATGATTCCAACCTTCAACACCCAACGGGCGATCCTCGGTCAGGTCCTGCTCAGGCGGGACCGATCCTGCGGATGCGATGGCGTGTCCCCTGCGAAGATCCCGGCCGGACATATTGTGATTCCGTCTCATGCGTGCAGTCCTGTTAGCGGCTCTGTTCCGAAGCCCAATCACGATAAACAAGCAGCCTTCGAGTCCTTGCCTCTGGAGCCCGACCGCCCTGGCAGGCACCGCAAAGCGTCTCCACGGCAAAGCACAAGCGGCCTGCTTGTATCTATATTATACGCAGCGCCTCCAAAGGAGGATCGGGGCAAATCCAACGAGTCAGCCGCGCCACACCAGGCCGCGGTGCCGGAAGGGTGTTGTAGTCCTTGCCGGCGTTGCGGGCTGGTCGGATGCCGCGGGCGATCACCGCTTGCACGTTGCCGACGCCCTGTCCAGCAGTTATGCTACGAAGGGGAAGCAGCCCCGGACACCCCGCCGGGCGGGCGGGTGGCTGTCCTCCCTGCCGCGGTCCCACCCCATGCGAGGCCTGGCATGCACTCCCGCCATCGGTTCCCGCGCCTGATTTCCCTCGCCCTCTTCAGCTGCCTCGTCGCCGTTGTCATCGCCCGCGCAGCCGGTGAGCCGCCCATCCACGAACGCGACCGGCAACACTGGGCATTTCGCAAGCCCATGCGTCCACCCTTGCCCCCGGTGCAGGACACGAGCTGGGTGCGGACCCCCATTGACGCCTTCATCCTGGCCCGCCTGGAGAAAGCCGGCTTACACCCTTCTCCACCGGTGGACCGGGCGACGCTGCTCCGCCGCGTCACTCTCGACCTGACTGGCCTGCCACCCACTCCGGAGGAACAGGACGACTATCTGCGCGACACACGGCCCGACGCCTGGGTTCGCGTCGTCGAGCGCCTGCTGGCGTCGTCACAGTACGGCGAACGCTGGGCGCAGCACTGGCTCGACGTGGTCCGCTTCGCCGATTCGAACGGCTACGAGATCGACGCCGAACGGCCCCACGCCTGGGCTTACCGCGATTACGTCATCCGCGCCTTCAACGACGATCGGCCCTTCGACCGCTTTGTCATCGAACAACTGGCTGGCGACATTGTAGCCAGGGGGCAGGACGTGCGCCAGCACGCCGATCTGCTCGCGGCTGCCGGCTTCAACCGCTGCGGCCCGATCCACCTCGTCAGCGGCAACACCGATCCGGAAGTGAACCGCCAGGAAGTCCTTACCGAGATGACCGGATCGGTCGGCTCGGCGTTCCTCGGTTTGAGCGTCGGCTGCGCCCGCTGTCACGACCACAAATTCGATCCCTTCTCCCAGCAGGATTACTACCGCCTTCAGGCATTCTTCGCCGCCACCCAACCGAAGGAAGTGGATCTTGCCACGGCCGGCGAGAAGGAGGCCCACGACCGGCGTACGGAGGAATTGGAGGTGCAACTTGCTCCGCTGCGCAGACAGGTGGCGCAGCTGGAACAACCCTACCGTACAAAGCTGACCGAAGCAAAAACGCAGGCGCTGGAGCCGAAATACCGCGAAGCCCTGGCCACGGAATCAAAGAAACGCACTCTGGAACAGTTGAAACTGGTGGCCGACGCCCAGACTCTCACCAAGGTTACCTGGGATGAGGTCGTCGAGGCGATGACGCCAGCCGATCGGAAACGCCGCGCAGAGGTACGTTCCCGTATCCACGTCCTCGAAGCGCAGCTGCCATCGCCGGTCCTGCAGGCATGGACCGTCGCGGATACCAGTGCCGCGCCGCCGACCTACCTCCTGAAGCGCGGCGACCCAAAACGGAAGGAGATGCGGCTGGAGCCCGCGTTCCCGCGCGTCCTGACTGCGGCGGGCGAAACTTCAGCCAGCAAGCTCAATCGACTTTCGCTGGCGCAATGGCTCACCCGTCCGGAACACCCGTTGACGGGGCGCGTGTTCGTCAATCGCGTGTGGCAGCATCACTTCGGTCGGGGTCTCGTCGTCACGCCCAACGACTTCGGCCTTCGCGGCATCCCGCCGACTCATCCCGAGTTGCTCGACTGGTTGGCCTGCGAATTCGTCGCGCACGGTTGGTCGGTGAAGCACATGCATCGCCTGCTGCTCCTGTCGAACACCTACCAGCAAGACAGCCGGCTCTCCCCCTCCGCCGAGGCGATGCGCGTCGATCCGGACAATCATCTCCTGGGACGGATGCAGCGGCAGCGCCTGGAGGGCGAGGCGCTCCGCGACAGCGTCCTGGCCGTGGCCGGGACCCTCAATCCGAAGGCGGGCGGTCCCGTGGTACGCGTGCCGCTGGAGCCGGAGGTCGAGGAACTGATCTTTACCGAGGGGGAGCCCGACGGCCTGTGGCACCCCACGCCCGACCCGCGCGAACACACCCGCCGCAGTATTTACCTCTTTGCCAAGCGCAACGTCCGTCTGCCGCTGCTCGAGGCCTTCGATCAGCCCGACACTTTGTCCTCCTGCCCCGTCCGTCCAGTCAGCACGTTCGCTCCCCAGGCGCTGATCCTGCTCAACGGTCCGCTGATGCAGCAACAGTGCAAGGCGTTGGCCAGGCGGCTGCTGCGGGAATGCGGCACGGATGCGGAGAAACAGATCGAGCGCGCTTACCGATTGGCGCTGGCTCGTCCGCCGCGCGCCACGGAGGCAACGACGGCCCGCGCTTTCTTGCGGTCGCAGGCGGACCTGCTGCGCGAGCGCTTCGGGATGCCGGCGAACCAGCGCGAGGGCGCCGATCCCGTGGCGGCAGCCGCTCTGTCCGACTTCTGCCTCGCTCTGCTCAATCGTAATGAATTCCTCTACGTCCGGTGACGGCGCGGGAAGTAGGAATCCGCAAGAGATCCACAGTAATAACTTGCAGGGGCACCTTGTTCCAGTTAGGATAACAAGCAGGGACAAGGTCCAGTCCGGGAGAAGTCCGCGCCGGGCGCGGGCCGGAGATGGATGGCAGTTCTCAGCCACCTTTGGCTTCTCGGGGAGACGATCGATGACAACTCGTGCAACTCGGTTTGGTGCGGCGATGCTGGCCGGCGTGGCCGTCTGCGCCCTGGCCTCGGCCCCGGCGTTCGCGCAGCGAGGGGGGCCAACCTTTCCAGCAATCCGCTACTCGCCCAACATCAACCTGCCCTTCAGTCAGTACGCATCCAACATCGCGACGCTCGGCCGGGCGTATTCTCACGTACCGCCCTACGCGCTTGGCTACAATCCTTATCCTCAGGCTGTCAATTACGGGCCGAGCTTTCCGACCTATGCGCCAAGCCCCCCCTACGGCCTGCCCTACGGCGGCGCGGCCATAAGCAGTGTTGCGGCGTCCCCGTACGGCGCCGCCTACGGTAGCAGCCCCGGCTATGGTGGCAGTCCCGGATACGGTGTCAGTCCCGGCTACGACGGCAGCAACCCCTACAGCAGCTATGCCGATCCCTATGGTGGTGGTCTACGCGGTGCGGCCGCGGCCATTGACTCCCAGGGACGCTTCGAGATCGACTTCCAGAAAGCCCGGCTGATGAATCAGCAGGTGGAGCAGTCCAAGATCGATACTCGCCGCCGCATCTACGACGAGTGGCTCTACGAACGAGCCAACACGCCGACCGCGGTGGACATCCTCGAACGGACGAAGAAGCTGGAACTGCACCGCGCTCTGATCGGGCCGTCGGTAACGGAGATCCTGTCGGGCGCCGCTCTCAACACGATCCTCGACGATTTGCTGAAGAAGCCGACGCTGGGCGCAAGCGGCCAGCTGCCACCGCTGGACGACAGCATTCTGAAGCAGGTCAACGTCCGGCCCCTCGGCACTGCCGGTAACATCGGCGTGCTCAAGGCGATCAAGGACGGGGCACCGCTGAACTGGCCGCTGCCGCTGCAAGGGACGGTGTTCCAGGACGAGGTTCGCCGGGTGAATCAGCAGGCGGCCGAAGCGGTCAAGCTGGCCCAGAACATGGGCCAGGTCGATCCCGGCACGCTGAACAACCTGAAGGACGACATCCGCAAGCTGCGCGCCAAGGTCAGCAGCCCGGCCAACGAGTTGGCGCCGACGCAGGCAATCGAGGCGAACCGTTTCCTCAACCAGCTCGATGATGCAGTGAACGCTCTGCGTCAGCCAGACGTCGCCAATTACTTCACTGAACGGTTCTCGGCCAAGGGCAAGACCGTTGTGGACCTGGTGCAGTACATGAAGAAGACCGGCCTGCAATTCGCGCCGTCGGTCGGCGGCGACGAGGGGGCATACACGGCCCTGTACAACTACCTCGTCGGCTACGCCAACGGCCTCCAGACCCAGGCGAACCCCCGAGAATAGAAACATCTGACCGCAGCGTCAGCCCGCGGCGGCCGCAAGGGGTTTCTCCCCTTGTGCCCGCTGCGGGCTGATTTCATCTCAAACGCCGAGCGCATCCTTCAGTTGCCGCAGCTGGTCGGCAAGGACAGCTACCGTCGCCTGTAGCGCTGTCACCGTCGAACGTAGATCCGCAATCTCCACTTGCGCCTGATTCCAGCGCGCATCAAATGTCTGCAAAGACACGGCCGGAAACGCTGGTGCAGCCGCTGGCGGGGCCGAAAGACCCTGGTCGATCGGCTGCGCGACCCGCACACGCTCCAGTTCGTCGGGCGCATGGAATCCATGCGTCACCACGGTCCCACGCCGGCCCTCCGGCGTCAGGTACACCACCAACCGACGCTCCGTCAGAGGGCGCAGCACCGCTCGCAGCGCTTCCAGATCGGCAATGGGCTCCATGCGGCTGACGCGGCCGCGCAGTTCGCCTTCCGTTTGGGGCCCGCGCAGCAGGAGTTCCACCAGCACGCCCATCTCGATCTTGTCCACGTGCCACGCCTCGTACAGGCCGTGCCGCCATTTCTCAGCGCGGCCGCTGCCGGTGATACGGAGCACCAACCCCTTCTTCTGGAGGTCGACCAGCGTCTCCTCGACCTGGGTGTCCTCGAGAGTGAGCACGGGGTCGCGGTTCGACTTCTGGTTGCAGCCCGTGACGAGGGCGTTGATAGTCATGGGGTAAACGTCCGGCGTCGTCTTCTGCTTCTCTCCGAGAACGCCCAGGACGCGCCGTTCCAGCAGCGACAGCACCGGCCACGCCGTCGGGGTCGCTTCGGGTTCGGAAGACATGGTTGCTCCTTCGAGGTTGCCTGGGATGTTCCATCACGCGCGTGGTTCGGCGGGCGGTCGCCAAAGGACGGTCAGGAACAGCACTCCCAAAGTTGCCAGGGCACAGCCGAGCGCGGTCAGCCGCAGGACGAACGCCTCGGACCACAGATCACTTGCCGGGCCGACGAGCAAGGAACCCACCAGCAGAGCGCCGCACATGACCATCGACCAGATGCCCATGATCCGCCCGCGATTCTGATCATTGCTGCCGAGTTGCACCACTGCCTGGCTTATTGGGAAGAAGAGGATCAGGCCAAAGCCCAGCAGCGCGCACCAGAGCAGACCGGCGTGCAGGCTGTGAGCCAGCGACAGGCCGAGAAGCCCCAGCGTGGTGAGTCCGCTGCCGAGCATGAGGAAACGCCGCCGCCGCTCCCTGTCGTTGAACGAGGCCACGACCAACGCCGCCGCCAGGGCGCCGATGCCGGTGGCGCTGAGCAGTAGGCCATACCCCTGTTCTCCCACTCCCATCTGCCGCTTGGCCAGGGCCGGCAGCAGAACCATGAACGGCCAGCCGAAAAGCGTCAGCACGCCCGCCAGTAGAACCAGGAACGCCAGTCGAGGCTTGCTCAGGAGATAGCCAAAGGCCGCCAGGATGGCGCGCAGTTCACTATGACCCTTACCATGCTTGCCCGGTCCGGCCAGCGTCTTGCCGTCCATCGCCGCCAGGGCGGCCAGTACCGCGAAGTAGCTGAGGCCGTTGAGCAGAAAACACATGCCGGGTCCGACGAGGCCGTACAGCAGGCCGCCGATGGCTGGACCGAGGGCGCGGGCGGCGTTGAAGAGGAGCGAGTTGAGCGCCACGGCGTTGACGAGGTCCTCCCGGCCGACCATGTCGTTGACGAAGGCCAGCCGTGCCGGCAGATCGATCGCGGTCACCAGGCCATTGCCCAGCGCGATGAGCAGCAGGTGCCACGGCGTGGCGATACCGGAAAGGACGAGTCCCGCCAGCAGCAGGGCCAGCACGAGGTAGACCGCCTGCGTCCAGAAGATAAGCGCTCGCTTCGGCCAACGATCGGCCAAGGCGCCGCCGAGCGGCCCGAGGAAAAAGGCAGGCAGGAACTGCGCCACCGTGGTAAGCGCCGGCCAGCGAGAAGTATCGGTCATCTGAAAGGCCAGGTACGTGAGGGCCGCGCTCTGCACGAGGGTGCCGAGCAGCGAAATGAGCTGACCGAGGAAGTAGAGGCGATAGTTGCGATGCCGCAGGGCACGAAAGGTCACCGGCAACCAGGTAATCTCTCCCGACGCGGCCGGAGTCTGAACCGGGACGGCGTCGAGGAAAATCCGGGAAGCGACGGGTTCTGGAGGAGTCGAAATGTTTGTGCTGTTTCCTTCTAGGGGCATGAAAGTAACCTACCCGCGCGGCAAATCCGGTCAAGGCCAGGGGACCCCCGCTCACGGGTTAGCGTATCCGAAGAACCTCTGGCCAGCGGTCGGGGTTGAGAGTCATGCGGCCCAGGGACGTCTTCTCGTCGGTCAGCACGGCCATGCCGAGAAGAATGAAGTGCGGCCCGACCCGCGCCTGGCCTGCCAGCAGCACCCAGCGCGACGGTTGGCCGACCGGTTCCGGCGTCCGCGTCAGCCGATGGAACGTGTGGGCAAAGCCCTCATTACTCAGTTGCGGCGGCCAGATGCGCACGCGCGGCCTGTCCTGCCGGGCGAGATCGCCGAGGCCGCGTATCACGTGATCCAGCAGTGGTTCCGCCTTGGAGGCATCGATCTGCGCTTCCTTGCCCACTGGAGCAATGACGACCAGACGCACCCGCGCGGGCACGCCCTGCACGACAAGGCCGCGCGGCCCGGCCTTGCCGGGCGGCGGCGGATACTCCATGAGGTTTTCCTGCAAGGTTTGCTCGGCGTTGGGTTTCTTGCCGACGCCGAGCAACCGGGCCAGCCGGCGCAGCACGAGCAACACCACGACGAGGAGCAGCGATGCCCCCACGAGAAGAACGAGCCACCAGCCGCCGTTGACGAGAAAGTCGCCGGCCTGCTGCGGCAGCAGGTTCACCAGCCAATCGGGAGGCTTGAGAAAGTCCATGCGCGATTCCCTTCCGAGTCGAAGAACGCTGCGGGAGCGGCGAGCGATCCTCTATAATGGTGTACGTTGTTTCCGCCGCGATCAAGTGGACTGCCGGAAAGGAGCCGCAAATGTTCTTCCTGCTCGCCGCACTCGCTCTCGGTGCGGAGCCGGCCGACTGGCAAAAAGCTGAGGCCGCCCATCTCCGTAATATCCGACAGCTAACTCGTGATTTCGTTCGCGCAGGCGAAGGCTATTTCTCGCCCGACGGCAAGCAAGTCATCTTCCAGGCGGAGGAAAAGGAGGGCGGCAACCCGTTCTACCAGATCTTTGTCATGGACCTGGAGTCGGGCAAGTACCGCCGCGTCAGTCCCGGCATCGGCAAGACGACGTGCAGTTACTTCCGGCCGGACGGCAAGAAAATCATCTTCGCCAGCAGCCATCTCGATCCGGACGCGAAGAAGAAACAGACCGAGGAATACCAGCGCCGCGAAGCGGAAAAGGGCAAGCGCCGGCCCTACCGCTGGGATTTTGACGAGCAGATGGACATTTTCGAGGCCAACCCCGACGGCACCGAATTGAAACGCCTGACCGACACGACCGGCTACGACGCCGAGGGGAGCTACTCGCCCGACGGCAAGCAGATCGTCTTCTGCTCGAAGCGCGATGGCAACCTGGAGCTGTACATCATGGATGCCGCCGGCAAGAATGCCCGGCAGCTGACGCACGCCCCCGGCTGCTACAACGGCGGTCCGTTCTTTTCGCCGGACGGCAAGCGCGTCATCTTCCGCAGCGATCGCAAGAAGGAAGACCACTTGCAGCTGTACGTCATCAACGCCGATGGCACGGGCGAGCGGGCGCTGACAGACGACCTGAACTGGGTACAGTGGGGACCGTACTGGTACAGGGACGGCAAGCACATCATTTATGCCGGGGCCGATCACAGTAATCCGACGATGCGGCCGAACTACGATCTGTACTGGATGAACGTGGACACCGGCAAGCGGCTGCGGATCACCTACGCGCCGGGGGCCGATGTGCTGCCCGTGTTCAGTCCCGATGGGGCGAAAGTGATGTGGACCTCGACGCGCGATGGCCGGCAGCCAGCGCAACTTTACAGCGCCGATTTCATACCGCCGGAGGAGTAGACCGTGTAGCCGCGACGCGCAACGGCGCGCGGACGTCAGGCATGCCTTTCTCTGTACGATACTCGCAAAGCCTATCTGGTACAATCGCTGGGCGAGCAGACGTGTCGGTGATACTTCATCGGGGTCATGCGCGCATGCACACCACATCCATCAGCCTTCTGGAACGGGTACGCCATCCCTCGGAGCACGAGGCGTGGGCGCGGTTCGTCGAACTCTACACGCCCCTCCTCTACTACTGGGCTTGCCGTCTCGGTATGCAGGAGTCCGACGCGGCAGACCTCGTGCAGGACGTTTTTCTGGTGCTCGTGCAGAAACTGCCCGGCTTTGCCTATGACGATGGCAAGAGCTTCCGCGCCTGGCTCCGCACCATCACCTACAACAAGTGGCGCGATTTCCAGCGCCACCGGGCGACGGCGGCCGCGGAAGGGAACGCCGCGCTGCTTGCCAACCTGCCGGCGCCGGAGTCAACCGACGACTTCTGGGAGCAAGAATATCGCCAGCACCTCGTCGGTCGGGCCCTCGAACTCATGCAGAGCGAATTCCAGCCTGCGACCTGGAAGGCGTGCTGGGAATGCGTCGTCTCCGGGCGCCCGGCAGCAGACGTGGCCCGCGAGCTTGGGTTGAGCGTCGAGTCGGTCTATACCGCCAAGTCGCGCGTCCTGCGGCGCTTGCGTCAGGAACTCGGCGGGCTGCTGGACTGAGCCGAGTACACGTCTGGAAAAAAACCTTCTGCTCCTGTCAGGTTTTGCCTTCTGCCGCGTAATCTTTCTCCGGCGGAGCGAGTGTGAGCCTCATTCGGAGAGACGGTCGGTCGCTCCGCCTTGACCGTCCCCATGCGGAGCGAACCAATGACCAGCGCGACGCCATGCCCGAAGCCACAGGATTTGCAACGTTTCCTTCTCGGTCAGGGGGACGAGAATGAAGCTGGACAGGTCGAGCAGCACCTGTGCTCCTGTCGCGGCTGCGTGGCGGTCCTGGACGGTCTTGACGTCTCCGACGAACTTGTCGCGGCGGCCCACTCGCACGCCACCCTTGCCACCAGGGGCATCTCAACTGTTCGCCTGGAGGGGCTGATCCGCCACCTGAAGGAACTCTTTCCGCCCACCACTTCTGCTGCTTTGCCGGCCGAGGACTACACCCGCTTGCTCGCCCCTGCGGAAGCAGCAGACGAAATCGGACGGCTGGGCAGCTACCGGGTCCGCGAGGTGCTCGGCGTGGGCGGGATGGGTGTCGTTTTCCTGGCGGACGATCTGCAACTGGAGCGCGAGGTCGCATTGAAGGTGCTGCGACCGTCGCTGGTCGGGGACGCGCAGGCACGCCAGCGCTTCCTGCGTGAAGCCCGGGCGATGGCAGCCGTTGTGGATGAGCACATCGTTCCCATCTTTCAGGTGGGTGAGGAACGCGAGGTGCCGTTCCTGGCCATGCCCGTGCTTCAGGGTGAATCCCTCGCCGACCGTCTGCGCCGCGAGGGCCGGCTGCCGGCGGAAGAAGTGATCCGTCTCGGCCGCGCGATCGCCTGCGGACTGGCGGCAGCACACGCCCGCGGCCTGGTCCATCGCGACGTCAAGCCGGCCAACATCTGGCTGGAAACGCGGCCGGGTCAGCCGCTTGAGACGCGCGTGCGCTTGCTGGATTTCGGGTTGGCGCGGGCAGCGGACGGTCGTCCCGAGTTGACCGCGGTGGGCGTGATCGTCGGCACACCCGCCTACATGGCGCCGGAACAGGCACGCGGCGAAGTAGTGGACGCGCGGTGCGACCTGTTCAGCCTGGGCAGTGTCCTCTACGCAATGCTTGCCGGTCGGCCGCCGTTTCAGGGGGACAGCAGCCTGGCGATCCTCCATGCCATCTGCACCGACGAGCCAACGCCGCTGCACGAACTGGCCGCTGCCGCTCCCGACCACCTGATCGCGCTCATCCAGAAGCCGCATGCGAAGGATCGGACCAACCGCTGCCAGTCCGCGCAAGAGGTCGTCGAACAGTTGGCGGGCGACCCGGGAAGAACGGACCGTGGGACAATCCAACCGGCGGCCACGTTCCGGCGCCGGCGCTGGCTGGCGGCGGCCGTATTGCTCCTGGCTCTGGGCGGCCTGGCCGTGGCGGGGTCTGCCCGGTTCGTCTCATTGGATCGCCTGTTCTCGACCGCGCCACCGGAACGAATGGATGAGCCGCTCACCCCCACCGACGATCGGGCTGAGGTGGTGCTTCCGCGCGGGGTGCCACCGTTGGCGGTGCTGCCGTTCGAGGAGCGTGGCCCGGGGGTCAAGGATCTCGGGACGACGGTGACCGACCTGCTCTTTGCCAGGCTCGCGGCCAAGGACCACCTCCTGCTGGTTGATCGCGCCGACTTGCAGAAAGTCATCAAGGAACTGGAACTCGGCCTGTCGGGTGCCGTGAAGCCCAGCAGCGTTCCGCAAGTTGGCCAACTGACGGGAGCCCGCCTCTTGCTGTGGGGCTCCGTCCTCCATGCCGACAAACACCGCCACCTGGTTGCAAAACTGGTCGGCGTCGAAACCGGCCAGGTGCAGGGCTTTTCCGTCGAGGCCCCGGCCAGCGA
>JRHI01002279.1_pt1 | contig 13498 bp, 15 predicted proteins | sample 215371 | NCBI WGS metagenome assembly JRHI01 (sample SAMN02929681, study PRJNA255918) | sediment metagenome | biome: cave system; feature: Ice Cave; material: Sediment; isolation source: sediment from deep within a dark volcanic ice cave with no known source of... ...
GTTTTACCGCATTGCGACAGCACACCCGAATGTCGCGACCGTGTCACCGCCAGAGGACCATGTGAAGAACACGTAACCGGCACCTGCTGCCGCCGCGCTCCACCGACTCCTGGCAGCGGCGATCACGGCGTAACTCCGTCCGTAGTTCCATGTAGCTCGGCCTCACCTACTGGTACGGCCAACAAGCCCACCTGACGTTAGTGCTGAAAGTGGCGTAAACAACCATGTCCGCGGGGTGACGCGGGGAGCAGCGCCCCACTCAGCTCATCAAAGAGGGAACACCGTGATTGAACGTGCCTCGCTGTCGGTCGCTGCCACCGTGTCGTCGTCGTTGTCAGCGCCTGTGGCGCGAGTAGCCCCACCTCCACCCCCGGTGGCGCCGCTGCCGCCGCGTCCACCCCGGCCCCAGCGGCGGCAACCGTCGGCGTCGGGACGAGCGCCTCGCTGGGAGAGTTCCTGGTCGACGCAACCGGCCGAACGCTGTACCTCTTCGAAGCAGACACCAACACCGCCTCGACCTGCTCGGCAGCGTGCGCCCAGACGTGGGCGCCGCTCGTCACCGGAGGTCCGCCGGTGGCCGGAAGCGGTGCGACCCAGTCGTTGCTGGGCACGACCATGCGGACCGACGGCGCCGCACAGGTCACCTACAACGGACACCCGCTGTACAAGTTCAGCGGCGACACCAAGCCTGGCGACACGACCGGCGAGGGAAACACCGGCTTTGGTGCGGGCTGGGACGTGGTCTCGCCGGCGGGCGCGAAGATCGAGAAGCCAGGCGGCTGAGGATTCACATCGTGCGCCACCGAGGGCCCGCTCCACACCCACGGCCGCCAGCAGAGGCGCAACCGCTTCATCCGTGATGTGCACCTCGCCCGGCTCCACGATGCGGTGATGATGGCGGGTCCCGGCTGGCTACAGTTCCACGATGGCAAGCGTCGAGCAGCGCGAGGTCGCGGCCAACGGGCTCCGGTTCGAGACGCTCGTTGCCGGACCGGACACGGGTGAGGCGGTCATCCTGCTCCATGGCTATCCGCAGAGCGCCGAGACATGGCGCGACACCCTAGCCTGGCTTGTCACCCGCGGTTACCACGGCGTTGCGCCCAGCCTGCGCGGGTACTCGCCAGGGGCCAACCCGCCCGACGCCGCCGACTACGCGATGCCCGAACTGGTGGCCGACGTCGTCGGCATCGCCAACGCACTGCACATCGAGCGCTTCCACCTCGTCGGCCACGATTGGGGCGGCATGCTCGCCTGGGTGGTCGCCGGCAACCATCCAGATCGCCTGCTCAGCCTCACCGTCATCTCGACGGCCCACCCGCTGGCGATGGCCGAGGCGTTGCGCACCCCCTCGCAGGGGCTGCGCAGCGCGTACATGAAATTTCTCCAGGTGCKCCGGCTGCCCGAGGCGATGCTCTCGTTCGCCGACTTCGCGCCGCAGGGGTACGGCGTCCGCGCCTCGGGCCTGCCCAGGCAGGCGTGGCGGCGTGACCGCGAGCACCTGCGTCGCGTCGGCATCCAGGGCCCCCTCAACTGGTACCGCGGCGCAACGCGCCGGATGGGGCGGCCGCGCCGCGTCAATGTTCCGACTCTGTACATCTGGGGTCGTCACGACATGTTCCTAGGCCGTCGCGCGGCGCAACTGACCGAGAAGTGCGTCACCGGCGAGTACACATTCGTCGAGCTCAACGCGGGCCACTGGATCGCCGAGCGCAACGCCGACCAGTTGCAGCGCCTCCTCGGCGAGCACCTCGACGCGCACCGCGCACCGGCTCGCCCGGCATCGGCGCAGGCAGAGGTTGCTGCCGGCGCGGAGGCCGAACCCACCGAGCCGACCGCGCCCAAGCCAGCCCGCAAACGCGCCCGTCCCCCCGGCCGGCCGAAACCCCGGCCCGCCCCTGAATCCGCCGGCGGCTCAGGCGGCTGACGCGGCGTTGTCCTCAGGTCGCGGTGGCACACACTGGCACCGTTGGCCCGGCAGTCCACAGCGAGGCGACAGTTGTAAACGTGTAGCAGTAGACGGTTGCCGTGGTCAGGCCTGCGTCCGTGTACGTGGCCACCGACCCGGGCGTGATCGTGGTCAACGTGGTGTACGCGCCCGCGCCGACATTGCGGTCGATCCGGGTGCCGGTCCCCTGTTGTGCGGCGACCGGCGGCGTCCAGCTCAGCTGTACCGCGTTGGTCAACAACAGTGCGGTGGCAGTTGGCCCAGTCGGCGCCGCGATGCTGCCGGTGGCGAACGTGGAGCCCGTGTTCGCGGTGGTCACCGCCCAGGACGCGTCGACCAGGTGCGCGCAGAAGGGCGTTGCGCCCACAGCGACGGCGACCAACACCACACAACGGCGCGCGAAATGCACCCTCAAGGTCCACCCCTGACGATCGTCAGGTAGCGTCGCCGCGACCAGGCGCCCAGCCATACCAGCAGCAGCGCCGGCAGCAGGATCAGCAGGACGTTGCGACCAACCAGCAACGCGGTGCCCAGCGACGGAACAATGTACACCGCGCGGTCGGCCGCGCCGTGCGCACCCTGCTGGATCACCCACGGGTCCTGCGCCGTGTTGGCGTCGCCCTTGGTGCGCACCTGGATCGATCCGTTGCTCGCGTTGGCGACCGCGACGATGCGGTGCACGATCACCTCCGACGTGTTGGTCGGCTTGGGAAACACCAGGATGTCGCCGACGTGAAGCGCCGTCACGCCGACCCGCTCGATCAGCACCATGGAACCGACCGGGATGGCCGGCACCATGCTGCCGGTGGTCACCTGCTCGACGTGATGCTTGGTCACGCTCGCGACGAGCATGGTCGCGATGAACAGCGTCAGCAAGATGACCAACGCCGCCAGGCCGAAGTTGCCGATCTGAACGGCCGCACGCCGTACCCGCCGAGGAGATGCTGACGCCGCGCCGGGGCCGCCAATGTCCAGGGCCGTCGCGGTCGTGGTCATGTCGAGTCCTCAGCGGGCGCATGCACGGAGAGGCCGGTCGACGGACCGGCCTCTGCGCATCGCGGGCGGCGGGTTAGCTGTTGGTCTGCGTCCAGGTGTAGGCGACGGTGCAGGTCTGGCCCATGTCGCTGTTGGTGCTCGTGTTCGGCAGGCTGATCGTGAACGTGTAGGTGCCAGTGTCGGTGCTGTTCCAGGTGAGGCTGCCGGCGCTCTGTTTGAGGTTCTGCGCGGTCATCGTGGAGAGGGCCGCGTTGTAAACGGTCGTCGGGAGGAGTTCGTTGTCAACGATCTGTGCGTTCAGGCTGGCACACATGGTGCCGCCGGTGTTGGATGTCAGGCTGAGCGAGAAGGTGCTGGCCAGCGAGCCGGTGTTGGTCAGCTGCACGGTGCCCGTGGTCGAGCTGCCCGGCTTGGCCGCGGCGAGCGTGAAGATGACGCCGCACGATCCGGGGGAGGTCACGTCGGTGCAGGAGACGCCCAGGCCGGCGCCGCCGACCTTGGCGAGGTTGGTGTGGTGCACGCCGGTGGCGAAGGTGCTGCCGCCGTTCTGGGTTGTCACCGTCCACGCGGCCAGACCACCGAAGCCGATCAGGCCAGCGGCGGCGATGGTGCCGACGATGAGGAACAGGAGGCGGAGCCTTCTCCCCTTGTGCTCGGGATTTTGGGTTGCCGGTTCCATCATGTCGGGTGTCTCCACGTGGTTGTGCCGTGACGCCCGGCGGTTGAGGAAGCGATCGAGATGGCGTGGCGGGCATCGCGAAATATGCGGGCTTGACAACCATCGCTTCGTCGCGGGTGAGCAACAGAGCGGCAACGGCAAGTCACGACAAAATGAGCCGATTCGGGTTACCGGACTGGCGACGTAGCGGCGCTGGTGGACCGCCTCCAGCGGTTGTTGCGGGCCTCCACAGCCGGCACGAGCCCGGTTGACCCGGTCACGGGCCGCACAGGCTCGTGGCCGGGGGCTCTGTTAGGCTTCCCGCCGCGATGAGCGTCACCATCCTGGTGGGCGGGCAGTGGGGCGACGAGGGCAAGGGCAAGGTCATCGACCTGCTCGCCGATCGCGTCGACATGGTGGTGCGCTCACAGGGTGGCAACAACGCCGGCCACACCGTGGTCGCGGAGGGGAAGGAGTACCGCTTCCACCTCATCCCCAGCGGCATCCTCAACCCGTCGACGATCTGCGTCATCGGGCACGGGGTGGTCGTCGATCCGAAGGTGTTCCTCGAGGAGGTCGAGAACCTGCACGACCAGGGAATCAGCACGGCCAACCTGGTGGTCAGCGAGCGTGCCCACATGGTGATGCCCTACCACCCCGAGCTCGATCGGCTCGGTGAGATGCAACGCGGCGACGACCGCCTGGGCACCACCGCGCGCGGGGTTGGGCCGGCGTACGAGGACAAGGTGCGGCGCATCGGCTTCCGCATCGGCGACCTGCAGAAACCGGCGTTCCTCGAGAAGAAGCTGCACTTCGTTCTCCGGCTCAAGAACGAGGTGCTCACCAAGCTGTACGACGCCCCGCCGTTCGACGAGCGGGCCATCCTCGACGAGTACCTCGGCTACGCGGAGCGACTCAACGGGATGATCAAGGACATCCATCCGCTGATCCGCGACGCCATCGCCAGCGGCGATCGCATCCTCTTGGAGGGTGCGCAGGGGGTGATGCTCGACATCGACCTCGGCACCTACCCGTACGTCACCTCGTCGGCGCCCACCGCGGGCGGCGCCTGCACGGGCAGCGGGATCCCGCCGTCACGCGTCGACAAGACCGTCGGTGTGTTCAAGGCCTACACAACCCGGGTCGGCTACGGTCCCTTTCCGACGGAGCTGACCGACGAGCTGGGCGAGCGCATCCGCGAGGTGGGCGCCGAGTTCGGGACCACCACCGGTCGGGCGCGACGCGTGGGCTGGTTCGACGCCGCCGTGGCCCGCTACGCGGTCGACACCAACGGCATCGACTCAATCGTGCTCACCAAGGTCGACGTGCTCGACGAGGTGCCGACGCTGCGCATCTGCACCGGCTACGAGTGGCGTGGCGAGTACTGGGACCATCCCATGGCCAACATCTCCCACCTCAAGCACTGTGACCCGGTGTACGAGGAGATGCCCGGGTGGATGTCGCCGACCCGCGACATCCGCAACTACAACGACCTGCCCACGGCCTGTCGCGACTACATCGAGCGCGTCGCCGAGCTGTGCGGTGCGGAGGTCGACGTGGTGTCGATCGGGCCCGACCGCGAGCACACCCTGGTGCGCCGGCCACTGGTCTGAGCCAGTCGCGCGGCGCGCCCGTAGCGCACGTGCTACAATACGCTACATGAATCGCGAAATCACCCAGCGGGAGTTGCGCAACGACAGCGGAGAGGTCATGCGTGCCGTGGATGCCGGTGCCTCCTTTGTGGTGACTCGCAATGGCACGCCGGTAGCCGAGCTCATCCCGGTACGCAGGCGTCGATTCGTCGCCGCGACAGCAGCTGCGGCAGCCTTCCGTGACGCCCCCGTTATCGATGCACGCCGCTTCCGAGCCGACTTGGATGGGGCCATTGACCAGAGTCCTCGGCCTCGTGCCTGAGAGACGCCATCCCCGCGGGCTCATAGACACGTCGGTGGTCATCGACCTCCAGCGCATCGCCGCGGCCAACCTCCCAGACCAAATGGCCCTCTCTGCCGTTTCAATGGCCGAGCTTGCCGCGGGCCCGCACGCCACCGACGACGTCGAGGAGCGCGGTCGCCGCCAGGACCTGTTGGTGCGCGCGGCTGCGACGTTCGAGGCGGTGCCCTTCGATGACGACGCTGCGCGCGCCTACGGTCGCGTCTACGCCGCTGTGGTCGGCGCCGGCCGCAAGGCTCGAGGCCAGCGTGCCTTCGATTTACTCATCGCCGCGACGGCGATGGCGGCGCGCCTGCCTCTTTACACGCGCAACCCATCTGACTTCGCTCCGTTGGCCGGCCTCGTTGAGGTTGTGGTAGTCGACGTGAACTGAGTTTGCCGTTCAGCCCGGCAATGGATCCGCGAAGCGGGCGACGGTGAAGCCGATGCTGAGGGGAACGTCGAGCGCGAACACGAGCAGCATGAGGCTGAGCACCAGCAGGGGCGCTCCGCTGGCGTTGTTGTGGATGAATGCGAACTCGATCATCCCCGCGATCACCAGGTAGGCGAGCGCTGCCCAGCGCGCCACGCGGAGGAAGACGGTCCAGTTGAAGCCGGGGTGGCGGATCAGCAGCAGCACGCTCACTGCGGAGGTCAGCGCGCTGGCCGCGAGCAGGACAACCGGCAGGGCCAGCGACGACGGCTGCGGGAAGTTGGCGGCCATGACGATGCCGCCGACAATCACCAACGCGAGCGAGACGATGACCAGTTGCGTGACCGGTGGCACCGGGCGCTCGGGCGCTACCGGCACAACGCCCGCGGCCTGCGCGGTCACTGCGTGGTGATCCGGGTCATGATCAGCAGCGTCGCGACCTGCATCGCCCCGGTGATGCCGGCGGCGAACACGAAGCGGCGCATCAGCCTGCCGATGATCTCGCCGTTGGGTCGCGGCTTGTTCATCTCGAACAGCACGGCGACATTGGCTGGCTCGAGGACGCCGAGTGCCACGGTGGCCATGACCCCGACCACCGCGAACGACGCCACCAGCCAGGCGTGGTTGACGCCGGATGGGTTGAGGTTGCCGAGGTTGACGGCGACCTGGAAGCCGGCGGCCAGTGTCATCACCACCAGCGTCGGCATGATGATGACCATCATCGGCATGAACTTCGACGAGAACTCGGCCCGGGCTGGGATGGACAGGCGGCCGAGGATGGGGCCGATGACGAAGCCGACGAACAGGTCGATGCCCGTCCAGAGTCCGCCACCGGCCACGTGGTAGAACATCAGCGCCCACTGCCAGTTGGCGGCGATGGCAACGACCAGGAAGACGAGGATCACAGCGACGATCGGCAGCCCCCGCAGCGGCACCACCTGGATGGCGCGGCGCGGTGCCGCCGTTGGTTGGACAGACGGCAGTCCGTCCGCGGTCATGACGGCCAACGCGGTCCTCCCTCGTACTCAGGCGCCGGCGTGGGACTGCTCCCACGGACGCGGTGAATTTGCCACATTCCACGCGGGCTGTGGGTGTTACGGCGGCCGCGTCAGCCTCCGGTGCTCTCAGCCTGACTTGATGACCATGATGGCCACCTGGTCGGCCGCGCGGTCGACGCGGTCGGCGGAACTCTTGAGGTGGCGGTAGATCTCTCGCGCTTTGAGGACCTGCGGGCTCGGGTCACGGTCCAAGAGCTCGGCGATCGCCGCGTGGTAGGCCTGGTCGACGCGGTTCTCGGCTCGCTTGGCTCGGACGGCGTGCTCGGCGGCGAGGCGGGGATGCTCGAGCAGCTCTGAGATGGCGAGGTGGAGGTGACGCGCTCCCTGACGCAGAGAGCTCACCATGCTGTCGAGCTTCTCCGGCACCGCCATCTTGTAGATCGACAGCTCGACAACGGTCTCGTTGGCCGCGTCGACCACGTCATCGATGGTTCGTGAGAGTGCGAAGATGTCCTCGCGGTCGAAGGGCGTTGTGAACGTCGAGAGCAGCTCGTCGATGAGCGCTCGCCGCACCTGGTCGGCGCTCTTCTCCAGGCCGTCGAGCTCCTCGACCATTGTGCGCGACACCTGGTCACCCGAACGCAGGCGGCCGAGCGCCTCGGTCGCCTGGACGCAGAGCTCCGCCTGGCTCACCAGCAACTCCATGAAGCGGCGGTCGTTGGGGCGCAGCAGCCGGGCCACGGAGTGGCGCCAGCGCATCGTCCGACGCCGGGCCTGCGTGAGTGGCTGGTCGCCCGCAGTGGTCACGAGGACTCCGTCGTGGTGACGGGGATGACCCTGCACGCGTCAGTTGGGAAGCAGACACGCAGCTTGGAGCCGATCGCCAGCGGGGAATCGGAGAAGATCTTGAAGCGCGCTCCACCGCCACTGTCCACCTCGTACTGCCAGCGATCGCCGTGGAATGCGCCCTCGGTCACGCGCACCACAAGGTCGTTCCCGTCGGGCATCTCGTTGTCGACGAGGATGCGGATCGAGGTCGGCCTGATGAGCGCGTGGCCGTGGCTGTTGAGCTCGCCATGGGGCCGTCCGATGACCGTCCAGCCGCTGCCACTGACACGCACCGCGTCGGGACCGAGCTTCTCCACAGTGCCTGTCATCACGTTGACGACACCGAGAAAGCGGGCGACGAAGAGATTGCTCGGCCGAGCGTAGATCTCGACCGGCTCGCCCACCTGTTCGATATGCCCCTCGTTGAGCACGATCATCTGCGACGCCATGCTCAGCGCCTCCACGTGGTCGTGGGTGACGTGGATGGCGGTGATACCAAGGCGTTTGATGAGGCGCACCAGCTACTGGCGCATCTCCTCGCGGAGGCCGGCGTCGAGCGAGCTGAGCGGCTCGTCGAGGAGAAGCAGCTGCGGTTCGCTCACGATGGCTCGTGCCACCGCGACACGCTGCTGTTGGCCACCGGACAGCTGGTGCGGATAGCGGTGCGCCTCGTGGTCGAGGTGCACCATCTCGAGCGCCGTCATGACCTTGGCGCGGACGGTGGACTTGTCGGCGTGACGCACCCTGAGCGGGAAGCCGACGTTGTCCAGGACACGCATGTGCGGCCAGAGCGCGAAGTCCTGGAAGATCATGCCCAGGTTGCGGCGCTCGGGTGGTACGTTGACCCGCCCTTGACGTGAGTACATCACGCGGTTGTCGAAGCGGATGGTGCCGTCGCTCGGTGTGTTGAGGCCGGCCACGCTGCGCAGGATGGTGGTCTTACCACAGCCCGAGGGTCCGAGCAGAGCGGTGATGGTGCCCGAGGGCACGGTGAGGGTGACGTCTTCGACAGCGCGCTTGGCGCCGAAGCTGCACGCGAGATTCTGCACCACCACTTCCATGGTCAGATTCTCCGTGTCGCCAACGACTGAGCTCGGGCGCCCGGTCGAAAGATGACGTTGATCACCACCACCACGACGAGGACGAACGAGATGGCCAGCATCATCATCGCGGTTCCCGTGCCGATGTTGCCGAGGTCGCCGAACTTCTGGATCAGCGCGACTCCAAGCGTGGGCTCGCCGGGAGGGTAGAGCATCTCCGACATGGCCAGGTCAAACATGACGATGACGAAGGTGAGCAGCCACACCGACACGATCGACTTCTTCATCAGCGGCAGCACGATGCGAAACAGCAACGTGAGCATGCGTGCGCCCGAGACCTGGCCGGCGTCGATCAGCGAGCCTGAGATCTGCTGCACCCCACTGAGGTGGAGGCGGACTGCCATCGAGACCTGCTGGCCGATGTAGCTGAGCAGCAGCAGCAGCAGCGACCCATAAATGGCGATGCCGACGCTGTAGAGCCAGTCCTGGTTGAAGGCGAACACATAGCCCGCGGCCATGACGATGCTCGGCACCACCATGCTGACCACGGTGAGCTGGTTGAGCACGATGCGCCCGAAGCCACGCCAGCGAAAGATCATGTAGGTGACGATCAGGCTGAGCAGCGAGGTGAACGTCGCTGCCTCGACCGACAGCTGGACGCTGCGCCAGAGAGCGCCGAGCCCGAGGTTCAGGTCGCCGAGGACCGCTGCGTAGTTCTGCAGGCCGAAGTTGTTCGCCACCAGCCCGCGGCCGATGTTCTGCATCAGCGAGATGGTGATCGACGCCGTGAACGGTGCACCCAGCGCGGCCGCGAAGACCACGACGGTGCCCACCAGCGCCGGCCACCGCCACCGTCCAAGCTTGATGTGCGACGGCACGTGGCCGCGACCGGAGATGACCTGGTAGGAGCGCCTGCGCAGCAGCATGCCCTGGACGCCCAGCGCGGCGCCCATGCTGAGCACCAGAAATGTCGACATCGCTGCGGCGAGCGGGAAGTTGATCGGAAAGCTCGACACGTAGTTGTAGATCTCCAGGGTCATCAGTGGAAAGCCGGCCTGCTGACCGATGGTGGCGGCGATGCCGAAATCGGAGATGACCTCTGCGAAGACCAGCAGCAGACCTGCGAGGAGGGCGGGCCGAAGCAGCGGGATGACCACGCGCACCCAGGCGCGAAGGCGTCCGGCCCCGGACACGCGGGCTGCCTCCTCGTACTCAGCCCCGATGGACTGCAGCCCTGCGCTGGCGGCCAGGTAGACGAAGGGAAAGAGCTTGAAGGTGAGCACCAACCCGATGCCCCAGGGGCTGAAGAACGACGTTGCCAATGGATTCTGGTGGCCGAGGGTGAGGTCGAGGAAACCGCCACGCTGCATCAGGGCGGTCCAGCCCAGGGAGACGAGGTACGAGGGTGTGAAGAAGTCGACCCAGATCAGCGCCTCGAACACGCGGCGCCCGGGCAGGTCCGTCCGGTTGAGCAGCACCGCCAGGGGCACACCGATGGCGCTTGCGGTGACACAGACGGCCAGGCCCATGCCGACCGAGTCGAGGATGGCGATGTAGTTGGATTTGGTTGCGAACGTGTCACCGAAGGGGCGGAACGGCGTCTGTCCTGATGGGAAGACCGCCTGGATGAGCAGCATCGCCAGTGGGAAGACGATGAGCACAAGCAGCAGCAGCACGGACACGGCGATGACCACGCGGTCCAGCCGCAGCTGACGTCGCCAGACCTGCCCGGCGGCAGGTCGGCCCAGCCCAGCCGCGGCCACCCCGGCCACGATCTACGAGGATCCGAGCGTCTTGAAGCGCTGTTTGATGCTGGCTTCCTGCTGGGCGGCCTTGTTGAGGTCGACGATCGTCCAGTTGATGCCGGTCGACAATCGCTGCGGCGCCTGGTTCACATTGGGGCGCACGGGGATGATCCAGGCGTCGCCCGAGACGCCCTTGCCCTGCGCCGCGTCGCCGATCTGCCCTGTCTGGCCGGTCGGGCCCAGCACATAGTCGACAAACGCCTTGGCCGTGGCCACGTTGGTGGACTTGGCCTCGATCCCGATGACGTCGCCCTGAAGGACTGTGCCACTGCTCGGATAGTTGACACCCAGCGGTGCGCCCTTGGCGACGGAGTCGTAGAACGCCGCCGAATCCTGCGCCAGGGCGATCTGGCGGCCGCCCGACTCGACCGCGGCCAGCGTCGGCGTGTTGGTCTTGAAAACCTTCATCCCGTTGCCGAACAGGGCGGTGATGAAGTCCCAGCCGGGGCCGTCGCCCATGCGCTGCAGGATGCCGAAGATGGCCCCGTACGACGGTCCGCTGAAAGCGGGGTCGGTCATGGCGATCTGGTCCTTGAATTCCGGCTTGAGAAGATCCGGCCAGTCGTGCGGCGCAGCAGGCGCGCTCAGCGCTCTGTTGTTGTAGATGAACGGTCCCGCGCCGCTGAGGCCGACGGCGGTGAACAGGCCGCCCTGGTCGCTGACCTTGAGCGCAAGGTCGGACATGCCGTTGCGCTGCGGGGAGAGGTAGGTCTGCAGGCGGCTCTGCTGGCCGAGCCCCGCCATGCCCTCGGCATCGGAGAGCAGGTACACGTCGGCCTTGGGGTGCGAGGCCTCGGCCTCGATGCGTGCCAGCACCACGCCGGCGTCGTCGTTGTAGTTGTTGACCTTGACGCCGGTGGCCTTGCCGAAGGCGTCGGCGACCTGCTGCGCGGTATCGGTGGAGCTGTACAGCTCGAGGGTCCCCCCGACCGTGCCACCACCACTCGAGGCCGCGCCGCCGGGCGAGCTTGAAGAACCGCACGCGTCGAGGAGCAGCGCGATGGTTGGAAGGCTCAGGCCGGCGACCAGGCCGTTGCGGATCAGCTGGCGCCGCGAGATCGATGCTGCAGACAGCGAACGCTCCCAGTTGATGACGTCGCCCACCCGACCACCTCCCGCGCCGTTCCCACGTCGCTTGGTACACGCGTATTGGATGAAACAGTTGCTACAAGCGAATGTGTACTACATACCCTGGACCGCTGTCAATGAGTCAGGGAGCCGCTCCGATCAGCCGGGCCACGGCGTGGATGGTGGCGGCGAGGAGCAGGGCAAGTGGCAGCGTGACGATCCAGCTCGCGGCCATCTCGCGGACGATGCCCCAGCGCACTGCCGAGGCGCGGACGCCGAGGCCGACGCCGACCAGGCCGCCGTCGATGGTCTGGGTGGTGCTCACCGGGGCCCCCAACCCGGCGAAGGCAGCCACCACGGCCCCAGCGCCGAGCTGCGCCGACATGGCCTGGATCGGGCGCAGCCTGACCACGCCGAAACCGATGCGCTGAGCCAGCGACCAGCCGCCGAGGACGGTGCCGGCCAAAAAGCTGATGCACGCCGCGATGACGGGCACGGCGTTGTTGAACGACAGCGTGCTGGCGGCTGATGCCGCGCCGGCGACGGCGATGAGCCCGACTGTCTTACCGAGGTCGTTGGCACCGTAGGCGAACGCCTGCAGCGCGGCTGCCAGATACTGACCACGTGCCAACCGGAGCACATGACGGTGGGCAACGCGGCCGAAAAGACGCCGGGCCACGGCGAAGATCGCGAGCCCGAGAGCGCCGCCTGCAACGATGGAGATGGGCATGGCTGCGAGCACGCGGCCGGCCGCGGCCCAGCGCACCCCGGAGCCGGTCCCGATGATCGCCCAGCCGAGCATTGCGCCGACCAGCGCAAGGGTCATGCTGGTCGGGATCACCAGCCGCCACGACAGCCACACCACCGCCAGCGAGACGGTGACGATCAGGGTGAAACCGAGCGCGCCCTGGGCGGGCAGGTCGATGATGCTGCCGCCGATGGTCCGCGCCACCGGGGACCCGATCAGGACGGCACCGGCCGGCACGAACAGGAGGAGCAGCAACGCTGCACGCGACGAGATGCGCCTGCCTGAGGTGAACGACGCCAGGAGGTTGCCACCGTCGTTGAAGCCTGACCCCACGCCATAGGCGCACGAGACCGCCACGAGTCCCGCTGCCTGCAGCGTCACGGCCCTGGGCGCGCGGACCTCACCGATCCACCTGCGGGAGGACCAGGGGACGGTCCTCCACAACTGCCGGCAACGAGACGGGCGCGCAGCCCGGCTCGATCCGCGCGGTCGCTGCGGCGATGGCCCGCTCGCGGCTGGACCTGGTGGCGTCGTGCAGTCCCGCCCACACCGCCAGCAGCACGCCCACGATCAGGAGTGCGCCGGCCACGGAATGGCCGTCACCGAAGTGGGTGGCGAAGAGGGCCACCCCGAACAGGGCGAGGACCGCGACGATCGCCAAAGCCCCGTCATCGACGAACAGTCCCCACAGCTCGAGGACAGCAGTGCGCAATGCCCGGCTGATGCCCCGCGGAGCAACCGCTGCGCGCACCGGCCGCTTGAGGATCTGCACGAAGATGACTGAGGCGAGACCGTAGACCGCGATCAGCGGCAGCAGGCTGAGGTCCGCGCCCCACCAGTGGACACCGATGCCCTCGCCGGCAAAGAAGGTGCCGAAGGCGGTGAGCATGATCCCGACCACGTACTTCATGGTGTTCTCGGGGACGCGCGTCAGGGGATGGCGGAAGACGACGCCGGCACCGCCGACGACGAGCAGCGACGCCAGCGCGCCGAGCGTGGCTGCGCCGGCGTTCTGCAGCCCGCCGAGGGCCACCACGATGAACACGA
>JRHI01002280.1_pt1 | contig 13495 bp, 16 predicted proteins | sample 215371 | NCBI WGS metagenome assembly JRHI01 (sample SAMN02929681, study PRJNA255918) | sediment metagenome | biome: cave system; feature: Ice Cave; material: Sediment; isolation source: sediment from deep within a dark volcanic ice cave with no known source of... ...
CACACCGGCAGCGCCGATGAAATTACACCACGTGCCCGGACACTACCTAGCTCGAGCAGCAGGGTGCGGCCAGGAACACATAGGCCGGTGCGAGCTCCTCGGGCTGTGCTGCCCGCTTCATTGCCGTCTGGGAACCGAACTCAGCGACCTCCTTCGCGGGACGGTCGGCTGGGTTGAGCGGCGTCCACACCGGCCCGGGCGCTACGACATTGACGCGGATGCCGCGGTCGATGAGGTGGGAAGAGAGCGAACGGGCAAATGCGTGAATGCCGCCCTTGGTCATCGAGTAGTCCAGCAGCTCTTTAGCTCCTTGCAGGCCGGTCACGGAGCCGGTCATGACGATGGAGCTGCCGGGCTTCATGTGCGGGATTGCGGCGCGAGCGAGGTAGAAGTAGCCGTAAAGATTGGTCTTGAGCGTGCGGTCGAAGTGCTCGTCGCTTAGCTTCTCGATGTCATTCTCGTGCTCCTGGAACGCGGCGTTGTTGACGAGAATGTCGAGACGTCCGAGCGCACCCACCGTCGTCTCGACGGCATCCTTGCAGAATCCGGCATCGGACACGTCCCCCGGGATGAGGGTGCAGCGGCGGCCTTCCGCTTCGACGGCACGCTTGGTGTCCTTGGCATCCTCGTGCTCGTCGAGATAGACGATCGCGACATCGGCGCCTTTCGCGCGCATAGAGAACGGCGACAGCGCGGCCAATGCCGGAGTCGCCGCCGCTGATCAGCGCCACCATGTCCTTGAGCTTGTCCGATCCCTGGTAGCCGGGCGCCTCGAACATAGGTGCCTGATGCAGATCCTTCTCTGAGCCAGGCTTGGCTAAGTGCTGGGCCGGAAACTTTGTTGGATATTCGCGCTGCCCGGCCTGCATCGGATTTGCCGAGTTCTTCTCGGGCCCGTGTTGCCGATCCCGCTCATCGACCTCGGCTTGTATGCGCTGGCCTTCCTCGGCCATGCGCTTTGTCTTCGAGGAGTTGTCGATCACAGGAACTTCCTTCGGACGAGGAAAAACCCGTCATGGAACCCGCGCGCCGTCATTACTGCGTCTTCTGATCGCTCAGGCTCTGCACCATCATGAGATGATGCTCGAGCGTCGGCAGTGTCTTGGTAGCGAAGTCCTTCAATGGACCGGCCTGTCCGTTCTGCGAGTAGCTATGGAAAAGCTCCACCGCATCCTTGTGTGCGGCAAGTTGCTCGCCAACATATGAGCCATCGAAGCCGTTCTCAGTGGTGAAGACGCGCAACTTGGCGTACTTGGCCTCGTGCGTGAGATCGAGCGTATCCTTGGGCGGATCGATCTTCTGATCGGCCACGGCCTTTTTGAACTCCTCGCCGGCCTTGGTGTGGTCGTCGATCATTTGTTGGGCGAACTTCTTCACCTCCGCACCCTTACCGTACCTCAATGCAAGTTGACTTGTGTCGATCTCGAACTTGTTGGCGACGGCCACCTTGCTCGCGAAGTCGGCCGGATCGCTTGGCGCCGCGAACACAGGACCCGCGAGGGCTACAAAGAGGAGGGTTGCGAGAAACTTCTTCACGAGCGGGATCCTTCCACCGATTGAAACATTTTCGATGCAACGACGATGCGGGGGCTTTGGTTCCGCAGGAGAAGGCGAAGATTCTCGAAACGTTTGCGGCCCTGAAGCCGAGTACGTCAGGCGATTTTTTTTCTTGTCCCACTCGGGACATTAGGAGATTCCGCGCTGTCCCTCGAAAGGAGTTTTTCCCACGGTGCTCGGACTGTTTTCTCGTATCGGACTCTGCCTAATCGTGGCGGGGTGCGCCCTAGAGACGGAGCGGCAATCGCTTGGCTACGGCGACTACGTAGCGTTGAGCTGCGATCAGCTTGGCCAAGAGACCGTGAATTTGATGCGCGCTGCGGCCGATCGGAGCCACCATCTGCTCGCCGACGATCAAGCAAGGCGGGAAACCGCCAGGCAGCAGCTTGACCTGGTCAAACAGGCGTACGCCGAGAAGCAGTGTTAGGTAGGTTCTGTGTACAAACAAAAGCGGCCCCGCGTTAAAGCGGAGCCGCCAAGGGAAGCCTCAGTAACGGCAGGCGCGGTAGCGATGCCACCAGTACGAACTGCCGGTTGCTACGGCCCGGCGGTAGAGATAGCCGCACCGCCGTAACCGTAGTCTCCATAATCATAGTCGTAATAAGGGTATCCGGCTGCGAAGAAGACGCGACGGCCGTGAAAACGATGAAAGTTTGCGTGGTGCTGCCCCTGCCAAGCATACGCGCGCGCTCTGCCTATTGGAGCCGAGTACATACGAACGTGCGGCGCACCCATCATTGGCCGTCCTACGCCCATCGCACCCATATGGATGCCTGCTCCTCTCATACTTGCCGCTGGCGTCGCCAACGCTGCAACGCCGATGGCGCTCAAGATCAGCGCACTGATTAGTCCCAACCTTGTCATTTGTTTCCTCCTGGACAGGCCCGCCGCCTAGCTGTCGTGCAAACGCGCACCGGACCGAAAGGGTCCCCTCGTGGTTAACAGAAATCGAGGGGATCAAGAAAAGGCCGCCGAGAAAGACGCCAGAGCTCAAGCCAGAGGGTCGCGGTGAACGCTTTATTTAAAACTTTGGCGCAAGCAGAGCTGAAATGGACAGAAGGCGATACCCCCGACGCACCGTCGATCGACCCGCAAAGGTGTTCATGCCTGAGGGCGGCTCTCTGCCGTGTCGTATCAGCGATGTATCGCGAGGCGGAGCCAAGCTCACGTTTGGCTGGAAGGGCTGGTTGCCGCGAGCCTTCGATATTCAAGACGCGTTCACCGGAATTCGGCGCACGGCGCAGATCATCTGGAGAGGCGTCCACGGGATCGGGGTGCAATTCACGCGCATCAAACCGGCCGCATACCGCCGGATCGGATTTGGTCGCCGGCAACGCTAAGTCCGTTGCGAGCGCGCTGTCACCCGCAGGTTGATGACGACCTTGCCGTCGTCGCCAGAGTACGACGCAAGTTCCGGAGTACCACGCAAGGATTGCGCGCGCGCTGACCTTACCCGACCGCAGCTGGATTACTGGTGCAGCAGCGCCCGGGGCTTGCAATGCGGTCGCCCGCTGGCAGGCCGGCCTAGTTGTTCCGTTCGCGAAGTGATCCTGAAATCTCTCGGACTGCGGAACCAATTGCGCAGCCCGCGCTTCTGAGACTCAGGAACGCAAACATGCTGACCGTTCCCCTTCTGGCAATTCCGCAAAGTCGGAAAACAACTTCCCATAGGGGCGCGCCGCACAGTTATCGGGCGGCGCTGCTTTACTCAGGACGTTGGCCATTCATCGGGAGCAACGATTCTCAAGTGCAACGTCCACGGCAGGTACTCGCCGGAGTCACGGTTGCCAACTCGCCTCGCGAAGTGCCCAACTCGCCATCTCGTTCTCGAGATGGCCTTCGTAGGTCCATACGTCTTATTGCGCTTCCGTCAATGGTGGTGGCTGCCGGGCGGTCGAGAAGACAGCGAATATGCTCCGCAGCCGCCGGAGTGCTATTCGGTCATGTGGGGATGCGTTCGACGAGTGACGCTTGCCGATCTCAGCCAAGGATCGGAGCGGCGCGCCCGCCGTTGGATCGGTCAAGATAGCTGCCCGGTGTAACGCCCGGCCATCCCTACGAATGCCTGAAGACCGCTGTGGGATCGCCTCGGGGTCTAGCCTCAATCCTAGATAGGACAAGCCAGGAAATTCCCATGGCGGGTCTTCTCAGCAGGTCAGTTTAGATAGGTGCGTCTGGAATGTTCAATCCTAAGGAACGGCGGCCTCAAGAGCGGAACAGTCCCGCGACGAGCCGTGTGATCCACAGCTGCGTCGGCAGGGGCCACGACGACCTGGCTAACACCCAAGTCCCTGAGATGCTCGCAAAGCTGAACCGTGTCAGCGTCTAAGCTAAAGCCGACGAAGGCGGCATCGATGCGCTTTTGACGAGCGAGCACAATAGAGGCCGCCGCGCTGACAACGTGGACCGTTGCGCCAGAACGGATGAGTCTTGCGCGAAGGTCGCAAGCTCCGGGGTAGTCAACAATAAGAATATTGAAGCTGGAAAGCTGAGTCATAGTGGGTACCTGCCTGGCGCGATGCGGTCGCGCTTCCGGTAGGAGCAGGTCGGGCGACCCGCAGTCCCAATCGACAGCCACCAAAGAATGCAGCATGGGTGACTGACAAACGCTGCTGCGAGATGACCTTTAACAGATCAAGACACATGTTGCGCTGCGAAATTTTGGTACGATTTTAGACCGGCCCCGTGGCCGAGCCCGTACACGGGCCAAGGTGCGCGGCTAAGTCTTGCTTTTGAGCAAATCGCGAATTTCCGTCAGGAGCTTTACCTCTGCTGTGGGAGCCTGAGCAGGTGGCGGCTGTTCCTTCTTCAATTTGTTTATGCCCTTGACCGCCATGAAGATGACGAACGCGACTATGAGAAAGTTCAAGACGACTGTAAGAAACTGGCCCCAGCCGAGCACGGCTCGCCTTGCTTTTTAGGAAAGGCCGGTGTCCACCTTTCCAGACAGCGGCGTATAGTAATTTGAGAAGTCGAGCCCTCCGGTCGCCGCGCCGATGATGGGCATGATGATGTCATTCACCAGCGACGCTACGATTGCTCCGAACGCGACGCCGATGATCACGCCGACTGCCAGATCGACGACATTGCCGCGCATCGCGAATTGCTTGAACTCTTCCCACATTGCGCAACTCCTTACGCGCGGTTGATTAAGAGCCGGTAGCCGCTTGGCTTCGGGTCAGCCTTTCAGTCGCTTGTTGCACTCGCTGTAGTATCCGCCGCCCTTCACGATCCACTTCAAGCCGCCATTGGCGTTATTGGCTTTGTTGGCATGGTACTGATCGAGGCACGTGTGCATCCGAGCCTTCCCTGCCGACTCTTTTGAGTACTTGGATGATACCGCTGTGGGAAAGACAGCACTCGATGGGGTCGCTGCTGTGGTCGTTGCCGGCTTGGTCGGAGCAGCTTCCTTTGCGATTTCTTTGACAGGGGCAGGTTTCGTAGCGCTCTCGGTTGCGGCCGCGGGCGCATTCGCAGCACACTCAGTCTTGCGGTAGTCGTTCCACGACTTTCCGCCGAGCGTCCCAGCGGTCTTAGCGGCCTGGTATTTTGCGCTACACTCCTTCTGCGTCAAAGCCGCCGCAGGGGCTACGCCAGCCAAACTTGCCAAAAGACAAGCAGAAACTCCCATCATCATCTTATGAGCTAGCATTGCACGGACTCCTTCGGAGCTAGCCGACACCTCCAACTCCAGCATCTCTTGGACCATATTATAGCTCAGGTGAAATAGCGTGACGAGGCCGCTCCAGGATGGAGCGCTACGATCCGACCCAACGCAGCCGCGCGATAGGAGCGACGCCTGCGCGCCGCTCCCAAAGCAACTAATCGTACCAGCAATGGCGATGATGATGACGCCACTCGCAGTGGTGATGGCGATGATGGTGCTACCTATCGTGGTCGCGGTCTTCGATTCGTACCACGACGCTGTGTGATGCGGGGTCGCGGCCCGCACCTATCGTGGCATTGGCGACGTTCCCCATTCCGAACGCCATCACACCGAGCACTACCACCACGCCCAAGCCATCAAGCTCTCCTGCTCGTTCCGCAATTTCGGCTGGGTGCATAAATCATCACAATCGGCAAAGCTCCTACACGTGTAGGCTGCTGCCGGAAGGTAGACCGGCGGGCATCTGGCCGATGGTAGCGCGCATCTCATTCGAGGCGTGGCGCTATCGCCCTAGAGGGTTGCGGGAGGGTCAGATAGCTTCGCCAGCATGAAACGTGTGAATCGCTGGCACCTATGGGCTCTCGTCATTTTCGTCGGCGGAACCCTTCCTGCATCGGCGCATCATGCTGGTGGCGTCGGGAATGCTCTCGGTGCTGGGCCAATCATCACCGATCCTGCCTCGACGCTCGATGAAGGGCACAGCGTCGCCGCCGTCACGCTCGACTACCAGTCGCTCGGCGGCTTGGGCACTCAGACACTTCTGAGCGCGACGGCAGCCATGCCGCCAGGCTCTCCCGAGAGCAACAACGTTCACGACCTTCGCACCATTCAGGCCTACGCAATCTCGTATGCCTATGGCGCGACGAACGACTTCACGATGGCGGTTCGCCTCCCCTACGTGCGGCGCACCGGCATTCGCGAGGCCGTCGAGCAGGACAACGGCGATCTCGAAGTGGAGAACTTCGGGCCTGCTGACGGCATTGGCGACCTGACGCTTTTCGGCCAGTACCGGTTTTTCAATCAGAAGAATACCGAACTTGCAGTCCTGTTTGGCCTAACTACACCAACGGGCCGCACCAACGCTCACACAGCGCAAGGCGAGCCCTTCGATGCCGAGTTTCAGCCAGGCACAGGCGCGTGGGAGCCATTACTGGGGCTGGCGTGGACGCACCACGAAGGCAAGTGGTCGTTTGACGCCAATCTTCTTTACACCCTCTCGACCGAAGGCATTGAGAGCACAACTCTCGGCGACCGGTTCCAGTACAACTTTGCTGTCTCGTATCGCCTCACATCCCTCGGCTTGGGCGAGCATCCCATGTTCCACGGTGCGGAGGCACACGAAGAAGGGGACGATGGGCATCACCACCACGAGCATGAGAGCACCGGACCATCACTCGACCTCGTGCTCGAACTAAACGGCGAGTGGCACGCGGAGCAGGTGACCAGCGGCATCAGCGATCCGAATTCGGGCGGCAATACCATCTTCCTCTCGCCGGGGCTGCGGCTCTGTCAAGACAAATGGTCGAGCTTCGTGTCGGTGGGTGTACCGATTGTAGATGATCTCAACGGCATACAATCGGAGCCCGACTGGCGCATCATTGCCGGTGCCACGTGGCTTTTTGAGCCGCCGGGGTCATGAAGCCGGGCATACACATGTTGGCTGCCGACCAGATCGCGGCCGCAAGGATGCGCCGTTAATCGTCTCGAGTACCGGCCTAGAGGATTAATAGCAGACTTCAATTTACGGGTTTTCGATCTTACGGACCAACGGCTGTCGGTCGCCATCACAATGTCTCGACAAGTGCGCGCCAGCGGCGTTGGCGATGTCGGTAAAACAAATTGGCCCAAGCCCAAACGGTAAAGGTGAGCCAGCCAGCATCGATATCGATTGTGTCGCGGTAGATCGATCGCTTGTCATCGAGCGGATTTATCGAGATCAGGTGATCCCAGCGGGCGACGAGTGGATCGCGCTCGCGGCTCTGTATTTGATGTTCTCTATCATCGACCTTCTCAATGTGGATAGTGTGCACGCCGAGCGGGATGATACCAAAGATGTACAGTTTGCATTGAACCTGCCCATCGTGCCAACGTTCCGGGAATCTTCCGTCAATCGGCACGACCCGAGCTAAGGGCCACATCACATGCAAAAGGAGCGAACTTTTCTGAACCTCATTCCAAGCTTTAGCGGTGGAACAATTCAGTACCGTTGAGACGTCAGCAATCATTGCTTTGCTCCGGTTGTACCCTTGATCGCCGGCTTGTTGAGGTACGCCATAACGGCGCTGTGCGCAGTGGCGTCCCAAATGTCGTCAAGCGCACCACTATCCTGGCCGAGGCTGGCGAGTTCCCGCTTAAGCTCGACGCGCGTCGAGGGCGTCAAGAACTTCAATGGACCACCAAGTATGGTCACAGACCATTTGTGACCGAGGTTCGCAGACTCCATCAGGAGGCGTGCAGCGCGCGCGGGATTCGCGGGCCCGCCCTTTCCAGCATCCAACATGCTTGCAAGGTGCTGCATTCCAGCCGTGTTCCCGGCTGTCGCCGCCATATCGTACCATGCGCGAGCCATCGCATCGCTTTTTGGCACACTCCAACCATTGACGTACATGACTCCGAGCGCGTCCATGCTTGGCCCGAAACCCGCCTTCGCGGTCTTTTCGAATATCCCTCGTGCATTGGCATAGTCCTGTGGGACGCCCAAACCCCTCTGATAGAGCGAAGCAAGGTTGCTCACCGCAGCAACGTTGCCAGCGTTGGCGGCCTTCACGTACCATTCCGTCGCCTTGGCGTAGTCTTGCGTGCCGCCGAGGCCAGTCTGATACAGCCAACCAACACTGTTCATGGCTTTGGCGTCGCCAGCTTTGGCCGAAACCTCAAACTGGACGCGCGCCACGGCGTAGTCGCGTGCCGTCGGCACCACGTGTTTGCGGTAGGATTGCAGTCCTGCGCCTAATACGACGACTCCTGAGACAGCGATCAGTAGAACGATCCGCGCAAAGCGAACAAAGCTCTGTCCATCGTCCTTCGCCCTGAGCAATGCTCTCCGGTACCAAACAACTGCGAGCGAGCCCCATAGGACTGCATTGAAGGTCCAAAGCAGAACGTGCCCGTCGAGGGCGGGCTTAACGAGAAAGTGCGAGTAGGCGGCTGCCACAGCAGCGAATGAGGCAAATACGGAGGCAATAAAAGCGTTGCGTGATTGCCTGAAGGGCGTGGCGGTGCGCGCGGTCTTCCGCATTTCTGTGAACGTGATCCGCTCGTGTGTCAGGGGCAATCCTGCCAGAACTGGCTGCAAGCGACGCCTTTGAATCCAATTCGCAAGGGGCACTGCGACAATAAGCGAAACCACCACCAGCACTACAATCGCAATCACATCGGCAGTGGTGGGATCGTCGTGGCGGGAGACGGCCCAAACGAGCCCCGCGAGCGCGAACACCCACGCAAAAATTCCTGCCACGAGCATCATTCCAAACAGAACGGGCCGCCGCGGGACTACGACGGCCTCGATTTTGGCCTTCTGCTCGTCGGTCACGGAGTAGTGGGGAGCATCACCGAATATCCAAGGATTCGGAGCTCTATAAATCCAACCACACGCCACGCGTTTGAACATCACCAGCGCCGGGCGCTCCGTGTCGTTGCCCATTGATTTGCTCCATCGAGAGTCGTGGACCGATGGCAGCAAACTACGCCCGCGTGCGACGCGGCGTTGTTCCGTCGGGCACAGCGGGGCGACGTGGCTTTTCGAGCCGCCGGGAAGCCACGCATACACGTGTGGGCGGAAACGGGTCCGGCGGTCAATCGCCAAAGTCCCACGGGGGTGTAGATCGTCGAAGCGGGCTAACGGGACCGGCGGTCGGTCGGGCAGTCTGGCCGTGGGGATTAACTCCCAGCTCTACGCCACATTCCCCGCATGCGGGCACCGAGATCGACTCCGCCGTCCGAGGCATGCGCCGCAGGGCGTTTATCGCCACCCGTCGCGACGGGCCATGTCCTCTGCTCGAAATGCTTGAGAAGCGCCGACGGTATGAAGCGGGTGCGAGCCGCATAGAGGTGCTTGTCGCCCCGGGCTGCCTGCTGATGCGTATAGAAGCGTTGCGGAACGATCAGCGTGAGCTGATCCTTGGCGCGCGTCATCGCGACGTAGAGCAGCCGCCGTTCCTCTTCGATATCCTCCGTGCAGCCCGTCCCTAAATCCGAAGGGATGCAGCCGTCGACGGCGTTGAGAACGAAGACGCCTCTCCACTCCTGGCCCTTGGCGGAGTGGATCGTCGACAAGATCAGGTAGTCCTCGTCGCGAAGCGGAGGCCCCGCCTCATCGCTGCTGGCGCTCGGGGGATCGAGCGTGAGATCGGTTAGAAACTTCTCCCGTGATGAATAGCCGGCGGCTATGCGCTGAAGCTGATCGAGATCGCCGGCGCGAACCACCGCATCGGTGTAGCGATGCTCGAGATGGGGCTGGTACCACTGGCGAACGCGATCGAGTTCAGCTGGCCATTCCGGCACCTCATCGTAGAGGAACGTCATAAGCGTGACGAGGTCGCGCCAGGCATCGGCGGACTTTGCCGGCGGTCGGAAAGCCGCCAAGGCCTCGATCGGCGGCAACCCTCGCATGTTGTCGAGGGCTTTGCCGGCTGTAGCTGGTCCGAGACCCTCCAAGAGTTGAAGGACCCGAAAGCCCGTGACGCGATCGGCCGGGTTCTCGGCCCAGCGCACTACCGACAGCATGTCCTTGATGTGCGCGGCCTCGATGAATTTGAGGCCACCGAACTTGACGAATGGAATATTGCGGCGCGTCAGCTCGATTTCGAGCAGGGCGCTGTGGGAAGAGGTCCGAAACAGAACCGCCTGCTGTTTGAGATCCATCCCCGCTTCGCGATTCTCCAGAATGGCAGCGACGACGCAATTGACCTGGCCGGCATCGTCCTTGACCGAAACCACGGCCGGTCGCTCCCCTGTATCCCTACGCGACCGCAGGTCCTTGGTGAAGCGTTCCAGCGCCAATCCGATGACCGCATTCGAAGCGGTCAAGATCGACTGTGTCGAGCGATAGTTCTGCTCCAGCGTGATGAGGTGTGCCGGCGGGTCGAACAGCTTTGGAAAATCGAGAATGTTGCGCACGCTTGCGGCGCGAAACCCGTATATCGCTTGGGCATCGTCGCCAACAACGGTGAGACCGGCGCCGTCGGGCTTCAAGCCCCGCAGGATTGTTGCTTGCAGCGCGTTGGTGTCCTGGTACTCGTCGACGAGGACGTGGTCGAAGAGGGACCCGACGTCGCGTGCCAGTTCCGGCACCTGCATCAACGCGCCCCAATAGAGCAGCAGATCGTCGTAATCGAGCACGTGCTGCTTCTGCTTGGCCTCGACATACCCTTCGAACAGGTTGCGCAGATCGGTCTCCCATTCGGCGCACCATGGAAATCGCTTGGCAAGGACGACATCGAGCGGTTCGGCGGCATTGACGGCGCGCGAGTAGATCGCGAGACACGTGGATTTGAGCGGAAACCTCTTGGCCTTTTCCGACAAGCCCTGCTCGTGGCGCACGAGGTTCAAGAGGTCGGCTGAATCCTCGCGGTCGTGAATGGTGAAGGCTGGGTCGAGGCCCACCGAGTCTGCGTACATGCGCAAGAGCCTGGCGCCGACGGCGTGGAATGTCCCTGACCACGGAATTGGATTTTTGTTGGATCGTGCTTCGCCAATGGTGTTGGCGATAATGCGCTGCGCCCGCCGCTCCATGTCGGCGGCGGCCCGTCGCGAGAACGTCAAAAGCAGGATGCGGCCGGGATCGGCGCCGTGGACGATCAGGTGGGCAACCCTATGCGCCAGCGTATTCGTCTTCCCGGATCCGGCACCGGCAATGACGAGCAGCGGGCCTGCTATGTTTGCTCCGGTTGTAGCGACGCCATGCTCGACGGCACGGCGCTGTTCGGGATTTAAAGTCGCAAGGTATGAGGCGCAGCCCATTGCAAGCCTGGGGTTGGATGGATCGCGGTACTCTGATCATGATTCGTTCGGCGACATCAAATCATGCTCCCGGTTCGCTGCGGATCAACGTCTGCAGAGCGAGCGAACAGGAGCCATCGGCGTGCTGATTGTCGATCTGCCGATACCGCACCGATCCGGCCAACATGTCTCCCAGTGCATGTCCGCTCCGGCCGGCAAAATTGCAGTGTCAATTGATGTGTCTGAGCTTTGTTTCGAAAAGAACCAGCGCATTTGGCAATCGAGTCGATCTGGCCGACTTCGGGACGGAATACGAATCTTCCCGAGTGCGATACCCGCGTTGACCAGCGACCGAGAGTCGGAGAAGACCTCCAATAGAAAAATCTTCATCCGCCATAAATGTTCAAAAGTTAATTTTGAACGGTTGTGGCGGATGAAGATTTTTTTCCCAGGAGTCTTTAAAAACCTTGGTCGGTCTTGGTAAGCCGGTAGACCGAGAGGGCTGAGGACGCAGGGCTTCCCCGCCCCAAACCTGCGTCAAAATTAACTCCACCCCCTATTTGTTCGAAACACACCACTAGGATTCTTTCAGGCAGGGCAATGGGATAGGTGTTTGGCAGCTTCGGAGTGTCGACCTCCCGCAAGAGCTCCATAAACGACCCCCGGTCGCGCCCTATAGACGGTCGGACGTCCCTCATACCCTGCCACAGACTAGCGAGAGGCGCGCGTCTTGAGCTTGCCCGCGCGCTGACCCGCAAGCGCAAGCAGACGCTTGGTCTCGGGCAATAGATCGAGGTGGGGGAGCGCCGCGGCAACGGCCTGAAAGACTCCGTGATGCGCCCAACGCCCGAAACGGCGGCGGACAGGCTCGATTTTGGCCGCAGGCGTGGTGCGTGAGATCCAACTTGTGCGTCGCATGGCGTTGAGCACGGCCTCGAGGAACTCCCTGGTGCTCATGGTCTTGGCCTGCGGTGCCTCCGCAGGGAGTAGCGGCGTGAGCGAATGCCATTCCGCCTCGGTCAAGTGCTGCCGCCCAACCTCAGCCTCGACCGCATGTGCGGAGTTGGCTTCCTCATCCCGGTCGGGCCACACAACAGCTGCGGGATAGAGGCCGAGTGCGAGAGCGGCGGCGTGGCGGCGGGCTTGCAGCTCAGCCTCGCTGAGCTCTGCGTCGATACCGCCGTCTTCCTTGAGGTTCATGCCCGCGATATGGGAATCACGTGACTCTTCAGCAAGCCGTCACAGTGGACAGCGTCCCTCGGCTAAAAGATGGCGGACACTCGGCTCTGCCACACAAGCCGGCGCGGAGTCGCTGTCCCGCACGACGTGGCTTAGGTCGGTCCGCTCTCGCGTAGCCTTCTGATCTTTAAATCAAGAAAATCGCGAAGAAATTCGTATCGCTTGCGGCTTGCTCTCCCTTTGTAGCGAATTTGGATTGGCCACCCGTCTTCGTCGGTTAGGTGCTCCGTGGTCCAAGGCTCGTCCCGTACAGGAGCAGTACGGATTCCGGCAAAGCTCATCGTCTCATCGAAAATCCGCAACAGATTTTCGGCGGCTTTGCGCGTGAACGGAGCCTCACCTTTCTCTTTTCGATCTGTGATGAGGTAATCAATCAAACCGTGCTGATCTGCATCGCGCTCCGCGAGCGCTATCATTTCGCGAAAGATTTTTGGATTGAGAGCCGCTTCCTTCAGAGCGGAAGCGTAATCGGCGGAGTCTGCCTCGGTGTAAAGGATCCGCAGCGCAACATCCGTCAGCTCCAGATGGCCGACCTCGTAGGCGATGCGCCGGAAGAGCCCATACTGGTGCATTGCGGCGATCCGCTGTGCGAAGGCGCTGCTGGTGCGACTGATGGGACGCCATGCGTCTAATAGATCTTCGTGCGCAAAGGCATGATCGCGACGGCTCCGCTCTTGCTCCCAACTCTCTACCTGCGCGAGCCGCCCGACGGCCTCTTGAAGCCCTATGAAGGGGTAGCGCGCACTGCGTCGTACCGCACTGTGGGTGTCGCTGAAGTTCATGACAAACATCTAGCATCAAGCGAATAGTTAACAAGTAAGCACCGAAAATCTTGCCAAACTGTAACTTTACTTCACCGGCGTTTGATATAATTTCATAATAAGTTCAGTGAATAGGAGTGAATATGAACTCAGTAGCGCGGAAATGGATCCGGAACTTGGCCATGATCGATAAAGACGGGATCTTTGAAGACAGGAGAGATCACGCGTGGAAGGGTCTCACTCCGGAACAAGCGAAGTTTCTTCGGCGAAACTGGACACCAAACTGGGAGGGGCATGGACAGTTAGAGCCCGTCCGGGAACATCTTGAATC
>JRHI01002281.1_pt1 | contig 13481 bp, 11 predicted proteins | sample 215371 | NCBI WGS metagenome assembly JRHI01 (sample SAMN02929681, study PRJNA255918) | sediment metagenome | biome: cave system; feature: Ice Cave; material: Sediment; isolation source: sediment from deep within a dark volcanic ice cave with no known source of... ...
CAAAAGCAGTTAGGCAAGTGAATCATGTTGACAGCAGTGGTCGGGAGACCTCGACCACCGACCCGCTGGGCCGGGTGCAGAACTTCCGCTACGACCGCGACAGCCGGCTGACGGGGGCGACCTGGCTGGCGCCCGGCGGCGCCACGACCAACTTGGTGACCTACACCTACGACCCGGCCGGCAACCTGCTGAGCGAGGCCGACTACGCCGGGACTTACGTCTACACCTACGACGCTCTCAACCGCCCGGTGACGCAAGCCGGCCCGTTCGCGCTGACGTTGACCTACGTCTACGACGCGGCCGACCGGACCACGTCGCTGCTGGACTCGCTGGGTGGAGTCCTGAACTCATTCTACGATGTGGGCAACCAGCTAACGCGCCGGCAGTTCGGCGGCAGCGGCCAAACGCCATGGCGGATCGACCTGGGCTACGATAGCCGCAATGAGCTGACGCGCCTGACGCGCTACCGCGACCTGGCGGGGGCGCAGCGGGTGGGCACGACGGCGTACACGTTCGACAACGCCAGCCGGGTGACGAGCATCGTCCACAAGAACGCCAGCGCCGCCACCCTGTCCTATTACAACTACGTCTACGACAATGCGGACCGCGTAACGTCGCAGAGCTGGCAGAGCGGCACGATGCCGGGCTCGGCAATCTACACCTACGATACGACGAATCAGTTAACGAGCGACGGCACGACGGCCTACAGCTACGACCTCAACGGCAACCGGACGATGGCCGGCTACGAGACGGCGGCGGGTAACCGATTAACGAGCGACGGGGTGTGGACCTACACCTATCGACGCCGTGGGGAACGAGACGCAGAAAGCGAAGGGCGCCGGGCTGGAGACGTGGTACTATGGCTACGACACGCACAACAACCTGACGTCGGCGCAGCAGACGCGAAAAGGGAAGGACCATGGCCAGGACAGGGCCCGGCCTGGCGGGAATAGAAATGCGTCGCGGCGCGCCGCCTACCACGCTTGATTGCCTCCGGAGTCTAGGCTATAAGTGGGCGAACTGCTCGCTGGCGAGCGTCTCCGGAAACTCAGCAAGGAGGAAAGGATGAGCGGAATACGGGTCCTGGTGGGTACACGCAAGGGCGCGTTTGTCCTGACATCGGACGGCAAGCGCGAACGGTGGGAGGTCAGCGGCCCCCACTTTGGCGGCTGGGAAATCTACCATGTCAAGGGCTCGCCCGTCGACCCGAACAGGCTATATGCGTCGCAGACCAGCGGCTGGTTCGGGCAGATCATCCAGCGCTCCAACGACGGCGGCAAAACATGGCACCAGCCGGGGGTCCCGCCCGGTGAGCCGACCACGACTCCCGAAGGCTTCCCCAAAGGCGAGAGCAACAAGTTCGTGTACGATACTTCCCCGGAAACTGGGAGGCCGCTCACGACGCACCAATGGTACGACGGCACGCAACACCCCTGGGAGTTCAAACGCGTCTGGCATCTCGAACCGTCGCTGACCGATCCGGATACCGTCTACGCCGGTGTGGAAGACGCCGCCCTGTTCCGCACGACCGATGGCGGAAAGACCTGGCAGGAACTCGCCGGCCTCCGCGGCCACGGCACAGGGCCCAAATGGCAACCCGGCGCCGGCGGCATGGGCCTGCACACAATCCTTCTGGATCCGAGCCATCCCGGACGCATCTTCATCGCCATCTCGGCCGCGGGCGCCTTCCGGACCGACGACACCGGCAAGACCTGGCGACCGATCAATCGTGGACTGAAGTCCCAGTACATCCCCGACCAGACTGCCGAGGTCGGCCACTGCGTTCACCGCATCGCGATGCACCCGTCGCGTCCGGGCGTGCTGTTCATGCAGAAGCACTGGGACGTCATGCGCAGTGACGACGCCGGCGACTCGTGGCACGAGGTCAGCGGGAACTTGCCGACCGACTTCGGGTTCCCGATCGAGGTTCACGCGCACGAGCCGGACACCGTCTACGTCGTCCCGATCAAGAGCGACGGGGAACACTATCCGCCCGAGGGCAAGCTGCGCGTGTACCGCAGCCGGACGGGCGGAAACGAGTGGGAGGCGCTCACGCGCGGTCTGCCGCAACGCGACTGCTACGTCAACGTGTTGCGCGACGCGATGGCCGTCGATTCGCTCGATTCGTGCGGCGTGTATTTCGGCACTACCGGCGGACAGGTGTACGCGTCGACCGATGCCGGCGACAACTGGGCTCCCATTGTCCGAGACCTTCCGGCCGTGGTATCCGTCGAGGTCCAGACACTGCCATGATCCGAGTCGTGCTGCCACAACATCTGCGGACGCTGGCGCACGTCGGCGCTGAGGTGAAGCTCGAGGTCGAGGGCCGGCCCACGCAGGGCTCGGTCCTCGACGCGCTCGAGACCTGCTATCCGATGCTGCGCGGCACGATCCGCGACCACGTCACGCAACAGCGCCGGCCGTTCGTGCGGTTCTTCGCCTGCGAGCAGGATCTGTCCCATGAGCCGCCGGACGCCCTCCTGCCCGACGCGGTCGTGTCGGGGGCGGAGCCGTTCTGGATCGTCGGGGCCATTGCCGGCGGCCAGGGGCCAGCAGTTGGAATGAGTTACGGAGGACCCGATTGATGAGTAATGCAACCACTCCGGTCTCGAAGAGGATGCTCTGGGCCGGCCGGATCGTCAGCGCCGTACCGATCCTGATGCTGATCTTCAGCGGCGTCATGAAACTCGTAAAGCCGGCTCCGGTCGTGGAGGGATTCGCTCATCTCGGCTACCCCGAGAGCCTCGCCCTCGGCATCGGCATCCTCGAACTGGTCTGTACGCTCCTCTACTTGATGCCGCGGACCTCCGTTCTCGGCGCGATCTTGCTGACAGGCTATCTGGGCGGCGCAACCGCGACCCATGTGCGCGTCGGCGAACCATCCTTCGCGCCGGTATTTCTGGGTGTGCTGGTCTGGGTGGGCCTTTACTTGCGTGATGAACGACTGCGCGCCCTCCTTCGTCGGCGAGGGGACCCGTCTGACGATTCCACCCAACGCCGCGGTCTTGTGCCCGTGCTCAAGAAAGTTCTCATCGGTTTCGCAGCCATCGTGGTGATGTTCGTCATCGTGGTGGCCCTGCAGCCCTCCGCATTCCTCGTCGTGCGCTCGGCCACGATTGCCGCCCCGCCGTCGGAGGTTTTTGCGCAGGTGAACGATTTCCACAACTGGGAGACGTGGTCCCCGTGGACGAAACTTGATCCCACCTGCAAGAACAGCTTTGAGGGCGCGCCGTCTGGAACGGGTGCCGTCTTCGTGTGGTCCGGCAACGACCAGGTCGGCGAAGGGCGCATGACCCTTGCCGAGAGCCGGCCGCACGAGTTAATCCGGATTAAACTCGATTTCATCAGGCCCTTTGTGTCCACCTCCACCACCGAGTTCCATTTCCAACCGGAAGGCGAGCAAACGGAGGTCAGGTGGAGCATGTCCGGAGAGAACGATTTTCTCGGCAAGGTGTTCTGCCTCTTCATGAACATGGACAAAACCGTGGGCGGCGATTTTGAAAGAGGCCTGGCGCAGATGAAGGCGGTCACCGAAGCCACCCACAAGAAGTAGCGCGACACCGTTGGCAATACTTGCCGACTGCGTGGTGGAGCGGACCCATGAACCAACCAGGTCCAGCGGACATCTCGGCGCTCAGCGATCTCTGCACCCCGTGGTGCGTGCATGTGGTCGTGACACTCCGGATCGCCGATCAACTTGCCGCCGGGACTGCCCAGATCGATGACCTGGCCGGGGTGTCCGGCGCAGACGCCGACGCCCTGCATCGAGTGCTGAGACACCTCGTCGGCAAGGGCGTGTTCGAGGAACCGGCGCCCGGCCGCTTCGCGCTGAACGAGCCTGCCCGGACGCTGCTGGACTCCTCCGTACGTCTCGGCCTCAATCTCGATGGGTTCGGCGGTCGCATGGCGCAGGCGTGGAGCAGCCTGCTCCTTGCCGTCCGGACCGGTGCACCCGGCTATCACACGGTCTTCGGCCGTCCATTCTGGGAAGACCTGGACGCCCATCCGGAGATCGCGGCGAGCTTCGACGCACTGATGGGACCGGCGGGGCACGGCACTCCTGACCCCGAGGTGCTGGTCACCGGCGGCTGGGGATCGGTTCGCACTGTGGTGGACGTCGGCGGCGGTACGGGAGCGCTCCTGGCGGCTATCCTTCGCGCCCGGCTCACGGTGCGGGGCACGCTGGTCGATCTCCCGCGGACGGTGGCCCAATCCGGCGAAATGTTTCAGGCTGCGGGCCTGGCCTCGCGCGTCACCGCGGTGGGCCAAAGCTTCTTTGACCCCCTGCCCGCCGGAGCCGATCTGTATCTGCTGAAGAGCGTGCTGGGCGACTGGCCCGATCGCGAGGCGATAGCCATCCTGCGGCGCTGCGCCGAGGCGGCACGTCCGGCGGGTCGCGTCGTCGTCCTCAACGGCGTGTCACCCGACGGCGACCGGGGCCCGTCACCGGCCCTGTTGATGATGGTGTTGGTGGGAGGGAAGGAACGAAGCCTGTCGGACTTCCGCGAGTTGGCTCGGGCGGCCGGCCTGGAAGTGCATGCCGCCGAGCGCCAACCATCGGGCCGCTTTGTCGTCGAGTGCCGCCCGACTTGCTGACGCTCACACAAGCCAATGCCACAGAACCCTGGGTGTCCAACGTCCGCAACCTTTCGGCCGTGGTGTCCGTCGAGGTCCAGATCCTGCCAAGATCCGAGTCGTGCTCCCGACATACGCAGCCGCTCTCGATACTTCACAACGTCTTCAGGTACTCGATCACCGCCAGGCGCTCCTCTTCGGTGAACTTGTCGCCAAAAGTATGGCCGCCATTGCCGCGACCAGGCTGGGTGGTATCGCAAACCTTGCGGCGTTCCCTGACCGCCACTTCCTTGCCCGGCGATTTGTCGAGCACCGCGATCTTCCAACCGAGCTTGACCGCGTCGTAGTCTTCCTTTTCGGTGCGGTAGGAGCGCGTGAAGACCTTTGGCCGGGCCGTGGAGTTGAGTACGTCATGGATGGTGGGCACCGAAGCGTTATGGAAGTACGGCGCCGTTGCCCAGATGCCGTCCAGCGGCGGCGCCTGGTAGCCGTGGCGATCGATGAGCTGGTACGGTTCGCCTTCCGGCCCGTGTTGCCGGGCGAACCAGCTCTTGTTGAAAAACTCGACGTTTCCCTCCGGGAACGACCGGGCCATCGTGGGGTCGGTGCCGATCGCGTCGAGGGCGACGACCTTATTGGGATAGGTCCCGCCCGCGCCATAGGTGCCATGGCACTTGGCGCAGTGCTGGCCGAAGAGTCCCTGGCCGCGGGCGGCCAGCGATCGGTCGATTGGGAACGGATACCGGGGTGCCTCCACGCTGAGGACGAAGGCATGGATGTCGGCGAAGACCGGCTCTTGCTTCTTGATGTACTCGCCGCTGTTAAAAGGCGTGAGCAGGTTCACCAGGTCCACGCGCGTCGAGCGCACGTCCATGCTGCCCGTCCAGCCGCGGGTTTTCTTCTTTTTCAGCTGCCACCAGGCGGGCGGGTCGCTGACGACATTGTTGCCGTAGCCCAGTTTGATCGGTGTCTTCCGCATGTTCAGGTCGGCGTCGCGGAATTCCATCAGGAAGGCGACCGGGGCCATGGGGTCGATCGTGCCCCGGCTATGGCTGAACTGGAATGGCAGGTTCAGCTGGACGCCGTCCGCGGCACTTAACTCATCAAAGAGCGTTTGCATGTCCAGGGACGCATTGCCCAGACCGAGGTAGGTTTGACCGGCGATCGAGCCGGCATGGCACAAAAGGCAGTCGTTGTCGATCCTTTTCCCCAGGAAACCGGGGACCTCGTGGAGACCCATGGGCAGCCCCTGGTTCTCGTAGGGAGCCGGGTGGAGGCCGTAGCGTTCCCGGAAGAGGCGGGCATAGTCCGCGGGCTTCTCCGTGAGGCCCCACTGCTTCCAGGCGTTCTCGTAGGCCTTCGGCGACCAGAGGCCGGGATTCAGGGCCGGTCGCCCGCGCACCGCCTCCTGGCCGCGCTCCCCGGCCGTCTTTGTGTCCTCGGCGAACACGAGGCCGACCCCACCCAGCAAGACGAGGCCCAAAGCCAGAAGCCACCTTCTCATGAGAAGCACTCCAGGGGAAAACCATGCACTATTTGGTATACTCCCGAGCACTTCCCTTCGTCAAGCTGTCCGGACATGCTCCGAAAAGTATAGCCGCGACGCCCATCGGAGCGCGAGACGGTCGCGCTTCGCTGTGCGTCGCGGCTACACGGATGAGAAACCTACACCTTCAGCAGGTGACACGCCTCCTCATATCCCTCCGCCCGCTGGCCGAACTCGCTGGCGGTGACGCGCGCCAGCGCGACCAGGTGGCGCCAGCGGAATGCCGGCCGGGCGGTGGCGAACTCCTCGGTCACCGTGCGGTAATACTTCTCGGCGTGTAAAGCGCCCTCCTCGCTCACGGCGTACTTCAGCAGCAGATCGAAGACCGGCCGCTGCGGGTGGCCCAGCGCACCGTAGCGATGGACCAGCGCGCTGGCCCGGGACTGGTCCTTGGCCCGGATCGCCGTCTCGGTCTCGCGGAGCAGTCCGCCGGCGTCCTTCGTGCGGATCGTCTCCAGGTGCTCGGCCCACGGTAAGGGCTGCCGGTTGGCACTGCCCGACTGTCCGGCCGTGTGGTAGGCGCCGACGACCAGGCTGGCGCATGTGTTCCGCGGGTCGCTGACCCGGGCGATGTTCCGCCAGGCGTTGGCCGCATCCGAGGCGTGGACACCCACGGACGCGCCATGAACGCTGCCCACGGGCTTTTCGGGTGAGGCGTGCTCCTTCGTGCGGCCGGGGTCGCGCAGGACCAATTGATTCGCTGCCAGCGCGATGGCCTCGCCGACTGCCTCCGGCGCCATGCCCTCGGCCAGGGCTGCGGCCGCGGCATCGGCGGCCTGCTCCCGGTTGCCGCTGTAAATGGTCTGGCACAGCCGATCGATCCAGGCGTCGTCCGGCCTGCGCTCCCCGAGGGAGCGACTCAGCAGCTTGTACTGGTCGAGGAGCTTTGGCAGGGCTCTCTGGAGGTTGGCATCGTTTCCCCCGTCGGACATGCAGAAGCGCACCGATTGGCGGAGCAGCGTGTGCGCATACTCCGGACCCGTCAGGTCGAGCACGGCCCAGGCGCGCCAGGCCAGCACGACACGGTGAACGTCCGCGTCATCGCGCACGATGGGCTGCAGATCGCGGAAAACATCCTTGACTTTTCCCCTGGCCAGTGCGGCAAAGATGCCTTCGGCGCGAACCTTGTCGCGCTTGCGCACGGCCTCCTGCAAGACTTCGTTCCCCGCCCGCCCTTCCGGCAAGGACGCCGGTTGCACGGGATGCAGGACCTCGCCCCTGCGACCCCCGTGCCGCTGGATGATCGCGGTGTTCCGGTAGAGCACCTTGAACACGGGGAGGGCCTTGTGCGCCTCCGGCATCTCGCGCGACATCTCGTAGGCGGGCACCAGGGCCATCATGGTGTGGTAGCCCACGTAATCTTCGCCGCCGAACGTGCGGGCATTGGCCAGGGCGCCGGCCGCCACTAGGGTGCGCAACTCCGTCCCCGATTCCAGTTTTTCGTGCAGGACGGAGAGCAGGTTGTTGATGGGCGTCTCTTGCATCAGCGCCACCAACGGCTCCAGTTTACCGAAGGACAGCAGCGGAGGCGCTTCCCCGGCGAAGGCCGGAGCAAGACCCAGGTCCACGGCCGCGGCGGAGCCCACACTGGCAAGCAGCATGCCCCGGCCCACATCCGCGAGGAATTCACGACGGTTCGACCTTCCCATGACAGTAATCCTCCAAGTGAAGAGTAGATGCACGAATGTCTTGCGTAGCCGCGACGTGCCGCGGCTACACGGGGCGCTTACGATTGCCGGCAACCAGCACCAGGATGGACAGCCCCAGCAGCGACCCGGAAATCACTGCCACGAGGACGAAGGTCCCGCGCAGGCCCTGGTGTGTCCGTGCCACGTCCCGATCCAGCGGGCGGATGATCTCGACAACACCGCGCACGTCGCCGACCCGCCAGTCCTTTTTAACACTATCAGGGTGGTTATTGTGGCAACGAATGCACGTGTCCTGCATGCGTCGCGCAATGGCGTAACGCAGGGCCGGCCGGCCATCCACGTCCTCGAAGCGGTAGAACGGCTCGTCGGGGTCCCGCCGCAGGTGGCGCAAGGCCGACCACTCGAAGTCGTCCTTGGGACCGCCGTCCTTGCGCGAACGGAACGGATAGTCACTGTAGAGCCGGACCTGCACGCCCGACTGGCTCGAAGCGCTGATGTCCTTGCCGGCGTCGATCGTGAGCGTCGCCGGCAGCGGAATGGCCTCGGGCCGGCCGGCGTAGTTGTTGGTGACCTCGATTCCCTTGGCGCGCGCCATGACGCGCTCCACGATCTCCGAGTAGTGGTTATTGAACACCTCGAGCATCTCGGCCTGCTGGGCCGCGCTCTCCAGCGCCGTGGAGCGCACCAGCTGCTTCGATAGCCAGGACAGGTAGCCGAGACCGAACGCCGAGCCGAGCGACACAGCCAGGAGCAGGCTGGCGGGCAGCGGATTGCGACGGCACCAGCGCCCCAGCCGCTCCGCGCTGCCGACAGGCCGGGCCCGGATCGGCTCGCGGTTCAGCCAGCGGTGCAGGTCGTCGGCCAGTTCCCGCGCTGTGGCATAGCGGCGCGCGGGGACCTTGGCCAGCGCCTTCAGGCAGATGGTCTCCAGGTCGCGCGGCACCTTGTCGTTCAGCTGGCGCGGCGGCCGCGGCTCGTCTTGCAGCACCTGCAAGAGGAGCATCCGCCGGTTGCCGCGGAACGGGCGCTCGCCAGTGAGCAGTTCGTAGAGGACGACGCCGAGGCTGTAGATGTCGCTGCGCGCATCGACCTGGTGAGATTCGCCACGCGCCTGTTCGGGCGACATGTACGCCGGAGTGCCGAGCACCTGGCCATCGAGGGTCATGTGCCCCTCGTCGGCCTCGCGCTTGGCCAGGCCGAAGTCCATCAAGTGCGGCCGGCCTTCGGCGTCGAGCATGATGTTGGACGGCTTGACGTCGCGGTGAACGACGCCATGCTGGTGGGCGTAGTCGAGCGCCTGGGCCATCGCAACGACGAGGTCGGCCGCCTGGCGGAAGTTGAGCCGGCCAGCACTCAGGCGGCTGGCCAGGGTCGTGCCGGAAACGAATTCCAGGTAACAGGTGCCATCCTCGGTCTGGCCAGTGTCGTAGAGGGCGACGATGCCGGGGTGCTGGAGCTGTGCCGCGGTCCGCGCCTCGCGCAGGAAGCGATCGACGTCCTCGTGGCTGGCCAGCCGGCCGGCCCGCAGGATCTTGATGGCCACCGTGCGGTCCAGTGAGTGGTCGCGCGCCCGGAAGACGTAGCCGAAGGAGCCGATGCCCAGTTCTTCAAGCAACTCGAATTTGCCCAGGCGACGCGACCCTTCCCCGGGCGACCAGCCGGCCGGGCCGCGTTGGCCGCGGGCAGACTGCGCCACCGCTAACAATTGCTGCGGCACCAGGTCGTCGGCGCAGACGTTGCCGGCAGGCTGCCGCAGCGGCGCAAGCCAGCGGTCGGCCTGTCCATCGAGGGCCTCCAGGGCCTCCTCGCAGGCAGCACATGCCTGGACGTGGTCGGCAACGCGCAGGAACACCGCTCGGGGCAGGTTGCCCCCGGCGAAGTCGGCAAGTTGCGCCCGCTCGGGGCAGCCGGTCGGGTCCATGGGTCGGTTTCTCACTGCCGGGCGCGTCTCTTTTCGTCCCGTTATGAGTGTAACGCGGGAGCGTTACAGGAAACGAGATTCTCCGCTGCTCCGGCGCCGCGCCGCTTCCTCTGGACTTCTCGCCTCTGCTGCGTCAAACTGAATTAAGCCCCCCCCGAGTGTCGCACTTTTTGCCTCGTGCCATGCCTGATTCCCGCACGGTCCCTGGAAGTGGAGGAGAGGCGCAGCCCTCGTCGGCGACGTCGCGCAGCCTGCTGGAGCGGGTCAAGACGGACGACCCGGCCGCGTGGGAGCGGCTGGTCAACCTCTACGCCCCACTCGTGCTGCACTGGTGCCGGCGCTGCGACTTGCAAGAGCAAGACGTGGCCGACGTTTTCCAGGAAGTCTTTCAAGCCGTGGCGACGCACATCGCCGGCTTCCGCAAGGAGAAGGCGGGAGACACCTTCCGCGGCTGGCTGCGGACGATCGCGCAGAACAAGGTGCGCGACCATTTCCGCCGCCTGGGACGAGAGCCCGGCGGCGAGGGCGGGACCGAGGCGCAACTGCGCCTGGCCCAGCTGCCTGCGCCGGCGGCACCCGAGGAGGAGAGCGCGGTTGAGGAGCAGGCCGACCGCAGCCTGTTCCGTCGCGCCCTGGATCTGATCCGGGGTGAGTTCGAGGAGCGGACCTGGCAGGCCTTCTGGCAAACCGCCGTCGAGGGTCGGACTGCCGGGGAGGTTGCCGCCGAATTGGCCATGAGCCCGGGCGCAGTGCGCGTCGCCAAGTGCCGCGTGTTGCAACGACTGCGCGAGGAACTCGGCGACCTGGTCGAGTAAGATCGCGTCTTCGTGACCATGGCACTTCCGGGTTTACCTCGGCCTAGCCCTCGGCGGCAGTACGGACTGCCACTCGACGATTGTCAGGCGCCCTGGGAAGGAGGAATGCGTTGCACGTTGTACTACCTGCGCGGAGCGCCCTTGCAAAAAGGGGCGAACTGTCTCAGAATGCGCATGTCCTGCCCGGAAGAGGCGTCGTCCCCGCCATCCCGCGTGAACCATCACCCGTGGACCGAGCGTAACAGGAGCGGAGGGTGGGACCACGTCCCCGGCGGGCGCGGCCTCGGTTCCGATAGGCCTCGAGCGTGCAACCACAGTGAGCGAACAAGACGTACGCAACGGCATCCTCATCTTCACCAGTATCCTCTACGAGGCGCTGCCCTTCATCGTCCTCGGGGCCATCATCTCCGGCATCCTGGAAGAACTGGTGCCGCAATCCCTCATCACCCGCCTCATCGGCGCCCTGGAGCGCGTGCTGCCACCGACCCTGGCTCGCCTTGCCATCATCCTCGTCGGCGGGCTCCTCGGGCTCCTGTTCCCCATGTGCGAGTGCGGCATCATTCCCGTCATGCGCCGCCTGCTCCGCAAGAGCGTGCCCCTCAGCTGCTGCATCGCCTACATGCTCGCCGGACCGATCATCAACGGCGTGGTCATGCTCAGCACGGCCGTCGCCTTCTCCGCCTACGACGACCCGAACAACCGCCAGTTCGTCAACCAGGCCGGCGCCTGGTGGATGATGGGACTGCGCATGTTCTTCGGCTACCTGGTGGCCGTTGGCACCGCCATCATTGTCGAATGGCAACACCGCAAGCATGGCGATGCCGCCCTGCTGGCCCCTCTGGCCATTCCGCCAAAGGATCAGGCCGCCGGCGCGGACGGCGACGACGGCGGCCCGCGCCGCACCGCTGGGCAGAAGCTCGTCGCCATCACCGAGACGGCCCTGCACGACTTCCTCGACATCACCTTCTTCCTGATCCTCGGCGGCCTGATGGCGGCCCTGGTGCGCGTCTATCTACCGCACGAGCGCATGGCGGAGATGGCGCAGCAAAACTGGCTGGTGAGCATCGTCATCATGATGGGACTGGCGATCCTGCTCTGCCTGTGCAGCGAGGCCGACGCCTTTGTCGCGGCCAGTTTCACGGCCCTGCGACCATCGGCCAAGCTGGCCTTCCTGGTCCTCGGCCCGATGCTCGATTTCAAGCTCTTTTTCATGTACTTGCGGGTCTTCCGGCCGCGCCTGATCGCCACGGTGATCGTATCCGTGGTGGTGCAGGTCTTCGTGTACTCGGTCCTCTTCCACCTGTGGTGGGAGGGGAGCTTTACTCACTAGCCGGCGACCCATTCCGGAGAAACAGTCATGGGCCACAGCCACGATCACGATGAAGGCGGCTACTTCACGGAGCAGCTGTGCATGATCGGCATCAGCGGCCTGCTCGGTGTCGTGTCAGTCCTGCTGTACACGCGCGGTCTGCTCAACCTAATGCTGAACGCCAAGCTGCACTGGACCGTCCTGGGCGGCGGCATCGCCCTGCTGCTGCTGTGCGCGGTGCGCGGGGCGTCGCTATGGCTCGAGGTCGGCCGCCGCAAGGCGAAGGCACAGCTCGCCGACAACCACGAGCACGATCACGCTCACGACCATGAACATGACCACGCTCATGACCATGAACATGACCACGCACACGACCATGAGCATGACCACGCTCACGACCATGAACATGACCACGCTCATGACCATGACCATGCTCACGACCACGACCACGAGAATGAGCACGACCACGACCACGATCATGCCTGGGGACCGTGGCGCTACGTCGTGCTGCTGCTGCCGATCGTCCTCTTTTTCCTGGGACTGCCGAACGAGGGTTTCGGCATCGTGCCGGGCCAGGTTGCCAAGACCGACCTCGCCGACCTCAGTCAGGCCAGTGGTCCCATCAAGGACAAGGGCCTCGATGAGAGCCTGGACTTCCGCGAACTGGAGGGAGCGGCGTATTCGCCGGAGCGGCGCGACCTGTACCAGGGACGAACGGTCAAGCTGAAAGGGCAGTTCGCGCCGACAGGCAACGACCGCATGTTCACGCTGGTCCGCTTCAAGATTAGCTGCTGTGCCGCCGACGCCATCCCCCTCGGGGCAATCATCATGCTCGACGAGAAGGTGCAGGAGAAGCTCAACATCAGCTCGTACCAGGGAAAATGGGTCGAGGTTACCGGCCAGGTCCAGTTTCGCACCCGCAAGCGCGGCAACCAGGAGGAATGGATCACGCTCATCCTGATCCGGCCCGACAAGGACCATCCCCTGGACGAACTGATCAAGATCGTCGATCGACCGGCCAATCCGTTCGTTTCCTAGGCGGGAGAGGCCCATGGACACGCTCGATCCCGCCGCCTATCCGGACCTGCTGCGCACGGTCGCCTTCGCCGCCCGGGCGCACCGGCACCAGCTGCGCAAGGACGGAGAGACGCCCTATGTCAGCCACGTCTTCCGCGTCGCCCTGACGGTGAGCGCGGTCTTCGGTGTCTCCGAGGTGCACGTGCTGCAAGCCGCGGTGCTGCACGACACGATCGAGGATACCAATACGGATTATGACGATCTGGAAAGAGAGTTCGGCAAGCAGGTCGCCGACTGGGTGGCGGCACTGACGAAGGAGAAGTCGTTGCCAGAGCCGGCGCGCGAGGAAGCGTATCGGCGGAACCTGGCCGCGGCGTCCTGGGAGGTGCAACTCTGCAAGCTGGCCGACGTCTTCGACAACCTGCAGGATGCGCACACCGTGCGGACGAAGCAGCCGGCGAAGACGCTGCAGCGATCGCGCGAATACCTGGCAGTGCTGAACTCCCCCGACCCGCGCGTCCAGCGGGCGAAGGCGATCGTGGAGCGGTTACTGATTGAACTAAATCGCGGTGCATGATTCGGCAACCCACAAGCCCGATGCGCCAGCGAGGGACGCTGCTTCCTTCGCTGGCGCTTCAGGCTTGTGTGC
>JRHI01002282.1_pt1 | contig 13455 bp, 11 predicted proteins | sample 215371 | NCBI WGS metagenome assembly JRHI01 (sample SAMN02929681, study PRJNA255918) | sediment metagenome | biome: cave system; feature: Ice Cave; material: Sediment; isolation source: sediment from deep within a dark volcanic ice cave with no known source of... ...
CCTTCGCCATGCCTGCGGTTCAATTCCTCCTTCTGGGAGGCTCTTGCCGCGCCGGCTGTTGCGACGAGGGACTTCGAAATATCCGCCCCACACCATTAGCGGGCGTCCCGAGGCGAATGGCACACCTTCAGAGGAGAAGCCGGCATGGATAAGCCAGCCCCGATCAACTGGCTCAGCGAGCCGGAAGAGCACGACTACCCGGCCGCGCAGTCGTACCTTAACCTTATCTTCGAGGAGAAGGTTACCGCGAGCTATGTGGAGAAGTTCAGGTCCGCCGCGATAACGTCGTTCAAGGCCAAAGACATCTTCCGGGCATCCGGCCTATCGCTCCTTGGGATCAGCAACTCGCATGTCGAGAAGGATCGCCAAAAAATCAACTCGGGCACGCCGCTTTCGCCTTTGCTCCTTGTGCGGGACCCGGCTAACGGCAGGGTCATCATTGCGGACGGTTATCACCGCCTGTGCGCAGTCTACGCTTGTGACGAAGACGCGCTGATTCCGTGCAAGATTGTCTGAATGCGCGCATTACCCAGATGCTGAGCTGCGCTCGGTGGATCGCTTGATCCGCCGCGACCATTGCCGTCGCTAGTTCGCCGCGTGCTGGCGGAGCTGCACTTGTCGAACGATGGGATAATGCCGCCATGAATGCACCACAACCGATGTCCCCCGCGCTCGCCTGCAAGAGCTTCTGGCGACACCGGAGAGCCAGCGAACTGACGCCCAGTGGGATGAGATCCATGAGCTTGAAATTAAGCTCTCTTCCGCCAATCGAGAGCAACCTCTGGACCAAGGCGCTCGGCGAGACACCCCTGCAACCGCCACCGGTCATCCTAAGCCCCACGGCAGCGCGCAGGGCAAGAAGCCGTTCCAGAAAGTCCACAACAAGAGGCGGCCCCGGCAGAACCTGCGGTGAGGCGCGGTAGCGCGAATGGAACGGAATATATCTTGAACGTTGCCGCTAATTTTTATGTCTGCTTTCGAGCGGCACATATGTCGCCTTAGGGTCGACAGCTGCGATTCGTTGGCAACGGTCAACAACCGGCCAGGAGGAGACCTTCGACGTTGAGTCCCATAGCGGTCACTTGGGATCTCCAGTGTTAGCTGCGCGCGGAGGGCATCATGCGGTGGGGCGTTGACAACTCTATTCTGGCACGGGGGGTACGCGTCGCTCGTATCAAGATTTCCATAGTCGCACAACGAAAGGCAGAGATCCGAATTAACGGGCAAAAATTGCGTCACGTGACCGACAACCCATACCGTGACGCCATTAGCGCTTCGGGCGGAGTTTGCTGCCTGGGCGGGGGCGCACTCGTCGCAACTTCACCGCGACCCGCCCCAGATCAACGCAGATGCGACGATCTCTACGGACAATGCGCGCAACTGGCGGATTTTCGCCGACCAGTCGATTCTCACGCGAGGGCACGGTCCCAGCCGGTCGGGCGATCTGTCGTTGCGCAGACGGCCTCCTCCGAGCGAAAATTGACGCCTATGGATGCGATGAGCGAGCTCGACGCAAGCAATCGTAACTGCCGCATTGGCGAAGGACTTGAAGCCTTTCATCACCGCACCAAGGTCGGACGATGGGCCCGCTGTTGGTGGTTGACCTTCGCCTTACCGGTGGCCATCACTGTGAGCGGTTGTTCGGCGATTTCTGGGAACGTCCTGCGCGATTCCCGGGAGCAGTTCAACGAAACGGCGCAGATTACCAACGCAGAACAGATCCTCCGTAATATCGTGCGGCTGCGTTACGCCAGCTCTCCGTACTTCCTCGAGATCAGCACGGTCTCGACCAGCGCAACCATGTCGGGGAGTCTCGGAGTGTCCGCTCCCATACCCCCGCTTCCCGGGCTCAGCCCGAACGTCACCATCAGTCCAGCCGTCAGCTATTCTCAGACACCCTCGTTCGTCTTTCAGCCGCTGACGGGTGACAAGCTTGCCCGCCAACTGCTGCGGCCGGTCGAGATGCGGACGCTGGCGTTGCTGCGCACCGCCGGCTGGGACCTACGCGAGATCTTCCTGGTGCTCGTCGATAGCATCAATGGAATTTCCAACGCGCCGACGGCGACCCAGTTCGCGCCGGAAGGAACCCCGGAAAACACGCAGTTCAGGCAGGTCGTCAGTCTTCTCGTACGGTTGGAGGAACAGGGTTTGCTGCAGCTCGGTCTTGAAGCGGGAACCGCGCCGCAAGATCCGCGGAGCGACATCGTGCTCTCGTTGCAGATCGATCGCGCTGCCGCCTCGCGCGCGGATGTTCGGGAGCTTATCCGCTTACTCTCGTTGGATCCCGCGAACCTGACATACCGGCTCGCGGCCGCAGTTTCCGGTGGAGGTGGCAAGAACATTGCCGTCAAGCCACGTTCGGTCTTGGCGGCAATGCGCTATCTCAGCAAAGGAATTGACATACCGGACGTCGATGTGCGCGGCGGCTTAGTGCCCGTGCTTAGTGAGTCCAGCGGCTCCGCTTTCGACTGGACCAAGGTGCTGAACGGGATCATGCGCATTTCGTCCAGTGAATCGTGGCCCGCAAACGGCTACGTGAGGGTATTCCATCAGGGCCATTGGTTCTATATCGACAACGCAGACTTAGCCTCAAAGCACTCCTTCGCGCTGATCGAAACTGCATTTGCCCTTCAGGCCGGCGATGTTCCGCCTATCACAACCATCTTGACTTTGCCGATTTCGCGCTGAGTCACAGTGCCGTTTCGCCACGGTGGGCAGTCGACGTGCGAAACGATGTTCGGTACATTTCTATTCCACCTAACATAGGCCGACGCAGGAACGTGACGGGGCAGGCAGGTCAGGCATCGTGTTTCCTCCAGCATGTTATTCCAACACCTGCCCCAGCGGCAACGCGCGGCCCTTTCAATCTTTCACGATCAAAGGTGCGTCATCACGCACGGTGGTACGGGCTGCGCAGGATCTGACGAATTGGCAAGAAATGCCGCGTGTGACCCGGTCGATCGAAATTACCACGGGTCATTGCGCCACGACTTCGAACTGTAGCGTGAACGAGGCTTTGGCAACAATGCCACTATGTCTGCTTTCGCGTGGCACTTATGTCGTCTTTGGGTCGACAGCTGCGATTCGCTCGCTATGGTCAACAACCGGCCACAACCCGTATAGCTTCGTGCTCCAAAGCGGGCTGTCAACGCGAATGCTTCGTCTGGATTCGGAACGCGCACACCTTCAAATGGGGTTAGGGCCAAGCGGCGCCCGCGGGACGCCGAAGCACTACCAGCCACTGGCCATCAGGTTGAAGCGCACGGGCCGAGCTATCCCTTAATTCCGCTTCGTCAGCGTCAAGATCGATCCCTCGCGCTTCATGTCCGTGCGATTGAGGAAGCTCATGCCGAGCAAGGCGATGGGCAGGCTGTTGCCCTCCGTGATGACTGCGTCGACGTTATGCACGGCCACGCCGCCAACGCGTACCGTGTCGAGCTTGAGACGATAAGCGAACACATTGCCGTTGGCCGTTTCCATCACGAGCTTCTGGCCGTTGTGGTAGTCGAGCCCGAGGCGGCTCGCCTCGCGGGCGGGAAGCGTGATGAAGGTCGCGCCGGTATCCACGGCGAATCGAACCGGCATGCCGTTCACTTCGCCATCGGTGACCAAATCGCCCCGGTCGTTTGTCGGGACCACCGCGTAGTTGGCCGCGGCGGCGGGGCTCGTCTGGGTCGCGGCGGCGAGGTTCGTTTGGGTCGCGGCGGCGGGGCTCGTCTGCCTTCGCGCAGGACCTATTGCGAGTGCCACGCGTCGACCCTGGATATCGAACATTGCGCCATCGCGCCCCACCGACAGCAGGATGATGTCGTCTCGCGTCTTCTGTCCGACGGAGAGAGTGTGCAGGGCACCGCCGTCGATCTGCACTACGGCCTTGTTTGGGAACAGGCCGACGACGTTCACGTCCAGCGCGGTTGCGCCGGTCGAGACCAGCAGGCCGATGGCTATCGAAGCAATGCGATGGCGAGGATTCATGAGGTACGTGGTCGATCGAATCAGTGATTTCTGTCGGTCGCCTAGCGAGAGCGAGGTCGGTATCGTGCCCGGGTAACCGGGCGTTGAGCATGGCTGACCTCTTTATGCACATGTCATGCCAGCGCAAGAAGTTCCTTTCAAAACAGACCCCCGGCTTCCTCGACCTCGGAATAGAGCGCCCGTGCGGACGCGCTGAACGTCAGTGTCTTGGCAGCGCGCGGCACCGGGGTGCGCCTTGGCCACCGCCGGGACACGATCCACCACAAAAGGCACTGACGATGGTGCGATTCGGGCTACGGGCGCGCGCTTGCTAATATCACGCTCAACCCGGGAACGGAAAAGGAGGAATTCATGATCAAGATTGGGAGTTTGCTTCTCGTCGCCGCGATTGCCACTTATGGCCTTCACGCCTTGGCTCAGATCCGAGCGGATGTCCGCCCGACGATGACGCCAATCAGCAGTTCGTCGTCCAACGGGATTTCGTTTGCCTGGTTTTACGACAGCACCGAGCGAACGGTCTTCGTTTGCCGTATCGGTCAAGCCCCTGGGGAAACCGTGGAATGCAAGGCGAAGTCGACACTGCAGTAGTGTCGGGGTCGACCGCTTCGGAGAAGACCGACCGGATGGTGGGTCGAACTCAGTCGTTGAGTGGAATGCGTGTCAAGTCTGATCGGAGACTGAACGGCCGAGCTTTGGTCGGGACAAGCTATGCCTGGTTCAGACGACCTCGAATAGCCCCGCGGCGCCCATCCCCCCACCAATGCACATGGTCGCCACCACGAACTTCACGCCGCGACGCTTGCCCTCGATCAGCGCGTGGCCGGTGAGCCGCGCGCCTGAAACGCCGTAGGGGTGACCGACCGCGATCGCGCCGCCGTTGACGTTGAGGCGATCGTTGGGGATGCCGAGCTTGTCGCGGCAGTAGATCACTTGCACCGCGAACGCCTCGTTGAGTTCCCATAACCCGATGTCGTCGATTTTCTTGCCGGCGCGCTCGAGCAATCGCGGTACCGCGAAGACGGGGCCGATGCCCATTTCATCCGGCTCGCAGCCCGCGACCGCGAAGCCGCGGAAGATTCCCAGGGGCTGCAAGCCTTTTATCGCGGCGGTCCGATCGCTCATCACGACGCACGCCGATGCGCCATCGGAAAACTGGCTTGCGTTGCCGGCGGCGATCACGCCACCCGGCAGCGCGGGCTTGATCCTGGCGACGCCGTCGTAGGTCGTATCGGCGCGGATGCCTTCGTCGGCCGCGATGGTCGTCTCCCTGGTCAACAAGCGCGCCGACTCCTTGTCGGCCACGCCCATGGTCACGGTCATCGGCACGATCTCGGCGTCGAATTTCCCTGCCGCCGCGGCGGCCGCGGCACGCTGCTGGCTCTGCGCGCCATACTCATCCTGCTTTTCGCGCGAGATCGCGTAGCGCTTTGAAACGTTCTCCGCCGTTTCCAGCATGGTCCAATAGATCTCGGGCTTGTGTTCCAGCAGCCATGTATCGCGCAACATGTGCTTGTTGGATTCGTTCTGGACGCACGATATCGATTCGACGCCGCCGGCGACAAAGACCTCGCCCTCGCCCGCCATCACCCGTTGCGCGGCCATGGCAATCGTCTGCAAGCCCGATGAGCAGAAGCGGTTGATCGTCATTCCGGGGACGCTGACGGGGCAGCCCGCGCGCAGAGCGATTTGGCGTGCGATATTGGAGCCGGTCGCGCCTTCGGGGAACGCGCAGCCCATCAGGACATCGTCGACCTCGGCCGGGTCGAGTTTCGCGCGCTCGATCGCGTGCTTGACGACGTGACCGCCCAGCGTCGCGCCGTGCGTCATGTTGAACGCGCCGCGCCACGACTTGGCGAGGGCGGTGCGCGCGGTGGAGACGATGACTGCGTCGGTCATGATGGGATCTTCCAGTCGGGTCGCTTTGAAGTTGTCGTCAGCCGTTGAACGTCTTGCCTTCCGCCGCGAGCTTGGCCAATAGCGGCGCTGGCTGCCAGAACGCCGGATCTGCGTGCGCATTGGCCGCCAGGCGCGCCATGCTGCGCACGACGTTGTAGAGACCAAGCATGTCGGCGTAGAGCATGGGCCCACCGCGATACAAAGGAAAGCCGTAGCCGGTCAGGTAGACCATGTCGATGTCGGACGCGCGCTGGGCGATGCCCTCCTCGAGGATGCGCGCACCTTCATTGACCAGCGCGAGGATGCAGCGCTCGACGATTTCATCATCGGCGATCTTGCGCGGCGTGATGCCAATCTCTTTGCGGTAGCCGGCGATCATCTCGTCGACGGCTGAATCGGGAATGGCGTCGCGCTTGCCCGCTTCGTAGCGGTACCAGCCCATCCCGGTCTTTTGGCCGAATCGACCCTGCTCGCACAGCCGGTCGGCGATCTTCGAGTAGACGACGTCCGGCTTCTCGACGTAACGGCGCTTGCGGATATACCAGCCGACGTCATTGCCCGCCAGGTCGCTCATGCGAAACGGGCCCATCGCCATGCCGAAACGCTCCAGCGCGCGATCGACCTGCTGAGGCGACGCGCCTTCGTCGAGCAGAAACATCGCCTGACGCAAATACTGCTCGATCATACGATTGCCGATAAAGCCATCGCATACGCCGGAGACGACCGCGGTCTTGTTGATCTTCTTGGCGACCTGCATGACCGCGACCAGCACATCCTTGGCGGTCTTTTCCCCACGCACGACCTCCAGCAGCTTCATCACGTTGGCCGGGCTGAAAAAGTGCATCCCCACAACGTCCTGCGGGCGCCGCGTAAACGCTGCAATCTTGTTGACGTCGAGCGTCGACGTGTTCGTCGCGAGGATCGCACCTGGTTTCGCCACCGCATCAATCTTCTCGAACACCGCCTGCTTCACGGCCATGTCCTCGAATACGGCTTCGATAATGAGATCGACGGTCTTGATGTCGTCGTAGGACAGTGTCGGTTTGAGCAGTGCAATAGTCTGCTGGAGCTTTTCCGGAGTGAGCTTGCCGCGCTTGATCGACCCCTCGTAATTCTTGCGTAGGGTCGCCACGCCCTTGTCGAGCGCCTCCTGCTTCATCTCCAGGAGGGTGACGGGAAACCCGGCGCTCAGAAAGTTCATCGCTATACCGCCGCCCATGGTGCCCGCGCCGATGACGGCAACGCTCGCGACCTTGCGTGCCGGCGTATTCTCGGGCACATCGGGGATTTTCGCCGCCGCACGCTCGGCGAAAAATGCATGGCGCAGCGCCCGCGACTCCGGCGTTTGCACCAGTTGCATGAAAAGCTCGCGCTCGAACTTGAGGCCTTCGTCGAAAGGCATATTCACGGCCGCGGCAACCGCATCGATGCACTTGAGCGGAGCGGGAAAGTTCTTCGCGAGCGGGCCCACGCTGTTCCTGGCAAACTGAAAAAATGCGTCGGCGTTGGGAAAGGCTATCTTCACATCGCGCAAGCGCGTCAGCGGCCTCTTTTCCGCGACGACCTTGCGCGCAAACGCCAGCGCAGCTTGCAGCAGTTCACCCTCGATGATTTCGTCGATGAGCTTGGTGCCTTTGAATTGCTCGGACGGCACAGGCGCGCCGGAAACGATCATGTTCAACGCGGCTTCCACGCCGATCGCGCGTGGCAGGCGCTGCGTGCCTCCCGCGCCGGGCACGAGTCCCAGCTTGACTTCGGGCAACGCGATCTTGGCTCCGGGTGATGCGACGCGGAAGTGGCATCCCAGCGCCAGCTCCAGTCCTCCGCCCATGCAGATGCCGCCGATGGCCGCGATCACCGGTTTGGCGTGGGTCTCGACGATGCGAATCGCGCTGCGCAAGGCCGGTTCCGCCGTTGCCTTGGGCGTATTGAATTCGCGGATGTCGGCGCCGCTCGAGAACGCCTTGCCGGCACCGATCAAGATGATGGCCTCGACACCAGCATCGCCGCTCGCCCGGTCAATGCCCTCGACCAAGCCGGCGCGCAGTCCGTGATTCAACCCGTTGAGCGGCGGATTGTCGAGGGTGATCACTGCCACCGCGTCGTGCAACTGATAGTCAGCGCCGATGATTGTTACTCCTTTGACCAACCCATGCTACTACGCCCAACTGCGACCGCGGTTTCTAGACCTCCAGCCATTCCTTGCGCACGGCATCGTTGGCGCGCAGAAGCTGCGGCGTGCCCTCAAACACGATATGCCCGTGGCCCATGACATAGAGCCGCCGCGAGATGGCCAGAGCGATCGTCAACTTCTGCTCGATCAGCAGGATTGCGATTCCGCGCTCGGCGATCTTCTCCAGCAGCCCGCGCACCAACTCGACCAGCTTCGGCGCCAGCCCTTCCGTCGGCTCGTCGACCATGATCAAGTCGGGGTCGCCCATCAAGGTACGGCAAATCGTCAACATCTGTTGCTCACCTCCGGAAAGTACCCCGCCGGGTGTATCGGCGCGTGCGCGCAGCAGCGGAAAGAGCTCGAAGGTATCGTCGAGCGACCAGCGCCCGGCCTGCCCGGCAGACTTCTTCCCGAGGAGAAGATTCTCGCGCACCGTCAGCCCTGGAAAAATCTCCCTGTCTTCGGGCACGTATCCCAGGCCCCGACGTGCGATCTGATGCGGCTTCAATCCGTCGATACGCGCTCCCTTGAAACGAATGCTGCCGACGGCAGACACTTCACCCATGATCGTCTTGACCGTTGTCGAGCGGCCGGCGCCGTTCCTTCCGAGCAGGCTGACGATCTCGCCCTCGCCGACGCGAAAGGAAATGCCCTGCAAGATGTGGCTCTTGCCGTAGTAGGCGTGGACGTCGTCGAGCTCAAGCATGCGCCGGGACGCCAAGATACGCGGTCTGGACGTCGGTGTTCTGGCGTATGCGTTCAGGCGCGTCGGTCGCGATGATCGCGCCGTACACTAGTACCGAAATGCGATCGGCCAGATTGAAGACGACGCCCATGTCGTGCTCCACGATCACCAGGGTCCGGCCCTGCGAGACCGACCGGATCAGCTCGACCGCGGATTCGGTCTCACTCCGACTCATGCCCGCCGTCGGTTCGTCGAGCAGTATCACCGACGAATCGCCGGCAATCGTGATGCCGATCTCGAGTGCCCGCTGCTCGGCATAGGTCAGCACGCCCGCAGGCGTATTCCGGCGCGCCGTCATGCCGATCTGCTCCAGCGTCCTTTCCGTCCTTTCGTTGGCGTCACGCAGCTTGGCCACGCTGCGCCAGAAATTGTACCTGTGGCCCAGACACCAGAGCACGCTGCAGCGGATGTTTTCGTAGACGCTCAGGCGCGGGAAGATGTTCGTTACCTGAAAGCTCCGCGCCAATCCGCGCCGGTTGATCTGGTGCGGAGCGCGGCCCGCGATTTCCTCGCCGTTCAGTCGAATCGAGCCTTCGGTCGGAGCAAAGCGCCCGCTGATGAGATTGAACAGCGTGGACTTGCCGGCGCCGTTCGGGCCGATGATCGCATGGCGCTCGCCCTTGCAAACATCGAGCGTCACGCCACGGATGATCGGCGTCGCGCCGAAGCTCTTTCGAATGTCCTGCAACTGCAGAGCGGACGCGTCTAGTCCGGGACTTCGGGCCGCGGCAACCGATGTCATGGCGCACCTGCTCCGGACACGCGGGTCCTGGCTTCGTCACTGGCGTGGGTCCACGCCGCGGCCACGTAGCGCCACGTCCGGCGAAAAATCTGGAAGCCGACGACGAGCAGGAGCACGGCGGCGATCCACGCCCAGGGCGTCGCCGCGTCCATCCGCACCCAGAACAGGCGCATCGACGTGCCGAGCTCGGGCTGCGTGGAAAGGCGATAGCTCATCTCGATCAGCAGCGCGGCGCCGATCCCCATTACGATTGCCGGCACGACGGCGATGGCGTAGGCGCCCAGCACGCCACGGAACGCCTTCGTCCGCACGATCGGGGCGTGCATCATGATCAGGCCGGCGAGGCCGCTGGGTGCGAAGAGGATGATCACAATGAAAAACAAGCCGAGATACAGCAGCCACGCGGGCGTGTAGCCGCTCAAGCTGACCTGCAGCCAGGTGAGCGTCACGGCGCCGATGATCGGCCCCGCAAAATGTGCGGAGCCGCCGATGTACGCCATCATCAGGACCGTGCCCGAGCGCAGCGCGCTCACGGCATCCGCGGCAACGATCTCGTAGTTGATCGCGTGGAGGCCGCCCGCCAGCCCGGCGAACAGGCCGGCGACGGCAAAAGCAAAAAACCGCACGTGCTGCGTGTTGTAGCCGACGAATGCGGCACGCTCCGGATTATCCCGGACAGCGTTGCACATGCGGCCCACCGGGGTGCGCATGAAGGCGTGCATCAGGAGCGCTGCAACCAGCGCCCACCCTGCAATCACGTAATAGACCTCGAGCTGCGATCCGAAATCCAGCCCGAACAGATGAGGGGCACGCGTCCGGCTGGCTGTGATGCCCTCTTCGCCGCCGAAATAGCCGGGCAGCATGAACGTGGCGGCGTAGACCAGCTCGCCGACCCCCAACGAGATCAACGCGAAGATCGTGCCGGCCCTGCGCGTCGTCACCGATCCGAACAGAATGCCGAACAACAGACCCCCGGCCGCGCCGGCGAGCGGTACCAACGGGATGGGGATCGGCAAACCGTGGTTGATGGCGCGCATGAAATGGATCGCGGCGTAGCCGCCGAGGCCGAAATACACGGCGTGTCCGAAGGAAAGAAGCCCCGTTTGGCCGAACAAGACGTTGAACGACAGCGCAAACACTGCGGCGATGCCCATTTGACTCAATAGCGAGCGTCCGAAGTCGGTGTTCATGCCGGGAACGTGCGGCAGGATCAGCAGCACGACGGCGACCACCAGCCAGGCCCTGTACTTGTGGGCCCAACGGCTCGCTGCCCCCGTCGAAGCCGACGAAGGCATAGTGACGATGCTGCCGTCGCTCATAGGGCCACGCTCGCGGCGGGCGCCGCTACGCTGTCCCCGGACGGGCGCACCCGCGCCTCGGCTCGTTGGCGCTCATACGTCGCGTTTGCCGAGCAAACCTCGGGGCCGCACGACGAGCATCAGGACCAGCAGCAGGTAAGGGACGATCGGCGCGGCGGTCGCGACTTTGATCGAATAGAAGTCGTACAGCGGCGTAGCGCGGGTGACCGCGATCCCGAGCGCACGGAACAGATCCAGCATCGAATAGTCGACGGCTACTGCGAATGTCTGCAGGATGCCGATCAGCATCGACGCGATCAACGCGCCGGAGAGCGACCCCAATCCACCGACGACGACGACGACGAAGACGATGGGCCCGACCGCGTGCGCGAGCGTCGGCTGGGTCAGCAGCATGAATCCGCCGATCACCCCGGCCAATCCCGCCAGCGCGCTGCCGACGGCGAAGACCAGCACGAACACTCCCGGCACGTCGTGTCCGAGCGCGCCGACCATTTGCGGATGCGTGAGCGCGGCCTGGATGATGAGGCCGATGCGGGTCCGTTTGAGGGCCAGGTAGAGGAAGACAAACATGGCGACGGAGATCGCCATCATCAAGCCTTTGTACGCGGGGAAGGAGCTGTCGAAAAGATGGAACAGCGGGACGTCGATTGCCTGCGGCACGCTGTTGGCGACTGCGTTGCGGCCCCAGACCATCGTGACCAGCTCTTCGATCAGATACGCGAGGCCGAACGTGAATAGAATCTCCGCGACATGCCCGCTTTTATGCACGTGGCGCAGGCCGTAGCGCTCGATGCCCGCGCCGACCAGGCCGCACACCAACGGCGCGATCACCAGCGCCGGCCAGAAGCCGATCCAGCGCCCCAGCTGGTAGGAAAAATACGCGCCGAGCATGAACACGCTCGCATGCGCGAAATTGAGCACGCCCATCATGCCGAAGATCAGCGTCAGACCGCTCGTCAACATGAACAGCAGCAGGCCGTACACCACGCCGTTCAGGAGCGAAACCGTCGTGAGCTCGAGCATACGCTGCGCTTTCGAGATACTTGTCCCGCGAACGCGGGACCTATTCCATGTGCGGGAAAGTGATTCCCGCTCAGTTACCAAAATGAGCGGGAATACCGACGCTGATTACTTCGATCCACGCGAGTTTCGACGGTGCCCGCCACCTAGATCGGCGCACCGCATCGACTCCCCCCGTTTGCTTTCTACTTCGGCCGCTCCATCTTGCAGGTCGTCGGCAAGGCCGTCGCCTTGCCCTCCACCTTGGCATCGCTCTTCCACCCGAGGCCCGAGTCCTCGACATCGTACTTCGTGTTTTTCAACAGCGTCGACACGTACAGCGGCTGCAGCATCTGGTGATTGTCCGCGCGCATCTCGACTTCGCCGAGCGAGGTCGACATCTTCATTCCCTCGAGCGCTTTCGCGACCTTGACCGGATCGTTCGATTGCGCCTTTTTTGCCGCGGCCGCGAACATCTCCCACATGGTCTTGGCGCGCCAATAGCCATACTCATTTTCCTTTCCCGGGAAGCGCTTTCCGAAAGCGGCTACGGTCGTATCGAGTTCCGGTGTGGCGTTCTTGTGCCATTCGGTCACTTGTTTCAGTGTGTCTACACCGGCTTCGCCGATGGCGGTCACGCAGCCAGGGCAGCCCCCGTAGAACGTTTGCCAACCTACCTTGAGACCCGCGTCCTTGCCCGCCTTGATCAACAGCACCATGTCGTTGCTCCAGTTGCCGGTGATGACGGTATCCGCGCCGGATGCCTTAATCTTGGCGATGTAGGGCGAGAAGTCCTGGACCTTCTGCAGCGGATGTAGCTCGTCGCCGACGATCTTGATGTCGGGGCGCTTCTCCGCCAACATCCTGTTGGCCGCCGCTGCCACGGCTTTGCCGAACGAATAATCCTGGTTGATCAGATAGACCTTCTTGATCTTGCTGTCCTTGGCCATAACGTCGGTCATCGCGGCCATCTTCATGTCAGCATCCGCGTCGAAGCGGAAATGCCAGAAGTTGCATTTCTCGTTGGTCAGCGCGGGATCGACGGCGGCATAGTTGAGATAGAGCACTTCCTTTCCCGGATTGCGCTCGTTGTGCTTCAGCACCGCTTCGGTGATCGCATGGGCGATGGAGCTGCCGTTGCCCTGGACGACGTAGCGTGCGCCGTCGTCGAGCGCCTTCTTCAACTGGATCAGCGATTCCTGCGGATTGACTTTGTTGTCGAACGAAAGGAGCTCGATCTTTTCGCCGTTGACGCCCCCCGCGGTGTTAATCGCGTCGATGTAGAACTGATGCGTCTTCTGCGCCAGAATGCCGGTGGTCGCAGCGCCGCCGGAGAGCGGGTCGATAAAGGCAATCTTGACCTCGGCTGCCGCCGGCCCGACGAAAAACATCCCGGCAAGGGCCAGCCCCAGGTAACGACGCGAGCGTGCGCGCATATCTCCTCCAAGCTCCGTTGGTCCGCATGTTGCGAACGATGGCGGACATCGTGGCCGGGGCCGGCATTCGCCGCCGACCCGGTCCGGTCCGTTAATATGTCGATGCTACCGGGCTAGATTCGGCAATACAAGCGCTGTGAGCAGCGAGCCAGGTGGCGCTGTGAGCAGCG
>JRHI01002284.1_pt1 | contig 13451 bp, 10 predicted proteins | sample 215371 | NCBI WGS metagenome assembly JRHI01 (sample SAMN02929681, study PRJNA255918) | sediment metagenome | biome: cave system; feature: Ice Cave; material: Sediment; isolation source: sediment from deep within a dark volcanic ice cave with no known source of... ...
CCGCGCAGTTGCCGGCTCCGAACGGGCTTACGATTGTACGTAATCAGGATCGGTTTTGCATTCTACCCGAACATCCGCTCGACGCTGCTGACCACGGCCTTGCCCTTGAGGCCGGCGATGATCTGCGTCAGGTGGTCGAGGTCCCATACCTCGAGCTCGATCAGGATCTCGGTGAAGTCCTTGGCGCGGCGCACCATGCGCACGTTGTCGATGTTGCCATCGGCCTCGCCGATCACCTGTGCGATCTGCGCCAGCGTGCCGGGCTCATTGAGCGCGGTGACGACGATCTTGGCCGGGAATCGCTCGGGGTGGTCGGGATCGATGTCCCAGGTCACGTCGATCCACTTCTCGTGCTCGAACTCCTTGAGCTTGGGCGAGTGGATCTGAAAGATGCGGATGCCCTCGCCGTCGGAGAGGACGCCGACAATGCGATCGCCGGGAACCGCGCCCCCTTCCGCGAACATGACCGGCACGTCATTCTTGAGGCCTCGGATGGGCAGCACTTGCGCTTGCTTGGCTTCCGCGCTGCCGCTACCGGGCCAGCGGAATTTGAGGTTCAAGACCTTGGCGACGTTGAACCAGCCCTCCTCGCTCTGTCCGCGTTCGCGACGGCTGCGCTTGCGCGGAGGGGCCGGCTCCTTGTCGAGCTCGGCTTCCGGCACGACGGCACGGATCACATCCTTTACGGGCAGCTCGCCGCGGCCGACGCCGGCGTGCACCTCCTCAACCGACTTCTGCGTCAGCCGCAGCAGGCCCTTCTTGAGCTTCTCGTCGGAATACTCCTGCCCGATCCTGAGGAAGGCGGAGACGAGCAGGCGCCGGCCGAGCTCGGAATACTGGCGGCGCAGGGCATCGCGCGCCGCGCGACGGATGGAGGACCGCGCCTTGCCGGTGACGGCGATGCGCTCCCAGGCGGCGGGCGGGGTCTGGCCCTTCGCCATCAGGATCTCCACCTGGTCGCCGTTCTTGAGCTGGGTGGTGAGCGGCAGCTGCCGCCCGTTGATGACGGCACCGACGCAGGAGTTGCCGACGTCGGTGTGTACGGCATAGGCAAAATCAATGGGCGTGGCGCCGCGCGGCAGGGCGATGAGCCGGCCCTTCGGCGTGAAACAGAACACCTGGTCCTGGAACAGCTCGAGCTTGGTGTGCTCGAGGAACTCCTCGGGATTGTCGCCCTCGAGCAGCGTGTCGACCAGCCGGCGCAGCCAGATGTAAGGATTTTCCTTTTGCAGCGCCAAGCCGCTGCCGTTCGGGACAGCGTCGTCGCCGCTGACGTGCACGCCGTCCTTGTAGAGGGCGTGCGCGGCCACGCCGTACTCGGCGATCTGGTCCATTTCGCGGGTGCGGATCTGCAACTCGACCCACTGATGGCGCGGGCCGACCACCGTGGTGTGGATCGACTGGTAGTTGTTCTGCTTGGGCGTCGAGACGTAGTCCTTGAAGCGGCCGGGCACTGCGCGCCAAGCCGAATGCACGATGCCGAGCGCCCGGTAGCAGGCGTCGAGGCCGTCCACGACGATGCGGAAGCCGTAGATGTCGGAGAGCTGCTCCAGCGAGATCTGCCGGTTCTCCATCTTGCGCCAGATGGAGAAGGGCTTCTTCTCACGGCCGTACACCTCGGCTTGGAGGCCGGCGCCTGCGAGCCTGGCCTTCAGGGCGGCGACGATCTCCTCGACCAGGCCGGCGTTCTTCTTGTGGATGTCGTCGAGCTTGTCGACCACCGTCTTGTAGGCTTCGGGGGAGCCCCACTTGAACGCCAGCTGCTCGAGCTCCTCGCGCAGCGTCTGCATGCCCATGCGGCCGGCGAGCGGCGCATAGATCTCGAGCGTCTCCTCGGAGACCCTGCGGCGGCTCTCCGGCTTCATGTGCTCGAGCGTGCGCATGTTGTGCAGGCGGTCGGCCAGCTTGATGAGCAGGACGCGGATGTCGCTCGAGATGGCGACCAGGAGCTTGCGGAAGTTCTCCGCCTGCTCGGCTTTCTTGGTGACGAGATCGAGGCGCTTGATCTTGGTGAGGCCCTCGACCAGCGCGCCGATCTCCTTGCCGAATTTCTGGTCGATCTCGGCGCGCGTGACGTCGGTGTCCTCGATCACGTCGTGCAGCAGCGCGGCGGCAATGGTGGCGTCGTCGAGCTTGAGCTCGGTCAGGATTGCCGCGACCTCGAGGGGGTGCGAGAAATACGGATCGCCCGACGCGCGTTTCTGATGGCCGTGCGCCTGCATGGCGTAGACGTAGGCGCGGTTGAGCAGCGCCTCGTTGGCGCTGGGGTCGTATTTCTGGACCCGCTCGACAAGCTCGTATTGGCGCATCATGCCACGCCTCGCGGGGTCCGGCTTGCGCCGACGTCAAAGCTCCCTTTGGATAACGCACACCAGCGCTTCGGCGGCGAGGACGCAGCGCAACAGGGCAACGATCGCCTCAGCGCGAGCCGACTCCGCTATTGCCGCCGCCATTGGCGGATGGCTCGGTCGGCGTCAGGCTCTCCATGCCTCTGAGCAGCTGCTCTTCGGTGATCACATCCACCACGGTGTCGCTCGATTGGTCGTCGCGACCGAGCACCGGGCGACGGTCCACCGGCAGCATCGGCGCGGCCGCGCTCTCGGGCTCGTCGACCTCGACGTTCTTCTGGATCGAGTGGATCAGCCCTTCGCGCATATCGTCCGGTGGAATGGTCTTCTCCGCGATCTCGCGCAGCGCGATCACGGGGTTCTTGTCGTTCTCGCTGTCGATGGTGATCTGCGAGCCGTTGGCAATCGACCTCGCCCGGTGCGCCGCCAGCAGCACCAGCTCGAAGCGGTTTGCAACCTTGTCGACGCAGTCTTCGACGGTCACGCGCGCCATGCGATGATCCCTCTAAGATGATGGAACGGTACGAGCACCGTCGCCCTCGGAAACCTGCTTCCGGGGCGCACGCTCATTTCGCACCTTGTCGCATGCTGAAGCTGCGAAATCAAGAGATCGGCGGATGCCACGGCGGCTCTGTCGACCGAGCCGGGTGAGGAGCGTGCGCCCAGCGACCGCGAGGGCTGGATGGCGCCAATGGGGATCGACCTCGAGCAGCGGAACGAGGACGAACGGGCGCGCATGCATCTCTGGATGAGGCAGAACGAGGCGTCCTCGCTGGCGCCCGCGCTGAGGCCAGCCGAGGCGCCTGCCGCCATAGTCGAGGACATCGATATCGAGGCAGCGCGGACCCCAACGGGTGCCCAAGCGCCGTCCCGCGCGCCGCTCGATGCGTTTGATGAGTCGCAGCAGCGCCGCAGGCGCTATATGTGCCTGCAAGAGCAGCACTGCGTTGAGATAGGGCGCCTGTCGTCCCGGCCCGAGCGGCGCCGTGTCGTAGATGTGCGAAGAGGCGAGGATGCGGAGGCCGGAGCACGACAGCTCGCGCTGCGCGCGGCGTAATGTCTCGCTGGGGGTCCCCCAGGGACCCGTAAGGTTCGCGCCGAGCGCAAGAAGCAGGGTATTCGCGCGCATGGCTCTACAAGCGTCCGGGGCTGGCGTTTTAGCCCCTACACTCTTAACGATGTCCGCTGTCAGTGCCACTTCTGTGCCGCTACACCGTAGAAGTGGCGCTACAAAGAGGGCTGTTGCAGATAGATAGCCGCTGTCCTACACAGTAATTTCAGGTATTATTATCCTACAAACCAGCCTAATATACTAACTTGCTCAGCATCCGAGTGCGCTTTGTCGCACTTGCGCAACGATATGAGCAGCGACATGGCTGTTGTGAAAAATCGGCAGTTGCCTATTGCCGTGAACCCTGCCAAGTCCCAAATACCAGAGAGGCTGGGCACATTGACGTGACTCCTCCAATTCCGGGGGAGTTATTGGCGTTGCCCATTAGAGGGTCGAAAAATGCATTTTTATCCCAATGAGCGCCTCGCGCTCTTCATCGACGGTGCGAACCTTTATGCAACCGCCAAGGCACTCGGGTTCGACATCGACTACAAGCGTCTTCTCGCTCTGTTCCGAACCAAAGGCCAACTCGTGCGGGCGCTCTACTATACCGCTCTAGCGGAGGATCAGGAGTATTCTTCGATCCGCCCCCTGGTCGATTGGCTAGACTACAATGGTTACACGATGGTGACTAAGCCCACCAAGGAATTCACCGACGCGCTGGGCCGCCGCAAGATCAAAGGCAACATGGACATCGAGCTTACGGTCGATGCCATGCGCCTTGTCGAGAATTTGGACCATGTCGTGCTGTTTACCGGTGACGGCGACTTCCGCGCGCTGGTGGGCGCCCTGCAGATGCGTGGCCGCCGGGTCAGTGTCGTGTCGACGCTGCAGACCCAGCCGCCCATGGTCGCCGACGAATTGCGCCGACAGGCCGACCAATTCATCGATCTGGCGGATCTGGAGGATCAGATCTGTCGTGATCCGGCGACCCGCCCCGCGCCCGGCACGCGCGCGCCTTCGCGCCGCCCTGTGCCCGCACCCGTGACGGCGACCCTCGATTACCCGGACGATGAGGACGAGGACGGCCGCACCTGACGCTTGAAGGCTCCAGCGACGGGCTGAGGTTGCATGACGCGGGCGGTGGAGGTCGCGGCCGAGCCCCCGCGTGATTGTCCGCTATGCCCCCGGCTCGTGGCGTTCCGCGACGCCAATCGGCGCGCCCAGCCAGGCTGGCACAATGGTGCCGTTGGCTCCTTCGGGTCCGACACTGCGCGCCTGTTGATTGTCGGCCTGGCGCCGGGCCTCAGGGGCGCGAACAGGACCGGGCGGCCCTTCACTGGCGACTTCGCGGGCGACCTCCTGTACGCGACCCTGCTGGAGCTCGGCTTTGCGCGCGGCAGCTACGCGGCGCGGCCCGACGACAAGCTGGCGCTCGTCGACTGCATGATCACCAACGCGGTGCGCTGCGTGCCGCCGGAGAACAAGCCGACGTCCGCCGAGATCGGCACCTGCCGGCCGTTTCTGGCAAGCCGCATCACCGGGATGCCGCGCCTCGCTGTCCTGCTGGCGCTCGGCCGGATCGCCCACGACAGCACGCTTGCGGCGCTGGAGGCGCGCCGGTCGGCTTTCCCCTTTGCACATGGCGCGCGCCACGAACTGCGGTCCGGCTTGACGCTCTTCGATAGCTTTCATTGCTCGCGCTACAACACCAATACCGGCAGGCTCACGCCCGCAATGTTTCGGGCGGTGCTGCAGTCCATCCGCGACCATTTGGGCCCGGCCTGACGATCGCGCCCGAGAAAGTCGCCCACGTCATCATCAAGGCGCGCGAGAACGACTCCAAGGTCGCCACCTGGGACGATTCGGCCAAGGCCGGCGATGCCGAGGAAGACCCCGAGTCCATCCTCGAAGACTATGCGAATGATCCAACGCGAGCAGAGCTCGTGGCCTTCATCAACGCGCTCAATGAGGACGAGCAGGCCCACTTGGTGGCGCTGGCCTGGATCGGGCGCGGCACCTTCGGCGCGGAGGACCTCGATGAGGCGGTCGAGCATCACCCACGCCGCTGAGACCCGCGTGTCGAGTAGGCGTTCGGCGCGACTTGGAGCTACTGAGCCCCCTGGCGCTTGGCGATGAAGGCGAGACGCTCGAACAGGTGCACGTCCTGCTCGTTCTTGAGCAGCGCCCCGTGCAGGGGCGGGATCAGCTTGCGCGGATCGCTCTCGCGCAACGTCTCCGGCGAGATGTCTTCGTTCAAGAGCAGCTTGATCCAATCGAGCAGCTCGGATGTCGAAGGCTTCTTCTTGATGCCTGGCACCTCGCGCACGTCGTAGAAGACCTTGAGCGCCTCCGTGACGAGGCGACCCTTGAGGTTGGGGAAGTGCACATCCACGATCGAGCGCATCGTCTCGGGGTCGGGAAACTTGATGTAATGGAAGAAGCAGCGCCGCAGGAAGGCGTCGGGCAGCTCCTTCTCGTTGTTGGAGGTGATGATGACGACGGGGCGGTGCCTGGCCTTGATGGTTTCGTGCGTCTCGTAGACGTAGAATTCCATGCGGTCGAGCTCCTGCAACAGGTCGTTGGGGAACTCGATGTCGGCCTTGTCGATCTCGTCGATCAGCAGCACGGGCCGCTCGTCCAGCGTGAACGCTTCCCACAGCTTGCCCTTGCGGATGTAGTTGCGGATATCGCCGACGCGCGCGTCACCCAGCTGGCTGTCGCGCAGCCGGCTCACCGCGTCGTACTCGTAGAGGCCCTGCAGCGCCTTCGTGGTCGACTTGATGTGCCACTCGATGAGCGGCGCTCCCACCGCCTTGGCCACCTCGAGCGCCAGCACCGTCTTGCCGGTGCCCGGTTCCCCCTTCACGAGCAGCGGCCGCTGAAGTGTGATGGCTGCATTGACGGCGACCTTCAGATCGTCGGTCGCGACGTAGTTTTTCGTGCCCTTGAACTGCATGATGCTGCGCATGTGCTCCCAGCCGGCAAAAAGACGGGGGAGCTTACGGGGGCACACGCGGCGCTACAAGCTGCGCGAGAGCAGGATCGCCGGACTGCCTCGGCCCCGAGTTTCTTGGTTTTTGGAAGTATTTCTGCGCAAAACCCTCAGTGACACCTCAATACCTAAATACATCATAGGTTTAGCGAAGATGTTAGATCGTAGATGTACTATATAAGATGTAGAATTGCTGGATTTCCCGGGGGCTTATCCCAAGTCTTCGGGTTGGCCGGAAACCATGGCTGCAGCGCCGCACGGCAATTGCTTGACTTGGAAAAACAGCGGCTTAAATACGGGCGCGCAACTCGCGCCGCTCGGCTCGCGGCGCGACGATACAACCCATAACGGGCCAACCGGGAAGCGTGGATGGGCAATTCCAGTCGCAGGATGACGATCAAGAAGGTCCCCCGCAAGGGCGGCCACAAGGCTGGCATGAACGGCAGCGGATCCGGCCGTTCAGCACTCAATTCAAAGAAGACGGCGGCAAGAGCCCGCGGCAAGAACCGCTCTCGCCAAAGCAGCATCATCCTGCCGGACGGTTACCGCCCGTCCGAGAACGAGCCGTTCATGAACGAGCGTCACAGGATCTATTTCCGCAACAAGCTGGTTGCCTGGAAGGAAGAGATCGTTCGTCAGAATCGCGAGACGCTGCACATTCTGGTCGAGGACTCCGCCCAGCACGCGGACCTCGCCGATAGGGCCACCTCCGAGACCGACCGCGCGCTGGAGCTCAGGGCCCGCGATCGCCAGCGCAAGCTGATCGCCAAGATCGACGCCGCGCTGGCACGCATCGAGGAGGGCACCTACGGCTTCTGCGAGGAGACGGGCGAGCCGATCGGCTTGAAGCGCCTCGACGCGCGGCCCATTGCCACGCTGTCGCTCGAAGCCCAGGAGCGTCACGAGCGGCGCGAGAAGGTGTTCCGCGAAGATTAGGGAGTAGGCAGTAGGCAGTAGCCCCTATTCCCAACTCCCTCATTCTCCCGCTACGCGCTTGCCGTTGCTTGCTCCCGCGGCATTGGGCTGTGGCTCCTCGGCGGCTTTGCCGGCGCGCTCCTGGAGGTACTGGGTGAGATAGCGCTTGAGCCCATCGAGGTCGCGTAGGTTGACGTCCATCTGGTTGAAGGGGATCTCGATATTTGCCTCGCGCAACGCCTTGAGGATGGCGATGCGCAAGTCCGACTGCACGCGGCCGGCATTGGCGATGTCGGGCAGCGAGATGCGCAGATTGAACATGAGCGCGCTGTCGCCGAAGCTCTCGAAAAACGCCATCGGCGCGGGGTTGCGCAGTATCTCGCGATGGTCGTCGGCGCACTTCTTCAATAGGGCGAGCACCTGCTCGGGATCCGAGTCGTAGCCGACCCCGATCTTGATATTGACGGCGCCGAGCGAGTCGCGGTGCGTCCAGTTGAGCACGCGGCCCGTGATCAGCTCCGAGTTGGGGACGATCAGGCTGGCGCGGTCGAACGTCTCGATCTCGGTGGCGCGCACGCTGATGCGGCGCACCAGGCCCTGCTGATCGCCGACGACGATGCGGTCGCCGACCCGGATTGGGCGCTCGACGAGCAGAATGAGGCCCGAGACGAAATTGTTGACGATCGACTGCAGGCCGAAGCCGATGCCGACCGACAGCGCGCCCGCAACGATGGCCAGATTGGTAATGTCGAGCCCGGCGTAGGAGATGGCGAGCAGCGCGGCCAGAGCCACGCCCACATACCCGACCACCGTATCGATGGAATTGACGATGCCGGGGTCCATGCGCGTTTGCTGGAGCGCTTTTTCCCTGAGCCAGCGCTGCAGCAGACGGGTAGCGAACAGCAGGGCGATGAACAGCACGATGCCGAGCAGGATGCGGGCGAGCGAGATGCGGAACTGCCCGACCTCGATGCCGAAAAACACCGATTTGAAGCCGTCGCGGATGTCGGCGCCGGAATAGCCCCACTGCAGCATGAGGAACGGCAGGGCGCAGATGATTAGGGCGAACGTGAGCGCGATCTCGGTGAGGCGCGCCAGCTGGTTGCGGCGCGGAGCGTCGAGCCCGAAACGCGCCTCGAGCATCGCGCCGACCGGATAGCGCCGCTGCTGGGAATCGCGCGTCACCGCGCGGATGGCGAGATAGAGCAGGCAGCTGACGACAATGACGATGCCGGTCATCACCACCTGCTGCGCCAGGAAGCGTGCGAGCGCTACGTAGCCGAGCAGCGCCAGCCCCAGGATGCCGAGCGCGATCAGCCAAAGCGGCAGCTTGAGCCAGCGCGGGGTGTGTCGGGAGATGGGTTGGGCGGCGCCAGCATCCGCAGCAGCTGCTTCGGTTGCGTCAGGTGCATTGCCGGCTTGCGGCGTGAAGGGCGTCAGCAGCAGGCCGATGAGCAGTGTGGCGAAGGCCGTGCTCGCCACGAACGACTGCACGACGGTGAGCGCCAGAGGCACGAAGAACACGCGGGAGGCCTCGGTCAGCGCGGCGTCGATGGCGTAGACGGCGGCGATGGCGCAGAGCAGCACTGCGACACGGCGCGTCGGCCCATCGGCAAGCCAGACGAGGCGCCATTGCGGCGCGCGCGGCGCGAGCACGGCAAAGATCAGCGCGGAGACGGCCGAGTAAAGCACGATGGCCTTCAGGATGGCCGCCGCGGTGGCCGCCCATGGCGGGAAGAGCAGGTCCAAGGTGTCCAGCCCGCCATAGAGGAGCGTGCCGGCGGCGATTGCGGGAAGTGCGCGCAGCGGGGCCACCCAGGCCACCGACCGGGCGCGATCGAAGAATGACGGCAGCGGCGGCTCGCTCCGCACCCGGCGCCGATCGGTGAGCCGGGCAATGGTGTATTTGAGGGCAATGAAGAGCATGAGCACGGCCGCGAGCAGCGTCCAGACCTGCTGACGCTTGATGTTGGCCCAGTGCAGCCAGTCCTCCGCCAGATAGCTGATGCGATGGCCAACGGCAGGGGACTTGCTCACGAGGTCGCGCCAAAGCTCCGGCAGTAGCGGGCTCGGGCGGCGCTCCATGAGGTTCTTGGTGAAGAGTGAATGGCGCAGGATAGTGATCTTCTCGATCAGCTGACGCGCCCGCACCCAGGTCAACTCTGTCGACTTGATGGCGCTGTCGAGGCCGGTCGCCAGCGCCATCAGCCGCGCGCGCTCGGCGGCAAGGCCGGGGGCTTCCGGCGGGCCGTCCTTGCTGGGCGGGGGGCCGAGCTTCTCGATCTGGGATCTGACGGCAGCGAGTTCCGGACGCAGCGTCTCCGCCGTTTGCGTGGAGTCGGTGAGGATCGTCTCCACATCGACGCGCAGGCCGCCCAACTCCTCTTCGAGCTCGGCCAAGTGCTGTATCGTCTTTTCGGCGGCCTCGATGGCGGTCGTCAGCCGTGTGACGCTGTCGGAGACGTCGGGCGGCAGGGCCGGCTTCGCCGGCTGCATCTGTGCGGCTTCGGCGGGCGCGGGCGGCGCCTGAGCCGCGGCGGGTGCGATCGCCGTGATCGCAGCCAGGAGCGCGGCGAGGAGAAATAAGACCTGACGCCGGAAATACGCCTGTTTCATTCGTTGACGGCTTGGCCGAGATTGCGCGGCTGGCGCGCGAAGACGGGTGGAGACCGCTCCGCGTCGCCCTTGGCCGGGTGCTCGGGGGGCGGCGGCTGGATGCCGGTTTCGATCACCACATCGACAGGTCCACCGGTCATGATGAGATGCTCGACGCCGTCGCGGCGGATGAGCACCAGCCGGCGGCGGGCGTCGACGGAGGCCTGCTCGATCACGCCCAGACGAGGCTCGGGCCGCTGCCGGAACAGCCAGCCGCCGATATTGAGATTGGGAGCGCTGGTATCGCCCAAGACGTACGTGCGATAGGCCAACAGCGCGGCACCGCCGGCAGCGGCGAGCAGGATCAGGGTGAAGAGCCAGTAGAGCCAATACATTACCCGAGATCCCCATCGAATCAGTGGGCCGAGATTGCGCCGTTTTCTCCGGCCCGCCAAGGCTGCTGCCGGCCCGCGCACAACGTCCCAGCGACAGCTGGGGCGGAGAAAGCTGGTCACTCCAAACTGCGCCCGCGCCAAGGGTAGCCTGGGTCCTTCATGGCATCTTAACCTGAATGCTTGCTTTCTTGAAGCCGCCAAGCCCAACCGAAACAGCTTCGGGCGGCTTTGCGCATCAGGGTTAGAAGAAGTCCCGGTTAGTACATGCGTCCAAATGCTGGCCTCATCCAGGCGCTGCGGGTCCCGCTTGCGCTCAACCTGCAGGCACTGTGGGCCCTGCTCGCGCAGAATCAGCTAAGACTGTCCACCATGGTAGACATGGAGGCACGCCACGATCTGGCGCCGGCCGCGGCGCGGTTTGGCTGGCGGCGGACGCGTAGGCCTGCCGGGGCGGTGCTGCTCCTCCTCGGACTTGTTGCGACGGGCGGGCTTGCCGTCATAGGGCTGCTGGCGAGCGGCGCCGGCGAGGTGGCCATGCTCGGGCTGCTGGCTCTGCTGGCGGTAGCTGGCGCCTTCCTCATCTTGGGCCTGCTCTCCGGCTACCTACGCCTCAGCGAGCGCGTGGCCGAAGCCGAGATGGTGAAAACAATCGCCGACGGCCTCGACAGCGGGCTCAAGATCGTCAACCAGCAGGGGGTCGTGCTCTATCGCAATCGCGCCCTGCAGCGCCTCACCGGCAGGCGCGCAGGCCGGCACGCGACACTCGAGGAGCTGTTCGCGGGAGAGCCGGATTCGGCCCAGGCGTTCTTCAGACTCAATCGCGCGGCCGAGCGAGGCGAAGCGCGCGACGAGGAATTCCACGTTCGCGCCCGTTCAGGCGGCGGACGCGAAGGCCGCTGGCTGCGGGTCGGTGTGCGGCCCTTTCTTGCGCCCGGGCGCACCGGCGTGGAGGGACAGCGTCTGACGCTGTGGCAGGTTGCGGACGTCACCCGCGAGCGCACGCGCGAGATCGAAACGGTAAGCGGGCTGGAGTCGACTCTAGCCTTTTACGATAGTCTTCCGCAGGGGCTGTTCGCCGTGGCGCCCGACGGGCGGATCGCGCACGTCAACGCGACGCTGTCGCAATGGCTGCGCCTGCGTACCGAGTCCGGTAGGACGCTGACGCTCCTCGACATCGTGCCGGCCGACGGAGCCGACTTGATCCGCGCCGTTGCGCGCAGCGCTCAGGACCGCACGACGCGGCTCGAGCTCGATCTGCTGCGCGAGGATGGCCGCACCTTCCCGGCGCAGCTCGTCTGCCGCGGCCACGGGCCCAGGGGCATCATCTCCGTGCTCGTGCTCGACCGCAGCGAGGAGCCCACTCGCGCCGAAGCGCACGCCCACACCGAGATGCGGCTGACACGCGTCTTCCAATCGGCGCCCTTCGGCATCGCCACCGCTGATGCCGGTGGCCGCATCGTCACCGCGAACTCCGCGTTCATGCGCATGTTCGCGGTGGAGGGCCGCGGGGTGCCGACAACGGTGGCGGGTCTCGTGCCCGACGGCGAGGAGGAGGTCGGCCGCGAGCTTGCCAAGGCGCTGGAGCGGGCGGTCTCGGGCCGCACGGGTGCCGCGCCCATCGAGGTCTCCTTCGGCCCCCAGCGCGAGCTGGCGCGCCGCATCTACGTGAACGCGCTCGGCGTAGGCCCGCGCGCACGCGAAGGTGCCGTGCTCTATGCCATCGATGCCACCGAGCAGAAGGCGCTCGAGCTGAAATTCGCCCAGAGCCACAAGATGGAGGCAGTGGGCAAGCTCGCCGGCGGCGTGGCGCACGACTTCAACAACGTGCTGACCGCCATCATCGGCTTCTCCGACCTCCTGCTGCAGACGCATCGGCAGACCGACCCTGCCTATCGCGACATCATGAACATCAAGAGCAGCGCCAACCGGGCGGCCGGCCTGGTGCGGCAGCTGCTCGCCTTCTCGCGCCGGCAGACGCTGCAGCCCGAGGTGCTGGAGCTCGGCGAGATCCTCACCGATCTGGCACCCCTCCTCAATCGCTCTTTGAGCGAGAAGATCGAGCTCAAGATCGTGTCGGGCCGTGACCTTTGGCATGTCAAGGCCGACCGGTCGCAGTTCGACAATGTGGTCATCAACCTGGCCGTCAATGCGCGCGATGCCATGCCCGCGGGCGGCTGCCTCACCATCCGCACGCGCAACATGAGCGAGCGCGAGAGCCTCAAGTACGCAGCGGCCGGCGTGACCGCCGGCGAGTACGTGCTGATTGAGGTGGAGGACACTGGCGTCGGCATGACGCCGGAGGTGATGGCCAAGATCTTCGAGCCGTTCTTCTCCACCAAGGAGGTGGGCAAGGGCACGGGGCTCGGCCTGTCGACGGCGTACGGCATCGTCAAGCAGACCGGAGGCTACATCTTCGCCGACAGCGAGGTAAGCAAGGGGACGACGTTCCGCATCTACCTCCCGCGCCACATCGTCGAGAGCGACGGCGAGATCGCCCAGCCGCGCGAGAAGAAGAAGGAGGCCACGCGGGATCTCACCGGCTCGGGCCGCGTGCTGCTGGTCGAGGACGAGGACGTCGTGCGCAACTTCGCGGCGCGCGCGCTGGCGCGTCAGGGCTACGAGGTGCTGGAGGCGGGCACCGGCGTGGAGGCTCTGGAGGTGATGGCGCGCGAGAAGGGCAGGGTCGACATCGTCGTGAGCGACGTCATCATGCCGGAGATGGATGGGCCGACGCTCTTGAAGGAGCTGCGCAAGACCAACCCGGGCCTCAAGTTCATCTTCGTCTCGGGCTATCCCGACGACGCCTTCAAGAAGAGCCTGGACGAGAACGAAGCCTACACCTTCCTGCCCAAACCCTTCACGCTGCCCCAGCTCGCCGCCAAGGTGAAAGAGCAGCTGACGGGGTGAACGCCGATACCGGCCGCGGCTGGCGAGGTTGAGCCTCCGAACTTACGTCGAGCGGTAGCGAACGTCCCTGTTCCCCAGGAAACATGCACCCACCCCGCGTGCTGGTAGGGTAAGTGATCGTTCGGTCCCCCCGAATGATGCAAGGCGCGCCCTCACCCTCCCCAGGCGACGCGCGCCGACTTGGCGCCTCGCACCCCCGTCGAGGCGCCTTTTCTTTTTCCTGATTACGTACAATCGTAAGCCCG
>JRHI01002283.1_pt1 | contig 13450 bp, 11 predicted proteins | sample 215371 | NCBI WGS metagenome assembly JRHI01 (sample SAMN02929681, study PRJNA255918) | sediment metagenome | biome: cave system; feature: Ice Cave; material: Sediment; isolation source: sediment from deep within a dark volcanic ice cave with no known source of... ...
GCTGGAGCGCGTAGAGGCCGAAGTAGGTGAGGTTGGCGACGTCCTCCCCCGGCCCGTAGATGCCGAAGACGCCGCACTCCTCGTGGAGGCGGTCGAGCGGCTCGTCGCCGAGGTCTATCACGCCAGCAGCGCCCCCTCATGGGCGGCACGCGCCTCGTCGAGGGGCACGTCGAGGAGGGAGTCGATGCGGATGCGGTCCCCTCCGACCACCCCCAGCCGCCGAGACGGGACCTGGTGTCGATCCATGGCTGCGCGGAATTGCACCGCGGCCTCCGTGGAATGACTGACGAGGAACCGCGACTGGCCCTCGCCGAACAGTATAGCCGCCGCCGTCGAAGCCAAACCCGCGGCGGCGCCCGCCTCGTCCAGGGCGCAGCGGACCCCCACGCCTCCCGCCAGGCAGCACTCGGCGAGCGCCACCGCCAGACCGCCCTCGGCGCAGTCGTGGGCGGAGGCGAGCAGGCCCGCGCCGGCGGCCTCCAGCACCGCCGCCTGGACGCGGCGCTCGAGGTCGAGGTCGAGCTCGGGGGGCGGCCCCGCCAGGGTGCCGGTGGCGAGCCGCTGGTACTCGCTGGCGCCGAGGCCGGCGGCCAGCGGCCCGACCAGGGTCACCTCGTCGCCCTCGGCGGCGAAGCCGGGGGTGAGGCGGCGGGTGACGTCGGCGAGGCGGCCCACCATGCCGATCACCGGGGTGGGGTCGATCGACACCCCGCTGGTGTCGTTGTAGAGGGAGACGTTGCCGCTGACCACCGGCACCCCGAGCGCCTCGCAGGCCTCGGCGATGCCCTCGACCGCCTCGGCGAGCTGCCAGAAGACCTCCGGCTTCTCGGGGTTGCCGAAGTTCAGGCAGTTGGTCACCGCCAGCGGCTCGGCGCCGGTGGCCACCAGGTTGCGCGCCGCCTCGCAGACCGCGATGGCGGCGCCGCGGCGGGGGTCGAGGACGCCGTGGCGGGCGTTGCCGTCGGTGGTCAGGGCCAGGCCCAGGGAGGBGCCCCGGATCCGCAGCACCGCCGCGKCGCCGCCCGGCGCCACCACGGTGTCGTCGCCGACCTGGTGGTCGTAGCGGCGGAAGATCGGCCGCCGGCTGCCGAGGTTGGGGCTGCCGAGCAGCCGCAGCAGCGCCTCGCCGTGGGGCCAGGGCGGCCCGCCGGGGAGGGGGTCGCGGGCGATCACGGCGTCCAGGCCGTCGGGGCGGCGGGCCTCCGGATGCCGCAGCGGCACGTCGTCCACGATCATCCGCAGGGGGAGGTCGGCGACGGTCTCGCCGCCGTCCCGGACCCGCATCCGCCCGTCGTCGGTGATCGTGCCGATGACGTCGCTGCGCAGCTCCCAGCGGGCGAAGGCGGCTCGCACCCCCTCCTCCTCGCCGCGGTGGACGACGATGAGCATGCGCTCCTGGGACTCGCTGAGCATCACCTCGTAGGGGGTCATCCCGCGCTCCCGCCGGGCCACCCGGGCGACGTCGAGGTCGATGCCGCAGCCGCCCCTCCAGGCGAGCTCGGCGGCGCTGCTGGTGAGGCCGGCGGCGCCGAGGTCCTGCACCGCCACCACCCGGGGGTCACCGACCAGCTCCAGGCAGGCCTCCATCAGGCACTTCTCGAGGAACGGGTTGCCCACCTGGACCGCGGGCCGGCGCTGCTCGCTGCTCTCGTCGAGCTGGACGGAGGCGAAGGTGGCGCCGTGGATGCCGTCGCGACCGGTGTCGGCGCCGACCAGCAGCACCGGGTTGCCCGGCCCGGCGGCGGCGGCGCGCACCAGCCGGTCGTGCTCGACGACGCCGACGCACATCGCATTGACCAGGCAGTTGTGCCGGTAGGACTCGTCGAAGTACACCTCGCCGCCCACCGTGGGCACGCCCATGCAGTTGCCGTATCCGCCGATCCCGGCCACAACCCCCTCGAGGAGGTGGCGCTGGTGGGGCTCGTCGAGGGGGCCGAAGCGGAGCGAGTCGAGCAGCGCCACCGGCCGCGCGCCCATGGTGAAGATGTCGCGGAGGATGCCGCCCACCCCGGTGGCCGCGCCCTGGTAGGGCTCGATCGCGCTGGGGTGGTTGTGGGACTCGATCTTGAAGACGCAGGCGAGCCCCTCGCCGATGTCGACCGCGCCGGCGTTCTCGCCCGGCCCCTGGAGCACGTTGGGACCGGTGGTCGGCAGCCGGGAGAGCAGCGGGCGGCTGGTCTTGTAGCCGCAGTGCTCGCTCCAGAGGGCGCCGATGATGCCGAGCTCCAGCGGGTTGGGGACCCGGCCGAGGGCGGCGACGGCGAGCCGGTACTCCTCCTCGGTCAGCGCCACCTCGGCGAGCAGCGCGGCGGGGGGAATCTCGATGCCGGCGTTCGTCACCCTGCGAAGGCCCCCTCGCGGGCCAGCGACGCCGCCACCGAGCGGATCAGCGCCATCCCGTCGGCGCCCCCGATCAGGTCCTCGCAGGCGCGCTCGGGGTGGGGCATCATCCCGAGCACGTTGCGCCCGGGGTTGAGGATGCCGGCGATGTCGCGCATCGAGCCGTTGGGCGACGCCTCGCCCACCGGCCCGCCGTCGGGGCGTACGTAGCGGAGCGCCACCCGGTCCTCCTCCTCGAGGCGGATCAGGGTCTCGGGGTCGGCGACGTAGCGGCCCTCGCCGTGGGAGACCGGGATCCGGAGGACGTCGCCGCGGCGGCAGCCGCCGGTGAAGGGCGACGCCTCGGTCTCCACCCGCAGCCACGACGGCTCGCAGCGGAACTCGAGCGAGGCGTTGCGGAGCAGCGCGCCGGGGAGCAGATGGGCCTCGCAGAGGATCTGGAAGCCGTTGCAGATCCCCCACACCAGCCCGCCGCCGGCGGCGAACTCGGCGACCGCGTCCATCAGCGGCGAGAACCGGGCGATGGCCCCGCAGCGCAGGTGGTCGCCGTAGGAGAAGCCGCCGGGGAGGATGACGCAGTCGGCGCCGCGGAGGCCGGCGTCCTGGTGCCAGAGCATCGCCGCCTCGTGGCCGTCGATCGAGATCGCGTGGGCGCAGTCGCGCTCCGACCAGGTCCCCGGGAAGACGGCGATGCCGAAGCGCATGCTCAGGGCGCGGGCTCCAGCGCGTCGATCCGCCAGTCCTCGATCACCATGTTGCAGAGCAGCCGCCCGCACATCTCGGAGACGGTGGTGCGCGCAGCCTCCTCGTCGTCGGCCTCGACCACCAGCTCGATGAACTTGCCGACCCGCGCCGAGACCACACCGTCGAAGCCCAGCCGGCGCAGCCCGGCGCGCACGCTCAGCCCCTGGGGGTCGTTGATCACCGGGCGGAGGGTGACCACCACCTCGGCGGTGAAGCTGCTCACAGCTCCAGCCCGCAGATCCGCCGCGCCGCCTCGAGGTACTTCTCGCGGGTGACCCGCACCACCTCGGCGGGGAGCTCGGGGCCGGGGGGCCGCTTGTCCCAGTCCAGGGTCTCGAGGTGGTCGCGCACGAACTGCTTGTCGAAGGCCGGCTGGGGCTCGCCCTCGCGCCAGGTCGCCGCCTCCCAGAAGCGCGACGAGTCGGGGGTGAAGAGCTCGTCGATCAGGGTCAGCTCGCCGTCGACGAAGCCGAACTCGAACTTGGTGTCGGCGAGCAGCATGCCCGCTCGCGCGCACACCTCGGTGGCGCGGTCGAAGAGGGCCAGGGAGACCGCCTCGAGCCGCCCCGCCAGCTCCGGGCCGACGGTCTCGGCGAGCTGGGCGCAGGAGATGTTCTCGTCGTGCCCCTCGTCGTTCTTCGCCGCGGGGGTGAAGCGCGGCCGCGGCAGCCGGGCCGACTCGCCCAGCCCGGGGGGAAGCGGCTCGCCGGCGAGGGTGCCCTCGTGGCGGTACTCCTTCCATCCGGAGCCGGCCAGATATCCGCGCACCACGCACTCGATGTCGATGCGCTCGGCCCGCACGGTGCGCATCGAGCGCGCCCGCCAGCTCTCCCAGGGCACCTCGGGCGGCAGCGACGCCGGGGCGTCGTCGCGCAGGTGGTTGGGGACGACGTCGCCGGTCTGCGCGAACCACCAGCGCGACATCTGGGTGAGCACCCGGCCCTTGTCGGGGATGCCGGTGGGCAGCACCACGTCGAAGGCGCTGATCCGGTCGGTGGCGACCATCAGCAGAGTGCCGTCGCCGAGGTCGAAGGTGTCGCGCACCTTGCCCCGGCGGAAGACGACCAGCCCCTCACCGGTCGCGGTCGAGAGCACGTCGGTTCCACTCACAGCCTTCCCCCTCCTATTCCCGCCTCGACCGCGAGCTCCGGCCGCGCGGCCGCGGTGGTGTCGCCGGGCGCCTCGACCGGCAGCCCGAGCCGCCGGTAGGTGTCGTCGATGTACCTGGTGTAGGCGGCGAAGTCGAACACCTCGTCGAGCCGGGTGGCGTCGAGCACCGCACCCACCTCCTCGGATCCGCGCACCAGGTCGCGGAAGGGCGCCTCGCCCTCGCGAGCGCGGAGCGCCAGCGCCTGCACCAGGCGGTAGGCGCGCTCCCGGGGCCAGCCGGCGCCGTCGATGAGCGCGGTCATCAGCCGCTGGGTGAAGACGAGGCCGCCGCCCCAGTCCATGTTCTCGGCCATCCTCCGGGCGTCGACACGCAGGCCGCGGACCACCCGGGTGGCGAGCTGGAGCATGTAGTCGAGCACCGCGAAGGCGTCGGGGAGCACCACCCGCTCGGCGGCGGAGTGGGAGATGTCGCGCTCGTGCCAGAGGGCCACGTCCTCGAGGGCGACGAGGGCGTGGCCGCGGAGCAGCCGCGCCATTCCGCAGAGGCGCTCGCTGAGCACCGGGTTGCGCTTGTGGGGCATCGCCGACGAGCCCTTCTGGCGCCGGGCGAAGGGCTCCTCGGCCTCGCCGACCTCGGTCTGCTGGAGCAGCCGGACGGCGGTGGCGAGCCGCTCCACGACAGCGCCGAGGATGGCCATCGCCGAGACCAGGGCGGCGTGGCGGTCGCGGGCCACCACCTGGGTGCAGGCGGCGGCGACGCCGAGGCCGAGGCGGCGGCAGACGTGCTCCTCGACCTCCGGGGTGACCGAGTTGTGGGTGCCCACCGCGCCGCTGATGTTCCCCACCGCCACCTCCGCGGCGGCGGCCTGGAGGCGGAGGCGGCCGCGGCGCACCTCGTCCCAGTGGTTGGCGAGCTTGACCCCGAGGCTCAGCGGCTCGGCGTGGACGCCGTGGGTGCGCCCCGGCATCAGGGTGAGGCGATGGGCGACGGCGAGGCCGGCGAGCGCCGCCTCCAGGGCCGCGGCGTCCTCGTCGACGACCACGGCGGCGTCGCGCAGCTGGGTCGCCAGCGCGGTGTCGACCACGTCCGAGCTGGTCAGCCCGAGGTGGAGGAAGCGGCCGGCGTCGCCGGTGGTCTCCTGCACGGCGCTGACGAAGGCGGCGAGGTCGTGGCCCTGCTCGGCCTCGAGCTCGGCGACCCGGGCGAGGTCGACACGGGCGCTGGCGCGGAGCCCGGCGGCGGTGCCGGCGGGGATCCTTCCCGCCTGCTCCCACCCCTCGGCGGCGAGCAGCTCCACCTCCAGCCACCGCCGCAACCGGGACTCCTCGCCGAAGATCTCGGCGATACGTGGCGGGGTGTAGCGGGGGATCACGTTGCCCGATTGTACCGGGGGGCGCCCCGAGGCCCGGGCAGGGTCAGGGCCGGGGCTCGACCGCCGGCTCCGCCTCCGCCGCCATCTCGACCTCCAGCATCGCGGTCAGGTCGCGCAGCCCGCGCACCGCCATGGCGGGTCCTCCGTGGCCGACGCGGCGCCTGCCGTCCCCCTCCGGCGCTGCCGCTCGCGGTATGACGACACCGGGGACAGGTCCCCCACGCGGCTCCGTCCGACCGGTCAGGTGGGGGTCATGACGGCGCGCGGCCCATATACTGTCGGCGGTCCTTCTCAGCCCCGGCGGACCCCCGCCGGAGGCGCCGTCCCGCCCACCGAGATGACGTGCTCGCCGTAACCCCGGAGCCACGCCTCCCGTTGTTCATGTACGTACGCACGGCTGCAGTCCGATGACACTGCCGAGAGCGTATGAGGACGGTCTCGTCGAGCGCGCCAAGGAGGACCCCGCGGCCTTCGGCGAGCTGTACGACCACTATTTCGGGCAGATATACCGCTTTGTCTACAGCCGGATCCGGAGCCAGGAGTCCGCGGAGGACATCACCGCCGAGGTGTTCTTCAAGGCCCTCCGTGCCATCGGCCGGTACAAGCCCAGCGGCCACCCCTTCAGCGCCTGGCTCTACCAGATCTCAGTGAACGCAATCGCAGACCACTACCGCGCCAAGCGACCCGAGTCCGACCTGGACTCGGTGATCGGTGTCGCCTCCACCGAGCGATCGGTCGAGGAGGCGATCTCCGAGCGGGACGAGGCCGCCCGGGTGTGGGCCGCGATCGACTCGCTGCCCACCCACCAGCGCACCGCGCTCACCCTCAAGCTCGGTGAGGACCTCAAGCTCGCCCAGATCGGCGACATCATGGGCAAGAGCGAGGGTGCGGTGAAGCTGCTCATCCACCGGGGCATGATCGGGGTGCGCCAGCGCCTCGGCGTCGTCCCTCAGGCCGAGCGGGTCTGATGGACCTCAGGCGCTGGAACGACGGCCCCGACGCCGAGCTCGAGGAGCTGGCCGGCGGCGATCTCGAGATGCTCGAGCTGAGCAGGCGCCTGCGCTCCGCCCGGCCCGAGCCGCGCGTCGACCCCGACTTCCAGCGGCGCCTCCGCGCCCAGCTGATGACCGCGGCCGAGACCCAGCTGCGACCCCGCGGCCTGGCCCGGCTGCTCCGCCCCCGACCGAGCCTGTTCGCCTACGGTGCGGCGGGGATGGGCGGGGCGATGATCGCGGCCGCCGCGCTCGCCTACTACGCCCCCCACAGCGACCACCTTACCGTGGACGTGAAGTCGGCGATCAACGGGCAGTACTCGATCAACCCCGACAACGTCATCACCATCTCGTTCAACCACGACATGGACCGCAGGGCGGTGGAGCGGGGGCTGAAGATCCAGCCCGCGGTCGACTACTACCCGCCGACCTGGCACAACAACGAGCTGATCATCACCCCCAAGCACAAGCTGCAGCCCAACTCGGGGTACGTGGTCACGATCCCCAAGGGCGCGGCCCGGGACGTCAAGGGCGACGTCGCCACCGCCGACATCCACATCACCTTCGGCACCAGCCCGGTGATCCCGACCAACCCCACCGGCAAGCCCGCGGGGCCGGTCGCGCTCGCCGCGCACGAGGCCGGCGCGGTCGCCGACGGCAGCCTCCTCGGCTTCAGCGGCGACGGCTCGCTGCTCGCCACCGCCGGCCTGGTGCCCGCGGCCGCGCTGGTGCGCTACGGCGGCGACGGCCCGGTGCGCCTCGGCGACCCCGTCACCGCGGTGGCGCTCAGCCCGGCGGGCCACACCCTGGCGACGCTCACCCCGTCGAGCGACGGGGTGCACGCGGTGGTCACGGTGTCGGACACCGACGGCAGCCACCGCTCGGTCCTCAGCAGCGTCGCCGACGCCCGCTCGCCGCTGGCCTGGGGTGGCGACGTCACCCACCCGGTGGTCCTCTTTGTCAGCGGGGGTCAGCTGACCCAGGTCGACCTGGAGCACCACCAGCGCCCGATCGCCGGCGTCCGCCTCGACCCCAACCAGCCGGCGCTGCTCGCGCCCGACGGCCGCCACGTCTACGTCGGGCCCGTGACCGGGTCCGCCACCGGAGCCCCCCCGCAGGGTTCGACCTCGCCGCCGGTGGCACCCAACCCGCTGTTCCCCGGCATCGGCATCCCCGGTGGTGCCGTGCGCCCGCCGGCGCCCGCCGGCGCCGCCGACACCCAGGCCGTCCCCTACTCCACCTCCGGTCCGGGACAGGTCGTCGACCTCGACGCCACCGCCGCGCCGCTGCAGCTCACCGGCCTCGCCGCCGCCGACCTGCCCGCCTTCAGCGCCGACGGCCTGCGGGTGGCCTGGATCATCGACGGCTCCGGCGCCCAGCCGGCGATCACCGTGCAGCCGCTCGACGGCAGCCCGGCGATCCACGTGTCCCTGCCCGCGCCGACCGCCGGCGACAGCCTCCTCGGTCCCGCGCTCGATCGCACCGGCGCGCGGCTCGCCTACGCGGTCCGGCACGGCGACGGCAGCGGCGACCTGCGGCTGGTCCGGGTGAGCGACGGCGGCCTGCTGGCCACCGCGACGGCGAGCCAGCCCTCCGGACTGACCTTCTCCCCCAACGGCACCGCGCTGGCATACCTCCAGCACAGCGGGTCACAGGTCCTCGCCGAGGTCGCCAGCCTCGCGAGCGTCCCCGGCGCGCCGAGCGCGGGCACCGCGGTGCCGCTCAAGGCGGCGACGGCGATCGACGACCTGGTGAAGGCCGAGGTGGCCGGTGACCGGCCGGCGCTCGACAGGCTGGTGGCGCCGGCGGTCGAGACCGACCTGCTCGGCCAGCTGCCCGGCGGGCTCAGCCGCGGCTACGTCATCTCCGCGGCGCCGGTCTCCGGATCCGACTCGGTGACCGCCCAGATCCGGCTGCTCCGCGATCCCACCAACGGGCATCCCGCGGCCGCCTTCACCGATCAGAACGTGGTCCTGCGCCCCGCCGGTGCGGCGTACGTGGTGAGCCAGTCCGAGATCACCCGGCCGCTCCACGACGAGCCCAGCGGCCCCCAGGTGGTGCACGTCGACACCAGCCGGATCCTTCGCCTCACCACCGTGCACATCACCTTCGACAGCGACCTCGACCCCAGCTCGGTGACCCAGTCGATGATCAGCCTGGGCGGCGCCGCCTCCGGGGTCGCGCTTCAGACGGTCACGTACGACGCCGCCTCGCGGACGGTGAACGTCACCTTCCTCCGCCTCCGGCAGCCGCTGGACCTGACCGTGGGCATCGGCCTGCGCGACGTCAACGGCCAGGGTCTGGCACAGGCGTTCACCACGTCGATCTCCCCGGCGCAGTAGGGGCAGGCAGGGAGGGTCGCTTGCGCGGCCCCCCCGCGAGCCCGGGCTCTCAGCCCTCGTCGATCGTGGTGGTGCGCCGCCGGCCGGCGAAGCCCGAGCCGCCCCACGACGACCAGAACACCATCGAGAGCACGACGGCGATCACGCCGACGATGAGCAGGATGTACCCCACGGAGTGGAGGTCGACCGTCCCCGCCGTGTTCACGTTGCCGACTGCGAAGGCCAGGATCGCCCCGATGGCGACCAGAACGATGCCGACTCCGAGACCCATGAACATACCTCCAAGTGTGAATCAGGATTCGAGATCTGCGGGCCGCTGGCGGCCCCGTCCCCCTCACCGATGCCCGTTCTCGGGCATCGGTATCTTATAAGTGTATATGCAGACTGTCAAGTAAGGTGGGTGCTTCGTTACGGAGTCGGCACCGCCGTGGCGCTCGGAGCGGCGGCCGGCGAGGGGGTGGCCAGGACCATGCTGGTGTGGGTCACGGTCACCGTGGTCGTCGTCGAATCGACCGGGACCAGTCAGAGACCGGCCAGGCACGCCGCCTCGACGGCGATCCGCAGGGTGCCGTCGGCGGCGGTCCATCGGGCCAGCGCCGCCTCGAGCGCGCTGCGGCGGGGCGGGTCCAGACGGGCACGGCTGCCACGCTCGGTCACCAGGGCGGTCCAGAGCTGGTCGAGGCCGTCGAAGCGCACCACGTCGCGGAGCCGCTCGGCGCGGAGGGGGCCCGCCCCGGCCAGGGCGTCGACCGCCGCCGCCGGGAGCGTCCCCGGCAGGGCCTCGCCGCCCAGAGCCTCGACGACGGCGGCCTCGTGCGGTGATCCCTCGGCGAGCTGGACCAGCACCACCACCCGTCCGTGCCGCACACCGACGGCCTCGACCAGCTCGGCGAGACGCCCTGCCGGATCGGCGGCGAGCTGGAGGCTGAGCAGCGATGCCGCGGCGTCGGGGGAAGGGCCGGGGACGAGCCGGCGACTCTTCTCCAGATGTGGGATGACCGTCCCGCCGGGGCCCACCGCCCGGGCCAGCCGGCGGCGGAGCAGCCCCCCGTCGGCGGAGGCGTCGACGATGCACTCGCCCGGCCACGGTCGCAGCACGTCGACGAGCCGCTCCGCCCAGGGACGGAGCACCGTCACCGCGCCGACCGGGCCCCAGGCCACCGGGGCTACAGGGTGACCGCGAGCGCCGCGCCGATGGCCGCGATCCGGGCGCCGTCGCGGAGGGCCGCGTCGAGGGTGCGCTTGCGCTCCACCCACTCGGCGGTGCGGTCGAGGAGGTGGGGGTGCTCGGGGATGAAGTGGGTGGAGAGCCGGCCGGCGACGAAGTCGGGCTCGTCGAGGAGGGCGAGGTGGAAGGGGATGTTGGTGGTGATGCCCCCGATCACGTACTCGCGCAGCGCCCGGCGCATCCGGGCGACCGCCGCGTCGCGGGTCGGCCCCCAGACGATCAGCTTGGCGATCATCGGGTCGTAGTGGGGGGAGACGGTGGAGGCGACCACCAGGGAGCTGTCCACCCGCACCCCGGGGCCGCTGGGCTCGCGGTAGACGGTGACCCGGCCGGGGGTGGGCACGAAGTCCCGGAGCGGATCCTCCGCGTTCACCCGGCACTCGATCGACCAGCCCCGGGGCGCCACGTCCTCCTGGCGGAGCTCCAGCCGCTCGCCGGCGGCGATGCGCAGCTGCTCGACCACCAGGTCGACACCCTGGACCTCCTCGGTCACCGGGTGCTCGACCTGCAGGCGGGTGTTCATCTCGAGGAAGAAGAACTCGCCCCGGCTGTAGATGAACTCCACGGTGCCGGCGTTCACGTAGCCGACGGCGCGGGCGGCGGTGACCGCGGCCTCGCCCATCCGGGCGCGCTGCTCGGGGTCGATGACCGGCGAGGGCGACTCCTCGAGCACCTTCTGGTGGCGGCGCTGGATGCTGCACTCCCGCTCGCCGAGGTGGACGATGTTCCCGTGGGCGTCGGCGAGGACCTGGATCTCGATGTGACGCGGCTCCTCGACGTAGCGCTCGAGGAAGACGGTGGCGTCGCCGAAGGCGCGCTCGGCGGTGCTCCTCGCCGCCTCCAGCCCGGCGCGCAGCTCGGGCTCGTCGCGGGCCACGCGCATGCCGATGCCACCGCCGCCGGCGCTCGCCTTGATCAGCACCGGGTAGCCGACCCGGCCGGCCGCCGCGAGCGCCTCCTCGACGTCCCCCAGCGCCCCCGAACCGGGCACCACCGGCACCCCGGCGGCCTCCATGCGCTCGCGGGCGGGCACCTTCTCGCCCATCGCCGCCATCGCCTCGGGCGGCGGCCCCACGAAGGCGATGCCGGCCTCGGCGCAGGCCCGCGCGAACGCCTGGTTCTCGCTGAGGAAGCCGTAGCCGGGGTGGATCGCCTGGGCGCCGGTGCGCTGCGCCGCCTCGATGATCCGGTCGATGCGCAGGTACGACTGCGACGGCGCGGCCGGGCCGATCTCGACCGCCTCGTCGGCGAGCCGCGCGAACGCGGCGCCGGCGTCGGCCTCGCTGTGCACCGCGACGCTGCGCACCCCGAGGTCGCGGCAGGCGCGGATCACCCGCAGCGCGATCTCGCCGCGGTTGGCGACGAGGACGGTGTCGAACATCACTCGACGTGGACGATGGGGTCCTGGGGCGAGACCACCGTGCCCTCGGTGACGTAGACCTCGCGGACCACGCCGGCACGGGTGGCGGTGACGTCGTTCTGCATCTTCATCGCCTCGAGCACGGCGACCACGTCACCGAGGGCCACGGTGTCGCCGACGGCGACGGGGACGCGCAGGATCAGGCCCTGCATCGGCGCCAGCACCGTCCCCTCACGGATCACGGGGCGGCCGGCGCCCGCGGCGACGCCGTCGACGGCCGCGCCCCCGCCGCCGCCGCCGAAGGTGCCCGCCGGGGCGGTGACCCTCACCGTGTACTGCTCGCCGTCGACCTCGACGGTGAGCTGCCGGACCTCGTCGGGCGGCGCCGGCGGGGGCGCGGGCGCGGCCACCGACGAGGGCTCCTCGGCGGGGTTCGCCGCGCCCGGACCGGCGTTCTCGGGCTCGGGCTCGGGCTCGTCGCCGAGCAGCTCGGCCACCGCCTCGCCGCGGAGCAGCGCCGCGGTCTCCGCGGGGAAGAGGGCGTAGGCGACCAGGTCGCCGTCGTCGCGGATGGGGATCCCGTCGCGCTCGGCCTCGTGGCGCAGCAGCGGCAGCTGGGGCTCGAGCAGGTCGGCAGGCCGGCAGGTGATCGGCTCCTCGCGGCCGTTCACCACCCGCCGCACCCCGGGATCGACCGGGCCCGGAGGCTCGCCGTAGAGGCCGAGGCAGTAGTCCTTGACCTCCTGGCTGATGGTGGCGTAGCGCTCGCCGTCGCAGACGTTGTAGACCGCCTGGGTGGCGACGATCTGGGCGATCGGGGTGATCAGCGGCGGGTGACCGAGCTCGGCGCGCACCCGGGGGATCTCCAGCTGCACCTCGGCGAGCCGCCCCATCGCGTCGCGGTCGCGCAGCTCGGCATGGAGGTGGTCGACCGCCGCCGGGGGCAGCTGGGTGCGCAGCACCGAGGTGTCCAGCCGCCACGCGGCGGGGTCGGCGAGGGCCCGGTAGAGGCCCATCGACTCCTCGAGCATCCCGGTGGCGGCGGCGACGGTGTCGAGGTCGCAGGCGGTCTCCTGGGCGGTGCCGACGAGCGCGTGGATCACCCCCTCGGTGGCCGGCAGCGAGGAACCGTCGGCGAGCGGCGAGAGGGCGACGTCGAGCGAGGAGGCCCCGGCCTCGGCGGCGGCGAGGTAGGTGAGCCCCGCCTGGCCGGTGAGCGCCGCGGAGTGCACGTTGACGGGGAGGCCGGTCTCCGCGATCAGCCCCCGCACCAGTGCGGTCGCGGTGCCCGCGCCGAGCAGGCCGGCGGGATCGTAGACGCAGAGGGCGTCGTAGCCGAGGTCGCGGAGCCGCGCCCCCAGGGCGATGAAGCGGTCGACGTCGTGGACCGGCGACTCGGTGTACACGAGCGCCCCCTCGGCATGCCTGCGGGCGGCGTGCACCGCGGTGACGATGCGCTCGAGGTTGCGGGCGTCGTTGAGCGAGTCGTAGCAGCGGAAGATGTCGATGCCGGCCTCGGCGCTCACCCGGACGAAGGCGTCGACGACGTCGTCGGCCATCTGGCGGTGGCCCACCAGCGCCTGGCCGCGCACCAGCGCGAGCAGCGGCGTCGACGGGGCGGCCTCCTTCAGGGCGCGCAGACGCTCGAACGGGTCCTCGCCCAGGAAGCGGATGCAGGCCTCGAACGTGGCGCCGCCGAAGACGTCCAGGCTGGCAAAGCCGCACCGATCGAGGAGCGCGGCAACAGGGATGATGTGACGCAGGCGAAGACGGCTGAGCAGAAGGCTCTGCTGACCATGACGGAGCGCCGTCTCCACCAGTTCGAGACTGGCCATGAGCGGCGTCATTGTAGAGAGGCGGCCGGTGCGGACGCCCTGAGCCGCCTCCCCCGAATCGTCAGCCTCCTGAAAGGTGGGTCTTCCGGCATGGATGTGGGTGCGGCTGAGGATCGGCGAAAGTAG